>OLFV01000683.1_pt1 | contig 38513 bp, 26 predicted proteins | sample 1605551 | NCBI WGS metagenome assembly OLFV01 (sample SAMEA3888922, study PRJEB22519) | human gut metagenome | biome: human gut; feature: human-associated habitat; material: faeces | place: Denmark | collected 2011 | reverse complement strand
TGGTTTCTTCGGTGGTCTCGGTGGCAGCGGGCTCGGTGGTCGTGGTCTCAGCCGGCGTCTCGTTCTTCGAAGCGCAGGCGACCATGCCGAGAACCATAACTACCGCCAGAAGCAGAGCAAGGATCTTTTTCATGTTTCCTCCTCAAGGAATCTTTCAGTCTATGGCGCTTTGGTGACAGTTTGGTGACAACCGTCCGTTTTCCTTACCGCCTTGACATGACGGCGTCAAGGAAGGCGGCCGGCCAGACGGGGTGCCCGGCGGCCGTCTTGCCGCAGCATGATCCGGCAGCCCCGGCGCGACTAAACGCACGGGCAGGCGGCTCCGGGCACGTCCGGGCCGCCAGGCGCCACGGGGCCCCGCCCCCGGTGCAGGCCATCGGGACATAGGGTGTGCCGGGCATACCGATGCGGAAAAAGGCATCCTCCCTGTCCGGCCACAGCAAAAAAGCCGGAGGATATCCCTCCGGCTTTCGTTCCAGGAAACCATGACGGCCGCTGCGCGGAGCACCGGCCATCACCGGCCGGCATCGGGCACGGGCGCCGCGGGAAGGCCCAGCTCACGCGCCTGTGCGCGCATGAAGTCCGCCAGACTTTCCTGCCAGCGGGGCATGGGCGGCAGGCCGAGCAGGCGCAGCATGCGTTTTTCCAGACAGGAATTCGCCGGACGCCGGGCCGGCGTGGCATATTCCGCCGAGGTACAGGGCTCCACGCGCTGTGCCATGCCGGCAAGGCGAAAGATCTCGCGGGCAAAGCCATACCAGGTGGTCTCGCCCTCGCAGGTCAGATGGAACGTGCCCACCAGACCGGGACGAAGCAGTATGTGCCGCAGGGCCGCCGCGACCGCACGGGTGCTGGTGGGGTTGCCGCGCTGGTCGTCCACGACCCGGAGCACCTCGTGCCCCTGCCGGGCCAGGCGCAGCATGGTATGCACGAAGCTGGGCCCGCCGGGGCCGTACAGCCAGGAGATGCGGGCGATGACATGATCCGGGCAATGGGTGCGGACCGCCTGTTCGCCCGCCCATTTGCTCTGCCCGTAGACATTGATGCCCCCATCCGGCACATCGAATTCATGGTACGGTCTTTGCCCCGTACCGGAAAAGACATAGTCCGTGGACAGGGCCACGAGCCGTATGCCGCGCCGGGCACACGCGGCCGCCACATTGGCTGATCCCAGGGCATTGAGGCGATAGGCCAGATCCGGTTCCGCCTCGCATCTGTCCACGGCGGTCATGGCCGCACAGTGGATGACCACATCCGGCGCCGTCCTGTCCAGCTGGCGGGCAAAAGCCTCTTCCTGCAGGATATCCGTCCCGGGAAGGTCCGTGGGGATGACCTCGAACCCTTCCAGTTCACGGCAAAGGGTCCTGCCGAGCATCCCCTTGCCACCGGTAAGCATGACAGTCGTGCGGGACATGGCCCCCTCCTATCCCATAAGGGCGCCACACCCGGCGCAGTATTCCCTGAAACTCATCCCCTGCCTGTCCTTGTCCGAGCAGTGCGGCCCAGCCACAGGCCAGTCCACGGCAAGATCGGGATCATCCCAGCGTATGCAGCCTTCGTCTTCGGGATGATAGTAGTCGGTGCATTTGTAATGGAAGTGCGCCACATCGCTCAGCACGGCAAAGCCGTGGGCCAGCCCCGGAGCGATCCAGAGCTGGTGCTGGTTGGCCGCGGAAAGTACCGTACCGTACCACTGGCCGAATGTGGGCGAGCCGGGGCGGATGTCCACGGCCACATCAAAGACCTGGCCCAGCGAGACCATGACCAGCTTGCCCTGCGGGTGCTTTTTCTGGAAGTGCAGCCCGCGCAGGCAGCCCCGGCGTGACATGGAGTGGTTGTCCTGCACGAAGGGCAGGGCCACACCTTCTGCCGCGTAGCGCTGACGCTGCCAGGTCTCCACAAAATAGCCGCGCTCGTCGCCCCATACCTTTGGCTTGACCAGCAGCACGCCTTCGATGCCCGTTGCCGTCACTTCCATGCTGTCCCTCCCATGTCCACCAGTTCGTACAGGTATTGCCCGTACTGGTTCTTGTCCATCTCGTGGGCCAGGGCCCGCACATCATCGGCGGAGATGTAGCCCTTGCGCCAGGCGATCTCTTCGGGGCAGGCGATCTTCAGGCCTTGCCGCATCTGGACGGTCTGCACGAAATTGGCGGCAGCCAGCAGGGAGTCGTGGGTGCCGGTATCCAGCCAGGCCATGCCGCGCCCCATGAGCTCCACCTGCAGGAGGCCCTTTTCCAGATACATGTTGTTCAGGTCCGTGATCTCCAGCTCGCCACGGGCCGAGGGCCGCACCTGGCGGGCCATGTCCACCACGTCACCGTCATAGAAGTAAAGCCCGGTCACGGCAAAATTGGAGCGGGGCTCCTCCGGCTTTTCCTCGATGCTGGTGGCCCGTCCCTGCGCATCGAACGCCACGACGCCATAGCGCTGGGGATCGGTCACATGGTAGCCAAAGACCGTGGCCCCCTTTCCCTGTGCCATGGCATGCCGGAGCAGGGCATCCAGCCCGTGGCCGAAAAAGATGTTGTCGCCCAGGACAAGACAGGCCGGATCCCCGGCAAGAAAGTCCTCCGCCAGCAAAAAGGCCTGCGCCAGCCCTTCGGGGCGGGGCTGCTCGATGTAGGAGAAAGCGCAGCCCCAGCGCCTGCCGTCACCCAAAAGATCCTCGAACAGCGGCAGGTGGACGGGGGTGGAGATGATGGCGATATCCCGGATGCCCGCCAGCATGAGGACACTGAGGGGATAATAGATCATGGGCTTGTCATAGACCGGCATGAGCTGTTTGCTGATGCTGCGCGTCAGGGGATACAGGCGCGTGCCCGATCCGCCGGCAAGCAGGATGCCTTTGCGTTGTTGTGTCATGAGGGAGCCTCGCTCGCTAAAAACGGCCCTGCCGGGCCATCGTCAGGGGCGGATGCCGCGTTGTGCCGGGCTGCCGCGCCCCAAAGGCAGGGGGGCCACTCCTCCCCCCTGCCGCCGTGCGGCATGCACGGCCCGGGCACGGTGAGCCCGCGGCGGCTCCGCAGCCCGGAAAACCGGCCTTGCGGCTGGAGTACGGCCCGGTGCCGTGCCCGGGTGCGCATCACACCGCTGCCGCGGAAGGTGGTACAGCAGACGGCATGGGAGAGACGGACACACCGGGGACCTGCCACGCGGCACTCCCCGCGGGGACGGCAGGGAGCATGGCTGCCCCCTGCCTGCGGCATGCGGCATCCCGGCGGACACACGCCTGTGCACGACCGGCACGGCCGGCCGCACTCCGCACCGGGGACCGGGCAACTGACAGGGAGGCCTGCCCGGTCCGCATGCCGCTCCCGGTGCATCATCGCCGGGAAAATCTCATCGGGCCGCGCGCCGGCGGGCCCGCTCCATCCAGCCTTCGTGCTCCAGATACCAGCGCACGGTACGGAGCATGCCTTCCTCCAGCCCCACACGCGGCTGCCAGCCCAGTTCGTCCCGCATGCGTGCGGTATCCATGGCATAGCGCCAGTCATGGCCGGGCCTGTCGGCCACACGGCACACCAGATCCCGGTAGGAGCCGGCCTGCCGGGGGCGCTCGCTGTCCAGCGCGCGGCACAGGCTGTCCACCAGCTCAAGGTTGCTGCGCTCGCAATTGCCGCCGATATTGTAGCTGCGCCCGGGCAGGCCATGCCGCAGCACGCGCTCCAGCGCCTCGCAATGCTCCTCCACATACAGCCAGTCGCGCACGTTCCGCCCCGACCCGTACAGGGGCATGGGCTCCCCGGCCAGGGCGCGGGAGATGAACAGCGGGATGAGCTTTTCCGGGAACTGGCGCGGCCCGTAATTGTTGGAACAGTTGGTCACCAGCACGGGCAGGCCGTAGGTATGGCTAAAGGCCCGCGCCAGATGGTCGCTGGCCGCCTTGCTGGCGGAATAGGGGCTGTTGGGGGCGTAGGGGGTATCCTCCCGGAAAGGCGCGTCATCCGGCCCCAGGGAGCCGAAGACCTCGTCGGTGGAGACATGCAGGAACCGGAAGGCCTGCCTTTCCTGCCCGGCAAGGCCCTGCCAGTAGTCCAGGGCGCAATGCAGCAGGTTGGCGGTCCCCATCACGTTGGTGCGCACGAAGACGCCGGGATCGCTGATGGAACGGTCCACGTGGCTTTCGGCGGCAAAATGGACGATGGCCGAAGGACGGTGCGTGCGCAGCAGGTACGCCACCAGGTCCCTGTTGGCTATGTCGCCCTGCACCAGCACATGGCCCGGATCATGATCCAGGGGGGCAAGGTTCTCGGGATTGCCGCAGTAGGTCAGCCTGTCCAGATCGATGACGGGGATGCCGGCGGCACGGGCACGCAGCACGAAACAGGAACCGATGAAACCACAGCCCCCGGTGACCAGATACAGCACCTGCATGTCGAATGTTCTCCTTCTTCACCTTTCCCGACGGGGCCCCTCCAGCCGGCACAGCCAGGCCGTCAGGGCGCCTTGGCCGGGCCGTTGCGCGTCACATCTTGCGGGACGATGCCGCACCATCCTGCGCCGCGGCCCCGTCCTCTTCCCCGCCGGCCTGTTCCAGCCGCGCAAGGCGTTGCCCCAGGTCGGCGGTGCGCTGCCAGAGGAGCCTGTTCTCGCGGCTCAGGTCGCGGCGTTCCTCCTCCATGGCATCCAGCCGCTGCTGCAGCCAGGCGCAATGACGGCGCAGCAGTTCCCCGGCCTCGCCGCCCGCAGGCTGTGCAGCCAGTCCCGGCGCGCAGCTTGCCGGAGCGGGCTCCTCGGGGCCCGGCGCATCCGCCATGTCGCCTTTGCCGGTCATGAGCCACTCCAGACTGACGTGGCGCAAGCGGGAGATATTCAGGATGACTTCCACATTGGGGCAGTTGACGCCCCGCTCGTAACAGCCCAGTGCCCCCTTGCTGATACCGAGCTGCCGGGCAAAGGCCTCCTGTGACGTGTACCCGCGTACCCGCCGGATACGCTCACCAAGATCCTGCATGGCATCCATCCGTCCACCACCTGTAAGTCATGTGACACAAAAAAGCGTTTTTTCTGCCCCTGCGGTCATTTTTTTGGCCTGCATGCCATATTCTGGAACATGTTTGTGCCCAGAAGATACCACCCGGACGCTGCGGGGGACAGATCCGCGCGGGTGCGTCACCGTGCGCGTCGGGCCAGACGCTCCGCCACCTGCCGCAGGCTCCTGCGCGGGCCCTGGTACATGACCATGCGGCCCAGGCGTACCGCCAGCCGCAGCGGGGCGGGCAGGCGCAGGTACCACAGCCAGCGCCTCCGGCCCCAGGCCGTGAGCTCCGGCCCCAGCAGACGGGCCAGGCCCCGGCCCATGCGGGCGTAATCGTGCAGGTAGCCGCCGCCCACGCCGTGATGCTGGCTGCCCGCATGCAGGCGCCAGCGCACGAGCCTGTGCGGCACAAAGAAAAAGCGGGTGCGGCAGGCCAGCTGGCACCACAGCCACCAGTCCGTCCAGCGCGGCACCGGCGACTGCCAGTCACAGGCACGCAAAAGCTCCGTGCGCACCATGGCACAGGAAAAGGTGGGGATGACATTCTCCACCAGCATGGGCCCGCACAGGGAAAAGTCCCGCTGCCCTGCCCCGCCCCGGCGGGCATGTCCGGCCATGACGCGCGGCACATAGCCCGTGAACCAGCCTGTGGCCGCGCCGGGCATGGGCCAGAGCTCCACATCGTTGAAGATGACCCCGGCATCCGTGCCGGCCGCGGCGGCCAGCCGCAGGGACAGGGTGTCCGGCAGCCAGACGTCATCGGCTTCCAGAAAGGCCGTCCACTGGCCGCGCGCGGCGGCCAGCCCCAGCGCCAGGGTGGCGGGCAGGCCGTGGTTGCCGCCGTCCGCATGGGTGAGGACGCGCACGCGGGCATCCCGCGCGGCGAACTCCCGCGCCACGGCCGGGGAGCCGTCCGCGGAACCGTCGTCCACCACCAGCAGTTCAAAATCCGCAACGTACTGGTCCAGCGCGCTTTGCAGGGCCTGGGGCAGCCATTGCTCATAGTTGTAGCTGGCCACGATGATGCTGACAGCAGGAGAGGACATATGCACGATCTTGCCAAATATGCCGCGGCGCCGCTCTGCCCCGGCGGGACACAGGGGCGCCGCTTTGTGAAGGCGCCCCCCCGGGGACGGGAGGGCGCCTGTATCCATCAGTGGAAAGGATGGGGACTAGGCACCTTCGACATCGGGCAGGGACAGGGTGCCCGTAGTAAACGAAGCATCGGTCAGATCGATATCGGTGCCGCTGAGCTTGACGATGTAGTCGGAGCCACTACCAAAGGAATTATTGCTGTCGCTGACAGCAACATAGGTGTTCCCGGCGTACTGGAACCAGTAATTACCCTCGTCGTCAAGCTGTGCCATCACGGAAGCCCAGTTATCCGTGCTGTTCACGGTCAGCTTGGTAAGCGCGCCGCTAGCAGCGCCTCCCATCTTGATGGTATCGCCAGCCTCGAAACCGTCAAAGGTCAGGACATCTTTTTCCGTAGCAGGGGTAGCAGTCAGCGCCGCAGCCGAAATGGCATCATCACCAGCGCCGCCCTTGAAGGTCGTCGAAGTGCCCAACGTAGTGCTTTCGGCGAGGTTCACACCACCGGTATTGGCGGAAGCATCGATGATCTCGACGTTACTGTAGTTGTTCAGCGTCAGCTTCAGGCCCGCATCGCCGCTGATGGTCACAGTGTCGGCGGCCTTATCCAAGCCAGTAGCCGCCAGAGTCATGGTATGCACGGCAGCAGTGGCATCGGCGGTCAGATCCGTATCATCAGCCGTAATTTTGATAGTTTCCACATCGTCAACATTCAGCGTGCCAGCCTCGATTGTAGAGGCAGCAGCAATCGTGACGTTCAGCACATCAGACGTATTTTCAGCTTTGTCAGCGTCCGTTACAGTGACCGTCACGCCATTAGAGCCCGGGGCGGCAGTGAATTCAATGGTGCCGTCGCTATCCACATTGTCGACAGTGAGAGCTCCAGACAAAGTGTCACCCACAACGACATGATTGATGTCACCAAAGTCATTCATGTCAACGGTGGCCCCACTAGCACTACCGTTCAGCTTCAGGATCTCGAAGTTCTTGACCACATCACCGATAGTGAATTTGGCAGCGATATCAGCTTTCATCATCAGCGTATCGGTGCCCTCGCCGCCATCCACGGAGAAGTCTTTAGAGGTAAGAGCCGTAGTGATCTCCACGGTGTCATCGCCGGCGCCCAGAGTATGGGCAGCAGCCGAGTCGCCCAGCTTCAGGGAATCATCCCCGTCACCACCGGTGAAGGCAACTTTTGCAAGCTTCGCGTCCGACAGATCCACCTCAACACCGCCGGTATTGGCAGTGGCGTCCACGGCTTTCAGCGCGCTCTCCTTAGAAGTAGTGTCAACAGTCAGCTTCACGGCACCGGCGCCGGCCACAGTGACATTGGCCAGGTTGGTCAGAGCCGATGCATCGACATCGGCTTTGTCATTTTCAGCTTCAGAAGCAGTCGCCGTGATGGTCAGGTCGGTCACCTTGGCAGTAGAGCCAGTGAAGGCAACATCATTAGCACCTTCGTCCACGGCCAGCTTCACGCTGGTCAGGCTGTCGCCAGACAGCACAACCGCCAAGGCCTGGGTAGCACGATCCTGGCTGGTCAGATCCACGGAGGTCTGGCCGGCAGCCATATTGACGGTCAGAGTCTCGGCTCCGTCAGCGATCAGCTTCTGGCTGGTCACATTATCCACCTTGGCCTTACCACTCTCCAGGGTGAAGGAGGAGGAAAACGCGCTCAGATCATAGGTCGTCGTACCATCGCCATTGCGAACCACCAGGTTCTCGATGTTCTTGATGGTCCCGGTCTGCGCCTTGTTGTCGAGGATCAGGGTGTCATTGCCCTCGCCGCCATCGAGCGTGTCATATTCCTGAAGGACCACATCAGTTTTCAGATAGAACGTGTCGTCCCCGGCAGTCCCGGTGTAGGTGGTGGCAGAGCCATCGACCACGACAGTTTCGCCGGGATTGGGCACCACCACCTGATCGTCATCGGCCACGGGATAGGTAGAACCGGCGGCCACTTCGCCTTCGCCGGTGCCGGCGTAGGTCAGGTAGTGTTCCAGCACGCTCATGCCGGCCTGGTCGATGGCCGTCTTGATGCTGTCAGCGGTCCAGTCATTGCCGGCGGCATCTTTCAGGCCGGCGTCGTTCATGGCCAGGGCCTTGGCGGCGCAGTAGGCGGAAGCATCAAAGGCGTTGGAGGGGTCCACGCCTTCGGCGGAACCGTACTGCTGGTAGTGGGTCCAGGCGTTCATGTCGGCCGCCTGGATCAGGGCCTTGACTTCGGCCACCTGGAGTTCACTGCCGGTAAAAGCTTCGCCATAGTACTGGGCAGCCTTGGCGGTGTAGTATTCCTGGGCGTTGAAGAAGGCGTTGGGGGCCACATCTTCGTCAGCACCGTACTGCACGAAGTGCGCATAGTAGCCTTCGGGGCCCACATAACCGGCTTTCGCGAAGGCGTCGACCAGATCGGTCATGGTGTAGGCAGGATCGGTTGCCTGCATCTGCACCAGCTTGTTCTGCATGTAGACGTCAGCATCAAACCATTTGGGATTAGCCATCGTTATCCTCCGGAGGATAAGAAAAAAGGTTCTGTGCCTGGTGGCACATGCCGTATCCGCCCTGTGCGGATGCGGCCCAGAAGGGACGAACCGCCGGCCGCCCGGGTCCTGGCGGCAGCGTGCGGCCTCGTCACCAGCATGGAGGTACCTAGCCACGTCGGTCCCGGACATGTTGCCCGGCCGCACGCGCGGGGACGTCCCTCCTCCGGTGCACGGCACCGGTACGGATGACACAGGGTATGCCTCCCTCTGCTCCCGTGGCCGCGGCCTTGTGCCGCACACGGGAGTGCCATCCGCAGATATGGGCAGGTGCGGCAGGTGCTGCCTGCGGCAGCCATGACGCACCCTGAATGCATCACTGCGGGACTGTCTCAGCGGGGTACACCCCATTGAGGCAATCCAGACGAGTTGATTCAATTATCCTACATTGCGAACGATTGTCAATTTTTTTTTTACTCCCCCAAATAGTGGCAGCAATCCGGGTGGTTACAGGAGCTCATCCATGTCCGGCAGCACTTTTGCCGTACAGGAGAGCCCGCGGCAGCGCGCGTATTGCAGATAGCGGTAGGCTGTCTGGCGCGAGATGCCGAACTCCCGGGCCAGCCCCAAGATGTTTTCTTTGTTTTTGAGGGCCCGTGTTGCCAGCAGGGCGATCTCGTCCTCGGTAATGCGTTTTTTGCTTCCTTTGTATTTGCCGCGCTGTTTGGCCAGGGCGATGCCCTCGCGCTGGCGCTCCCGGATGAGGGCCCGCTCGAATTCGGCCACGGCGCCGATGATCTGCAGGTGCAGGCGCTGGAAGGGCGAGCTTTCGCCGCTGAATATCAGATTTTCCTTGTAGAATTTAACAGTCACGTTCCTGTCCGCCATGTCTTCCAGTATGGCCAGCAGGTCTTGCAGGCTGCGTGTCAGGCGGTCGATGCTGTGCACATGCAGCATGTCCCCTGCCTGCAGGGCACGCAAACAGGCCTGGAATTCCGGCCTGTCCATGTCTTTCCCGCTCGTCTTGTCCATAAACACCCTGTCCAGCGCCACCCCTTCCAGTTGCCTGTCCGTACGCTGCCCGCAGCTGCTGACACGAATATATCCGATGTTCACGTGAGACCCGTTTCAAAAGCTGTAAATCCCTATTGTTGTCTGCCGGGTATGGTGTGTTTCCGGCATGCTGCCGCCGCCTGCCTGCCTCAATGGGGTGTACCCCGCTGAGACAACGCTGCCCTGGCAGGCAGCAACGACGGTTTGCATTGCCCGGAATGCTCCGGCACCCTGTTCCAGGAGAGATAAAAAAAGAGATAACCGTATAACTTTTTTAATTTTTTTGATGCCATTATTTTGTTGCGGCCGCAAGCATTTTTCTTGTGGTCTTTTTGGCGTTGGTTTGCCTTCTGGACAAGCAGGGGCTTCCTGCGTATAGTGCGCCCTGCAAACCGTCGCCCGGGGGCCTCCCTGCCAGATCTTCCATGGTCCCCACGCTGCACAACAGGCGTCCTTTCCCGGGGGGCGGCACTACCGCCGGATATGCCCCCACATGCAAGAATTTTTGCGCTCGTGCAGGTATTTTTTCGGATATGCCTTTTTTTTCAGCATGTTCATCAATATCCTGCAACTGACCTTTTCCATCTACATGCTGCAGGTCTATGACAAGGTCCTGACCAGCTACAACCTCTCCACCCTCGCCGTCATCACTCTTGCCGCCGTCATCTGCCTGGTCGTGCTGGCCCTGCTGGAGTGGATACGCTCCCGCCTTCTGGTGCGGGCGGGCATCGCCTTCGACAACATGCTCAGCGCCACCGTGCTCGGCATGAACCTCAGGCATGCCGCCGCCGCTCCGGGCGGGGCCGCCAGCCAGGGCAACCTGCGCGACGTGCAGCAGCTGCGCAATTTTCTGGGCGGCAACGCCGTGTTCGCCTTTTTCGACCTGCCGTGGATGCCCATCTACTTTGCCCTGATCTTCGTGCTGCATCCGGCCCTGGGCTGGGTGGCCGTGGGGGGCGGGGTCATCGTCTTCATCCTGGGCGTGCTGACCGAACGCCTGACCCGCACCCGCCTGGAAAACGCCACCCGCCTCAATGCCATGGCCGCCGGGTTCACCGGCGCGGCCCTGCGCAATGCCAGCATCGTGCGCGCCATGGGCATGGTGGGCCATGTGACCGCGCGCTGGCGCCGCCTCAATGACGCCGTCATCGGCCTGCAGACCCGCGCCAGCCACAAGGCCGGCCTGCTGCGGGCCGTGAGCAAATCCCTGCGCACCGGCCTGCAGGTGGCCATCTATGCCGTGGGCGCCTATCTGACCGTCATGCACGAATCCACGGCCGGCGTCATGATCGCGGCCTCCATCGTCATGGGCCGCGCCCTGGCGCCCATCGACCAGGCCATGGCCACCTACAAGCAATCGCTGGATGCCCGCAGCTCCTACAGGCATCTGAAAAAGCTGCTGGACACGCCTCCCGCCCCGCCTGTCATGGATCTGCCCGCCCCCGCCGGCGAACTGACGGCGGAAAACCTGTTCCTGACCATCAACGGCCGCCCCCTTGTCCGGGGGGTCTCGTTCCGCCTGCCTGCCGGGCAGAGCCTGGCCATCATCGGCCCCAGTGCCGCCGGCAAGTCCACCCTGTGCAAGCTGCTGCTCAGCATCTGGGCGCCCACCGCCGGCAAGGTGCGCATCGACCGCGCCGATATCCACAGCTGGGATTCCGAGAAGCTGGGCCCCTACATCGGCTACCTGCCGCAGGATGTGGAACTTTTTGCGGGTTCCGTGGCCGAGAACATCGCCCGCATGGGCGACGTGGACAGCCAGAAAGTCATCGCCGCCGCGCAGATGGCCGGTGTCCACACCATGGTGCTGGGCCTGCCCAAAGGCTATGACACCCAGATAGGCGAACACGGCGCGGCCCTTTCCGGCGGCCAGCGCCAGCGCATCGGGCTGGCCCGCGCCCTGTACGGCGATCCCCGCCTTGTGGTGCTGGACGAGCCCAATTCCAACCTGGACGAAGAGGGCGAGCAGCAGCTGGCCCGCGCCGTGCTGAACCTCAAGCAGCGCAAGGCCACCGTGGTGCTGGTCACCCACAAGCCCAGCATCCTCAACATCGTGGACAACATCATCGTCATGCAGGAGGGCCAGATAGCCCTTTCCGGTCCCCGTCAGGCCGTGCTGGAAAAACTGGCCGCCATGCGCCACCAGCAGGAACAGGCCGCACAGGCCCGCGTGCAGCAGGAAAAGCTCGCCCAGCAGCAGGCATTGCAGAAACAGCAGGAAGCCCTGCAAAAAACGCAGGAGGCCGGCGGCAATGCCTGATACGTCCCCCAACGAAAATACGCCCCTGGAGACCACAGGGCGCACCATCGCCCGCATCACCCCGGCCAAAGTCCCGGCCGGCACGGCCGGCACCGGCCACGGTGAGGACCGCGACCCCGGCAGCAGGAAAAACAGCGCCATCGAGGATCCCCGCAGCATCATACGCCAGGGGCTGGCGGTGATCCTGCTCTTTTTCGGCGTGCTGGGCGCCTGGGCTTACTGGGGCGAGATCAGCGGCGCCGTGGTCGCCCCCGGCAAGATCAAGGTGGAAAGCGAGCGCAAGACCGTCCAGCATCTGGAAGGCGGCATCGTGGACACCATCCTTGTGCGCGAAGGGCAGGACGTGGCGGAAGGCCAGGTGCTGGTGGAACTGGAATCCGTGCAGGTGGATGCCTCGGAGAACATGCTGCAAAAACAGCTGGTGGCCCAGTGGGCCGCGCACTCCCGTGCCCTGGCCGAAAAATCTTTCAGCGACGAGCTGGTCTGGCCCGATGGCCTGGTGGAACTGGCCCGCACGGTGAACAGCGCGGACGTGCTGGACAACGAGCAAAAGATCTTCCAAGCCCGCAAAGAGGCCCTGCGCGGCCAGCTTTCCCTGCTGGAGACCCAGATAGCCCAGCTGCAGGCCCAGGTGAGCGGCTTTGAGGACCAGGTCAGGGCCGAGACCACCATCATCGGCACCCTCAACGAGGAGCTGCGGGCCAAGCGCCAGCTTTACAAGGAACGCTATCTGGAAAAATCCCAGATCCTGGAACTGGAACGCAACCTGGCCAGCCATATGGGCGAACGGGGCCGCCTGCGCCAGGCCATCGCCGAAACGAAGCAGCGCGACGCCGAATTGCGCCTGCGCATGGAAGACCTGCGCAACCGCTTTGTGGAAGAAGCCACCAGTGAGGCCGGAAAACTGGAAAACGACATCATCCAGACCCGCGAACGCATCCGCCCCCTGCGCGATGCCAAAAAACGCCTGCAGGTCAAGGCCCCTGTCAGCGGCAAGGTGGTCGACCTCAAGGTCCACTCCCGCGGCGGTGTCGTCCGGCCGGGCGAGCCCCTGATGGACATCGTGCCCCACGATACCCCGCTCATCGTGGAGACCCATGTCCCCATCAACAAGATCACCGAAGTCTACATCGGGCAGGACGCCCTGGTGCAGCTGGATGCCTTCGATACGCGCATCGTCCCCCACATCCCGGCCAAGGTGACCTATATCTCGGCCGACCGCCTGGAGGACAAGACCGCCGCAGGGACCATGCCCTACTATCTTTGCTATGTGGTCATCGACCCCCAGGCCCTGAAGGATGCCAAGCTCTACCTTTCGCCCGGCATGCCCGCCACGGTGTTCATCACCACCAGGAAGCGCACGGTGCTTTATTACATGTTCGAGCCCCTGCTCAAAAGCTGGGATCGCGCCCTGCGGGAGTGACGGGACATGCGCTGCCTCCCAGGGGCCCGCTTCAGGGTCCGCCTCTGCCCCTGCCGGCCCGCTGCGGTGCCCCCCGCCTGCCGGCAGGCCTGCGCCCTGCTTGCCCTGTGCTGGTGCGCGCTGCTCCAGGCCCTTTCTCCGGCGCCAGCCGCGGCGGCCGCCCTCTTCCCCACCCTGCAGGCCGGGCAGGTCTACAGGGTGGGGCATCAGGAGCATGACCTGCGCTATACGGCGTGCCTCCGCCTGCTGGACCGGCACTTTTTTGAACTTTCCGAGGACATCCAGATTTCCGGGGAGCCCCGGCTGCGGCGCACGACCACAGGCCGCTGGCTGCAGGTGCGGCAGGGGGGCATGCTGTACCTGCACAATGCCTACGGCATGTCGCGCCTGCTCAGTCTGGGACGCAGCCAGACACTGTACGCGGACATGCCCCTGAAGGGCCAGCGCAGCCTGGGGGTGCGCTTTCGCCTCGATGCGCCCGGCACAGCCCCCGTGAGGGTCATGGGGATCCTGGAGGTTCGGCACGGCGTGCCGACGCTGCGGGAAGGCAGCGCCGGACTGGTCTTCCTTTTGGACAGGGACGCGCCCCTGCTCCGTCCCCTGCTGCAGGGACCGTCGCCTGTGTTCGTGGAGGCCGAATGCCGTCTTCATCCCGGGAAACTGGAGGTCATCCGCGTGCTGTCCGCCTCCTCCCGCCTGCCGCGGGGGGCCATCGAAACAGGGCCGGACCTCCATGCCGCGACGGAAGCGCACCCCTGGCGCTTGGAGCTGGCAGACGGGACGCAGGCCAGCTGCCTGTTCACCGCCACTTCCGGGACCACGGGCAGCCTGGAGATCGCATCCAGGGGGCTCTATCTGCAGGTACCCTATGTGACGGATGCCCGGGGGCTGCGCTTTTCCCCGGGCAGGGAAAACAGGGAGATGCTAGCCATGATCGGCATGCACGCGCTGGCCGCCCTGCTGGACAAGACACGGACCTGGAGCCTGCAGGGCCCTTTCCTGACGCTGGAGGACGGCCGGGACCTGCTGTGCGTGCTTGAGAAGGACGGACGCTGAACCATCAGGCGCCCCTGACCGAAACAGGAGGATCTATGAAACGTTTGGCCATCCTGGTCGCCGCTCTCGTGTGCCTGTGGCCCGGCAGCCCCCATGCTGCCAGCTTTTCCCTGGAACAGGCCGTCAGCCGTGCTCTGGATGTCAACCCCACCATCCAGTCAAAACTGCTGGTGCTGGAACAGGCGCGCATGAATGTCGGCGTGGCCCAGAGCTACTTCTGGCCGCGGGTATCCCTTGTGGGCTCGCACAGCGTGCTCAAGAACAAAAAAGAAGTGCAGACCTACAGCTCCGACGACATGAGCAGCAAGACCTGGACGCAGGGCTGGCGACTGACGCTTTCCCTGTTTGCCGGCTTTGCCCACCTGAACAACGTGCAGAAATCCCTGCTGCAGGTGGATGTGGAAGATGCCAGGCACCGCCAGGCCCGCCTGGAACTCATCACCAACGTCCAGCTGCAGTTCCTGGCGCTGCTGCAGGCCCGTGAAAACCTTTCCACAGCGGAAGAATCGGTAAGGCGCATCCAGAAACAGCTGGAGGCCTCCGAAGCCTTCGTCCGTGTGGACATGGCCCCCTATGCCAACGTGCTGCAAAACCGGGTGGAGCTTTCCCGGGCCCAGCAGGAAGTCATCCGCTGCAGGAACGACATCCGCAATGCGGAAGTGCAGCTCAACCGCTATCTCGGATTCCCGCCCAACGAACGGGTCACCTATGCCGGACGCCTCAAGGACTTTGACGGTACCGTCACCTATACCGAGGAACAGGCCATCAAGACGGCTCTCTACAGCCGTCCCGACCTGATCGTGGCCCAGAAAAGCGTGGCCGTGGCTTTCAAGGACGTCCACATCGCCATGGGGGAATTCCTGCCGCGCGTCGATGCCAGCTACGACGACATGCGCTACAGCCGGGACTTCGACGACCGGCGCTACAATGACTATACCCGCAACTACTGGGCCGCGGGCATCAATTTTACCTGGGACGTGTTCAGCGGCGGCAGCGCCGTGTTCAACACCCTTGCCGAGCGGAACAGGGCAAAAGCGCTGCAAAAAGATTTTGAGGATGCCATGGCCGGGGCGCGTACCGATGTCATCCGTGCCATGCTGGACATGGACGCCGCCAAGGAGCTCATCACGACGACCCGCTACGGCGTCGACTCGGCCCGGGAAAATTACGCCATGTCCCAAAAACGCTACATGACCAATATCGGGACCATCACGGACCTGGTAGATGCCCAGGTACGCCTGACAGAGGCTGAACGTGATGCCAGCCAGGCACTGGCGGACTATCACAGTGCCCGGGCCAGGTTCTATTTCAACATCGGCCGGGAAAACCCCGGGCTGAAATAACGGTATCCATGACAGGCACCAGCCAAGGCACGCTGTTCCTGCACACAGGATCCCACAGGTAGATCATATGTTCCATCGCATCATGGCGGCCCTTTGTCTTTTGCCCGCCTCCTTCATCGTTTTCGGGCGGGAATGGTTCTCCGCGCTGCGTCTGGGCCCCTGGTATTTTTTCGGCAAGGTCATCAAGGCGGGTCCCCTGCTCGTCAGGAAACGCGGCAGGCTGTTCAACCTGCTCGTTTTCTATCCCATGCGGGCAGGCATCGAGATAGCGCACCGCAGGAACCTGAAGTCCGTGGCGCGGTCCGCCTTGCGGATCTGCCTGCGGCCGCTGCAGCGCTGGCTTGGCATCCTCCCCGCTGCCCTGCCCTCTGCCGATCCGGCCTGCGCGTTGCCGCCGGCTCCCCCCCTGCCGCCCCTGAGCCAGGATTCGCTTGTCCGCATGGTGCAGGCCCCCTCCGTGCGGGTCCTGAGCCTCGACATCTTCGATACCCTGCTGACCCGTCCGGTCATCGACGATCCACGGGACATCCTCCATCTCGTCGCCGCCAGGGTCAATGAGGAGCTCCACCTGGATTTCGTGGCCCTGCGCTGGCATGCGGAAAAAGAGCTGGGGGATCCTTACGCCACACTGGACGACATCTATGCCCATATCCAGCGCAGGAACGGCCTTTCCCCCGAAACGGCCGCGCGCCTGAAGCATGAAGAGATGCTGTGCGAGCGTACCCTGTTGCAGCCACGCCCCGGCATGCTCGAGCTGTGTCGCGCAGCCCGGGCTGCCGGCAAGCGCATCATCGCTGTCAGCGATATGTACCTGCCTTCCTCGTTCCTGCTCCAAGTGCTGCATGAAAAAGGTTTTGCGGCTGTGGAGACCGTCTACGTCTCGGCAGAACACAAGGCCCGCAAAAGCGACTCCGGTGCCCTTTTTGACATCATGCTGCGCAAAGAGCAGGTGGATGCGGCCAATGTGCTGCATATGGGCGACGACACCCGCAGTGATGTGGCCATCCCGCTGGGCAGGGGCATGGCTGCCGTGCATATCCCCTCTGTCCGGCAGATGCTGCGCGCACGCGGCGGGGATATGGCCGCCGTGCTGCTCGCGACGGCCCGGCAGGAGCCGCTGTGGGGCCTGCTGCTGGGGCAGGCCATCGACCGCATCTTTGCCAGGCCGGAACGCTCGCCCGAAACGCTGGATCGCTGCCCGGACACTGCGGCCTTCTCCCGCCTTGCCCTGGGCCCGCTGGTGACCGCCCTGTGCCTCAGGGCACGGGACATCGCCATGCGGGAAGGCTGCCCACGCGTCTATTATGCCTCGCGCGACGGCTGGCTGCCTTCCCGTGTCCATGCCGTGCTGCAGGAAAAACTGGGGGGACCGGAAGGGGTCTATTTCCATGCCGGACGCCGGGCGTACTTCCCCTTTCTGGCGGATTCCTTCATTGACTATGCCCGTACGCGCAAGGTGGCCGCTGACATGGACAGCTATACCCTGGCCGACCTGCTGCGCGGGCATTTCGGAGCGGACGCCGCGCCGCTGCTGGCTCTGCTGTCTCCGGCAGAACAGACGCTGCCTTTTTGCAAGCAGCAGGACCAATGCCTTGGCATCCTGAAACGCCTTGAACCGCAGATCACCGGTCTCATGGAAGGGCGCAAGGCACGGGCCAGGCGGTACTACGCCACCGTTTTCCCGGAAGATGCGCAGCGCTTCCTGGTCTTCGATGTGGGGTATTCCGGTTCCGTCGCCACGGCGCTCTCGGCCATCACGGGCAAGCCCTGCGACAAGCTCTACTGCTGGCAGAACGAGACCAACCAGGCCGCGGACAAAAAAAATGCCACGCGTACCTTCCTGCTCATGAGTGGGGAGGAGTTCTTCCCCTGGTATCTTCTGCTTGAGGAGCTGTTCTCGCCCTGCTGCGGAGGGGTGGTCGATTTTGATGCGCAGGGCCATCCCCGTCATGAGGCCTTTGCACCGTCCCCCGCCATGCGCGGGGCCCTTGACTCCGCGCATGCCAGCTGCCTGGACTATGTCCAGGCAACACTTGACAGATTCGGCCAGTACAGTCCGCTTCTGGCGGGTGCCCGTGCGGATGGCGCACTGGAGATCTTCCGCCAGTGGTTCCAGAAAAAGCCCCTGAGCAACCGCGCGGCGCTCCGCGACATCATCTTCCCCGACCCGGTCTATCTGGAGCGCCCCCTGTCGCTGGAAGACAAGCTGGACAGTCACCTGGCTCACGCCACGGTCTTTACCGCCACGGGGTTCGACGATGCAGCCAATGTCCTGCCTCTGTCCTCCCTTTCCTGCCCCGCATGTCAGGACCCGCCGCGCACAGGCCTGCACATCCACATCTACAATGGAGCTCTTGCCCAGGAATTCTCCCGCTACCTGCAGCAATTTCCGGTTCCTTTCGATGTATTCGTGACGCATGTGAAGGATGCGGATCGCTGCCATCTTCAAACGTTGTTCAATCAGGATGTCCTGCCGCTGGCCAGAGATGTCACCATAGTACAGACCCCCAACAGGGGCCGCGATGTGGCGCCCTGGCTGTCAGGGGTTGGGCAGGCGCTCCAGGAATATGACCTGTGCTGCCATGTCCATGCCAAGGAATCCGTATATGCAGCTCCCGGTTTCGGAACAGCATGGCGTACCTATCTGCTGGACAACCTCTTACAGCCTGCGGCTGTGTGGGCGACATTGGCAGCCTTTGCGAGTGATCAGCACCTGGGGTGCGTATTCCCGGCCTTTTACAAATTTTTGAAAGAGGGCATGACACATGCAGGGACCCCTCCATACAGTACCAGCACAGAATATTCCATGATCCTCGATCTGATGTCTCGCATGGGACTTCCCGGGGAATACGCACGCAGCGAACAGTTTTTCTCCGGCGGGACCATGTTCTGGTATCGGCCGCAGGCATTGCAGCCCTTGCTGGAATGCGGCCTGCGCTTCGAGGACTTCCCGGAAGAGCCCATAGGCGTCGGGGGGACCCTTGCCCATGCCCTGGAACGTGTCCCGCCGCTGGTCTGTACACGGCGCGGTTACCGAGTCCGCTCACTGACCTGCTTCCCAAGCATCCAGTATCCCCCGGAACGTTTTCAGGACTAAGGCCATGAAGCAGCTCCTGCATATCCCGCCCTTGTGGCACCCGTTCCTCCTCAGCAGGATACTTGCGGGCAATGCGTCCCTGATCCTGCACATGACCCGCCGCCAGCTGGCCCTGCGCTACAAGGGGTCCATCCTCGGCTGGTTCTGGAGCCTGGCACAACCGCTCATGATGCTGCTCGTCTACACGTTCGTGTTCGGCATCATCTTCAATGCACGCTGGGGCAACATGTCCGAAAGCGGTACTGGCGGTTTCGCCGCGGCCATGTTCTGCGGCATGGCCACATTCAACCTGTTTTCCGAAACGGTGAACGGCGCTGCCCCGTCCGTACTGGCCAATGCCAATCTGGTGAAAAAAGTCGTCTTCCCCCTGGAGATACTGCCCGTCATCCATCTGGCCTCTGCCGTTGTCCTGGGGGCAAGCTGGTTCCTGCTGCTTTTTGCCGGTGCCGCCGTGCTGGACATATCCTTCCACCCATCCGCGCTGCTGCTGCCCCTGCTCCTGCTGCCCGTCCTGCTGCTGGCTCTGGGCGTGGCCTTTTTTGTGGCAGCGTCCACCGTTTTTGTCCGGGACATGCCCCATCTGACGGCGGTGCTCATCCAGATACTCTTCTTCATGACGCCCATCTTCTACTCCATCGACATGATCCCCGCCTCGCTGCGCTGGCTCATGGCCCTGAACCCCCTGGCATCCATGGTGGACCAGGTCCGCAACGCCCTGCTCTTCGGCCAATGGCCGGACTGGGGAACCTTTGCCTGGAATATGGGGCTGGCATTCATCGTCTGCCGTCTGGGGGTGTGCTGGTTCCTCAAGACAAAAAAGGGGTTCGCCGATGTCCTCTGATCCGCAGCTGCTGACGCCCGCCCGCCCTGCGGCCGACGTTCCTTCCGAAGAGGCAGCCATCGTCCTGCAAGATGTGGGCAAGGTCTTCGAGATCTATGATCGTCCCGTCCACCGGCTGCTGCAGATGCTGTTCCGGGGCAGGCGCACCTTCTACCGAAGTTTTGAAGCCCTGCACCATATCGACCTTACCATCCGCCGGGGCGAATGTGTCGGTATCGTAGGGCGCAACGGGGCGGGCAAGAGCACGCTCCTGCAGATCATCGCCGGGACCCTGGCCCCCACTACAGGCAGTGTGCGAACCTGCGGACGGGTGGCCGCCCTGCTGGAACTGGGCAGCGGCTTCAATCCCGAATTCACCGGGCGCGAGAACGTCTTCCTGAATGCCGCCATCCTGGGGCTGAGCGATGACGAGATCGCCGCCCGCTACGACGCCATCGTGGACTTTGCGGATATCGGCGACTTCATCGACCAGCCGGTGCGCAACTATTCCAGCGGCATGGTCATGCGCCTGGCCTTTGCCGTCATCGCCCATGTGGATGCGGACATCCTTATCGTGGACGAGGCCCTGTCCGTGGGAGACGCTTTTTTCACGCAAAAATGCATGCGATTCCTGCGCCAGTTCATAGCCACAAAGACGCTGTTCTTCGTCAGCCATGACGTGGCCGCCATCAACAGCCTGTGTACCCATGCCGTTTTCCTTGAACATGGCCGCATCAAAAGTGCCGGAGATCCCAAGCAGATCACGGAACTTTATCTTGAAGACATCTTTGAAGCCGCCCAGGGGAAAGCATCCACCGCCGCCTCGCCCTTCAGGCGGGGGCTGGTGCTCCGGCAAGGAGAGGAAGACTTTCGGGATGCCCGGCAGGATTTCCTCAACAGTTCGAGCTTGCGCAACGATATCCAGGTATTCCGTTTTGACCCGGATGCTCCGGCTTTTGGCAAGGGAGGCGCCTGTATCGAGCAGGTGCTGCTGCTGGATGCGCAAAAACGACCGCTCTGCTGGTGTACCGGCGGCGAGGTCGTCACCCTGCGTATCGATTGCCGGGCACGGCAGCCCCTGCACGGTCCCATCATCGGCTTTTATCTCAAGGACAGACTGGGGCAGACCCTGTTTGGTGACAACACCTTCCTGTCCTACATGGACCAGCCCCTGCATGTGGAGGAAGGCGAAAACTTTTGCGCCAGCTTCTGCTTCCGCATGCCGGTCCTGGCCGCGGGCGATTACTCTTTTGCCGTGGCGGTGGCCGAAGGGACGCAGGAAGAACATGTGCAGCACGAGTGGCGCCATGACGCCCTGATCCTGACGTCTGTCGCCTCCAGCGCCTGTGCCGGCATCATGGGGCTGCCCATGCGGTCCATCGAACTTGCCATCAGCAACGATCCCCGGAGGGAATGATATGGAATGTACGGGAGAACGCTATCTGCCGGAATTTGACAGGGACTGGACCCTGGAGCATCTGCACAGGTACCTGCTGGCCTGCGAGCTTGCCGCGGGCAAAACCGTGCTGGATATCGCCTGCGGCGACGGTTACGGCTCGGCCATGCTGGCCAGGTATGCCGCGCAGGTGACGGGGGTCGACATCGATACACCGACGGTGGAACGCGCGCGCGGCAAATATGTTGCGGACAATCTGCGCTTTCTGCAAGGCAGTGCCACAGACATGCCACTGGAAGACGACAGCGTGGACCTGGTCGTCAGCTTTGAAACCATTGAGCATCTGACGGAGCAGGACCGCATGCTGTGCGAGATCCGCCGGGTACTGCGGCCCGAAGGCTTCCTGCTCATCTCCTCACCGGACAAATACGAATACAGCGATGTGCCGGGCTATCATAATGAATTCCACCTCAAGGAGCTGTATTGCCAGGAATTCGAAGAACTCCTGCAAAAGCACTTCAGCCGGCATGCCCTGCTGGGGCAGCGTGTGGTCTTCGGCTCCCTGATAGCGTCCGCGGATGCGCGCCCCTTTCTCAGCTGGAGCAAGGTGGAAGAACAAAGCCGGAGCGAAGGCCTGGCCCATGCCGTCTACCACATCGCCATAGCCGGTGAGGAGCCCTTGCCCGGGCTGCCGTCGAGCCTGTTCCGCGCGCCCCTGGAGCACAGCGATCATATGCGGCAGCTGGATGCGGCGCTGCACTCTGCCCGGGAATGTCTCGGGGCCAGGGAACAGGAGCTGCAGGATGCCCGGGCCATGCTTTCCTCGCTGCTCAATTCCAGATCGTGGAAGATCACCGCGCCTCTGCGGGCGCTGGCAGCATTGCTGTGTAAAAATTAGGCGCTTACAGCCGGGAGCACTGCCATGACATCACCAGACGATATGACACGGACTGACGAACTGCAGCTATTGCGGGCCCACCTGCTGCAACTGCAACGGGACAAAGAAGAAATGCAAAAGGACAGGGAGGAACTCCACCGTTTGCTCCATTCCCGTTCCTGGAAACTCACGGCCCCCTTGCGCCGTCTTACGGAATGGGGGCGCCGCTTGCGACCGGCGCGACAGGCCAAAGAGCAAACGCTTCCATCACCACGGGGCGCGATCGTCAGGCGCGCCCTGCTCTGGCAGCAGCACATCCCTTGCGAGTCTTTGCCGGGGCAGGGGCAAAGCCTGCAGCTCTGGACAGCGCAGCAGGGCAACGCTTTTTTTCATGAGATCGCCCAGCTGCTCAAATGCGGCCTTGAGGATGCCGGGATCCCGTGCACGGCCTTTACTGCCGGCTCCATGGCTGACTGCCTGCGGCAGGATGACGGCAAGGGAGCCATCAGGCTGATCATCGCACCGCATGAATTCTATCATTTCATACCGGAAGCCGCATTCTGGCCCCTGGACGGCGCACAGCTCTGGATGCTGAACAGCGAGCAGGCACATACACCGTGGTTTGCGACGGCCCTTGGCCATCTGCGCAAGGCGGATCTTGTGCTGGACATGGATCTCAGCATGGCGGCACGTCTGAGGGCGCAGGGCATCCCTGCGCAGCATATCCCCCTGCTGTACAGCCCATCCTGCCGCCTGTTCGACGGGGCGGCCCCCATCGCCGCCGTCCCGGCGACCGAGAGCCTGGCCGGGCAGGTACGCCAATGGCCCTGCGCTGCATCTCCCCTGGAAGAAGCCTTGTCCGGGCGGCCGCTGGACTGCTGCTTCTTTGGCGCCGCCAGTGAGCGCCGTAGCCATTTTTTTGCCCGCAACGCGGCCCTGTTCGCAGGCATGGCCGCCTATCTGCGCCTTGAAAGCAGGAACACCCCCCTGCTCTACGGCAAAAATTCCAGCCTTTCCACCCAGGCGGTCTGCTCCATCATCCGGCGCAGCAAGGTCTCCCTCAACGTGCACCAGTCGGAGCATGCCTATTTTGAATGGCATCGCATCGTCCTGCAGGGCATCTGGCACGGTACTGTCGTCCTTTCAGAGCCCTGCACCGATGCCTGGCCCTTCCACCCGGATGAGGACTACATCGCGGCCTCGCTGGAAGATATGCCGGCTGTGCTCGACTATGTCCTGCACTCCGTGGAAGGCATACGCTGGGCGGAAAAAATCCGTCAGCATGCCTGGGAAACGCTGACCGGCAATCCCCTTGCACTGCGCTGGCAGGCCATCACCGGCCTGTACGCGGTCAGGCCATGTCCGCAGCACGGGCCTGAAGCGGAGGCTTCCCGCATGTGTTCCGCTGATTCCCATATACCGGCCACGCGGCACCACAAGGAAGGCTTATGAAGACGCTGTTTTCCGCCGGGACAGGAGGGATGCCCCTGGTTTCCGTACTTATTTCTCTTTACAATTACAGCCAGTATATAGAAGAAGCCCTGGATTCTGTCGCTTCGCAGACACTGGAGGACATCGAGCTTATCATTTGCAATGACTGCTCGACTGATGGCGGGGAAAAAGTCACCGAAAACTGGCTCAGGAAGAATGAACAACGCTTCTGCCGCGCGTTACTGATCGAAAATGCCGTCAACAGCGGCCTGCCGGCAACGCGGAACGCCACGCTAGCCTGCGCGCAGGCGCCATACCTGTTCATCCTTGACGCTGACAATGTTATCTTTCCCTCCTGCCTGGAAAAACACGCCGCTGCCTTGCAGGAGGCGGAGGATGATGTGGCGTTCGTCTACAGCCAACGGCTCGTCTTTACCCATGAAAACAGATCCAATTGTCATCTGGAAAATCTGCCGGACTGGGATATTCCCCTGCTGACCCTGGGCAACTACATAGACGCCATGGTCATGCATAGGGCTGATATGCTGAAGCGGGTAGAAGGCTACGCCGCTGAAGCGCCCTTTGACAGGCTTGGCCTTGAAGACTATGAGCTCTGGTTCAAATACATGGAGGCAGGGCTTCGGGGGATCAAGCTCCATCAGCCGCTGATTGCTTATCGTGTACATCAGTCCTCCATGCTGCGAACAACGACACAATACAAGGAGTCGCTGATCCTTCAGGCACTGAGGAACAAATACTCCCGTTACTTCATCGGGGACTGAACCGCTGGCCACCTGTTTCTGTGCGGGAGCAGATGCCTTGCCTGTGGCACTCCCTAGCTGGGCATGTCCAGGCAGAGAACATATCCGGGACGCAGTACAGCAAAATAAAAAAGCCCAAGACTTCCACAGTCCGGGCTTTTTTATGCGCTGATAGCAAGGGAGGGTGCCCCCGACACTGCAGGGATGGACCGCATGCTCTGACCAACTGAGCTGCCTTGCCCTATCTTGTGCGGCCTGCTGCGCGGCGCACGCATCCATCTACAGAAAGGACACTGCCGTTTGGCAAGCACTTTTTTGCCGCCTGCGGCGCGGCCACAGCCACGAGACGCTTTCCCTGCGCCGGGACGAGGCCCCAACGCCACAACGGGCAGAGATTGCCGCCACCATCCCTGACAGGCCCGCTCTGGCCTGCCGGCGCTCTTGCTGCGTCCGGGAGGTTTCTGCCCTTTCCGCCAGGCTGCGCGCTTCGCCGCAGCTGCTGCCGCTGGCGCCCACGCGTGACGTGCCCTGCCGCAAAAACGAAGAAGCCCGGGAACTTCCCGGGCTTCCATTATATTCTGGTAGCAAGGGAGGGATTTGAACCCCCGACACTGCGGGTATGAACCGCATGCTCTGACCAACTGAGCTACCTTGCCATGATGGCGTTTCGTGTCCCACTCAACGCAGGGATGTATCTACAGAAGTTGCTCCCCTTTGGCAAGCATTTTTTGGGGATTTTTCCAATTTTTTTTAATGCACCATGAAATACCAGATGAAGGGGGCCAGCAGAAGGCGATACACGGCGAAGGGCACCAGGGTCATGTGGCCCACCAGCCTCACGAAGGCCTTGACCGCGATCAGTGCGGAAATGAAGGAGCCGATCATGCCCACGGCAAAGAAGGGGATGTCCGCCGCGGTGAACAGATGCAGGCTCTTGAGCAGGTCAAAGCCCGTGGCCGCCACCATGATGGGAACCGCAGCGATGAAGGAATATTCCGCTGCCAGCGGGCGGCGGGCCCCCAGGATCATGCCGCCCATGATGGTGGCGGCGGAGCGGGAAAAGCCGGGAAACAGGGCCAGGCACTGGAAGCAGCCGATACCGAAGGCCAGGCCCGGCGTCATGTCGTCCAGGGTCTCATAGCGGGGATGGAACTGGCGGCGTTCCACAAAGATCATCAGCAGGGCGCCGATGACGAAGGGGATCAGCACCATGCCCGGCGTGAACAGGCTCTTGATCTGCGCATGCAGCAGCAGGCCCAGCACGCAGGCGGGCAGACAGGTGAGGAAGAGCATCCAGATGCCGCGCAGGCCGGCAAAGGGCACGCCCTGCTGCGGCCGCAGCAGGCCCCAGAAACGCTCCCAGTAAAGGACGACCACGGCCATGATGGCCCCCAGCTGGATGACCACCTGGAAGGTCGCAGCCTTTTCGCCGCTGAAATTGAGCAGATCGCCCACCAGCACCAGATGGCCCGAGGACGAGACCGGCAGGTATTCCGTCAGCCCTTCCACGATGCTGAGGATGAACGCAACCCACAAATTATCCATATATGCCGTCCTTTGGATCCGAAGACCCGTTGTTTCCCGAAACGGACTCGGCTAGAATGATCCACAAAAAGGAGCACCTCATGACCACCATCATGCCCGCTTCGGAACTGGTACGGCGAGCCGCCGCCTGGCTGGCGGAACAGCGCGCCCTGTATCCTGAAAAATCCCTGGCCGCCCTTCTGGACGAAGCCGGGATGCGCTTCAACCTCAACCCTCTGGACGCGGCGGCACTGGGCCGCCTGTTCGACCCTGCGACGCAGGAAAAGAGCGAATAGGTATCGTCTTCCTGAACAGAGGCCGGAGCCTGCACGAGACGGCCTTGCCGCCCTCTCCAGGAACCGCGCCCCACAGGATGCCGCGCTTCCCGGATGACAAACAAGCCCTCCCGGAGGGCGGCCCGGCAGCACCGGTGCCCGCGGCCAGCCTATAGACGGAAATGCCGGGCATTGCAATCCCCGCTGTGCGCATCATGCCGCGAGGCATGAAAAAAGGGAAGGCGGCCTGCTGGTCGTCCTCCCCTTGTTCCAGCCTCCCCCATCCCTTGCGGACGGGGGAGTTTTTTGTCTCTGCCCGAAGGCTCCCCGCTGCTCTCCCCTGCTGCCTTTACGCGGGCGCCGGAGAAGAACGGGGCACGGGGAAGGGAGCGCCTTCCTGCCGCCGGCAAAATGCCCTTCCCCGCCCCTGTCGAGAATCGTTTGTCCTAGGCGATCTGGCTGCCGTTGGGCACGGGCGCGGCAGGCGTCAGGACGGAGAGCTTGCCGTCCTTTTCGGCGGTCAGCACCATACCGTTGGACATGAGGCCGCGAATCTTGCGCGGGGCCAGGTTGAGCACGGCGATGACCTGCTTGCCCACCAGTTCCTCGGGCGTGTAGTAGTCGGCCAGGCCGGACAGGATCTGGCGCGGCTGGCCTTCATCAAAATCGATCTCCAGGCGCAGGATGCGGTCGGCATTGGGATGCTTTTCCGCCACGACCACGGTCCCGGCGCGCATCTCCACGGCCTTGAACTGGTCGAAGCTGATCTCGCCGTTCCGGCCTTCGGCGGCAGGAGCGGCCTTGGGGGATTCCTGCTTCTTTTCCTTCTTGGCCTTGGGGGCCTTCCCGGCCGGGGCTTCCTGCTGCAGGGCCTTGACGTCGATGCGCGGGAAAAGGTTGGAGCTGGCCGCCACTTCGGTGGCGGGCTGCAGACCGTCAAAATTGCCGGCCTCGGCTTCCAGCGAGGTGGTCACAGGGCCTTCGCCGGGCTGCTGGCCCAGCTGCTCCAGCAGGGTGCGGGAAGCATCGGGCATGACGGCCCACAGGCACAGGGCCACCTTGCGCATGGCCGACAGCAGCACGTACATGACCGTGCCCAGGCGCGTGGTGTCGCCCTGCTTGAACAGGGTCCATGGCGCCTGCGAGTCCACGTACTTGTTGAGCGCGCGCACCAGCTCCCACAGGGAATCAAGGCCCTGGGCGAACTGGGTGTTGCCGAACAGCTGGATATAATTGCTCATGGCCGTGGCGCACAGTTCGACGATGGCCTTGTCGTCCTCGCTGAACTCGCCGGGCCGGGGCACCCTGCTTTCAAAATACTTGGCCGTCATGGACAGCACGCGGCTGAACAGGTTGCCCAGGTCGTTGGCCAGGTCGGCGTTGATGCGGCTCACCATGCCTTCCTCGCTGAAGGAGGCGTCGGAACCGAAATGCATCTCGCGCAGCAGGAAATAGCGGAAGGCGTCCAGGCCGTATTTCTGGCGCATCTCCAGCGGTTCCACCACGTTGCCCAGGGACTTGGACATCTTGGTGTCACGCACCAGCCAGTAGCCGTGCACGTTCAGGTGCTGGTACACGGGCAGGCCCGCGGCCTTGAGCATGGTGGGCCAGAACACGGCGTGGGGCTTGAGGATGTCCTTGGCCACCAGATGTTCGCCGGGCCAGAAGGTCTTGTACTTTTCGCCGTCGGGCCAGCCCAGGGCGCTGATGTAGTTCAGCAGGGCGTCGAACCACACATAGCAGACGTAATCCTTGTCGAAGGGCAGCTCGATGCCCCAGGTCAGGCGGGACTTGGGACGGGAGATGCACAGGTCTTCCAGCGCGCCCGATTCCAGCATGGACAGCACTTCGTTACGGTAGCGCTCGGGCCGGATGAAGTCGGGATGGCTCTCGATATATTCCCGCAGCCAGGGCAGGTATTTGGACATGCGGAAGAAGTAGTTCTTCTCGCTGATGAATTCAGGCTTGGTCAGGTGCTGGGGGCACAGGCCGTTCTCCAGTTCCTTTTCCGTATAGAAGCGTTCGCAGCCGTAGCAGTAGTGGCCGCCGAACTCGCCGAAATAGATGTCACCGGCATCATAGACCTGCTGCAAAAAGCGCTGCACGCGGGCCTTGTGGTCCTCGTCGGTGGTGCGCACGAAGGCGTCGTTCTCGATGCCCAGATGCGGCCACAGCTGCTGGAACAGGCCGCTGATGCCGTCCACGAACTCCTTGGGGGAGACGCCCTGCTTTTCGGCGGCCTTGACGATCTTGTCACCGTGTTCGTCCGTACCGGTCAGGAACATGGTGTTGTCGCCCAGGGTCTTGTGGAAGCGCGACAGGGAGTCGGCCACGATGGTGGTATAGGCATGTCCCAGATGGGGCTTGGCATTCACATAGTAGATGGGGGTGGTGATGTAGAAATTCTTCACGTCTGACTCCGTTTATTCGGCAGCACCGTCCTGCCGTTGCTGCGACTTGCGGCGACGGCGGCGGCGACTTTTGCTGTTTTCTGCGGGGGCGGCTTCGGCCTGCGGCCGGGCCTGTGGCGGCCGGGCTTCCGTTCCGGCGGTCAGGGGCGCGTCGGGCGGCAGCACGTCGGCGAACAGATTGGGATCGTCCACGTTCTCCGGCGTGGCGGAGACCACCAGCAGACCATCCCCCTGCGCGGCCTTCTGGCCCTGCTGCGCCGGTTTGGGCTGGGCATTGCCGGGATGGGGCTCGGGACGATGCGGGTCCAGGGCCTGCCATTCCTCCAGCGTCAGCTCCTGTTCCTCGTTGTTCTCGTTGAGCACGGACAGCGAATTGCGGAACATGTTGGCCCGCAGCACCTTCATGGTGCCCTGCGTGGTCTGGTATTTCTTGCCCAGGCGCGGGCAGTTGTGGTGGAAGCGGTCATAGTTCTCCTGCTCATAGGAAAGGCAGCAGAGCAGGCGGCCGCAGATGCCCGATATCTTGGCAGGATTGAGGAACAGGTTCTGTTCCTTGGCCATGCGGATGGTCACGGGAGCGAACTTGCGCAGATAGCGGCGGCAGCAGCAGACCATGCCGCAATTGCCCACGGCCCCCACCATCTGGGTCTCGTGACGCACGCCTATCTGGCGCAGCTCGATGCGGGCGCGGTATTCGCGCACCAGATCCTTGACCAGCTCGCGAAAATCGATGCGGGCCGGCGCCGTAAAATAGAAGATGAGCTTGCTGCGGTCAAAAAAGACCTCCACATCCACGAGCTTCATGTCCAGGCGGCGGTCACGGATGCACTGGCGGCAGAATTCCGTGGCCTCGCGGGCCAGCTTCTCGTTGGTGCGGCCCTCGGCCAGGTCTTCTTCCGTGGCCCGGCGCTCGATGGGCGTCAGGCTCTCCGGCTCCACACCGGCCACATGATCATAGGGACCGGAAACCACCTGCGCCAGGGCCTGCCCCTGATCGGCCGCGATCAATACATGATCGCCCACGGCCAGATCGGCAGGGCCCGTATGGTACAGGGTCTGTCCCAAAGCGCGAAAGCGCAAACCGTATATTGGCATAGTTTCCAATCTTTGTTGCGGGGATTATCTGAATCCCTTTACATCGGGCATATCCGGGCCGCTGTCAACAGGCGGGCCCGGCGGACGGCCACAGCCCCGGGGAAAGCCCTTTCCCCCCCTGCCGCACCGCAACGGCCCCCTGCCTTCCTGCCTGCCCGTCCCGCCGCGGTCCCCGCACGGCATCCATAAAAAGCGCACGACGAAAACAGGGCGACGCGGGGCGACCGATCCCTTGCCGCCAGCAACGTCGCGGGAGAACCGGGCTTCCCCTTGCTATGCGGTTCTCCCTGTTTTAGACTTGCGACAAGGAGAACATCAGCATGATTTCACGAGACGAAGCGCTGGCCCTGCTGGCGGAGAACCATGTCCAGGCGGGCCTGTTGCAGCACTCTGTGGCTTCCGAGGCCGTCATGCGGGCCCTGGCCCGTGAATTTGGTGAAGATGAGGAACTGTGGGGCCTGACCGGCCTGCTGCACGATGTGGACTATCCCGCCACGGAGGCCACACCGGAAAAGCACGGTCTGGAAGGCGCCCGCCTGCTGGAAGGCAAACTGCCCGAGGAGGCCCTGGCCGCCATCCGAGCCCACAACGGCGAGATGACCGGCTGTGCGCCCAGGACCCGTTTCGACTACGCCCTGCGCTGCGGCGAGACCATCACCGGCCTCATCAGCGCCGCCGCCCTGATGCGGCCCACGGGCTACGAGGGCATGGAAGTCAAGAGCATCAAGAAAAAGATGAAGGACAAGGCCTTTGCCGCCAGCGTCTGCCGCGACAACATCCGCCAGTGCGAACAGGCGGGCCTGCCGCTGGATGCCTTCCTGGCCCTTTCCATCGCCGCCATGCGGGACTGCTTCTCGCAGCCTGCCTGAACCGAGCATCCCACGACGAGGTGAAGCATGACCGAACCCGGCGCCATCGATACCGGCATCCGTACTCTCGGCACCCCCAAGCTCACGTCCCGGCTGCCCTACCGCACCTGGGTGGATGACGTGCGCCTGCCCATACAGGTGGACAGGGAACTCTGCGACGAGTTCGCCGATCCCGTCCGCCTGGACTTCGAGGCCGCTGGCCCCCGGAAAAAACTCTACTTCGATCCCAGCCGGGCAAAATGCGCCATCGTGACCTGCGGTGGCCTTTGCCCGGGGCTCAACGACGTCATCCGCGCCATCGTCATGGAGGCGCACCACGCCTACCATGTGCCCTCCATCATGGGCATACGCTACGGGCTGGAAGGTTTCATCCCGGCTTACGGGCATCAGCCCGTGGAGCTGACCCCCGAACGCGTGGCCGACATCCACCGCTTCGGCGGCACCATCCTGGGCTCGTCACGCGGGCCCCAGTCCGCGGAAGAGATCGTGGACAGCCTGGAGCGTTCCAACGTCAGCATCCTGTTCGTCATCGGCGGTGACGGCAGCATGAAGGCCGCCCTGAGCATCAGCCGTGAAGTGCAGGCGCGTAACCTCAAGATCGCCGTCATCGGCATCCCCAAGACCATCGACAACGACATCAACTTCATCCCCCAGTCCTTCGGCTTCGAGACCGCCGTCTTCAAGGCCACCGAGGCCATCGAATGCGCCCATACCGAGGCCAAGGGCATGCCCAACGGTATTGGTCTGGTCAAGCTCATGGGCCGGGAATCGGGCTTCATCGCCGCCCAGGCCACGCTGGCCATGAAGGAAGTGAACTTCGTCCTGATCCCGGAAGCGCCCTTCACCCTCGAAGGGGAAGGCGGCCTGCTGCCCGCGCTGGAGGAACGCCTGAAAAGCCGCCACCATGCCGTCATCGTGGCGGCCGAAGGGGCCGGCCAGCATCTGCTGGACCGCTCCGGCGCCACCGACGCCTCGGGCAATCTGCTGCTGGGCGACGTGGCCGACCTGCTGCGCTCGGAGATCAAGCGCTACATGGACGCGCGCGGCATCCCCCACGCGCTCAAGTACATCGACCCCAGCTACATCATCCGTTCCGTGCCGGCCACGGCCAACGACAAGGTCTACTGCGGCTTCCTGGGGCAGTATGCCGTCCATGCGGCCATGGCCGGGCGCACCGACATGGTGGTGGGCAAGATCCAGGACCGCTATGTGCACCTGCCGCTGGAGCTGGTGACGCGCCGCCGCCGCAAGCTCAACATCTACTCCGACCTCTGGCGCGCCGCCCTGGAATCCACGGGACAGGGCATGCTGGCCGGCATGCTGCCCCGGCAGGAGACGCATGGCTAGCCTGTATCAGGTCAAGGCATCCGCCGGGTCGGGCAAGACCTATGACCTGACCCGGCGTTTTTTGTGCCTGCTGGCGGCCTGCGGCGCGCCGGGGCCCGCCGCCGCATCTTCCTGCGGGCTGGGCAGCGGTCCCTCCGGCTGGGACGAGATCCTGGCCATCACCTTCACCAATGCCGCCGCCGGCGAGATGCGCGACCGCGTCATCGGACGGCTCAAGGCCATCGCCCTGGGCACGCCGGAACAGGACATCCCCCTGACGCCCGGCATGGCCGCCCGCTGGCTGGACGTCATCCTGCGGGACCTGGCCAGCCTCAACATCCGCACCATCGACAGCCTGCTCCACGCCATCGTGCGTTCGGCCTCCCTGCAGCTGGACCTGCCCCCGGACTTCCAGCCCGCCTTCGTGAGCATGGACGCCGTGACCCCCTATCTCGAGACCCTGCTCAACCAGGCATCCCAGGGCAACGAGGCCATGGAGAAGCTGTTGCGCGACCTCTACTGGGCCATCGTCCATGTGCAGCAGAGCAAGGGCTTCAATGCCGGGGAAAAGCTGGGCGACATCATCCGCCCCCTGCTGGACGGCATCCTGCGCGGCGAATTCACGGACATCGCGGGCCCGGAAGAGCTGGGCGAACGCCACCGGCAGCACTGGCACAGGACCATCGGTCTGGTCACGGACGTGCTGGAGGCGGAAGAAGGCGCCGGGACCAGACTCCATGCCACGAGCCGCAAGGCCCTGGTGCGCCTCCAGGAGCGGGATGAAGGGGCCTTCAAGCTCAAGTCCATCGCCGAGCCCGGGGTCGACAGATTCCTCACGGCCAAAACGAAACGCACGGAAGCCCTGATGACGGCCCTGGAGGCGCTGGTTGCCTGGCTGCCGGAGTTCAGACGGCGGCATGCCCTGCTGCGTTCGGCCCGCCATTTCGCTCCGGCCGTCCAGCTGGCCACCCTGCTGGTCCACGCCATGCGGGCCAACCAGCAGCAGGAGGGCACGCTGCCCGCCGTCCTGGTGCCGGAGCTGGCCGCTTCGGTGCTCGGCGGCAGCTTCGGCGTCTCCGAGGCCCTGTGCCGTCTGGGCAGCCGCCTGCAATATTTCCTGCTGGACGAGTTCCAGGATACCAGCCGCGAACAGTGGCAGGCCCTGAGCCCGCTGGTGGAAGAGGCCCTTTCCCGGGGCGGTTCCCTGACCTGGGTGGGCGACGTCAAGCAGGCCATCTACGGCTGGCGTGGCGGGGATGCGGCCCTCTTTGACGGCATCGAAGGGCCCTTGCGCCGTCTGGCCCCGGACGTGCGCCACGAGACGCTCACGGCCAACTGGCGCAGCTGCCGCCAGATCATCGCGCACAACAACGCCCTGTTCTCGCCCCTGGAGGATGCCGCCGTGGCCCGGCAGGCCCTTGCCGCCCTGATGCCGCAAGACACGCCGGACGACCTGCTGGACGGCTATGCGGGACGCGTGGCCGCGGGCTATGCCGGGACGGCCCAGGACTTCTCGCCCCGGTCCGCTTCCGGCGGCCTCGTGCGCGTGGAAGCCATCGAAGGCGACAACAGCGAGGGGCTCAATGCCGCCGTGCTGGTGCGCCTGCGCCGCATGATCCTGCACGAACTGGCCCCGCGCCGCTCCTGGCAGGACATGCTGGTGCTGGTGCGCAGCAACGCCCAGGCCGCGCTGGTGGCCGAAGATCTGGCCGCCGCCAGTATCCCCATCGTCACGGAGAACAGCCTGCTGCTGTCCACCCATCCCCTGGTGATCCAGAGCGTGGCCCTGCTGCAGTTCCTGTGCAATGCGGAAGACGAGCTGGCCCTCTGGACCGTGGTCACGGGCAGTCTGGTGCAGCAGGGGCCCCTGCCGGTCCCCGGCCTGCAGGAGCTGCACGATACCTGCGTGGGCCGCGGCAGGACTTCCCTTCTGCCGCACCTGCAGCAGCAGTTCCCGGATTTCTGGGCTTCCGTGCTGGCCCCCTTCCACAATCAGGCGGGGCTCATGACGCCGTATGACACAATCATGGAGTGGTACGACCGTCTGCAGGTCTTCCAGCGCTGTCCCGAAGCGGATGTCTTCCTGCGCTGTTTCCTCGAAGTGCTCAAAAACGCCGAGGATCAGGGGCTGGCCACCCTGCCCGACTTCCTGGCCCACTGGCAGGAAAAGGGCGGCGAAGAAAAAGTCCCCATGCCCGAAGGCATCGACGCCGTGCGCATCATGACCGTCCACAAATCCAAGGGCCTCGAGGCCCCTGTGGTCCTCCTGCCCTGGACCGACGCTTCCCTGAAGGCGAACGATCCGGTACTCATGGAGGAAGACGGCCTGCGCATGGTCTGCAAAAACGGCCCCCATTGCGGCAGGGTCTATTATGAGGCCCTGCTGCGTCAGGCCACGGAACTGCTCAACCAGTTCTATGTGGCCTTCACCCGGGCACGGGAAGAGCTGTACGTCTTCCGTACCAGTGCCGCCACCGTGCGCAGGGGCTGCGGCAGCCACGCCCTGGATGTGCTCTGGCAGCAGGCCGGGCTCACGGTCCCCTACCAGCTGGAAGGCGGGGACGACGTGCTGCGCCCGGTCCGGCCGCCGGCTGCCAAGGACGGGGAGGAAGAGACGGACACGGCACCGGACGCCGCAACGGCCGATGCCGATCCCGGCCAGCTCCCCCGCGGGCAGGCGGCAGCGCCGTCTGTGCCGGAAGAGGGCTGGCGGCCCATGCAATGGCTGCCCCGGCTCAAGATCTACCGCAACCCGCTGGAGCGGATGCATTTTTCCGCACGGGATCGCGGCACCCTGCTCCATGCCTGTCTGGAGCAGCTGCCCCTGGGCGGCCTCAGTGAGGACAATATCCGGGTCGCCGTGCGGGAAGTCCTTGCCACCATCCCCCTTGCCGACGGGCAGGACGGCCCTGACAGGGAAAATGTCGCCGCCGATATGGAATCCTGCCTGCTCTGGCTGCTGCGCCTTCCCCAGTTCGGCCTGTGGCAGCGGCGCGGCGTCCCGGAACAATCCATGCTGGAAGCCGACGGCCCCCGCCGGGAGCTTTTGCGTGCCGACCTCATCGTCCCCCTGTCCTGGGGGACCCTGGTGGTGGATTACAAGAGCGGCAGGGTCATGGACGAACATGTCCGGCAGGTACGGCGCTATCTGCGCTGCCTGGAACAGGGCGGCACAGCGGTGGCCCGCGGCCTGCTCATCTATCTGGACCGGCAGGCCTTCCGCCTGGGGGAGCCCGGCAGCGCCTCGGAACTGTTTACGGATCTTGGGGCCTATCCCCGCTATTTCTGTGAGGACGAGGCATGAGCAGCCCCTTCCATATCTTTTCCTGGCAGCGGCCCTTCCTGCCTGCCCTGAAACAGGCCACCGACCTCTGGAGCCGCGGGCGGCCCGGCGATGCCGTCATCATCGTCCCCCACAACCGTCCGTGGCGCTACCTTGTGGACATCTATGCCGACGCCGGCACCACCGGCCTGCTGCCCAAGGTCCTTTCCCTGCCGGACATGGTGCGCCTGTGGCGCATGCATGCCAGCCCCGTGCCGCTGCGCACGGCCTGCCTGCTGGACAGGGTGGCCCTGCTGCGGGACTGCGTCCTCGGGCTGGCCGGTGAAGACCACGAGCTGGAGAAGCGCTTCGGCGATCTGGCCCCGGGCGCCTTCCTGCCCTGGGGCATCCGCCTGGCCAACCTGCTGGAAGAGCTGCTGGGCCAGAACATGGTCACCGACGACCTGCCCTTCATCGACGAGGTGAGTCCCCCAGCCGCGGCCCTGCTGGGCGCCCTGGGGCGCATCCGTGATGCCTATGTGGCGGCGCTGGCCCATAGGGGCTGGACCACACCGGGCCATGATTTCTGGCTGGCCGCCCGCCATGCGGAGGATATCCCCGGCCTGCTGCGCCCGGCGGACGGGCATCCCGTGCTGCTGGCCGGTTTTTCCCTGCTCACCGAGACCGAGGACCTCCTGCTCCGCAGCCTCTGGCAGGCCGGGGCCCGCGTCTGCCTGCATACGGATCCCGCCCTGCTCCGGCATGGCGAGGAAGGAAGGCCGGCCGTGCACTGGGCCTGCCAGGAGCACGTCCAGTGGCTGCAGCGCTGGCAGGCCACGGCCCGACTTTGGGAACCGGACGCGCCCGCACCGACGGACGATGCACAAAAATGGCATTATTTCACGGGCTACGACCTCCACTCCCAGCTCAAGGCCCTGCAACAGGATCTGGAAGCCCCGTCGGAGGCCTCCACAGCCATCCTGCTGACCCACGGTGACCTCCTGCTGCCCGTGCTGCACCACCTGCCGGACAAGGACGTCAACATCTCCATGGGCTATCCCCTGGAGCGCTCGCCCGTCTTCCATCTGCTGGACAGCCTCTTCCGCCTGCATGAAGGCCGGGACAGGGACGGGCTCTTTTACTGGCGGCACCTGCTGGCCTGCCTGCGCCACCCGTATCTGGGCATGCTGCAGGCCGCCCCCGGCGGGGAAACAGGCACGGGACAGCCCCTGCGGCCCCTGCTGCGCCGCCTGGAGCGCCGCATCCGCAGCGGCAGGCGCCTGGTGGCCTTTGACGACCTGCTGGCCGTCCTGGCCGGCGACGAAGAGCGCGCGGGCGCCCCGGACGGGCCCCTTCCCGCCCCCGGTCCCGAGCGTGCCCTGCTGGAAGAGCTGCTGCACCTGCTGCTGGAAGATTTCGGTGATGCCGGCACGCTGGCCGCTCTGGCCGGGGCCCTGCTGCGCCTGAGCGACTTCCTGACCCGCCACGGGCAGGCCGTCTGGGAGCGCTTTCCCCTGGATGCCGAGGCCCTGTACCGCCTGGTGCGCCATTGCGTGCCGGAATTGCAGCACAATGCCCTGTCCGGCGAGGAGATGCCCCCCCGCCTCCTGCACGGCCTGGCCCGCCAGCTGCTGCAGCAGCAGCGCATCCCCTTCGAGGCCGACCCCCTGGGCGGCGTGCAGGTGCTGGGCATGCTGGAAAGCCGTCTGCTCCAGTTCGACCGCATCTTCATCGTCGATGCCACCGATGACGTCCTGCCTGGTGCCCCCGGTCAGGACCCCCTGCTGCCGGACAGCCTGCGCCGCATCCTGGGCCTGCCCGATGCCCGCCGCCGGGAACGGGCGGCCTCCCATACCCTCTACCGTCTGTGCGCCTGCGCCCGCGAAGTGCATTTTTACTGGCAGGAGAGCCAGGGGCGCTCCGGCCTCATGGACAGCAAGAAGGCCCGCAGCCGTTTTGTGGAGCAGCTCATCTGGGCGCACGAGCAGCGCACCGGGGCCCTCCTCACCCCCGGGACAGCGCCGCTGGCCGTGGCCGCCTGCGATGTGACCCCCATGCCGCCCCGCGCACTGTCCCTGAAACGCAACCAGGCCTTGCAGGATGCCATGCGGGACTTTCTGGCCGCGCCCATCCCGCCCACGGCCCTGGATACCTATCTGCATTGTCCGCTGGCTTTCGTCTGGAAGCATCTGTGCCGCTTCCGGCCCGTCCAGGAGGTCAACGAAAAGGACGATCCGGCGGAAGTGGGCTCCGTGCTGCACGACGTGCTGCAGCAGCTCTACCGTCCCTACCGCAACACGACGGTGGACGCCGCCAGCATCAGCACGGAAGACATGCGCGCCGAACTGCAGCGCCAGACGGAGCGCCACGGGCTGCGGGCCCTGCTGCCGCCCGACAGCCTGATGATGTTTGCCGTGGCGGCCCCGCGCCGCCTGGAGGAATACCTCCGCCACCAGCCGGAAGCCACCATCCTGGAGCTGGAGTATCCCCTGACCCAGACCATCCGCTGCAACGGCCGGGAATATACCTTCAAGGGGCGCCTGGACAGGCTGGACAGGCGTGAGGACGGCCTTTGCATCGTGGACTACAAGACCGGCATCATCAACAATCCCGCCGGGGATCTCTGGGACGATGCCGCCCTGTTCGAACGTATGGCCCAGGTCCGGGACGAGCGGCTCCCTCTGGAGGACCGCCGCCGGCTGGCCGCCGGGACCTTCGACCAGCTGGCCGAAAAATTGCGCATGATCCAGCTGCCCGCCTACCTGTGCATGCTGCATGCCGCCGGTTTCAGGGAGCTGCACGACGCCGCCCTGGTGGAACTGCGCGACACGGGCCGGGAATACTGGCTGTTCGGCCCCAGCCCGGCCAGGGACAATGACGAACGCATCCGTCAATGCTTCGACGTCCTTTCCCTGCTGCTCTGGCATATGGAACACGGCCCGGAGTTCACCGGCCGTCCGGGCGAAGGCTGCCGCTGGTGCGATTACCAGGCACTTTGCCACGCCTGATGGCGGCAGCGGCCTTGTGAAAACAGGCTTTTTCTGGTAATACTGTCTGAAGACTGATTTCAATACCGCCCCGTGAGGGCTTTACCTTATAGCGCCATGTTGGAGGTTGCATCATGGCTTTTCCTTCTTTGTCCATTGGAGACCTGACCGCTAAAATGCCCATCGTCCAGGGAGGCATGGGTGTCGGCATTTCCCTTTCCGGCCTCGCCTCCGCTGTCGCCAATCAGGGCGGCATCGGCGTCATCGCCGGAGCCATGATCGGGATGAAAGAGCCCGACGTGGCCAAAAATCCCATCGAAGCCAACCTGCGCGCCCTGCGCCAGGAGCTGAGCAAGGCCCGGGAAAAGACCCAGGGCATCATCGGCGTCAACATCATGGTGGCGCTGACCACCTTCAGCCAGATGGTGCGTACGGCCATCGAGAACCGTGCCGACATCATCTTTTCCGGTGCCGGTCTGCCCCTGGAGATGCCCAAGCACCTCCTGCAGGCCTGCGAAGAAAAAAAGGAAGAGTTCAAGACCAAGCTGGTCCCCATCGTCTCTTCCGCCCGCGCGGCGACCCTGATCGCCCGCAAGTGGCTCTCCCGCTTCGACTATCTGCCCGACGCCTTCGTGGTGGAAGGCCCCAAGGCCGGCGGGCACCTCGGTTTCAAGCGTGAAGAGATCGATGACCC
>OLFV01000677.1_pt1 | contig 38652 bp, 48 predicted proteins | sample 1605551 | NCBI WGS metagenome assembly OLFV01 (sample SAMEA3888922, study PRJEB22519) | human gut metagenome | biome: human gut; feature: human-associated habitat; material: faeces | place: Denmark | collected 2011 | reverse complement strand
CAAAAAGAAACGCAAATAAGGAAAAATCGGCACCTGACCAAGGCAGGTGCCGATTTCTGTTACCCTATCATGCGCTTGAATTTTTGGCGTAAGTTTGGCGTAAATCCGCTTTTGTACATCCAAAAAATCAAGCAATTTCAAGGCTTTGCGGCGAGTCTTAATACATACCGCCCATGCCGCCCATTTCGGGAGCGGGAGCAGCGGGTGCGGGGGGCTGGGGCTTGTCGGCCACCAGAGACTCGGTGGTCAGCACCATGCCGGAGACGCTGGCGGCATTCTCCAGAGCGGAGCGGGTCACCTTGGCGGGATCCACGATGCCGCTGGCGATCATGTCGCAGTACTCCTCCTTGTAGGCGTCGAAGCCGTAGCCGTTCTTGCCGGAGGTACGGACCTTCTCCAGAATGACGGAGCCGTCCAGACCGGCATTGGCAGCGATCTGGCGGATGGGCTCCTCCAGAGCCTTGGCCACGATCTGCACGCCGGTCTTTTCATCACCCTCCACCTCGTTCAGCAGGGCGGTGACAGCGGGGATGACGTTGACATAGATGGTGCCGCCGCCGGCCACGATGCCCTCTTCCACAGCGGCCTTGGTGGCGTTCAGAGCATCCTCGATGCGGAGCTTCTTCTCCTTCATCTCGGTCTCGGTAGCAGCGCCCACCTTGATGACAGCCACGCCGCCGGCCATCTTGGCCAGACGCTCCTGCAGCTTCTCCTTATCGTACTCGCTGGTGGTCAGGCCGATCTGGTTGCGGATCTGAGCCACACGGTCGGCGATGGCCTGCTTGTCGCCCATGCCGTCCACGATGATGGTGTTCTCCTTGGTGACCTTCACCTGACGGGCACGGCCCAGCATATCCACGGTGGCGTCCTTCAGGGTCAGACCCAACTCCTCGCTGATGACTTGACCGCCGGTGAGGACGGCGATATCCTGCAGCATCTCCTTGCGGCGGTCGCCGAAGCCGGGGGCCTTGACACACACCACGTTCAGGGTGCCGCGCAGACGGTTCACGATCAGGGTGCTCAGGGCCTCGCCCTCAACATCCTCAGCGATGATGAACAGCTTCTTACCGGCCTGCACCAGCTGCTCCAGCAGGGGCAGGATGTCGGAGATGACGGAGATCTTCTTATCGGTGATGAGGATGTAGGCGTCGTCGATGACGGCCTCCATCTTCTCGGTATCGGTGACCATGTAGGGGGTGACGTAGCCACGGTCGAACATCATGCCCTCCACCACCTCGGAGTAGGTCTCGGCGGTCTTGGACTCCTCGATGGTGATCACGCCGTCGGAGGAGACCTTCTCCATTGCCTCGGCAATGAGCTTGCCGATGAAGGCGTCGCCGGAGGAGACGGTACCCACACGGGCGATGTCATCGGTGCCGTTGACCTTCTGGCTCTGGGCACGGATGGCGCTTACTGCGGCCTCCACGGCCTTGGACATACCCTTCTTCATGACGATGGGGTTGGCGCCGGCGGCCAGATTCTTCAGGCCCTCACGAACCATGGCCTGTGCCAGCAGGGTGGCGGTGGTGGTACCGTCGCCGGCCACATCGTTGGTCTTGGTGGACACCTCACGCACCAGCTGAGCGCCCATGTTCTCGAACGGATCGTCCAGCTCGATCTCCTTGGCGATGGACACGCCGTCGTTGGTGATCAGGGGAGTGCCGAACTTCTTATCCAGCACCACATTGCGGCCCTTGGGGCCCAGAGTGACCTTTACGGTATCCGCCAGCTGATTGACGCCGAACTCCAGCGCCTTGCGGGCCTCGTCGCCACGCTTAATGATCTTGGACATATTGATTGCCTCCTATATTGCAGATAATGATTTTACAAAAATGTCATTCCGAGGGAGCAAAGCGACCGTGGGAATCCGTAATACCCTTTCTATAAGGCCGGGGAGAACGGATCGCCACGACCAGTCTGCGGACCGGTCTCACAATGACAGCGCAGAAGTCTTACTCCACGATGGCCAGAATGTCGCCCTGCTTGACGATGATATACTCCACATCCTCCAGAGTGACCTTGGTGCCGGCGTACTTGTCGGTGATGACCTTGTCGCCGGGCTTGACGCTCATGGTGACGGTCTTGCCGTCCACCACGCCGCCAGGGCCAACGGCAATGACCTCGGCCACAGAGGGCTTCTCCTTAGCGGAGCCGGTGAGGATGATGCCGCCCTTGGTGGTCTCCTCCGCCTCCGTCATCTTCAGCACCACACGATCAGCAAGCGGTGTCAGTTTCATGGTTGGTTCCTCCTTATATCTTTTATTAAAAACGAAATCAGCGTTAGCACTCATTGTTTAGGAGTGCTAACGCTGATTATCATACCACACTTTTCCGGTTTTGCAAGGGGGAAAACGGAAAATTTTGAAAAGTTCACAAAATATTAAATTAGGGGCTTGCGAGCGGTTCGGTTGCAGCTGCATCCGGCAGGGCCGAAGAAGTTCAGCCGCTTGTCGGAGAGCTGGATGGTCACATCGTCGGAGGTGATGCACTCGCCGTCGAGACAGGTAACGATGTCCGGCTTTTCCGAGCGGATGCGGATCACCTTGGGGGTGGAACATCGGGCCAGATGGGGAAACTTATAGTATTGCCCCTTGGAGTAGGGATTGACGAACTTCATAAAGGTCAGGCGGCTGACCTTCTTCACCACCAGCGTGTTCAGAACGCCGTCATCCATCCGGGCCTCCGCCACCGGCATGAAGCCGCCGCCGTAGTAGCGGCCGTTGCACACCGCCACCAAGGAATAGTCATCCTCCGCGGCCTCGCCGTCCAGCTCCACCGTCCAGTGGGAGCCGATGCCCTTGAAGAGGAAATTCACCATCAGGGACACGATATAGCTGCTCTTGCCGTCCAGAATGGGACTCTCGCTGAAGTTATGTACGTCCTTGGCCACCCGTGCATCAATGCCGGAGCAGGCGATGGTCAGGGCGATGCGGCCGTTGACGTCGATGGCGTCTATGGGGAACTGGGGAGCGTCCCACAGATTTTCGGCATCCCGGAATTTCTCCATATCCTCCGGGCCAAAGTTTTTCAGGAAGTCGTTGCCGGTTCCCACGGGGATGACGGTCATGGAGGCGTTGTCGTAGCCGATGATGCCGTTGGCCACCTCGTTGACGGTGCCGTCGCCGCCGCAGGCATAGAATCGCAGCTCCTCGCCGCTCTGGCACAGGCGGCGGGCGATCTCCGTGGCGTGGCCCTGCTTCTTGGTCAGCAGGCACTGTACCTCCAGCCCGTGATCCTGCCGCAGCTTCTCCGCCATGTCATAGATCTTCTGGCGGCTGTCGGACTTGCCCGCCGTGGGATTGATGATGAAAACGTGCTTCATAGCAAACGCCTCCCGGTTCTTTAAGAAAAAGTTACAAAGGCTATTGTAGCATCAGGGCAGAAAATTGAATGAACAAATTGAAAACTTGTGGGGAAGACCGTGGGATCTTGACGAAGCCCTTACACATTGCCGTACATGAACAGGTCGCACTTGATCATGCCGTTGTAGAGCTTGCGCTTCTTGACGGCGGGCCGTCCGAAGGAGCGTTCGAACTCCGTATGGCTGCTGAGCACCAGCGTCCGCCAGCCCTCCGGCAGCCGACGCCAAACCTGTCCCAGCTCCCGGTACAGGTCCTCGGCCTCCCGCTTCTCCATCAGCCGCTCGCCGTAGGGGGGATTGGTCACCAACTGGCCGTAGGTGCTGTCCCGGCGGAAGTCCCTCATGTCCGCCACCTCGAAGCGGATCATATCCTCCACCCCCGCCTTGCGGGCATTGTCCCTGGCAATGGCCACGGCACGGGGGTCGATGTCGCCGCCCCAGATGTCGTAGTGGCCGTGGAATTCCTTGTCCATGGCCTCGTCCGCCGCATCCATCCACACCTTGGCCGGAAGGAACGCCCACCTCTGGGCGTCGAAGCTGCGGTCCAGTCCCGGCGCACGGTTTTTGGCAATGAACGCCGCCTCGATGGGAATGGTGCCGGAGCCGCAGAAGGGGTCGCAGAGGGGATCCTTCCCCCGATAGCGGGACAGCAGTACCATGGCCGCCGCCAGCGTCTCCCGCAGGGGAGCCTCCACGCCTACGGCCCGGTAGCCCCGCTTGTAAAGCCCCTCACCGGAGGTATCCAGACACAGGGCTGCCTCGTCCTTGAACAGGGAGAAGCGCACCTGATACTTCACACCGTCCTCCGGGAACTGCTCCCGGTGATAATGGGCCTTCATTCGCTCCACCATGGCCTTCTTGATGATGGACTGGCAGGCCGGCACGGAGTGCAGCTGGGAGGAAATGGAGTAGCCCTTCACCGGGAAGGCGGCGTTCTCCGGCAGATAGTCCTCCCACGCAATGGCACGGGTCCCCTGAAACAGCTCCTCGAAGCTGCGGGCCGGGAAGCGGCCCAGCACCAGCAGCACCCGTGCGCCGCACCGCAGGTTCAGGTTCAGCCGTGCCGCATCCGCCAGCGTTCCCCGGCAGAGGATGCGGCCGTTCTCCGCCTGCACCTCCTGCAGGCCCAGTCTTTTCACTTCGTCGCTTACCAGCTTTTCAAGCCCCAGCAGGCAGGGGATCAGATACGTTTCCATAGACGGTGGTCCTCTCAGTATGATTCACGGACAGGGGCTGCGCCCTGTTCCTCCCAGTATATCGGATATTCCCCCAAAGCGCAAGAGCGGCAAAAAATTTCACCGGAGGGCTTGACAGCAAACCGTACTACTCGTATAATACGGTTAGAAAGCGTACTATACGAGTAATACGGTTGAAGGAGGCGATGCCATGATACAGTTTGATTCCTTTATGCAGGCGGAGGGCGTACCCATCTACCAGCAGATCATCCGCTATGTCAAGCAGGGGATCGCAGCCGGGACCATCCGGGACGGGGAGGAGCTGCCCTCCCGGCGGGTGCTGTCGGCGCTGCTGGCGGTGAACCCCAACACGGTACAGAAGGCCTATCGCATGATGGAGGAGGAGGGACTGGTGGAATCCCATACCGGAGCCAAGAGCTGCGTCCACGCCAATGCCGGACGGGTGGCGGCGCTGCGACAGGAACTGACCGAGACGGAGCTGCGTGCCATGGTCCGCAGCATGAAGCGCATGGGGCTGGACAGGCAGAGTGCCTGGAGCCTGTTTGAGAGACTGTATGCAGAGGAGGAGACGGAATGAACAAGCAGCTTTCGGTGATGGGACTGGCGGCACGGGCCAGCATGGTCCCGGTACTCATTGCCTCCGGACTGACGGCACTGGCGGTGGGTACGCTGACGTATCTGGCAAATCCCGAACACACAGGCGGTGCCGCCGGTGTGGGAGCGGCGCCGCTGGCTGCCGCCGTGGGCTGTCTGATGGTGATGGTCATGCTGTGCCTGGGGGGCTGCGGCTTCGGCAGCCAGACGGCCTACACGGTCCGCCGCCTGCGCCTGCGGGAGGAGCTGGTGGATCTGTGGTGGGCGGCGTACCACGCCGCCATGCTGCTGGTGCTGTGGGCGCTGGTGGCGACGGCAGCGCTGCTGGGGATGCAGCTGAAGCTTCAGGGGCTGGAGCCCAACTGGGGTGTCGGCCCCCAATCCCTGATGCTGCTGGTGTACAGCGACTCCTTCCTGCACCATCTGGTGCCGCTGGCGGATGCGGCGGTGTGGGTGACGGATCTGGCGCTGCTGATGGCCAATGCACTGGCGGCGGCCCTTTTCATCCGGAGCCAGCGGCGGGGACGGCTGAACCTGTGGCCACTGCTGACGGTGAGTATCACGATGTTTACCTTCACGGTGGATGTCGCCGACAATGCGTGGATGGCGATGCTGCTGACGGCGCTGGCCCTTATGGGCTGGATGCTGGAGCTGCTGTTGACAGGAGGTAAGGACCGTGAGGAATAACTGGTTTTCGCGAGAGGGCCTGACGGCGGCCCTGCCCCCCAACGTGGAGGCCGGGCGTATGGCCGGCATCATCCGTGGTACCCTGCTGGGGGCCGTTTTTTGGGGCGGCATCCTCTTTGCCTGCCGCTATGGCAGCGCCTATCAGAGCTTGATGGAGTGGGACCCGGTGCGAAACCGCTCCGTGGTACGGGAGGGAGCAAGGATGCTGCCCTTCTGGCAGACCATGGAGCCTGCGCTGGTGCTGATGGCCCTGTTCGCCCTGGGGACGCTGCTGTCGGCCACGGTGCTGTACGCCTCCTACTATCAGGGCGGGCGCAGCATCTATCTCATGCGGCGCCTGCCGGATGGCGGCTGCACCCTGCGCCGTCAGGTGTGGACGGTGCCGCTGCGGTGGATGGTGGCCTGTATAGCGGCTGCGGCGGTGCTGTCGGTGCTGTGTTGGGCGGCTTGGCGTCTCATTACTCCGGCGCAGACCTTGGGCCACGGATTATTCGGAATATGGAGCTGAAGGAGGGAACCGTTATGCTGGAAATTTCTCATGTAACAAAGAAATATCGGGACAAGGAGGCCCTGTCGGATGTGTCGCTGACCATCCCGCAGGGGCAGATCGTGGGGCTGTTGGGGGAGAACGGTGCCGGAAAGACCACGCTGATGAAGTGTATTTTGGGCTATCTGCGCCACAAGGGCGTTGTGACGCTGGACGGCGAGGCTATCGGGCCGGGGAATATCCACAGGCTGTCCTTTGCCACCTGCGAGCACTCCTTCTTTCCGGCCCTGTCTCCGGCGGATCACCGGGACTTCTATCAGGCCCATTTCCCTGCCTTCAACGATCGGCGCTTCCGCCTGCTGACGGAGTTCTTTCAGCTGCCGCTGCACAAGCCCCTGCGGAGTTTTTCCACCGGCATGAAGAACCAGCTGGAGGTGACGCTGGCCCTGTCACAGGGGGCGGACTACATTCTCATGGACGAGCCCTTCTCCGGCAGCGACCTCTTCAACCGGGAGGACTTTTACCGGGTGATGCTGGGCCTGCTGTCGGATCACGAGACGGTGATCCTCTCCACCCATCTGCTGGAGGAGGTCAAGACTTTCCTGTCCCGTGCCGTCCTGCTGCGGCAGGGGCGGCTCATCGGAGACATCTCCCAGCAGGAGATGGAGGACGAGGATCTGGTGACCCGTGTGAAGCAGACGTATCACTATCAGGCGGATCGGGTCCGCAAGGCCCTGAGCCAGCTGCCGGACGAGGAGGGGTGACATGAAACGCACATGGAGAGCCATTTTGGCCCTGACGCTGGTGTGTGCCGTGGCCCTGACGGCTGCCGCTATGGCCTTGGGCTCCAAGGCCCTGCCGCTGACGATGACGGACGCCTGCACCATTGGCGATCCCGCCGCCGCAGAGGGCCTGCATATGGCCACCCGCATCGGCATGGAGCAAAACCGCCTGCAATGGCGCATGGACTACGACCCCGCCGCCGACACCACCGACGCATCCTTCCGGCTGGCGTACAGCGACCGGAGCGGGCAGTGGATCTTTGACGGCTATGGCTACAACATCCAGTGCCTGCTGGCAGATCAGGAGGACGACAGCGACCCCATCTGCCGGGAGGTCCTGCGGCAGGCCCGTGCCTCCGGCGAGGAGCTGGTGGACGTGACGGTGCATCTGGCGGACTACTGGCAGGACCTGCCCCTGTCCCTCAGCGGCGCCTCCTGGTCCGGCGGCGGAGACTTTTGCGATGTCTACGGCCCGTGGGATATTGGCGATACCGTACCCTTCCCGGCCCTGAGCATCCCGGTGAGAGAGTCCGACCACCTCACCGTGGCGCTGGCCCGCAACGCAGACGGCAGCTATGAACTCAGCGGCTACGACTTCACCGGGATCTCCTCCGCCATGTACTTCACTCCCTTCAGCCTGCCGCTGGAGGGCGGCACCCTCACCACTCTGGGCATCGATCCGGCGGCGCAGCCCCAGCCCGACTGGGCGCCGGAGGGCTATGGTCTGTGGTACGTCCCGGTGCAGACGGATGATGACGGGAGCAGCACTCCCGTGCCGTCCCGCCGCCAGCTGGTGTACCCCCTGGATATCACCCGCCAGCAGGTGGTGACCCTGAAGCAGGAGGAGCTCGGCGGCACGGTGTATCTCATGACGCAGGAGGAAGGCCAGCTGGTGCTGCGCCTGCTGGAGGGCGGCACCTACCGCCTGCTGCAGGAGCTGCCCCTCGGCCCGGTGCCGGAGTCGGATCCCGGCACGGGCGGGTACCATACTCTGACCATCCGGGACGGCTTCGCCGTGGTGCTTTGGGAAGATCAGCTGACGGTGCTGTCCCGGACGGAGGAGGGCTATCATCTGGACTACACCTGCCCCACACAGACCGCCTACGTCACCGGCTATACCGTCAGCTTCGCCGATCCGGAGCCGGAAAAGCAGGACGATGAGGATGCCATGCCGTATACCGTGGCGCCCAACTTCGCCATGGCCTATCAGGACGGGAAGCTGGCGGTGGCCGCCTACATCGGCAACAGCAGCATGGTGTGTGTCCTGCTGCTGGAGGTCTACGGCCCGGAGGGGCTGCTGTACGCCACCGCCAGAGTCCCCAGCGTGGAGCGGCAGTTTGCCGCCGACAATGTCCGCTCTATGTGGGTGCGGGAGGACAAGAAGGCCCCCTTCCCGGAGGCGGATATCTCCACCCCCACCCCGGAGCTTACTTGGGAGAAATGACGAAGCATCCCCCGATCTTCTGTGTAAAAACCTGAAAATTGCCATACTGCGTGCGAAATGCTGGACACCCTGCCTCCGCCGTGATACAATGCAGAAAATACCCTCAAATGTGAGGGTTTTCCCGCAGGAACGGTTTACTACCCTGTGAAAGAGAGATTTTTGCGGTGAGGAAGGGGATGGGTGATACCAATGGATCGCTGAAAAATGCGGGTTCATCAAATGACAAGTGAATAAGAAGGAGTCTGACGAATATGCGTAAAACGAGTGTACCTGCACCCTTCCGGGGGTTGATGATCGCCGGGGTCGTTGTGGCTGTGGCGGCGCCCTTTTTGGGTTGGATCCTCCAGGCACTGGCACTGCTCATCAATTCCTATTGGTCTACCCCCTGCATCGACTACATTCTGGTGGAAGTGATCCCCTGTGTCCGGCTGGGCGGCGTTCTGCTGTTCCTGTGGGGCGCTTTGGGCTGGCTATTCAACCGACGAGAAAAGGAGGACGGACAATGAAAAAGTATCTCTACCTGTTGGCAGGTCTGGCGGCGGGGTTTGTACTGGTTTTCATGGGGACGGCTATCTGCCAGTATCTGCACCTGACACAGTCCGGCTATGTCCACTACGACGACTCTGTGGAGGTCGTGTATCAGCAGGTGGCGGAGTACGCCGGGGTGGACCCGGCTACCCTCTCCATCCACGCCAAGCGGCAGGTGGGAGATGACATTTTCGTGCTCTGGAAAACGCCGGACCGCACCGAGGTCAGCATGACGCAGCTGCGGCAGGCCAGCTTCGGCGGACACACCTACCTCTGCCCGGAGGCCGGTCTGCTGGCCCGGACGGATGACGATCCCGCCCGCCGGTACGGAAGATCGCCGGCCATTGACAAGATGCTCACCACCACCGGTGACCCGGCCCGGACGCTGCTGGTGCTCAGCGGCGATGTCAGTGACCTCCAAGGGGGGCGTCTGACGCTGGATTATAGACTCACTTCCGCTATTTCCCAGACCTCCGGTATCCCGGAGCAGGACCACTGCCCGGAGAGCTTTTCCGTAGAGCTCAGTGGCCCCTATGTGCTGATCCCCCTGTGGCTCTCCGGCGTGCCGGAGGGGCTCTATGGCACCCTGTACGATGCCGACGGTCAGGTCGTGGATACCTTCTGATGCTTTGAAGCGATATATTATGAGGGACGCCGGTTGGGCGTCCCTCTCTTTATCCCCGCTCTTTTCTATATCCCCGGCAAAGCCGCCGCCCTTCTCTTGACGATTTTGACAAAAATTTAACAGGATGGAAATAACAGTGGCATCCCGCCGCCGGATATGATATAATCAAGCCAGAAACCAAGGGGAAACCCGAAAGGAGGAGCTATGATCGTCATTTGGATCGCAGCCATCGTGGTCTTTGGCATCGTGGAAGCGGTGACGGTGGGACTGGTCTCCATCTGGTTCGTGCTGGGCGCCGTGGCCGGTCTGCTGGCGGCGGTGCTGGGGGCGGCCCTGTGGGTGCAGATCGTCCTGTTCTTTGTGGTGAGCATTGCGGCGCTGGCGGCGACCCGTCCGCTGGTGCAGAGGATGCTCCGCAGGGACGAGACGCCCACCAACGCCGACCGGGTGCTGGGTCAGACGGCCCGTGTCACCGAGACCATCGACAATACCGTCCCCACCGGAGCGGTGTACGCCGACGGCAAGACGTGGACGGCCCGCAGCGCCAGCGGCCGGGTCATCCCGAAGGATACGATGGTGAAGGTACAGCGCATGGAGGGCGTGCGGCTCTTCGTGGAGGAAGAGGCGGGTCAGCCCGTCCATTCATAAAACAAATAGGAGGAAGAACAAATGCCTACCAACAATCTGTCCGTCCCCGGTATCGTAGGGATCGCCATTCTGGTGATTCTGGTGCTTGCCATCATCGTCCGCAACATCTATGTGGTGCAGCAGTCCCGTGCCTATGTGGTGGAGCGGCTGGGTGCCTTCCACTCCGTGTGGGGCGTGGGCCTGCATCTGAAGGTCCCCTTTATTGAGCGTGTGGTGAAGAAGGTGAGCCTGAAGGAGCAGGTGGCGGATTTCGATCCCCAGCCAGTCATCACCAAGGATAACGTCACCATGCAGATCGACACCGTGATCTACTTTCAGATCACCGACCCCAAGCTGTATACCTACGGCGTGGAGTATCCCATGAACGCCATCGAGAACCTCACCGCCACCACCCTGCGCAACATCATCGGTGAGCTGGAGCTGGACCAGAGCCTTACCTCCCGTGATACCATCAACGCCAAGATGCGTGCCATTCTGGACGAGGCCACGGACCCCTGGGGCATCAAGGTCAACCGTGTGGAGCTGAAGAACATCCTGCCGCCCCGTGAGATCCAGAACGCCATGGAGAAGCAGATGAAGGCCGAGCGTGAGCGCCGTGAGTCCATCCTGCAGGCCGAAGGCGAGAAGGCCAGTAAGATCCTGGTGGCCGAGGGCGAGAAGCAATCCGCCATCCTGAAGGCCGACGCCGCCAAGCAGGCCAAGATCATGGCCGCTGAGGCCGAGGCCGCCTCCATCATGAAGGTGCAGCAGGCGCTGGCTGACGCCATGCGGATGCTCAACGAGAATGCCCCCAACGATCAGGTCATCAAGCTGAAGGCGCTGGAGGCCTTCCAGAAGGCAGCCGACGGCAAGGCCACCAAGATCATCATCCCCAGCGAAATTCAGGGGCTGGCCGGTTTGGCCGCCTCCGCCAAGACCCTGCTGGAGGACGACAAGCCGGAGCAGAACCAGTAATTTCCCCATAACGATCGCAAAACCATAGAAGGGACGCCCGCTGGGGCGTCCCTTTTTCCATCCCTGCCGGCAGAAACCCTTTCCGCTGCCTGCCGGCGGCGCAGCAAAAAAGGGTCCCGGACATTTGTCCGGGACCCCATATGCTCTATGCCATGCGCTTACTTTCAGTGCCTTACTCCGTCTCGATGAGACCGTAGCCGCCGTTGTTGCGGCGATACACCACGCAGATATGGCCGGTCTCCACGCTGCGGAATACATAGAAGGAGTGATCCAGCAGGTTCATCTGCAAAATGGCCTCCTCGGTGCTCATAGGCTTCACGGCGAAGTGCTTGGTACGCACCAGATGATACTCCGGCTCCTCCACCACATCGAACTCGGCAGGGATATTGGAGGTCAGAGCGTCGGGGCGCAGATTCCGGGCCAGCCGGGTCTTGTTCTTGCGGATACGGCGGTCGATGAAGGCCACCGCCTCGTCAATGGCGCCCCGCATATCCCCGTCGGGGTCCTCCTCCTGCGCCCGAAACAGCGTGCCGTTGGCGGCCCGGATGGTCAGCTCCACCACGCAGCGGTTCTTTTTTTCTACGGCGAAGGTCACAAAGGCGTCTGCCTCCTCCGGGAAGTACCGATCCAGCTTGCTGATCTTCTTCTCGGCATATTCCTTGATGGAGTCGTTCAGCGCAACTTTCTTACAGGCAAATGTGAACTTCATGTGGCTTGCTCCTTTCCAAGTGTCCTTTGCAAAAAGGGGGAAGGGTCGGGGAGAGGTTTCCCCTTATCCTTGTGGGCATTATACCATGTTGCATACTGTTTGAAAAGGTGCTTTGCCTATTTTTGTGGATAATTCACAAAAAGTTAAAATCCACGACAAATTCGACAGGAAGCGGAAAAAGTTCCCGTTTTCCGCCAAAAGCTCCTATTTACAAAACTGCCGGACGGGTATATCATAAGCATCGGAAGCTTTCCAATATCCCACCCGCTTGGGCCGCTCTGCTTGCAGGGCGGCTCCTTTTTATGGAAAGCCACAAAATCATCCCATCAGCACCTGCGCTGCGGCATCACAGCCGAGAGAAGGACCTCCTCCACCCATAGATGTTCTTGCACATTTCAGCAGATATGGTATACTGTAAGCCAGAAAATAACAGGGTAGGGAGGGCTGATTCGGATGCGTATCACCCGTCGTGAGAAAAAATTCTGGGAGCAGCACCTGAGCTGCGTTCGCCATATCACACTGGACCCCAAGGGTCCGGGCGTGGTGCGGCTGCACATGATCCCGCCACGGGCGGAGGGGAAGGACGAACCCTTCCTTCTGCTGCTGAACGGGGCCAAGCTGATCCCGTTGAATCTCAGCTGGGCCATTCTGCTGGCCAACTTCATGGCGGCCTTGGAGCACTTCTTCACAGAGGGGGACAACGCCCCGGACCGTGAGGTGAAGCAGGCGGATTGGGAGCGCCTGGCGGAGGAGGCCGTGACGGCCACCCGCAGCGTTTACCCCCGGACCAAGCCGGAGCAGCTGCGGGAGGACCTTGCTCTGCTGATGGAGAGCCTCATGGCCATCGCACGGGGGCAGGAGCCGCCGGTGGAGGTAGGGACCCTAAGTCTGGGGGACTATGCCCCCTATATGTCGGCACCCCACCGCATGGACCTGATGGTCAGCGCCATGACGCAGGACGGCGCATGGCACTGCAATCAGAAGTGTCTCCACTGCTACGCCGCCGGACAGCCCATGGGCGAGAGCCGGGAGCTGACCACCGCTCAGTGGAAGGAGGCGCTGGAGCGCCTGCGCCACGCCAATATCCCGCAGGTGACCTTCACCGGCGGAGAACCCACCCTCCGGGCGGATCTGGTGGAGCTGGTGGAGGCCGCCCAGTGGTTCGTGACCCGTCTCAACACCAACGGCCGTCTGCTGACGCCGGAGCTGTGCCGCCGGCTGTATGAGGCCAGCCTTGACAGCGTGCAGGTGACGCTGTACAGCGCCGATGCCGCTGTCCACAATACGCTGGTGGGCGTACCGGGCTTCGACGACACGGTGCAGGGCGTCCGCAATGCCGTGGCGGCGGGCCTGATGACGTCGGTGAACACACCGCTGTGCAGCCTGAATCGGGATTATGCCGCTACCCTCCGCTTCGTGCATGAGCTGGGAGTGCGATACGTCACCTGCTCCGGGCTCATTCCCTCCGGCGGCGCTGAGACGGAGGCCAGCCAAGCCACCCGTCTGACGCAGGAGGAGCTGACTGCCGTGCTGCGTCAGGCCGTGGAGACAGCGGAGGAACTGGGCATGGAGATCGACTTCACCAGTCCCGGCTGGCTGCCGGAGGAAACGCTCCGGAGCCTTGGCCTGCACCTGATCCCCAGCTGCGGGGCCTGCCTGAGCAACATGGCCGTCACGCCCGGCGGACAGGTGGTCCCCTGCCAGAGCTGGCTGGGCGGCACCACGCTGGGGAACCTCCTCACCGACGACTGATCCGCCATCTGGGACGGCGAGACCTGCCGGGCCATCCGGGCCAAGAGCGCCAAGCTGGAGCATATCTGCCAGCTGGGCGAGGGAAACAGAGAGGGGTGCTGACCATGAAAAAGACCATTTGCCGGGCGCTGCTGTGTCTGCTGCTGGCGGCCTGCCTGCTGCCCTTGACGGCCCGCACTGCCCACGCCGACAAGATCTACGACGAGATCGTCAACTATCAGGTGGACGTCACTCCCAACACCGAGGACGGCAGCCTCGCCATTCAGGTGACGCTGGACTGGAAGCCTCTGGAGGATCTGCCTGCCACCAACTCCCAGCAGGGCGGGGCCAAGATCGGCATCCCCAACGGCTCCATCCGGGAGATGACGGCCCTCACCGACAACATCCAGAGCATCGATCACGACAACAGCTACGCCTACATCGACTTCACCCAGTCCTACGATGCCAACGAGACCTTCCACTTCGCTTTCCGCTGGGTGCAGGAGTATATGTATGCCCTCAGCGACAGCGGAGCTGTATCCTATGACTATACCCCCGGCTGGTTCAGCAGCGCCCCGGTGGACGTCATGACCCTGACGTGGCACGACCCAGCCTCCGTGGCGGGCGTTGGCTCCGACGGCCAGACCGGCGGAGACCATGTGCTCACCGCCAGCAATATGAAACCGGGGGACCGGTTGAACTTCACCGTGGAATATGCCAGCTGGCCCTCCACCCTGTATTGGGAGAACAGCCGGGATAATCTGCCGGATAACAGCCGGGGCGACGACTCCTATGACGATTCCGACGATTCCGATAACTGGGTATTCACCGTATTCGTGATATTCGTTCTGGTGATCTTCTTCGTGATCCGGGCCGCCGCCTACGACGGCTATGCCGGCGGCTTCGGCACCCGCTACGTATTCGTCCACGGCCTGTGGTATCCCGCCGGCCCGGATGGCCGCCATCCCCGTCCCGGCTCCGTGGGCACCAAGCATAAGCCCGCCCCGCCCCGCAGCAGCGGCTTCGGCGGCGGAAAGCGTGGCGGTGGTTTTGGAGGCGGTGGCTTCGGCGGAGGCAGCAGCCATTGCGCCTGCGCCTCCAGCTGTGCCTGTGCCTGTGCTTGCGCCTGCGCCGGCGGCGGCCGGGCTGGCTGCAGCGCCAAGAATCTGTATGGCGCCGTGAAGCTCAGCGAGGAGCTGACTGAAAACCTGTAATTTATCCCGATTACGCAGCGTGACCGCCCCGGTTGCGCTGAGTAATGATTTGCGCTTTTACCATGGATGACAAGGTTGCCCTATCATAGAGCACCGTTTTCGCACGGAGAATGTGGCACCGGCGGGTAATTTTTTGCCTCCGGCGGCATATTTTTCCCAGTAGTAGTTCCTTTTTATATCCCCGACAAAATAGAAAACTATTGGCAGAAAGTCACCCACCGTCGGCAAAACTCGCCCCCAAAAAACAAGCAGGCAGAAGCCTTACGCTTCTGCCTGCCTATTTTCAATTATCTTCTCCTGCGCCCGCTTCCCCGCTTCCCCGCCATATAGCGGTTCAGCTCCGACTGTTTGCTGTCGGACTGGGTCATGAACTGCTTCAGCTTGTCCTCAAAGGACGGCTCCGCCGGGGGCTGCATGGCCACTGCGGCCTGTGCCGGACGGGGAGACCGCCCGCCGCTGCGGGGGCCGGGACGACCGCCCTGGGGCCGGGCCGATCGGGCCGGCTGCGGGCGTTCCTGCTGGGGTTGGGCCTGCTTGATGGACAGATTGATTTTTCCCTCCGGGGAGACGGAGAGGATCTTCACGGTGACCTCCTGCCCCTCGGTGAGGTAGTCGTGGACATCGCTGACAAAGGCAGCGGCCACCTCTGATATGTGGACCAAACCGGACTTCCCGCCGGGTAGGCTCACGAATGCGCCGAATTTGGTGATTGCGGTGACTTTCCCGCTGATGATCGTCCCAACCGCCAGTTCCATATACTTCTCTATTGACTCCCTTCGGTGTTGAAATGGGGATGCTCAGTTGACCCGAAAGATGCGCTCGCCGTCCTCCGCCATCCCCTGGTCACGGGCCAGCCCCAGAATGTAGTCCGGGTCGTCGGCGTGGGACAGCGCATCCTTCAGGGAGTTGACCTCCTCCTCCGTCTGCTCCTTCTGAGTGCGGAGCCGTGCCTCCCGTTCCTTGAAGACGGAGAGGTCACCATAGACTTCCACCAGCTTATAGGCCATCACGCCCAGCAGGATCAGCAGCACCAGTGCGCCCAGCAGACCGCTCCGGCGTTTTTTTGTGTTTTTCTTCCGTGCCATAGCGGCCTCCTTTCCTGCGCCTTGTAGATGGGGGATACTCCCACCGATACTGTTTCATTGTAGCGTATTTTTTCCAAAAAAGAAAGTGTTTTTTCAGGGAATTTCCGATTTTTTTCGCCAACTTTACACCAAAGTGCAGCGGAAGTGCCAGCAGCCGTCCAAAGGCGGCGGCAGCGGCGGCCCAAAAGTCCCACAGCGGCCGCAGCAGCGGCGCCAGCAGCAGAAAATACAGCCCCGCTCCGCCGCAGGCTCCCAGCAGCAAAAAGAGCCGTGCCTCGCCCCGGCTCACCGCCGTCAGGAACCACACCATCAGCACCAGCCCGCCCCCGGTGAACAGGGCATCCGTCAGGTGGATCAGCCGACCCCGCCGCAGGGGCCGCAGCAGATCATAGACCACCCCACCCAGCATCCCCAGCAGCGCCGCCTGCCCCAACAGCAGCAGCTGGGCGGAGACATAGTTCTCCATTCCCTCAGCCGAACAGCCGGGACAGCAGGGAGGTGCGCCCTGCGGCAGGCTCCTCATAGCTGATGGAGTCGATGTGGCCGTCCACATGGAGCTCTCCGCCGTCCAGCGTGAGCTTCCCGATGTGCAGCCCCTCGCCGGTGACCACCAGCTCCCCCACGCAGGTGGACATGACGATGCACGTCTCGTCGAATCGGGCCACGTCCTCCACTCCGGATACCGTCAGACGCTCCCGGCCATCCAGCTCCAGCCGGTGGTGCAGGGGAGCGCCGGTGATCTCATATGCCATAAAAAAGCTCCTTTCATACACATACATACTACGATATGTGTATGAAAGGGACTCTTCGGTTATGACGGGCTGTCCATGATCTCCCGGTACATGGCGGCGGCCTCGGCCTTACCCACATTGTCCGCCACGGTGAGCACCTCCACCTCCAGCGTCCGCTGGCCGAAGCGGATGGCGATGCGGTCACCGGGCTTCACATCGTAGGAGGCCCGCTGCACCCGGCCATTGACCATGACACGCTCATTGTCGCAGGCATCATTGGCCACGGTGCGGCGCTTGATGAGCCGGGAAACCTTCAGATATTTGTCCAGACGCATGAAACGTCGCTCCTTTCATGAAAAGGTCGGTGTGCCGCAGCACACCGACCGAAACCATATAAAACCTTACTTCGCAACGGCGTCCTTCAGAGCCTTGCCGGCCTTGAAGGTGGGAACAGCGGAAGCGGGGATCTCGATGGTCTCCTTGGTCCGGGGATTCAGGCCGGTGCGGGCGGCACGCTTCTTCACCTCGAAGGAGCCAAAGCCCACCAGCTGGACCTTGTCGTCGTTCTGCAGGGCCTCGGTGATGGAAGCCAGAGTAGCGGTGATGACAGCCTCGGTGTCCTTCTTGGACAGGCCGGCCTTCTCGGCGGCAGCGGCGATCAGTTCGGTTTTATTCATGGTGATTCCTCCTAAAAAATGTTTCTTTGGTACGTCTATATCCTAAAACGATATCCATCGCATTAAGATCCCTTGGCCTCGACCCACAGGGCCTCCAGCGTTTCCAGCGGCAGTTGATCCACGGATCTCCCCATAGCGGCTGCCCCCTCCTCCACCGCCCGGTAGCGGCGGATGAATTTCTCACAGGTGCCGTGGATGGCGACCTCCGGGTCCACCCCGGCAAAGCGCCCCACCTTCACGGCGGCAAAGAGCACATCTCCCAGCTCCTCCGTCACGTCGCCGTCTCCGGCGGCGGCCCGGTGCAGCTCGGATACCTCCTCGTCCAGCTTGTCCAGCGCCCCGGAGATGTCCGGCCAGTCGAACCCGTCACGGGCGGCCTTGCTCTGGAGCTTCTCCGCCCGCCACAGTCCCGGCAGGCTCCGGGCCACGGCATCCAGCGCCTGAGCGGTGGTCTGCTGGCCCTTCTCCCGGCGCTTGATGGCCTCCCAGCCCTCCAGCACCGTATCGGCGTCCTGCACCGTCTCCTGTCCCCCGAACACATGGGGATGCCGGAAGAGCATCTTGCGAACCTCACCGTCGGCCACATCGTCCATGGTGAAATCGCCGGCCTGCCGCTCGATGTCGGCATGGAATACCACCTGCAGCAGCAGATCCCCCAGTTCCTCCTTCAGCAGGGCAGGGTCCTCCCGGTCGATGGCCTCGGCGGCCTCATAGGCCTCCTCCAGCAGACTGCGCCGCAGGGAGGCATGGGTCTGCACCCGATCCCACGGACAGCCGCCCTCCGACCGCAGCAACGCCACGATGCGCAGCAGATCCGAAAGACCGTAATGCTCCTTCCTCTCAAAATCTATCATATTTACGCTCCTATTGCAAGACTTTTCGTCATTTGTGAGAGATCCTTAAAAAAATCCAGATGGTTTTCGCCGCTTTTTGGCGGCAAAAACGGCACACAACTCCTCTCGGCGCACTGCCCCCAGCAGCAGGACGAGACCGCCGTACACCGCAGCGGCTGCCGCTACGGCTCCCAGCACGGCCAGCGGCAGGGAAGCCCGGTGTACCAGCATCCGGTAAAAGCCGGAGGCCGTCACCGCCATGGCCCCCACTGCCACCAACGTCCGGAGAGGAACGCCCCAGCGAAAGACTATCCCAGTGGTGCGTCCCACCGCCAGTAGGTTCATCCCCGCAATAAGCGCATAGCAGAGCAGTGTTCCCACGGCGGCGCCCCGGATGCCCCAAGCGGGGTCCGACACCAGCTGATAACTGACAGCGATCTTCACCGCCCCGCCGGTGAGCAGCGTTACCACCGGGATGTGCTCGTGGCCCCATGCCTGCAAAATACCGCCGGAGACCACCATCAGGCACACGCACACGGCAGCCAGCCCCAGCACCCGCAGGTGATGGGCGGCGGCAGCGGCGGTCTGCACCTGAGCAGGGTACAGCAGCCGCAGGACAGGCCCCGCCAGAACGGACAGCCCTATCCCCGACGGCAGCGCCAGCAGCAGCGCCATTCGCAGGGCGGTGCGGGTGTGGCGGCGGGCCGTCCGCCGGTCGCCCTGTCCCAGCGCTCCGCTGATGGCCGGCACCAGACTGACGCTGATGGGATAGAGAAAGGAGGGCGGCAGGGAGAACAGCGTCAGGGCGAAGGCGTACTCCCCGTATTGCCGGTTGGCCTCCTCCAGCCCCAGACCCAACCGGCTCTGGAGGGCATCCATGGCCACGGACTGATCCAGCAGGGTGATGAAGCTCATGCCTCCGGCCCCCAGCGTAATGGGAACGCCGATCTTCAGCAGCTGACCCAGCACCTCCCGCCGGGAGGGAGGTGTGTCGCTGCCCATGCAGGAGGGCAGCCACCGCAGGGCCAGAACCAGCAGCGCCAGCAGTGAGCCTGCGGTAACACCTGCCATGGCCCCGGCGGCCCCGATCTCCGGGGAGACGCCCCGGACAGTCAGGAGATACCATGTAAGGCCCAGCCCCACCACCAGCTTCCCGGCGGATTCCACCACCTGACTGACGGCGGTGGGCAGCATCTGCCCCTGCCCTTGGGTGTAGCCCCGGATGGCGGACAGCAGACACACCGCCAGCAGCGCCGGGGCCAGTACCCGGATGGAGGGGGCCGCCAGCTCATTGTGCAGCAGGCCCGCCAGCTGCCGGGGAAGGGTCAGCATCACACCGCTGCCCACCAGCCCCAGCGCCAGAAATAACGCCAGCGCCACATGGAAAATGCGCCGCTGCCGCCGGGGTCTGCCCCTACTCTGGGCGATGAGGCGGCTCATGGCCAGCGGCAGACCGGCGGTGGAGAGGGTCAACAGCACGCCATAGACGTTGTAGGCTGCCTGAAAGCAGCCCATGCCCCGACTCCCCAGCAGGTTGCCCAGTGGGATCTTATACAAGGCCCCCAGCAGCTTACTGACCGCTACCGCCGCCGTCAGCAGGGCGGCACCCCCCAGAAAGCCCATGCACCCTCCCGTCCGGGGATGCTCATCCCCTCATGTTCTCATGGAATTGACGGAAGGCGGAGAGGTTTTCCTCCAGCTTTTCGCTTCTCTGGATGTATTCCGTGGGGTACTTGGTGTGAAATACCCGCTCGATGCGCTGATGCACCGGATCCACCATCTTGGTGGAGCCACCGGCCCCCAGTGAGAGGATGCTGTGCAGCTCCTCCATGATGTAGATATTATACAGCCCCTCGGCTCCGGATATGCACCATCCGGTGTTTTCAAAGCTGCCGGACATATACTTTTGCCGGTACAGGTAGTAGGGGCGGAAGTCCGCCTGCCGGAGGGCGGCGTTGGCGTAGTCCAGCATCTCGCCCACCGCCTCCGCCGAGGGGATGGTAAAGTTCTCCAGCAAAATGCGGCTTCCTTTTTTCAGGCTCAGGGTATGGACGGTGATGTTGTCGGCCCCGTAGGACAGGCACTTGTCCAGCGTCCGCCGGAAGCCCTCCGGCGTGTCCTCCGGCAGTCCGGCGATCAGATCCATGTTCACATGGGGAAAGCCCATGCCGGTGGCCAGTGCCATGGCCTCCTCCACGTCACGGGCCGTATGGCGGCGGCCGATGGCGGTGAGGACGTGATCCTCCAGCGACTGAGGATTAACGCTGATGCGGTCTACGCCGTGATCCAGCAGCACCTGCAGCTTCTCCCGGTCGATGGTGTCCGGCCGCCCGGCCTCGATGCAGTATTCCGCGCAGCCCGACAGATCGAAGCTGCGGTTCAGGTGGGTCAGCAGCCGGTCCATCTGATCGGTGGAGAGGGTAGTGGGAGTACCGCCCCCCATGTAGAAGGATTTGATGTGCAGCCCCGTCTCCTGCACCATTCGGGCGGCATCGGTGATCTCCCGGTGCAGCACCTCCAGATATGGCTCCACCAGTCCCAGCGTCCGCTCCACGGACTGGGACACAAAGCTGCAATAGGCGCAGCGGGTGGGACAGAAGGGGATGCCCACATACAGGGAGATATCCTCCGGCTTCAGGTCCGCCTTGGCTCTGCGGGAGGCCTCCGCCGTCTCGATACACAGGCGGCGGCGCTCCGGCGAGACGAAGTAGGTGTCCCGCAGGACCCGGTCCACCTGATGCTCCGTCATGCCCTCCTCCAGCATCCGGGAGGCCAGCTTGCCGGGGCGGATGCCCGTCAGCGCCCCCCAGCTGGGGGTGATGCCGGTGATCTCCCGTGCCGCCTTGAAGAAGCTCAGCTTCACCGCCTTCTGGCGAAGACGCTCCGCCTCATACTCCGTCAGCTGCGGGTTCACGGCGGTCCGGGAGATGCCACGGGCCGTCCGGCCGTGGTAGGTGATGGTGGTGACGGCGGTGTTGAAGCGGGGGGAGCGGCTCAGCGTCACCAGCGCATGATCCTCCCCTTCCTCCGCCGGCTTATAGACCGGACGCTCCTCCGGGAAAAAGGCCAGCAGACTCTGCTCCACGGCGTACCGGTCGTCGTGACCACGAAAGATCAGCTTCATGGCGTCCCTCCGTCACAGGGAGAGCCGCCGGGTCATGAAGGGATTCACCCGGCGCTCATAGTCCAGCTCCGTGGTCCCCTCGTGGCCGGGATAGACCTTGTAGTTGCCGGGCAGCGCCGCCAGACGATCCAGCGAGGCCAGCATGGCTTTGGGGTCACCGCCGGCGAAGTCCGTGCGGCCACAGGAGCCCCGGAACAGGGTGTCGCCGGAGAACATCACGTCCCCTACCAGCAGACATACGGAGCCCTGGGTGTGGCCCGGCGTCTCCATGACACGGATGGTGAGGCTGCCCAGCGTCAGGGTGTCCCCCTCCTTGTAGTAGCGCTGGTTGTGCTCCGGCAGGCGGGAGAACATCATATCCATGTGCTTGGGCGGCTGGTCGGTGACGTCCTTCTCGTGGATGTATACCGGCACGTCGGGGTATTTCTCCAGCAGAGGCCGGACGGCGGTGGTGTGATCAAAGTGACCGTGGGTCAGCAGGATGTACTCCAGACGGCAGCCGGAGCGGTTGACCATGTCGGCCACCTGCTCCGGCTTGTCGCCTGGATCGATGAGGGCGCAGACTCCGGCCTCCTCGTCGCACAGCAGGTAGCAGTTGGTGGCAATAAAGCCAACCCGGATGGAATCGATTTTCATGGGATATTCTCCTTTATCAAGCATCGCTGGGATGTGAATGGTCGTGTGGAAGATAGCGTGGGGATCGCATAGAGAAAAAAGCAGCCAAGCAGAACCGGGATATGCTCCGCCGATGGAGCATACCGGTCAGCTGGAGAGCTGGTCGGTGTCTACGATCAGGGTCAGAGGGCCGTCGTTGACGGACTGGACCAGCATATCGGCGCCGAATTCGCCGGTCTCGGTGTGGAAGCCCTTTTCCCGGCACAGAGCCACGAATTTTTCATACAGGGGGATGGCTACCTCCGGCCGGGCGGCGGCCAGAAAGTCCGGACGGCGGCCCTTGCGGCAGTTGCCGTAAAGGGTGAACTGAGATACCACCAGAATTTCGCCGCCCACCGTCTCCAGACCACGGTTCATCTTGCCGTCCTCGTCCTCAAAAATACGCAGGCCCACCAGCTTGTCCGCCAGCTTCACGGCTTGGGCCTCGGTGTCCTCATGGGTGATGCCCAGCAGGATCAGGAAGCCCTGTCCTATCTGGCCGATGGTCTTGCCGTCCACGGCAACGGAGGCACTTTTTACCCGTGTCAGTACAGCTCTCATGGAATATAGTCTCCTTTTTCGACAATATATGCGATGATTTTGATGAGTTGGAACGATTTCGAGGGAGTGTCAACCGATTTTCCCGTCGCAATGTGGCTGGAGATCGGTAGACACGACCATATGCGCTTTTGCACACTTTGCCAGCTATGGGAAAAGTGTGGCGCCGGAGGCGCATTTATCACCCGGCGGGGCGGGTAACACGCATGACACCGGAGATCTGCTCCAGTCGGCGCATGACAGCCTGCAGCTGCTGGCTGTCGGATACATCCACAGCCAGAGAGATCAGAGCGAAGCCGTCGGCGGTGGAGCGGGCGTTGAGAGAGGATACGTGGACCTTGGCGGCGGAGAGGATGGTGGAGATATCCACCAGCAGATTGGGCCGATCCTTGGACACTACCTGCAAATTGGTGCGGTAGGATTCCCGTGTTTTGCCACCCCAGGAGACCTTGATCCAGCGGCCCACCTCCTCCGGCGGACGGCGGGCGGGGTCGGCGTTGGGACAGTCCTTACGGTGGACAGAGACGCCGTAGCCATGGGTGATAAAGCCCACGATCTCGTCGCCGGGGACAGGAGAGCAGCACTTGGAGAACTTCACCAGACAGTTGCTGAGACCCTGCACCACGATGCCCTGCTCGCTGTGTTCCCGGACGGGGACGGCGGGGCGGGTCACCTCCGGCTGGCCCTCCACCGGCACCTCCGCCTGACGCTCTGCCTGATGCTGGTGCAGGATGCGCTGGATGTCCTCCCGCAGACGGCCGATGAGCTTCAGGCTGGTGACGCCGCCGTAGCCAATGGCGGCGTACATATCGTCCAGACTCTTGAAGGAGAGCTTTTTCAGGATGACGGGGAGGTTTTCCTCCGCCGTCAGCTCCTTCAGAGTGACGCCGCAGCGCTTCAGCTCCGACTCGAAGGAGGCCCGGCCGTTGACGATGTTCTCGTCCCGGCGCTCCCGCTTGAACCACTGGCGTATCTTGGAGCGGGCGTTGCTGGAGCGGGCGATCTTCACCCAGTCCCGGCTGGGGCCGTGGGCGGACTGGGAGGTGACCACCTCTACGATGTCGCCGTTTTTCAGGCGGGTATCAAAGGGGACCAGACGGCCGTTGACCTTGGCCCCCACCATGTGGTTGCCCACGGCGGAGTGGATGTTATAGGCGAAGTCGATGGGCGTGGCTCCGGCGGGGAGGTTGATGACGTCGCCGCGGGGGGTGAACACGAACACCTCGTCGGCAAACATATCTACCTTCAGGGAGTGGATGAAGTCCTCGGCGTCGGCGCCCTCCTGGTTCTCCAGCAGACGGCGGACCCACTCATAGCGGCCCTCGTCCCCGGCCCCCTGACCGTTCTGCTTATACTTCCAGTGGGCGGCGATGCCGTATTCGGCCACCTCGTGCATCTCACGGGTGCGGATCTGCACCTCGAAGGGGATACCGTTCTGGCCCACCACGGTGGTGTGGAGGCTCTGGTACATATTGGGCTTGGGGGTGCCGATATAGTCCTTGAAGCGGCCCAGAATGGGCTTATACAGGTCGTGGATGATGCCCAGCACATTGTAGCAGTCGGACACCGTGTCCACAATGACCCGGAAGGCGAAGAGGTCGTATACATCGTCCAGAGACTTGTTCTGGGTATACATCTTGCGGTAGATGGAGTAGGGGTGCTTCATGCGCCCGTAGACGTAGCCGTCGATGTGGGCCTCCCGCAGGCGGCGGGTGATCTGGTCGTGGATGGAGGACATGAAGCCGTCATACTGAGCGGCCTTTTCATTCAGAGCCTCCACGATCTCCCGGTAGCTGATGGGGTCCAGATATTTCAGGCTCAGATCCTCCAACTCCCACTTCATCTTCTGCATTCCCAGCCGGTGGGCAATGGGGGCATAGATCTCCATGGTCTCGAAGGACTTCTGCTTCTGCTTCTCCGGGGTCTGGTACTCCATGGTGCGCATATTGTGGAGCCGGTCGGAGATTTTGATGAGGATCACCCGGATATCTTTGCTCATGGCCATGAGCATCTTCCGGAGGTTCTCCATCTGCTCCTCCTCCTTGGAGGTATAGTGGACACGGGTCAGCTTGCTGACGCCCTCCACCAGATCCGCCACCGTGGGGGAAAAGAGCCGGGAGATGTCCTCGTGGGTGGCGGAGGTATCCTCGATGGTGTCGTGGAGCAGAGCCGCCTCGATGGACTCGGAGTCCAGATGCAGCTCCTCCGCCACGATCTGGGCCACCGCCAGCGGGTGGGAGATGAAGGGAGAGCCGTCCTTCCGCATCTGTGGCCCGTGGGCCTTGGCGGCGAACTCGAAGGCGGCCCGGATCTGCTGGAAGTTGGCGCTGGGGTTATAGTGGCGGACGGTGTCCTCCAGCTTGCGGTAGCGCTGCTCCAGATCAGCCCAGACCTCCGGGCGGATCTCCGGCACCAGAGACGCCGGTGCGGTGGTATTCTGGGTATCAGTCATGGTGATCGCCTCCCCGTTTGGGCTGCATGACCTCATGCAGGCCCTGTAAGTAACCGGATTCCTCCAAGCGGACGTGTTTCCCCTGGCCGGTGAGTGTGATGGAAATGGTGTCGCCCTCTTGCCGGAGGGTCAGCAGCTGCCGTTCCCGGAACACCTCCAGACAGAAGGCAGTCCGAAGGAAGGGGTCGGCCCCCTCCAGCCGGGCGGACAGCTCCCGCAGCAGCGGCAGGTAGCAGGCGGTGAGTCCCTCCGGGGGGACGGTGTGCTCCAGCGCCCGCCACAGCTGCACGCACTGGCTGCGGGATGGCAGCAGGTGGACCGCCTCCTTGGGCAGGAGCCGATCGCCCCGCAGACAGCGCTCCAACAGGTGCAGACACTCATCCTCCCGTGTACTGACGGTGAGGGACGGGCGGATGTCCACCATTTGCAGCTGTACCGTGCGGTTGCCTCGAAATTCGTTGATCTGCAGATAAAAGGCCGCATCCACCCGGCTGCCCACCGCAACGGGACAGGTGTCAGGGGAGACGGAGAAGAAAATACCGTCGAACTGGCTGCTGCCCTTGCTGAGCCGCAGCTTCAGGTGGCGATTCTGGCCCACGCTCTGCAGCCGCTCCAGCGTGGCGCCCATCAGGCAGAAGAGAGGGCGGGCATTGCCGGCGCCGTAGGGCTCCAGCATCCCCAGAGCCTCCACCTCCGTCAGGGTGACACGGCTGGGACAGGTGAGGGCGGCATCGATCTCCAGACATACCTCCGGCGCTCCGCCGCCCTGATACTCCCGCACCAGCTGGTTCATCCGCTGGCGGAAGGCGGGGATATTGGCGACATCGATGGTGAAGCCCGCCGCCAGCTCGTGACCGCCGAAATCCAGCAGGAGGTCGGAGCAGCGCTCCAGAGCGGCGAAAAGGTTGAAGCCGCCCCAGCTGCGGCAGGAGCCCTTGCCCACGGTGCCGCTTAAGTGGATCATAAAGCTGGGACAGGCGTATTTTTCCGACAGGCGGGAGGCCACGATGCCCACCACCCCTTGGTGCCACGTGTCGGAGGCCAGCACCAGAGCGCTGCGCTCCTGCAGCGGCAGATGGTCGATCTGTTCCACTGCCTGGGCATAGATGGTCTGCTCCACCGCCTGACGCTCCCGGTTCAGAGCGCACAGCTCACGGGCCAACCGGGCGGCCTCCGCCGGGTCCTGACACAGCAGGAGGTCGGCGGCCTTGTCCGCTGCCCCCATGCGGCCGGCGGCGTTGATGCGGGGGGCCAGCACGAAGCCCACCTGCACGGAGGTGATGGCCTTATCCATGAGACCTGCCTCCTGCAGCAGGGCGTGGAGGCCGATGAAGTCCGACTGGGTGATGCACTCCAAGCCACGGGAGACGATGATGCGGTTCTCCCCGGACATGGGCATCACGTCGGCAATGGTGCCGATAGCGGCCAAGGTGCAGTAGCGGGAGAAAAGGGCCTCCTCCCGGCTCTCGCCGCCCAGCGCCAGCACCAGCTTCAGCGCCACGCCGCAGCCCGCCAGATAGGGGAAGGGATAGGTGCAGTCCGGCCGGTGGGGGTCCACCACCGCCACGGCCCGTGGCAGGGTGTCCTTGCACTCGTGGTGATCGGTGATGACCACATCCATGCCCAGAGAGGCGGCGAAGTCCACCTCCTCCACCCCGGTGATGCCGCAGTCCACGGTGATGAGCAGCTCTACCCCCTGCTCATGGAGGGAGCGGATGGCGTCCTGCCCCAGCCCGTAGCCGTCCTCGATGCGGCGAGGAATATAGTGCAGCACATCGACGCCCCGGCTTTTCAGGTAATCTACCAGGATCACCGTGGCGGTGATGCCGTCCACGTCGTAATCCCCGAACACCGCCATGCGGCGACCCTGACTGATGGCCCGGCTGATGCACTCCACCGCCCGGTCCATGTCCTTCATCAGGAAGGGGGAGCAGGTCAGATCCCGGCCCCGCTCCAGAAAGGCGGCGGCCTTCTCCGCTGTGGAGATGCCCCGTGCCGCCAGTACCTGCGACACCAGCTGGGGATAGCCAGCCTCGCCGAGACGGCGGATATCCGCTTCCTCCGCTGGGGCGATATGCCATTTGGAAAACTTCATCTGCCAGCGCTCCCTTCCGCATACTACTATAATCAACTATTATAACAAATCCGCCGGAAAAGGACAAGCAGAAAGTGCGGCCGCAGCGGGCTTGTTGATTTACAATTATATTGCAAATAGACAGCGGCTGCGCTGCGTGTTGCAAATTAACGAAAGAAGGTATATCAACATGAGAATCAAGGTTTATGGCAAGTCCCATCTGGAGGGCATCGCAAAGAAAACCGGGAATCCCTACAACTTCAATCAGGTACACTATCTCGGCAAGGCCCGCAATGTGGAGGGACAGGCCGCCATGACGCTGGCGCTCGACCCCATCGACTACCCCATCGACACCATCGAGGTGGGCAAGGAGTACAACGTGGAGTTCGATAACCGTGGCTATGTGGTGGACTTTGCGCCTATCCGTTGATATGAGTGACCCACGCCCACCATTCTGGACACCTCTCTTTCTCCCTCCATAGTGCGCCGGGGCGGCATAGCCGCCCCGGTTGCAGGGGGTCAGTATTACCCCCTGCAACTTCTGTACATTGTACATCTTTGATAATAATTGTCAAACTTGGAGGTTTATCTATGCCACGCTCCCGGAAATGGCTTATCACCATCAACAATCCCATTGAGCATGATTTTGACCATGTCCGAATTAAAGCTGCTATTCATGACTTGCCCTCTCTCGTCTATTGGTGTATGTGTGACGAACAGGGTGACGAATGTGAAACGTTCCATACCCATGTTTACCTTGTTGCTTCGGCTGGCCTTACCCATACCCAAATCGACGCTCGTTTCCCCTCTTTCCATCGTGATATCGCCCGTGGCAAGTCCTCTGAAAATCGGGCTTACGTTCTGAAAGACGGCGCAAAGTTCAACAAGCAGCCAGACGGCTCCTACTCTTACAAGGACACCGGCGGACACCTCCATGAGGGTATCAACTTTTCTGACACCTTTGAGGAGGGCGGCGAATTGCCCGACGAAAGGCAGGGCAAAAGCCGGGACGCTGACAAGATCGTGGAGCTTATCAAGGCCGGCGCTTCCAATGAGGATATCGTGGATACCGTGGCCTCCGCTTATCGTGACCTTGAAAAGGTGGAGCGTGTCCGCTCCATGTACCGTGACGCACAGTTCAAAAGCTGCTGGCGCAATCTGGAAGTAACGTATATTTTCGGAAAAACCGGCAGCGGCAAGACACGCAGCGTCATGGACAAGTACGGCTATGAAAACTGCTATCGTGTCACCGACTATAAGCATCCCTTTGATACCTACGACGGACAAGACGTTATCATTTTCGAGGAGTTCCGTTCTGGCTTGAAGCACGGCGATATGCTGAATTATCTGGACGGCTATCCGCTGCTTCTCCCGTGCCGCTATTTCAACCGTCAGGCGTGTTTCACGAAGGTGTTCATCATTACAAACATTCCCCCGGATGAACAGTACATGAACATTGACCGGGAGACACGGCAAGCGTTCTTTCGCCGTATCAACAAGGTGCGTGAGTATCAATCCAACGGCCATATCGCAGAGTATCCCGGTGTGCAAGCCTACATAGAGCGGTACGCTTGGGTGGATGAATGCGAACGTGAGCCGGTACAAATGACGATATGAATATGATTTGACCGCCCCGAAAAGGGCGGCTAAATCATACAACGAATTTGAATCTACACTTTCAACGGACGGTTTGAATATGCACTTTCAATTCTGCGCTGTGGCGCTTCGGTATGTGCGCCGCTGCTGGTATAAGCTGAAAAGGAAACGGTACAAGTTTATGAATTTCTGGAATCGCTTCAAGTGGTGTCTGGTGGGCGGCTTCGCCTATGCGGCCGGACGTGCGCTTTTCTACTTCATTCAGCATAGCTTCTAAATATTGCGGGGTAGTGTAACGGTAACATACCGGTTTCGTTTTCCGGTGCTGCGGGTTCGATTCCCGCCCCCGCCTCCAACTATACAGGAGGTTTCTATGGCACATTACGTTTGCAACTTCTTTCTCTGGCTCTACGGGGCTATTCACACTATCGGCTGTCTGTCCGGCTGCGTTTTCTTCGGTCTGCTGCTGGCCTATATCGGCCATGGGCAAACAGACGGCGATCTGTTTTGGTTTCTGCGTTCACGGAGGGATAAATGATTAAGTTTCTGATCTCTGCCACCTTTGTCCTGGTGTTCCTATTCATCTTCGTGCTGGTAGGTTCGGCCATGCTCTGGGTGGTCACAAAGGTGCTTCGGCTGCTGTTCCCCGGCAAGTTCCGCCCCGCTGATGTGCGGCAAACGGACGAAAAATAATCCCCGGCATAGCCGGGGATGGGGGTTAGTCTTTGATTCGCTCTAATTCCTTGTAGAACTGCTCTGTTGCAGCCTTGATTTTCTTAAGCTGCTTGGCTTCGTCCTTGCTGATTTGACCATCGTCCTTCATGGATGCCATTTCACAGGACTGGAGAAAGGTTTTCGTCATGGCCTGCATATTCAGTATTTGGGCGTGTATGTAGTGATTCATGCCGTCCCTCCTTTTTTAACATCTTAGCACAAGAAAGGTGGTATTTCAACAAGATGCGGCATAAATTTTATCATTTTACAGCTATGGTATGCCTTGTACTGTTGCTGCTGCCTGTTCTCATGTGTCGGTCAGACGCTATCGAAGTGGCGACCACTTATCAAGGAAAGATTTTGAAAAGCGATGTACTGGATGATGCTGTAACAGAGGAATGGACGGAATTGACATTAGACGCACTGGCTGATCTATGTGTTTCCTTTAATACAGACCCCGGTTGGGATGCGATTTTCGGTTTCTACTTTCCCGGTGTTGATCTTGTGAAGAAGAGTGCCACGCTTATGATTTCGGATGAGTTGGGCCTATACTATATTGCTGTCAAGCAAGATGGCGAATTGCGTGTGCTCTGTAATCAGCATGGATATCCGTTTTATGCGAATTTGAGTTCCGTTACGGCTTATTGGCTCAGTCTTATAAAGATTCAGTTGGCGGATATCAATGATAAAATCGTTCCCCTGTTGCAGTCTATTGATACTCGCTTGCAGAATACCTTCACCCGTGTAGCCGCCATTTATACAAATACCAGTCGGTTTCTTTCGAACATCGACGAGACTTCTAAGGACATCAATACGCAGTTTCGGGATTTTGTGAACGGGCACACGGTGGATGATCTCATTGGCGCCATTGAGAATATCTCCGGAGGAGATCACAGCGGCATTGTGAGCTTGCTGGGCCAGATAGACGGCCATCTGACCGCCGGTCTGACCTCCGTCAAGTCAGCCATTGAGGGCATTACCATCCCGGCGAACCCAGCTTATGACGATACGTCGCTGAGGGCCTTGGTGTCCTCTATCGACAAGAAATTGGACGAGCTCCCCGGCGGCAGCGTCACAGCAGACCTCCAGCCGGTGGTGGACGCCGTGGACCGCCTGAATGAAAACGTCTCCCTGATCTCCACGTTGTCCGTCCATAAGCTCTTCGGCGTGTCGGTGGTTCCCGCCACCTCCGGTCTGCGGTATCGGGACGGTGTCTTTACCTATTGGGTCACGCCTGACCCCATCCTGACCATGACGGCGCTGGACTGGTCCTTTGATTCCATTGGCGATACCAATGGGGAATCCGGGGAGATAGATTTACCTTTTGAAACGACTGGTATCACCCTATCCTTTTCGGACCCGGCCTTGCTGGAGGATGGCTTCTATGGCTACTTTACCACGTCGGATGGGGAACTTTTGGAGGTGGATTCCGGCTCCTTCACGGAACATAACGGTAAGTACCTCTATACCTTCTCCGATCTCCACCTGCCGTCCTCCGTGACCCTGACCATTGACTCCGGCAATATGGAACTGCTGGCGAAGAATCTGTCTATCTCTGCCGCCCATATCGTGGGGCATAACGGCTCTACGGACAAGGTGGCGTTCTATGCCGACGGTGCCTATTACGATATCCCCCTGATGGACGTAGACGGCAGCCCCTGTCTCATGCGGGCCGCTACTTTCTATGAGGGCTACGGTACGGACTACCAGAGTACCCTTACACGGGATGCAGACGGTGTCTGGCACCTGACGGCAGGCAGTGAGCCGGACAAGCTGCTGTCCGCCGACTGCGGAGCCAAGCTGGACGCCGCCTTGACGTGGAATAAGGATTATACGTGGTTCTCTTGGTTCTATGGCTACTCTGCCTCTTTTCAGGGCTGGCTGAGCGATACTTTGGCTTCTCTTGCGTCCAAGATGCAGATTGTAGTAGACAACTCCCAGTCCAGCGTGGACAACGTAACCAGCATTGTCATTGACAAGTCTAACAATGCTTTCAATGTGTTCTATCTGACCGGCGAGGACGGCACTGACCATTCCATCGGTGAGGTGACCGGGAACACGCTTTCCGCTTCCGGTAAGCTGTTGAATTTCCTCTATAAGCTGTGTGTTGAGGGTTCGTTGTCTAATGTAGATAAAAGCATTTCCGGCTTGAATGACTTCTATTTTGACAATGGTGCAGCATTGGAGGGTGACATATGGGATTGATTACTAACCTTTTGCTTTTGCTTACGGATATCGGTGACTTTTTCAAGTTTTGCCGTGGCGTGTTCTCCGCTTTTCCGTTTGCAATTAAGCTGCTGATTTATTTCGTGTTCGGCTCTATCCTCCTGTTCGGCCTGATGCGTATGATTTTGAGGGTGGGTAGTTAAATGATAGATTTGATTCTCGGCACCTTCAAATGGTTGCCTACTCCGCTGTTCTTGCTCGTTTCGGCTATCTTTACGTTCTTTGTGATTTTTGTGGCGGTTGCCATTATCATTGCTGTGTATAAGCTGATACAATTCCTCGTCCATGTGCTGGGCGGTATCCTCGGAAAGGTGGTGGAACTCTTTGTCTGAACTCATGGCGGCAATCAAGATGTTGCTCTCTAACGGCTGGAAATTCTTCCAGATCAAAGTCCCCGGCACGGGCTTCTCCTTTGCTGTGCTGGCCGTGGGCTTGCTCCTTGTTCCTATCAGTCTTTCCTTCCTGTCGCTTATCCTCGGCTTCCCCGTGGGTACTGCGGATAGAGATACAGAGGGCCTTGGCTCCATGGCAAGCCGCAAATACCGGGTATCTTCCGCCCGGAAAAACGATGTGAGGTGATATGATGGATTTTGAAACTACACTTTCAAACGCTGCTGATACCAAAGCGGACACGCCTGTTGTGCAGGAGCAGGACGGTAAAACGGTGGTGGTCATTCAGCAGACCCCGGCAGCAGAGCCGGAGGAAACAACGGATTCCGATTCCCTGCTCTCCTCTGCTCTGGACAGTCAGCCGGTGGATGAATCCGGCCTTCCCGCCGTGGTGAAGTCGGTGTTTGGTGAGTATCATCCCCGCACCCAAACGGTAACGGAGACCCGCACGGACGGCACGGTGCTGACCTCCGTGGAGTGCGTCCCCGGCCTTGCTGGTTTGGATTGGTATTGGCTCTCCGGCGTGTTCATGTTCGCCCTTGTGCTCTGGTCGTTCTTCCGCTTTATCGGGGTGGTGTTCAAGCGATGAATGAAATGATTGCTTTCTGCACCGCCATTTTACAGGCTATCTGTGACTTCCTCATAGAGCCGCCTATTTTCTACCTGTTCAGTCTAATCTGCTTCGCCGTGGTAGTTTCCATTGTGCGGGGCTTGCTTAGAAATAAATCTTGAAAGGAGTGCTGCTGAACGACGCCTGCTGTGACTGTTGCTTCTCTGCTGACTTCCATCGGCTCCGTGTTCACCGCTGCCATTGGCTGGGTGGGTACTGTCGCCAGTACTATTGCTGACGAGCCTATTCTGCTGCTGGCCTGTGTGGGCATCCCCCTGTGTGGTCTCGGCGTGGGCCTGTTTAAGCGCCTGCTGCGTGCCAAGGCGTAAGGCCCTTTTTCCTCGCAAAATCTAAAGAAAGGATAGGTATTGCTATGGCTGAAATCATTTCCGCTATCACCTCCGTGTTCACCGCTGCCATTGGCTGGGTGGGTACTGTTGCCAGCACTATCGCTGGTCAGCCCATTCTGCTGATTTCCTGTGTGGCCATTCCCCTGTGTGGTCTCGGCGTTGGTATGTTCAAGCGTCTGTTGTCTGCCAAGGCGTAACGAAAAAAGGAGGGTGTGCGTGCGCTCGCCGCACACCCTCCTTTGAAATACACTTTGTTTCTGTTTTGGATAGGAGTATTTATGAAAGCGAAGCCCGTTTCCCTCTCCCTGTACTTTGGCATCCCCGGCGCTGGTAAATCCACCTATGCCGCCTATCTGGCCAAGAAGGATATGAAAAAAGGTCGCAAGGTCTGGTCTAACTTCGGCATTACCGGCGCTATGAAATGCGAGAAAGCCGACTTCGGCAAATTTATGATGTCGGATGGCCGTCTTATCATTGATGAAGCCGGTTTGGAATATGATAACCGCAAAATGGCCATGACCACGGATGAAATCTATTTCTTCAAGTATCATCGTCACTATCAGCTTGATGTGGATTTCTTCTCCCAAGGTCTGGACGTGGATATCAAAATTCGTAAGCTGGCCCGTCATATCTATCTCATTAAGCCCTCCCTGCTGCCCTTCTTTATCAAGCGTAAGGAAATCGGTCGTCGTGTCGGTATCAACGATATGACCAAAGAAATCTGCGATGAATATTTCTTCGTCCCCTTCATCGCCGGTGGTACGAAACTGATCTTCTGTCCGCCCCTCTGGAAGCTGTTCAATACCTTGTCCCGTAAACCTCTCCCGGAAAAGACGTGGGAGAAGTGGTAAAGCCCCCGCCTCCCGGCGAGGGCTTTTCTCTTTTCAGCTTATACCGGCGCTTCTGATCCGCATTTTCTTGTGTTTCTCCACCACGTTGTAATAGACGGCTTGTCCCTCTGCGTTCTGCATTCTCATGGCTTTCCCTTTCCCCCCGTGTAGCCGATAGGTCAGCTTTTGAAAGTGTATGTTCAATTTGTTTCTTTGTCTTTCAACCAAATCTTGATGGTCAGGCTCTCCGCTGTCGGGTGTGTGAACTCGTATGCTTCCACCCACTTGGCAATGTCTTTCAGCGGCATAACTGGATAGTGCTGCGTCTTGTTGTCTCCTCCGCCCGGAAAATAGCACCGGATACTCATGTGGTAGTCTTTCTTTCTCGCTGCCATCAGTCCACCATCTCCATTTTGACCATGCAATCCCCGCATAGGATGTTGACTGCCTTGGTGGCTCTCACGCTGTTCTTGCAGCATGGGCATTGATATTTCCTTGTGCTGCTGGGCCGTCTCTCTCCGCCCGTCTGCTGTCCGGTGCTGCTCTGTGTGCCGCCTGCCGGTACGCTGAATCTCTGGTATCCGCCCCGGCTGATTTTGATTTCTGACCAGCCTTTTTCAAGGGCGTATTCTGTCAATCTGTCGTTCCCCTTGCCCTGTGTGTTCCAGCCGTATTGGCCGGCCTTGTAGCATACAAGCCCTTTTTCCTCTGCCAGTGCTTTGAATTTCCCGTTGTGGTACTTCCCGCCCCGGCTTACCTCCTGTATGCCGTTCTCCCGGCAGTACAGATGTACCATTTCATGGATGATTGTGTCCAGCACCTCCTCTATCTCCACGTCCAGCGCTTCGGCGGCTATGTTCATCTCGTATTGCTCGGTGTCCTTGTTCCGCCATACCTTGGCGCAGCTGCAATGCCCGTATGTCCCCGGCTTGCTCTGCACGGTGATAATTGGCGTTGGCAGTTCGCCGCCGAACAGGTCAGCGTTTATGGTGTTATACATCTTTTCCAGCTGCCCCACAGCCCGGCTCATTTTGGTGGTCTCTTTCATGTGTACCTCCGTTTCCCATAGTCATTTGTGGTGTGAGCACGCTCGCTCGCGAGCGTGTGTGTCCATTCCGCCACACACAACAATGGCACTGTCAAGACTGGCCCTCCCCCGTGAGAGGGCCACTTGCGATAAAAAAATTTCGCTTGGCGGCAGATGAAAAGCAGCAGTCGGTCAGTCATGGCGGCTGCTTTTCATCAACAGAAAGCGATATTTTTTTGTCGGTCTTGACCGGGCCTTTGGTGTGCGGCACAAAAGCCCCCGTCCCCGCCACAGCGGATAGCGCACCTCCGTTCTTGCACTATTCCTCCGGAAAAGTTTCCATTCCCTTCATAATTTACGTTCTTGAAATCTTCGCAAAAGCATGATATTGTAATAAAAAGCAAACGCTGAGCCTGTTTAGGCCCGGCGTTTGTTGCATAATATGCCATTTTGAACCTACACTTTCAATGGAGGAAATGCTATGAAAAAGTTCCGTCATTTGGATTGGTCAGACCGTCTCTGCATCGAGAAGTGCTATAATGCCGGTAAGTCCTGCTTTGAAATCGCTCGTCTGCTGGGCTTCGCTCCCTCCTCCATATACCGTGAGGTAAAGCGTGGCCTGTATTCACACCTTGGTGCAGAAACCAGCCGTCGCCCATGGCATTACTCTGCACAGATCGCACAGGACTACACAGACCATCAGGCCACGGCAAAGGGGCCAGAAATAAAGCTGGGCAACAACTACGACTTCGCCGCAGATGTTGCCCAGCAGGTCAAACACGGTATTTCTCTTGATATCATTGTCAGCCAGAAAAGGCAAACCCATGAGTGGACAGTCAGCACCGCTACGCTCTATCGCTACATAGATCGTGGCTATATCCCCGGTATCACTAATAGACACCTCCCGGAGAAGTCTCGCCGTAAGCAGCGTAGGGCCGGACAGGTAAGGCCCATCAGAGCGCCAAAAGGACTACCCATAGACCGCCGCCCGGAGGAAGTAAGCGCCCGCTTGTCTTTTGGTCATTGGGAAATGGATAGCGTCATAGGCAAGGCAAAAGGCAAGCGGCAGTCCCTCCTTGTCCTTACGGAACGCATGACACGCTTTGAAATCATCGTTCGGGCGGCAAGTAAGACTTCTGCTGCCACCGTCTCCGCTCTTGAACGTACACTTTCAAAATTCCCGCAGGGTACGTTCAAGACGATCACCGTGGACAATGGTTCTGAGTTTCAGGATTGTTACGGCATGGAGCATGACAAGAGAGGAAACAGACGCTTGACGGTCTACTATTGCCATCCGTTTTCTTCGTGCGAACGTGGCTCGAATGAGCGGAATAACCGTATCGTCCGCCGCTATTTTCCCAAAGGCCGTAGTATGTCCAGCGTCACGCAGAAGGATTGTGACAGGGCCGCTGCTGCCATCAATGCCATGCCCCGTAAAATCCTCGGCTATCGTACCGCCGCCCAGCTTTTTGAACAGGAAATCGCTAAACTGCGAAACCTCGCCTAAAAAATTTTTTCGGGATTTTTTCGCATTACACTTGACAATCTACCCGGCCGCAGCGGGCTTTTTGCGGGGCAAAGGAACGGGAAAACGGTTGCAATGGACGGCGGGAGGGCGTATAATGACTGCATCTGTATAGGAACGAGGAAAAAGCATCATGAGACCTGACGGAACCAGAGTGAAAGACCTGCCGCCGCTGGTGGCGGCCATCCCCTACATCATGCCCAAGCGCTACGATGCGTGGAACTCCATCACCGAGAACGTCGACGAGGAGGCTGTAAAGGCCTACATCCGCCATTGGCGGCGGGAGGGCGTGCGCTTGAACCACATGAGTGTCATCATCGCCGCCTACTACCGGGCGGTGCTGGACAATCCAAAGCTGAACTACTTCGTGATGAACGGAAAAATTTATCGGCGCAACCACTTCTGCGTCTCCTTCGTCATTCTCAAGAAGCGATCCGACGGGGTGGTCAACGAGACAGCGCTGAAAGTGTATTTGGAGCCGTCGGACGATATTTTCTCCATTGACAGGAAAATTCGGGAGGTGATTGCCGCCAACCAGCATGAGCACCAGTCCAACAGCACCGACAAGTTCGCACGGTTCATGTTCTCCGTGCCGGGGCTGCCGAAGTTCGTGGTGTGGCTGGCGTATCATCTGGACAAGCACGGGCTGCTGCCCCGGAAGATCATCGACCTGTCGCCCTTCCACACCAGTATGTTCATCACCAATCTGGCCTCCATCAAGACCAGCTATATCCATCACCACTGCTACGAGTTTGGCACCACCAGCGCGTTCGTGTGCATGGGCAAGCCCGTGCCGGACTACATGGGCGGCGACCTGACCCGGAAGGTGATGCCCATCGGCGTGGTGATGGACGAGCGCATCTGCACCGGATATGAGTATGCGGCGTTTTACAGCGATTTCAAGGGCTACCTCCGGGACCTGAGCCAGCTGGAGACCCCCTTTGACGGCAGCCGCCCCCAAAAGGAGGAGGAAAAGACTCCGGTCGGTGTGTCCTGACACCGGGAGGGAACATAGGATAGACGGCCCCTGCGGGGGCGGGACAGGAGGAGACATCCCATGTATGAAGAGCACATCCGGGCGGCAGCCCGGTCCATGGCGGAGAATATGCAGCGCAGCCCCGTTCCCATGTACGGCAAGGGCCTGCGGCTGCCGGACAAGGGGGCAGTGATCGGACTGCTGAAGGAGATCCGGCGGCTGGTCTTTCCGGCCTACTACGGCGACCCGGAGCTGATGACCCTTCTGGCGGAGGACTACACGGCGCTGCTGCTGGAGCGCATCGAGGGCCAACTGACCCGTCAGATCGCTCTGGCCCTGCCGGAGGAGCAGGAGCAGCGTGCGCCGATGCTGGCCCGTGAGGTGGTGGAGGCCCTGCCCGGCGTGCAGCGGCTGCTGCTGACGGATCTGGACGCCACCTTTGAATCCGACCCGGCGGCGGCCTCCAAGGAGGAGATCCTGTTCGCCTATCCGGGGCTGTTTGCCATTTTCGTATACCGGGTGGCCCATGAGCTGTATCTGCGCCAGATCCCCATGATCCCCCGGATCATGAGTGAGTACGCCCACAGCCGCACGGGCATCGATATTCACCCCGGCGCACAGATCGGCGCCCACTTCTTCATCGATCACGGCACCGGCATCGTGGTGGGCGAGACCACGGTCATCGGGGAGAATGTGAAGCTGTATCAGGGCGTGACGCTGGGAGCGCTGTCCCCTCGGAAGGGCCATGCCAGTCTGCCGGGGAAGCGGCATCCCACCGTGGGCAGCGACGTGACCATCTACTCCGGGGCCTCTATTCTGGGCGGTGAGACCACCATCGGCGACCACGCCGTGGTGGGCGGCAACGCCTTCCTGACGGATTCGGTGGCGGAGGATACTCAGGTGGTGATCCGCACGCCGGAGCCGATCTACCGGGAGCGCAAGCACCGGGAGAAATGAGATACCCCCGGCCGGACGGTGTGCAGCACCGCCCGGCCGGGATTTTATTTCGCCTTGTTTGGCTGCCTCCGATGAGTCACTGTTATGCCTCCGGCGGGATGTTTTTCCTGTTTTGCCTCCGGCGGGTAACTTTCTGCCAATAGCAGCAGAAAGTTACCAAAGAATGCCAGCAGAAACCGATGGTTTCTGCACTTCCTTCCCGGTGTGTAAGAGTTGCTGCTTAAATCCCGCCGAAGCAGGGAATCGACCTCCTTCTACTCACGCTGCCGCTTTATTGGGCGGTTGAAGGGGCTTACCACTCTA
>OLFV01000676.1_pt1 | contig 38661 bp, 30 predicted proteins | sample 1605551 | NCBI WGS metagenome assembly OLFV01 (sample SAMEA3888922, study PRJEB22519) | human gut metagenome | biome: human gut; feature: human-associated habitat; material: faeces | place: Denmark | collected 2011 | reverse complement strand
TCTCCGTCATCAACTTTCAATTTGATAGTGGGTTTTAGTTTTTCAGTGCCCTCCCTTGGGGAGGGTTGGTGAGGGGCTTTCAACCCTCTCTCCTTGTGGAGGTCCGTGTAGGGGCTTCCATTGTCTATGTGCCGTGCTTATTTCTTATCGTACGCGTGTACGGGGTAGTCGATGGTGTAGTGCAGACCACGGCTCTCTTTGCGCTCGATGGCCATACGCGTGATGAGGTAACCCGTGTTGATCATATTGCGTAGCTCGCAGAGCTCCTTGCTCACCTTGACACGCTTGAAGAGGTTTTCGGTCTCTTCGTAGAGCAGGTCCAGACGGTCCCAGGCACGCTTGAGACGCAGGTCGCTGCGCACGATGCCCACATAGTTGCTCATGATTTCGCCCACCTCCTTCACGCTCTGTGTGATGAGCACCTGTTCCTCATTGGTCATGGTGCCGTCGTCGTTCCAGTCGGGCACCTTGTCGTTGAAGTCATACTCGTCGACGTGCTCTATGCTGTGGCGTGCTGCGGTCTCGGCATAGACCACCGCCTCGATGAGCGAGTTGCTGGCCAGGCGGTTGCCGCCGTGCAGACCCGTACACGAGCACTCGCCGATGGCGTAGAGCCGGTTGATGCTCGAGCATCCGTTGAGGTCGACCTTGATGCCGCCACACATGTAGTGGGCTGCGGGGCGCACGGGGATATACTCCTTGGTGATGTCGATGCCTATGGAGAGACACTTGGCATAGATATTGGGGAAGTGGTGGCGCGTCTCTTCGGGGTCTTTATGGGTGACGTCGAGGCAGACGTGGTCGAGTCCGTGGGTCTTCATCTCGCGGTCGATGGCGCGAGCCACGATGTCGCGTGGAGCCAGCGAGAGTCGCTTGTCATACTTCTCCATGAAGCTCTCGCCGTTGGGCAGACGCAGTATGCCGCCGTAGCCACGCATGGCTTCGGTGATGAGGTAGGCGGGGTGGGTCTCGCCGGGGTGGTAGAGCGAGGTGGGGTGGAACTGTACAAACTCCATGTCCTGTACGGTGCCCTTGGCGCGGTAGACCATAGCCTCGCCGTCGCCGGTGGCAATCACGGGGTTGGTGGTGGTTTGGTAGACGGCTCCGCAGCCACCGGTACACATCACGGTGACCTTGCTCAGATAGGTGTCTACCTTCTGGGTGTCGGGGTCGAGCACGTAGGCTCCATAGCAGTTGATATAGGGAGTGCGTCGGGTGACGCGCGCACCGAGGTGGTGCTGGGTAATAATCTCTACGGCAAAATGGTTTTCCTTGATATCGATGTCGGGGTTGCTGCGCACGGCTTCCATCAGTCCGCGCTGTATCTCGGCACCGGTGTCGTCGGCATGGTGCAGGATGCGGAACTCGGAGTGGCCTCCCTCGCGGTGCAGGTCAAACTCACCGTTGTCCTTACGGTCGAAGTTGACACCCCAGTTGACGAGCTCCTTGATTTGCTCGGGCGCCATCGTCACTACCTGCTCTACGGCCTTGGGGTCGCTGATGTAGTCACCGGCTATCATGGTGTCTTCGATATGCTTTTTGAAATTGTCTTTCAGCAGATTGGTTACCGACGCCACTCCGCCTTGGGCAAAGTAGGTGTTAGCTTCGTTGAGCGATGTCTTGCATATCATGCAGACCTTACCTTTATGTGCTCTCGCTACCTTAAGCGCATAACTCATTCCGGCTACGCCTGAGCCGATAATGAGAAAATCGTACTTGTAAACCATATTTATCTTATTTCGGTGCAAATTTACTAAAAATAATAATAATCATAACTCTTTTGGCAATTAAATTCGTAATTTTGCATGCAGTTATTATGAACAGGATATTCCATTACAGGGTTACGGCCATCGATGTGAGTGCCATCGTGCTCATGGCTTTGCTCTCCTTCTACTTCTTCTGGATGCAGAGGGTGGTGGTGGCGCTGCCTGTGGCTGCCGTGTGGGTGCTGATGGTCGAGCGCGTGCTCCATACCACCTATACCTTCACCCCCGAGGCCCTCGTGGTGAGCGGTGGTCGCTTCTCGCGTACCCGCAGCATTGCCTATGCCGATGTAAGCCGTTGCCAGACGATGACCAACTGCTTCGGGCTGGTCGGCTATGTGCTCGTAGAGTATGGCAAGGGCAGGTCGCTGAGTCTGAAACCACAGATGGAACAGCTGTTTGTAGATGAAATGACAAAGAGAATAACTGTTAAACAATGACGCGTACCTATTTATATATATTAGGTTGGCTGCTGATGTGGCTGACCGCAGTTCCCGTACAGGCCCAGAACGTAGCGGGCGAGGACGAGAAAGTGGGGGAGACTCTGTCTGCTGACACCCTCGTGCGCGACTCGCTCTCGCTTAAGTGGCCTCATTCTGCCGTACATGGCATCGACCGTCTCCTCGAGGCCGATATGTTCCAGACCTCTCAGGTAGGGCTCATGGTCTATGACCTCACAGCCGACTCTGTCATCTACCGTCACAACGAGCGGCAGATGATGCGTCCCGCGTCGACCATGAAGCTGCTCACCGCCATTGCCGCCATCGACCGCCTCGGCGGTTCGTATCAGACCAAGACCGAGCTGTGCTATACCGGGCATATCGCCAACCGTACCCTCGAGGGCGACATCTACTGCGTGGGTGGCATGGACCCCCTCTTCAATGCCGATGATATGTCAGCCTTTGTCGAGAGCATCCGCAAGATGGGCGTCGACACTATCCGCGGCCACCTCTATGCCGACAAGAGCATGAAGGACTACGACCTGCTGGGCGAGGGATGGTGCTGGGACGACGACAACCCCGTGCTAACGCCCCTCATCTATGGCCGCAAGGACCAGTTTATGGAGCGCTTTGAGCGTGAACTGCGCGAGTCGGGGCTTGTGGTCCAGGCTTTTGCCTCTACTGCCGTCAAGCCCGACACAGCCTTCTGCATCTGCGCCCGTTATCACACCATCGACCAGATACTCATGCGTATGATGAAGGAGAGCGACAACCTCTATGCCGAGTCGCTCTTCTATCAGCTCGCTGCCTCGGGTGGCGCCCGTCCGGCTTCGGCCCGTCACGCCCGCCAGTATATCCGTCGCCTCATCGACAAGGTGGGGCTCCACGGTCAGCGCTACCGCATTGCCGACGGTTCGGGTCTGTCGCTCTACAACTATGTCACCGCCGAACTTGAGGTGCGTCTGCTCCGCTATGCCTACCGTTATCAGAATATCTATATTCATCTGCTCCCTTCGTTGCCTAAGGCAGGAGTAGATGGCACTCTGGAGAAGCGTATGCACGGAACCTTCACCAAGGATAACGTCAAGGCAAAGACCGGCACCCTCACCGGCGTCATCTCGTTGGCAGGCTACTGCACTGCCGCCAACGGTCACCAGCTCTGCTTCGCCATACTTAACCAGGGAGTGATGCGCGCCAGTGATGCCCGCCACTTCCAGGACCGCGTCTGCGAAGTCCTCTGCAATCCGCAGTGATTGGCGGGAGAGGGGAGATACGCAATAAACCCATAATAGAGCCTCCGCAAGCAGCGGCAACTCTGTAGGAGTTGCGATTCCCCAGCCCAGGGTTGCGGGCGAAGCACGCTACCCTGGGTAGCTGCCCTACTAATCTGGCAACTCTGTAAAAGTTGCGTTTAGCCGTAGGCGTTACTTGTCGTGTGTATTCCCTTATTACATGAATTTACCATCGCAAGAAACTACAAAAAGATTTGTGGCTTTTCAGGTCTTCGCCCTATGCGTCTGTGCGTGTCGGTAAATATCTCGAGAGCATGCTCTCGGATATTCCCCGCCACCCCCATACGCGCCTGCCTGGTGGCAGGCTGAAAAGCCGCAAATACAAAAAGACCGCCTTTGGCGGTAAAAAAAGTCCGGCTACGCCGGTACAAAAAAATGATTACCTGATTATCTATCGGTAGCGTCATATAAGCGTAATAACACAAGCTGCTATTCCTGCTGTGGTAACGCCTTCGGCTAATCGCAACTCTTATAGAGTAGCTACACCTTATTATATATACCCAGGGTAGAGTCGCTGTGCCCCTCAACCCTGGGCTGAAAAATCGCAACTCCTACAGAGTTGCCAGGGGTGCGCCCCGTCCACCATAAGCCCCATCCTAACCTTCCCCGAGGGGAAGGAAAAAAGCCAAAACAAAGGCCCCATACCAGCCTTTTTCAAGAAAAAGAGCGTAACCACAACCTCCTAAAACACAGCGAGAATGAACTCCCGCCCCTTGGGGAGGGTTAGGGAGGGGCTTACAATCAGCTGTTTTTTTACCGCCAACGGCGGACTTTTTGAACGGCCAAAGGCCGCTTTTTTTACCATGGCAGCTGTTGTCGCCATGCAGCGCATGGCGTTGGGGATGGTGGCGACGACAAGGAGGAAAACTCGTTTTCCGCATGGCGTCACCACCGTCACCAAAAAGGCGAAGCCGACAACAGCCGCCATGGCTTTTTGTATCTCAACCCCGCAATAATTGACAAAAACGGGCTGTATGTCAGATTATATGGCTATCTTTGCAGCAGATCGCAATACAGTTGACTTAAACAATACAATTATCATGAAACAAAGAAGGACAATATTAGTAATGTTATGCCTGATGCTTGTCACGGGCGTGACGGCGAAGCTGAAGTTGCCGGCAGTGATAACCGACCACATGGTGATACAGGCCGGCGAGGCAGTAAACGTATGGGGCTGGGCCGACAAGGGTCAGAAGGTGACGGTGACGATAGACAACCACCGCACCACCATGCGCACGGCGAAAGACGGCACATGGCGCGCCGTGCTGCCGGCGATGAACTATGGCGGGCCCTACACCATGACCGTGACCACAGGGAAGGAGAGCCTGACCGTAAGCGACATCCTTGTGGGCGAGGTATGGGTGGCGAGCGGCCAGTCCAACATGGAGTTCCGACTGTGCAGCGCCGACAACGCCGAGGAGGCTGCGCTCTCTGCCCACAACAGCGGCATCAGAGTGTTCACGGTGGAACGCACGATGGCAAAGACTCCCCAAGCCGACGTCGTGGGCAGCTGGACGGTATCGACACCCGAGACGGTGGGCGACTTCACCGCCGTGGGCTACCTCTTTGCTCGCGAACTCGCCAAGCGGCTCAACTGCGCCGTGGGCATCATCAACACCTCGTGGGGAGGCACCGACATCGAGACCTGGATGAGTCCCAAGGCGATAGAGTCGTTCCCCAAATACAACCCGCTGGTAGAAGAGATGCGCACCGCCGACCTCGACGCCCAGGCCAAGCGTTGGCAGGAGCTCAAAGCCAAGTTTGACAAAGCCGTAAGGGAAGAGTGTGGCAAGCGCGATGGCTGGTATCGCACCGACTTTGACAAGAGCGACTGGCAGAGACTTGAAGTACCGGGACTGTGGACCATCGACACGCTCGCCAAGATGGACGGCGTGGTATGGACCACCACCCAGTTTGATGTGCCCGAAGAGTTGACCGGCAAGGAGGCCACCCTCTACATGGGCATGATAGACGATGACGACGTGACCTGGGTCAACGGCCAGCGCATAGGCGAAACCAAGGGATTTACCGTCAAGCGCACCTACACCATACCTGCCGGCGTGCTCAAGGCAGGCAAGAACGAGCTGACCGTGAAAATCATCGACGACCACGGTGGCGGCGGTTGCTACGGCCCGCGCTATCTCTACTTCATCCGCGTGGGCAGACAGCGCATTCCCATCCTCAAGCATCCGTGGAAATACCGCATCTCTGCCGTCAAAGACCTCGAAGGCTTCGTGCCCGACAATCCCAACAAGTATCCCTCGCGTCTCTACAACGCTATGGTTGCCCCCATCTGCCGTTATGGCATCAAGGGCGTCATCTGGTATCAGGGCGAGAACAATGCCAACCGTGCCCAGGAGTACTACCGCCTCTTCCCTGCCATGATCAACGACTGGAGAGAGCAGTGGAAGCGGCCTGAGATGCCGTTCTATTGGGTTCAGCTGGCCAATTTCATGAAGCCTGTCGACACACCGGCGGAGAGCAGCTGGGCCACGTTGCGCGATGCGCAGAACGCCACGCTCAGCCTGCCTCATACGGGTCAGGCGGTAATCATCGACGTGGGCGAGGCCGACGATGTACACCCCAAGGACAAGCAGACCGTGGCCAACCGTCTGTCGCTCATGGCTCTCAACCATGAGTATGGCATGCACGATGTCTATTGCGACAGTCCCCAACCCGTAAGAGCCGAGCGTACTGCCGACGGCAACATACTGCTCACCCTCCGCAACGAAGCCGAGACGCTCGTCTGCCACGACCGCTACGGCTATGCTTGCGGTTTCGCCGTGGCAGGTGCCGATGGCGTCTACCGCTGGGCCAAGGGCGAAGTGGTGGCACCCAACCAGGTAAGGCTAACCACCCCCAAGGGCGTCGTGCCGATGATGGTAAGATATGCCTGGGGCGACAACCCCGACGACGCCAACCTCTACAACTCAGCCGGACTGCCCACCACCCCATTCCAAATCAAGGTGGAGCCCGCCAAGCCATAAACTACCACGACCGTATAACCCTTGCCGCACATATCTTTCATCCGCGGCAAGGGTTATACCGTCTTTATCACTGGCAGAATAGGTCCCGATGGTAAAAAAAGGGACAATTCTCTTTGTATTGTTTTCGGTTTTCACTACCTTTGTCCACATATTATATATTATAGATGAAAGAATTTGTAATTTCAGAGGTAAAAGCAGAGACTGCTATACTGGTGGGACTCATCACCAAAGACCAGGACGAAGAGAAGACGACAGAATACTTAGACGAATTGGAGTTTCTGGCCGATACGGCTGGAGCGGTGACCGTAAAGCGGTTTACCCAGAAAGTGAACGGCCCCAATACGGTGACCTACGTGGGCAAGGGTAAACTGGAAGAAATCAAGCAGTATATAGAAGACGAAGAAGACAACGACCGGGAAATCGGTATGGTTATCTTCGACGACGAGCTGTCTGCCAAGCAGATGCGCAACATCGAGAATGAGCTCAAGGTGAAGATCCTGGACCGCACGAGCCTCATCCTCGATATCTTTGCCATGCGCGCACAGACCGCCAACGCCAAGACTCAGGTCGAACTGGCGCAGTATCGTTACATGCTGCCTCGTCTGCAGCGCCTCTGGACTCACCTTGAGCGTCAGGGTGGTGGCTCTGGTTCGGGCGGTGGCAAGGGAAGCGTGGGACTGCGCGGCCCTGGTGAGACCCAGCTCGAGATGGACCGCCGTATCATCCTGCAGCGCATCACGCTGCTCAAGCAGAGACTGCTGGAAATAGACAAGCAGAAGACTACACAGCGCAAGAACCGCGGCCGCATGGTGCGCGTGGCGCTCGTGGGCTATACCAACGTGGGCAAGTCGACCATCATGAACCTCCTGGCCAAGAGCGAGGTATTTGCCGAGAACAAGCTCTTTGCCACCCTCGACACCACGGTGCGCAAGGTGGTAATAGACAATCTCCCCTTCCTGCTCGCCGATACCGTAGGATTTATCCGCAAGCTGCCCACCGACCTGGTAGACTCCTTCAAGTCGACCCTCGACGAGGTGCGCGAAGCCGACCTGCTGGTCCACGTGGTAGACATCTCCCACCCCGACTTCGAGGAGCAGATAGAGGTGGTCAACCAGACCCTCAAGGACCTCGACTCGGCCGACAAGCCTATGATGCTTGTCTTCAACAAGATAGACAATTACCACTGGGTCGAGAAGGAGGCAGACGACCTCACCCCGATGACCCGCGAAAACGTTACGCTCGACGAGCTGCGCCGTACGTGGATGGCCAAGATGAGCGACAACTGTATCTTCATCTCTGCCCGTGAGCGAGAGAACATAGACCACTTCCGCGATGTGCTTTATCGCAAAATCCGCGAGCTCCATGTTCAGAAATATCCCTACAACGACTTTTTATATCCATCTGAAGAATAAGTATAACTTTTTTATCCATGAACTATGCAGCGACTATTAAGCGAACAGGAGATTAATATCCTGGAACTCAACGGCTGCCAGGCTGAAGACTGGACTGCCGTGAGCGTGAGCGAAGATTTCACGCCCGACTATCTGCACAACGTGATGTTCTACGGCGACGTCAGCCTTGGCGTCTTCGAGCGTACCATTGAGGTGAGCCCCGGCTTCAGCAAGCACTCGGGCATACGCAATGCCACCCTGCGCAATGTGACTATCGGCGACAACTGTCTGATAGAGAACATAGGCAACTACATCAACAACTACACCATCGGAGCCAACTGCTACATCTCCAACGTCTGTGTGATGGAGACCATCGAGGGCGCCACCTTCGGCCAGGGCAACGTGGTGTCGGTGCTCAACGAGGTGGGCGAAGGCAACATCATGATGTTCGGACTCCTGAACAGCCAGTTTGCCGCCTTCATGGTCAAGCACCACAGCGACCATCACCTGCGCGACACCATCTATCGGCTCATACGCGAGGAAATCAACTGCACCATGCCCGACCGTGGCACCATCGGCGAGAGAGTCAAGATTGTCAACACCAAGGAAATCATCAACTCGGTGATAGGGCCCGACTGCGAGATAAGCGGTGCCTCGCGACTCAGCGACTGCACCCTGCAGAGCGTAGGACAGCCCGTCTATATCGGCACAGGTGTCATCTGTGAAAACTCCATCATCTCCGACGGCTCGTCGGTCATCAACTCGGTCAAGATGCAAGACTGCTTTGTGGGCGAAGCCTGCAAGATAAGCAACGGATTTACCGCCTCGCAGAGCATCTTCTTCGCCAATTCATATATGAGCAACGGTGAAGCCTGCGCCGCCTTCTGCGGACCCTTTACCGCCTCACACCACAAGAGTTCGTTGCTCATCGGCGGACAGTTCTCTTTCTACAACGCCGGTTCTGCCACCAACTTCTCCAACCATGCCTACAAGATGGGCCCCATGCACTACGGCATACTCGAGCGAGGTGCCAAGACAGCCAGCGGAGCCTATATCCTAATGCCAGCCAAGATAGGCACGTTCTCCGTGTGCTTCGGCAAACTGATGTATCATCCCGATACGCGTTGCATACCGTTCTCCTACCTCATTGCCTATGGGGACACGATGTATCTCTCGCCCGGACGCAACCTCACCACGGTAGGTCTGTATCGCGACATACGCAAGTGGCCCAAGCGCGACATACGTCCGCTGAGCAAGCACAGCAGCATCGTCAACTTCGACTGGCTCTCGCCCTTCTCCGTCAACGAGGTCATACAGGGCAAAGCCATCCTGGAGCGGCTGCGCGAGGCATCGGGCGACAACGTGTCGACCTACAACTACCACATGTATGTCATCAACGCCGCCTCGCTACGCATGGGCATCAGCCACTACGACATGGCGCTGCGCATCTATATGGGTGCCGTGGTCAAGCGTGTGCTCAAGCGCTACGGAGCCGTAGAGCCGCCCGCATCGACCATAGGCGAAGGTGCCTGGAGCGACCTCTCAGGACTCTTGCTGCCCGAGAGCGAGGAACAGCGGCTTATCGAGCAGATTAAGGACGGCACCCTCGACGACGTGCAGAGCATCATCGACGAGTTTGTGGCCATCGACGGCCGTTACCGCGACTATCAGTGGGCGTGGACTTACAGACTTATACTCGATTATTACCACATAGACCACATCACCCAAGCCGACATAGACCGCATACATACCGACTATGTAGAGGCGCGCCGTATGTGGATAAGCGAGATACGCAAGGACGCCGAGAAGGAGTTCAATATGGGCGACGTGGAGCGCGAGGTCTTCGACGACTTCATCAATCTGCTCGACCACGAGATAGACTACGAGAACTGACGCCACTGTCAAAAAGTATGTTAAAATCGTCACAATTCCAGCCGTTCATGCGTCTATTATAATAATAGGTAACAATATTATCATCAAATATCAATATGAACAGAACCTTTATGAGTATGCTGGGCCGCGGCCTGGCTTTAGGTTTGGTCCTGCTGGCCTCGGCACTGCAAGCCATCGCCAAGGACTACAAGTACCAGACCGTTAAGGGCGACCCCATGCAGAGTCGCATCTACACGCTTGACAATGGTTTGAAAGTGTATCTGAGTGTAAACAAGGAGAAGCCACGCATCCAGACCTACATCGCCGTGCGCACCGGCTCGCGCAACGACCCAGCCGAGACCACCGGTCTGGCTCACTATCTGGAGCACCTTATGTTTAAGGGAACCCAGCAGTTTGGCACCACCGACTACGCCAAGGAGAAGCCCTACCTCGACGAGATAGAGCAGCGCTACGAGAGCTACCGCAAGATGACCGACCCCGAGCAGCGACGCAAGGCCTATCACGAGATAGACTCGGTATCGCAGCTGGCAGCCCGCTACAACATCCCCAACGAGTACGACAAGCTCATGTCGTCTATCGGAGCCGAGGGCACCAATGCCTACACCAGCAACGACGTGACCTGCTATGTCGAGGACATTCCCTCCAACGAGGTGGTCAACTGGGCCAAAATCCAGAGCGACCGCTTCAAGCACATGGTGATACGCGGTTTCCACACCGAGCTCGAGGCTGTCTACGAGGAGTTCAACATAGGACTCGCGCAGGACAACCGCAAGATGTGGGGAGCACTCAACAAGCTGCTCTACCCCACCCATCCCTACGGCACGCAGACCACCATCGGCACACAGGAGCACCTGAAGAACCCCTCGATAGTCAACATCAAGAACTACTTCAGCCGCTACTACGCACCCAACAATGTGGCTATCTGCATGGCGGGCGACATGGACCCCGACAAGGTCATCGCCACCATCGACCAATACTTCGGCGACTGGAAGCCCAATACCAACCTCAGCCGTCCGGAGTACGCGCCAGAGAAGCCCATCACCGCCCCACGCGACAGTAGCGTCATTGGCCAGGAGGCCGAGATGGTGGCTATGGCATGGCGTATGCCCCAGGCCAACAGTGCCGCTGCCGACACGCTCGAGCTCATGGGCCGACTGCTCTACAATGGCAAGGCGGGTCTGATAGACCTCAACCTGGTACAGCCCATGAAGATCATGGATGCCTATGCCGGCTACCAGGGTCTGCACGACTACGGCAGCTTCAACCTCATCGCCATCCCCGTAAAGGGACAGAAGCTCGAAGACACCCGAGCCCTGCTGCTCGACCAGATGGAACGACTGAAGAAGGGAGAGTTTGACGACAATCTGCTCGCATCGGTCATCAACAACTACAAGGTGCAGCAGTATCGCGCCCTGGAAAGCAACGACTCGCGCGCCGACATGTTTGTAAACGCCTTCATCAACGACCAGAAGTGGGAAGATGTGGTGACCAGCCTCGACCGCGTGTCGCGCATTACCAAAGACCAGATTGTGGCTTTTGCCAACCGCTACTTCTCGCCCGAGAGCGTAGTGACCGTCTACAAGCGTCAGGGTGTAGACTCTACGCAGAAGAAGATAGACAAGCCAGCCATCACCGCCATCCCCAGCAACAGAGAGTATCAGAGCCAGTTCCTCACCGACATCAAGAACGCTAAGGTGGAGCCCATCCAGCCCCAGTTTGTAGACTTCAAGCGCGACCTCACCTTCGCCAAGACCAAGAAGGGACTGCCCGTCATCTACAAGCACAACACCGAGAATGGACTCAGCACCATGGTAATGCGCTGGGAGTTTGGCTCATCGGCCGACAACCGCTACCCCATTGCCACAGACTACCTCAGCTACATCGGTACCAAGAGCAAGACGCTGGCCGACATCAACAAGGAGCTGTACCAGCTGGGATGCCAGACCCGCTTCAGCGTGGGTACATACAACCTGAGCCTCATCATCAGCGGTCTGGACGAGAACCTGCCCAAGGCGCTCGCCATAGCCGAGGACATGATGCACAACGCCAAGGCCGACAAGCAGGCCTATGACGACGTGGTAGGCCTCTATGTCAAAGACCGCGAAGACAGCAAGAAGAACCAGCGCGCCAACTTCAGCGCCCTGCGCGCCCTGGCTCAGTATGGCGAGTACAACAGCCAGCTCAACCAGATGAGCATTGACCAGATGCGTGCCACCGACCCACAGACCCTGATCGACCTCATCAAGGCTCTGCCCGGATACAAGCACGAGATACTCTACTATGGCCCACGCAGCGTCAAGGACCTCACAGCCATCATCGACAAGCAGCACGCCACTCCCAAGAAGATGGCTGAGCCGCTCAAGAACCGCGACTACATGGAGCAGACCACTCCACAGAACGAGGTGTGGATTGCGCCCTACGACGCCAAGAACATCTATCTCGTAATGTATCACAATGAGAACAAGTCGTGGAACCCCGACGAGGCAGCAGTAAGCTCCCTCTTCAACGAGTACTTCGGCGGAGGCATGAACACCGTAGTCTTCCAGGAGCTGCGCGAGGCACGCGGACTGGCATACAGCGCCAGCGCGTTCTACAACAACTCGCCAAAGCCCGGGCATCCAGAGTACGGAATTACCTATATCATCTCGCAGAACGACAAGATGATGGACTGCATACGCACCTTCAACGAGATACTCGACACCATCCCGCAGAGCGACAAGGCGTTCAACCTGTCCAAGCAGGCGCTCACCAAGCAGCTGGCAAGCAACAGAATCACCAAGTTTGGTGTCATCAACGCCTATCTCACCGCCCGCTTCAAGGGTATCGATTACGACCTCAACGAGAAGATCTACCAGGCGCTGCCCGGCGTGACCCTCAAGGACGTGGTCGACTTTGAGCAGCGCACCATGGCCAAGAAGCCCTACCGCTACATCATCCTGGGCGACGAGAAGAACCTCGACATGAAAGCCCTCGAGAAGATTGGCCCCATCCACCGCGTGACCACTGAGCAGATATTCGGTTATTAATATCCACACGTTACCCTATAATGACCTCGGCAACGCCCTGTGGCGCTGCCGAGGTTTTCTTTTCAACACCCGACATGAAAACCAGAACCATTGCCATCATCATCGCCTTGCTGCAGACCATCGCCGCAGCATCCCAGAGCGAAAGCACCCTGTATGGGCATGCCATGAATTTCGCCCGACAAGGCTGCAAAGACAGCCTCTTCTACAGTCTCAACCGTATGGCCACTCTCTACGGAGCCCGGGATACTGACCTCTTGCCCGAACTGCTGCTCGAGCCTCGGTTAAGGCCCTACCACAGCGACAGCCGATGGAGCCAGGTCAAAGACCGATTGCGCAAGGCAAGGATAGGAGCAGCGTCAGAGTCGCCGCGACCATGCCAGACCGACACTGCCACCAAGCTCGACAACACCCCCATCGTAAACAGCTACGACATAGACCTGACCATAGACGTTGCCGCCAAGCGCATCGATGTGCGGGCCGACATTGACATCGACTTCCGTGGCAACAGCCATGCCGACCTCTATCTATGGCGATATACCCAGCTGTCACGAGTGGCTGTCAATGGACAAGCCGCCCGCTACGAGTTTGCCAGAGACATCAAGGCACCCTGGATAAGCCCATCGGGACGGCTGCGCATAGACGCCGGGACAGCGCGGGGAGCGGCGCGCATCACCACTGCCTATACCTGCCGGCTCGACAGCATACCCGAAGATGGTTTTGCCGCCTGCGACAGCAGTCTGGTCATGCTCACCTACTACATGGGGTGGTATCCGATAGACATCGACCACGAGACGTCGACCGCCAACATAGACATCCACATCACCCCAGGCTTCGAGCTTACCGGCTCGGGCATCATCAGCCGCAAGGCCGACTCCTGGCACATGGCGCAGCCTTGGGAGGGCTTCGACTACACCATCATCGCCTCGCCCGACCTCAAGCAGAAGACCGTCAGCCACAACAACCGTAAGATTGAGGTGGTATCGCTGGGCTTCCCCGACGCCGATGCCGACTCGGTGGCTGTCCGCAGTGCCGAGATAATGGACTACTATACCCGTCTGTACCGCCTTGAGCCCAACGGGCGACAGCTGCGTATATTCCTCTTTCCTGCAGGGGGCGGCGGTGCCTACAGCCGACGCAATGTCATCGTCTGCTGCTGTCAGCGCTACAACGAATGGCTGTACCAGCTGCTTGCCCATGAGATTGGGCACTTCTGGTGGTCATCGGCACCCACTGACCAGTGGGAAGACTGGCTCAACGAGAGCTTTGCCGAGTACAGTTCGCTGTGCGCCATAAAGCAGCACTTGGGGTCTGCCGTCTTCGATGACTATATAGAGGCTTACCGCGAGTGGGCACGCACAGCCTGCCCAATACGGGGCCTGAACCGCCAGGCCAATGGTGCCTTTTACACGTTTTACCACAAGGGTGCCGTGCTGCTCTACGACCTGCAGCAGCGCATTGGCGACAAGGCTTTCTTCGACCTCATGCACAATCTTGCTGCCAAGCGCATAGGCAGCCAGCACGACTTCGAGGCAGAGACAAGCCGACGGCTGAGCCATGACGACTGCCTCTGGATAGAGCGCCGGCTGAACCAGTAGCACCATCCATAGCGCAAGGGCGATGACGCCCGCCAGCATACCGACCCTACAAGACCACGAGAGCAGCCCCCACAGGCTGCTCTCTGTCGTTGGCGGCGCTCTGCCGGGCCCACTGGCTGAGCCACGGAGCCACATTGGCGGCTCGTGTCATACGATACGTGGGCCCGTGACTTATGTTACGAGGACACGTATCGTAAGGCACGTGCGCCCGTAACATAAGATACGAACCGACAGAGGTCAACAGGAGGCCGGCAGACGCCTGCTGCACAACCACTTGCGACGCCCCGACGCCTCGCAAGGGCATGATGGCGATGGCGGGGCGTAACGCGGGGGCTGCAAGGGGGCTATCCTAAAGTTTAGGGGCATAAGTACACGCCATGTCGGATATTTTATATACCTTTGCACCCGATTACAATTATAAGAGTGTTAATAGGATAACCCTTCATCGTGTAAATTATGGTCAGACAATGCTTCATCCTCTTCGGATGTATGGCTGCGGGCGAGCTGATAACGATGCTCACCGGAGTGAAACTGCCTTCAAGCATCATAGGTATGCTGCTGCTCACGCTGCTGCTGAAGGTAAAAGTGATAAAACTGGAATGGGTAAGAGGTCTTACCGACTTCCTGATAGCCAATCTGGGCTTCTTCTTCGTGCCGCCAGGCGTTGCGCTGATGCTGCACTTCGACCTGATTAGGGCCGAGCTCCTGCCCATCGTCGGCGCCACACTGGTAAGCACCGCCCTGGTGCTGCTGGTCACGGGCCACACCCACCAGGTGGTGGCAAAGGGCGAGAAGAAGATTACTAACAAAATCAAGGACAAGATGGAAGAAAGGAGCAAGCATGATTGACCAAATCCTGACCAACGAGTACTTCCTCCTGGCGCTCACCTTCGGCATCTACCAGGGCGCCAAGATGCTGCAGCGCCGCACGGGGTCCATCCTGCTCAACCCTATACTCATAGCGATAGGGCTGATGATCGCGTTTCTCACGGCTTGCGACATACCCTACGACACCTACCACAAAAGCGGACAGATGATAGAGTTCTGGCTGAAGCCTGCGGTGGTAGCTCTGGGAGTGCCGCTGTATCTGCAGCTGTCGCAGATCAAGAAGCAGATATTGCCGATACTGGCTTCGCAGATGATGGGGTGCATCGTGGGCATCATCAGCGTGGTGGCAACAGCGCGCATGCTCGGCGCCTCGCGCGAGGTGGTGGCGTCGCTCGCCAGCAAGTCAGTGACCACGCCCATAGCGATGGAGGTGACGCAGGCACTGGGCGGCATACCGTCGCTCACGGCAGCCATCGTCGTGATAACCGGACTCATAGGCGGCGTGGTGGGCTTCAAGCTCATGGCGGTGGGCCATATACACAACCCTATGGCCAAGGGCCTGTCGCTCGGAGCGGCATCGCATGCCGTGGGCACATCGGTGGCGATGGAGCGCGACGAGTTTGTGGGAGCCTACGCCAGCCTCGGACTCACGCTCAACGGCATACTGACCGCGCTGCTTACCCCCTCCGTCGTCGAGCTGATGAGCTGAGAGCGCCCAGCAGCATACGGTCTATAGGAACCTAACGACAAGAGCAGCCCCGATGGGCTGCTCTTGTCGTTAAGGCCATGACGGCCAATATATCTGTGTAGAGAGAGGGGTTCTACTCGTTGAATGTCACGCAGGCGGGCATCTTGGTCAGTGGCTTCTGGGCAAACGGACAGCCGATGAACATCATGTAGACATCGTCGGGTATGTCCTTGTACTGCACGCCGATGGCTGCCTTGCGCAGAGACTTGCAGTTCTTGAACGCCCACATGTCTAACGCCACGCGGCTGGGCAGCGAGACCGAAGAGAGTCTGTTGCAGTCCTCAAAAGCGCCACTCCGTATCTCCTTGAGGCTCTCGGTCAAGGGCAGAGAGGTCATGGCTGTGTTGCAGAATGCGTTTTCCTTGATGACAGCTACCGACTGGGGCAAGTCGACATGGGTAAGCGAGGTGCAGTCTCTAAAGGTAGCTTCCTCCAGCTCGGTGAGGTTTTGGGGCAGGGTCACGCTGGTGAGCGACTTGCAACCCCAGAACACCGTATTCTCCATTGTTTCCACGCGGTTGGGCAATACGGCTTCGGTGAGCCCGGTACAACCCGAGAAGACGCCACGTCCTATGGTCTTCACGCTGTTGGGCAGGACGATGCGCTTGAGTGCGGGATTTGCTCCGAAGGCGTGCGAATCTATCTTGGTCACCGTGGGCGGTATGCTGATTTCTGAGATGCGGGTTTCGTAGAACGCGTGGGTGCCAATGACCTTCAGACCCGGCGAGAGTGTCACCGACCGCATCTTCATGCCTTGGAAGGCGCTTGCGCCGATTTCCGTCACGCGGAAGACGCAACCTGCATAGCGCACAGTGGAAGGCACGGTATAGTCTTTGCCTACCGACTCGTCATTGTCCAGCCTCTCGAGGGTTGCTGTGCGGTCACCGAAGTGCAGATTGAACCACATCTCGCCGATATGCATCTTGTTATCATACGCCGAGTTGCCCTCATACACACGCACCGTAATCTCCTTGGTCTTGCGGTCTATGCTTTTGAAATACTCTACTGTCTTTTCATTCAGCCCTGGGTACAAGGGCGCCAGGTCTGACTGCATGGCATGCTTGAAGAAATCGTCCTCCAGCGGCTCAGCCGCTTCGTAGTAGCCGTCTTCGTTCTCGTGGTCGCTGAGCAGATATTCGACTGCTTTGTCGAGAGCATGATGACGGGCGGAGATTTCATCGTTAATCTGCTCACGACGCACGAGCACCGGCTCGCACGATGGTTTGCCATCCTGGACCCAATTGTTTATCATCGCACACTCTTCGGCGAGGGTGGCGTTGTCCATTTCATATGGGAAAGGGAGTGAAGTAAACCAGTCGGGCTGCTTGGGACACTGCATAGGTGGCTTGGGGGTATGCAAGGTCTTGCGTCCCTCCCACGTCGATGGTCCCAGACCTCGGTAGAGTTTGATGGTGATTTCCTTTTTAGCAGGTTTTACCTCGCGTCGCTGGCCAGTGGCGGCACGACTGGTCGCCTGGGCTCGGGAGCGTCGGCTGTTGCCACTCTGCGAGGCATTGCCGCCGGTCACACGGTTCTTGGCTCTGTTTACTACGCGTTCTGGATTTGAAGCCGCATCGGTCACGTCTTTCACGGGATTAGGAACGGCATCTTTGATGATTTTCATTCCCTTCTTCTTTAGCTTGTTGAGAAAACCCTGGGCAGGCGCCTCTGTGACTCCGATGGTCAGGCATACAGCCGTCAGGAGTAATAGTCGTTTTGCATTCATATTGCTTTTAGGTATGGTTGCGTATAACGACAAAAGTACTAATTAGCAGAGACACCTGCAAATAAATGTTGACTTTTTTCCCACCTCCGGTGCATTTTTCGATTATCACGCGCCCACTCTGCCAACAAGAAATGAGTAACATGCGCTTCGATATTCTCTATATACTCGCATAAGAAGATACAAAAAGTGATTAGCTTATTTCTTGTCGATATATAACACCTCTTCTTCATTGCTCTCTTCGATGAGCCACTACAAGCAGTTGTTTTTTACCGCCAACGGCGGACTTTTTGAACGGCCAACAGCCGCTTTTTTTACCATGCCGGCTGTTGTCGCCATGCAGCGCATGGCGTTGGTGATGGTGGTGATGACAAGGAGGAAAATTCGTTTTCCGACTGGCGTCGCCACCGTCACCAAAAAGGCGAAGCCGACAACAGCCGCCATGGCTTTTTGTGTTTATATCATCCTATATTATGTCCTGCTGCAAGTAACGCCTGAGGCTAAGCGCATCACACCTAACGGCCTAATGACCGTTTGGGGTAATGCGGCAGAGCATTTCTTCGACGATTATGCAAGAAATATCCGGTAAAGTGGCATTGTGTCAGAAATTATTGCTAACTTTGTCATGCCCAACAGGTATGACTCCTACTGCGACAACGGTCATCTCTGCGGGGCACTGAATTACAACGACAACGACAATAACACATTATAAACAAAACAACATGGCAACTCCAGATTTTAAGTATGCTCCCATGTTCCAGCTTGGCCCGGACACAACGGAGTATCGCCTGCTCAGCACCGAAGGTGTAAGCACTGGCGAATTTGAAGGCAAAGAAATACTGAAAGTAAGCAAGGAAGCGCTCACGCTGTTGGCTCAGCAGGCGTTCCACGACGTAGAGTTCACCCTCCGCCGTGAGCACAACGAGCAGGTGGCTGCCATCCTGCGCGACCCCGAGTCGTCGGAGAACGACAAGTATGTAGCGCTGCAGTTCCTGCGCAATGCCGAAACTGCTGTCAAGGGCATCCTGCCCTTCTGCCAGGACACTGGCACCGCCATCATCCACGGCGAGAAGGGTCAGCAGGTATGGACTGGCTTTGAGGACGAAGAGGCGCTGAGCCGCGGTGTCTACAACACTTTCACCGAGGACAATCTGCGCTACTCGCAGAACGCCCCGCTCAACATGTATGACGAGGTCAACACACGCTGCAACCTCCCTGCCCAGATAGACATCGAGGCTGTCGAGGGCGAGGAATACCGCTTCGTGATGGTGGCCAAGGGTGGTGGCTCGGCCAATAAGACCTACTTCTACCCCATGACCAAGGCTACCATACAGAACGAGGGCACTCTCCTGCCCTTCCTCGTAGAGAAGATGAAGAGTCTGGGCACAGCCGCATGTCCTCCCTACCACATCGCCTTTGTCATCGGCGGTACCTCGGCAGAGAAGAACCTGCTCACCGTCAAGCTCGCCAGTATCAAGTATTATGACGCGCTGCCTACCACAGGCGACGAGACCGGCCGCGCTTTCCGCGACATCGATCTCGAGCAGAAGCTCCTCGACGAGGCCCACAAGATTGGACTCGGCGCACAGTTCGGCGGCAAGGCTTTGGCCCACGACATCCGCGTGATACGTCTGCCCCGCCACGGCGCAAGCTGCCCCATCGGTATGGGTGTAAGCTGCTCGGCCGACCGCAACATCAAGGCCAAGATCAACCGTGACGGTATCTGGCTCGAGAAGATGGACACCAACCCCTCTGACCTCATCCCCGAAGAGTATCGTCGCCCCGGCGAAGGCGCCAAGGGCATTGAGATAGACCTGGACAAGGGCATCGACGCCGTGCGTGCCGAGCTCACCAAGTATCCCGTCTCTACCCGCGTCAACCTCAAGGGTACCATCATCGTAGCCCGCGACATCGCTCACGCCAAGCTCAAGGCGCGTCTCGACGCCGGCGAGGAGATGCCACAGTACTTCAAGGATCACCCCATACTCTATGCCGGACCCGCCAAGACACCGGCTGGCTATCCCTGTGGCTCAATGGGCCCCACCACAGCCAACCGTATGGACCCCTATGTAGATGAATTCCAGTCTCATGGAGCAAGTCTGGTGATGATAGCCAAGGGCAACCGCAGCCAGATGGTTACCGACGCGTGCGAGAAGCATGGCGGTTTCTACCTCGGCACCATCGGTGGCGTGGCTGCTGTACTCTCGCAGAGCAGCATCAAGAGCATCGAGTGTGTAGAGTATCCAGAGCTGGGTATGGAGGCCATCTGGAAGATTGTGGTCGAAGACTTCCCCGCTTTCATCCTCGTCGACGACAAGGGCAATGACTTCTTCAAGCAGCTCAAGCCCTGGACTCCCTGCAACTGCAAGAAAGACTAAGCCTCGGGCTGGTCAATGATATCAGAGGCAGGCACCGTCAAGCTACGGTGTCTGCCTCTTTTTGCTATATCCGTACACTAAGATGACCATATACTTGACCACATCGGGACGCGGCAGGCTTCAGCATATTATTTTCGCCCCGAGCCATCACTTTTCCCCCGATTTCCTTGGCACGTGTGTACATTATTATTATATTTGCAATGTAAACATCTTAACCCCTGACCATGCGCCGCCAGATTGTCATAATGCTGTTGGGGCTCATGACCACTCTGAGCCTCCCTGCTTTCGCCATTGCTGGAAGCAGAGAGAGCAGCCACGCCACCCAACCCTACAAATACATCGGCAAAGAGCTCGACCGCGCACACGGCCATGACTGGTACGACCACGGTGCCCGCCACTACGACCCCATCACGGGGAGGTGGAACACCATGGACCCGATGTGCGAGAAGTACTACGGCATATCACCATACTATGCGGATATAGATATTAAAATATTAAATAAAAACTTGTTTAACGGCAAAATAAATTTGGCTTTATGGGCAAAACACTACAGAAATACCTTTTTGCAGGGACGATAATCATATTAGGGTCTTGTATAGTAATGGCGAAGGTATCACATATACAAAAAGAGAAGTGTAAACTGGGAGATAGTATTTCACTACTATCTGTCAAAACAGATGTAGGCTTGCGAAAAATAATAGGTGACTATATGAATCGTTACAAAAAATATGATTCATATATTGTTGCCAAGTGGTTTAATACACCCTGCATGACAAGAAACATAGAAAAAGGGATATTGGTAGGCCCTGCTTATTATCCTCTGATATATGGTAGAAAGAAAGATACCATCCTTATTAACCACAGAGTCGTTTATTTGATAGACTCACTTAATGGTGGAAAGAGAATGTACACAGATGAGCTATTAGACTACCTCGCCACACATTCTCGCGATACTCTCATTGATTCTATGGATGGAACTCCTATTGTGGGCGAAATTCCAAACTTTTTATATCGTGCTATTTATATAGGAAGGAGCAATGGGAAATTATTGGTTCTGACACGGCCAGACACCATATTTTTTGTGACACGCATAAAGAGTCCTATAAAGTTTACACCGCCAGAAATCAAGAATTAACAGACTTGGAAGAAAACAAAAACTACAGTTCAAAATACCAAAACTTTGTAAAAAAGCAATATTATAATTATAAAAATCGTAAACAATGAGAGTTTTGTTATTTTATTTATTTATGTTTGCATTTGTGCCATGTCATGCACAAACTTATGAGCAGTATATGAGCAGCAGGTTGAAGGTGAGGGGACTCGACTCTGTAATAGTATATTGCACTTTCTTTTATGATTTCAGGTTCCCTTCTGTCAAAATCAAGATAACCCCTACAGAGTATTGTATGAAGATGAGAGCCATATCGCCAGAATGTAGCGATGACGATGACGAATATACAATGCCATTCAAAGTGCGACCGATTATAGAAAAATATATCGTACTATCTATAGACTCATTTTTCATCTCAAACACAGCAAGAAAATATGTACTTAAGAAAAAGAAAGAAGGTGGATTTTTTAGTGAATTACCTCCTATTTGGATAGATAGATACTATAAGAAGAAAGGAAGAGTTACTACTTCAATCGAATCCGAAGGTGTATATGCGAATCGTCCACTTCATATAGGAGACCATCTAATTAAATTAAGTGAGAATTTCAAGTTGTTCATAAGAACATTAAACCATCACATGATTAAAAATCTCCATGATGAAAAGATAGAAAACGAGTATTATGAATGGCTCAAGAATGAAAAAAGAGAAGGCCTTTCAACAAGTGTATATGAATAACAGACATTTAACATAAACGCCTATGTCAACTATGCGTACATACGACGACGGCAGCCACATAGACTACACCTACTCGGCCGACGGGTTGAAACTAAGGGCCGACTACTACCTGAACCCCTACACCCCGGCCGTGCCCGACGGAGAGTTCGGCATAGCCTGCGACAGCAGCCTGCTGGTGCACACATGGCGCGAGTACGCCGGCAACAGGGTCTATGAGGACGGTGTGCTCAGCCGTCTGCTCTTCGACGAGGGGGAGACTCAAACCGCCATTTCAAATAATGAAGGTACAAGAAACGATCATTATGGAAACTCATATGAAACGGAAAGCCCAATTACTACGCATAAAAAGAAAAAACTGAGTAACAATGAAAACTAAAGCCATTTTTTATATAAACATAATTGCTTTTACATTCTTGTCTGGTTATATGTCGTCTTGTACGGAGAAGTGCTATGACCATTTTATTTTCTTCTATCATCATGGTTTCATAGACAGAAACCATGCCATTGGCATAAAGGATTATGAGAAAGACTGTGACAAGAGTGCTTTTACAGATACTATTTATATATCAAGGAATCTATTTGACACCATTAATTCAGAAATACAAAAATCAACAGAAACAGATACTATGGTTTATGACATAAGTTTTCTGATGAAAAAGGACAACGATATTCTTGGCATTAGGAATGGAGGTAATGAATGTACGTGGAAAGTAAATCAAATAATAAAAAATAAATTATTATCAGACAAAGCGATTTATCTGCTAAGGTGGAAATCTGGCTATTATAATTACTTTACAAAAGATGATTTATTTTTTTTCCCAGAAGTACGAAAGTATGGACTACCCAAAGATTACCACATGCCCTCATTCGACATAAAAAGGATAACAATGTATTCTAAAATACTTGTCCTTATAGTTGATTAGACAAAAAAGGGGGATTATCGGTATAAGATAGTGCATGTGTGCTGTAAGGCCGGGAGGCTGTCTCCCACCTTGACAGAACCTGTTAGCTGGGAGGAGATAGATAAACTTTTTAAGAATAAACAACAATGAGAAAAATCAGTATTTTATCAATGACGATAGCTCTTTTAGGGGCTATAGTTGGATGTTCTGAGCCAAGGACTTGGTCTGCAGTATATTTTAATTACTATGGTCATTTCAATATAGCTGTGGAAATGGAAGACTTGGAAGAAATATACTCAGAAATGCCATATACAGACACCGTATATATATCGCATCAGATAGCAGATTCCATCTTACAAGGTATCAAAGAAATTAAGATGAGTAAGGAGCAAATAAGTGTATTCGACCAGATTTTTTTATTTAAGACGGAGAATGCAGATATAAGTCTAAATTATCATGACAACCATTGCGGTATTAAAGTTGGGGGAAAAATTAGATATGGAACTATCAGCAATCGCATAGGTTATCTGATGAAACGGGAAACTCTTTTTTTTAACAATTTCGAAAAAGAAGGCCTTAGAGAAAGAGACTCTGGGATTAAAGAGTTTGGGATTCCCTCCACATACTCATACAAGAAATACAATCCGGCCCAACGAGAAATCCCCTCAAAAGTATTAATTATCATAGAGTAAGTTACATGATGCGTTAGGGAGGCTCGCCGCGGCAGACTATCGAGAGGGAGGCCTGTCCTCAGACCGCTATACGGCGGAGTATATACTTGACCACATCGGGGCTCAGCAGGCTGCATCATACGATTTTCTCCCCCAACCATCACTTTCCTGCCGATTTTCTTGGCACGCGTGTACATTATTATTATATTTGCAATGTAAACATCTTATCCCCAGTCCATGCGCCGCCAGATTATCATAATGCTGTTGGGGCTCATGACCACTCTGAGCCTCCCTGCTTTCGCCATTGCCGGAAGCAGAGGGAATGACCACGCCACCCAACCCTACAAATACATAGGCAAAGAACTCGACCGCACCCATGGCCTTGACTGGTACGACCACGGTGCCCGCCACTACGACCCCGTCACAGGAAGGTGGAACACCAAGGACCCGATGTGCGAGAAGTACTACGATGTGTCACCCTACACATCGTGTGGGGATGACCCCGTGAATGCGTTTGACCCGGATGGGAAACAAGTTAGACCGCAAGGAAAAGAAAAAATAGCCATGATACTCTCCACTTTACAAGAAGAGTATAGAAACTTTGTCTCTATAGACGAGATGACCACAGGGGAGACAGGACTTTTGGGAAAGACTTTATTTCCTGACAATGACGGCGTACAGAATTCCACATCAAACAATGTGGAAGTATATATAAACTTAGGTCTGTCTCCAAATGGTCGAGCCGAAGCATATAGCCACGAAGTAAACGGGCATGTTCTATTGTATTTTAGGAGCGGCTATAATCATAAAATGGCTTCACATTCATATATTAGAGCCATAGACACAAACACGACACTTCGCAACTTAATTATGAAGTCTAAAATAGAAACTATAAAGAATAATAGATAATGAGATTTATACGAGTATTGTTCATAGTATTGACTCTTCCAACGATGTCTTTTGGGCAGGAGAAAACTATACGGTATCGCATAGATTACCTTATGCGACAGGATGCCGTTACAAGTTTATATAAAATAGAGGTAGTAAACAAGAGCGATAATACTACCTACGTTACTTGGTATGATAACGATGAAGATTTTTTTAGATATGAAAAAGATGAGAAAAAAATTATTAGTCATCACCTTTTTAGACGTGTTGGCGATTTCAGTCTTGGACAATTAATGATAGACACATTTGACAAACCAATAGACTTGCGAAATACTTTCGATACAATGTTATCGACAAAAGAGATAGAGCCTCATGAGAGTTTTACCTATTATGTATTTTGTCGTGATGAGGTGATAGACGAGGTTATGAAACGTATTATAATAGTAGATAAACAAGCTGTAAAGGCATGTCTCGGATTTAACATATAGAAATCGTTGCTATACACTAAAAGTGAGTGTATATTGGCAGACGATATCATCCCGTTACGATAATCTTTATCTGTTCGCTTGAAGTATAGGGAGAAAATCATATATATTGCAACAACATTCTCTAAAACAGCATACCACAATGCGCACTGACGACTACAAACAATCGCCCTACACCCCGGCCGTGCCCGACGGAGAGTTCGACATAGCCTGCGACAGCAGCCTGCTGGTGCACACGGGGCGCGAGTACGCCGGCAACAGGGTCTATGACAACGGCGTGCTCAGCCGTCTGCTCTTCGACGGGGGAAATGTGTCCTTCAGGGACTCAGTCCCCACATGCCACTATTACATCAGGGACTACTTAGATAAGCAAGAAGAAAAAATAGTAACGCTTCCAGAAGTTATAGTTGTTGCTCCTGCCTGTCCAAGAGACAAAGGAGAGCTTCTCATCCCTACTTTTAACACAAATATTAATTATGATGATTACAAAAAATAAATTCTGGGCGAGTTTCATCTTATGCCATTATGCTATCTGCATCATCTGCACTTATTCATGCTCTGACAATCAAAAACGATTTCAAGAAGAAAATGCAGATTGTAAAACAGAAACGTTGAAAATAAAGAAAAATATTCCTCTTGAGGATTTCTCCGTATTTATAGAGAAATTTCATAAGGATAAAGAATTTCAAAAGAAACGCCTTCAAGCCAAAGTTGAAGGTATCAATGGTGACTTGTATATGGAATATTTGGCAAACGGAGATGAATATGCTGACTCGATGATACAGACCTTTGTTTGGGATGAAAAAACTGATTTCGATCTATATTTAAGTCTGGCGGACTCTTGTTGTTATTCCCAGAATTTTAAGAAACGATATACAACACTAAAAGACTCGACCATGGAAGAATATATATATATTCCATATACTGGTTGCTTCTTTAAGAGTTATTTTAAGCGTATTAATGGGGTATGGAAGATGACAGAATTTAATTTTTCAAATTTATAGTACTCAAATAGCTCCCCCATTTTCTAAGTGAGGTCATTCATACTATCATAAGACACGTAAAAAGGAATACACTACTTATATTGGGATAAAAGACAATTTATGTTGGTGAAAAGATGTATATCGCTTCTTGCGTTGTTATTATGCCAACGTCCCTCCTGCAAACAAAAAAAATATGACTGAATAATGGATAAGTTAAAGGTTGTGTGTGAATTATAGCTTGCGATAGTAAGCCGGCACGCACCCGACAGTAACATACAGCAAATCCAACGTGGATGGCACGCACACAACGGTAACATACAGCAAATCCATCGTAGATGAAACGCCCACAACGTCAATAAACGGGAAATCCATCGATGCCGGCACGCACCCAATGATATTATATGAGTCCATCGTTGATGGTACGCACACAATGGAGGAATGGTGTTTGCCCGTGGTGTGTTGTGCGCATACAATGATGGGGTAGCCTATCGTAGATGGTACGCACCCTTGGCAACTCTGTAGGAGTTGCGATTACATAGCCCAGGGTTGCGGGCGAAAGCACGCTACCCTGGGTAAGATACCCCACTATTATTGCAACGCTGTAAGTGTTGCGATTAGCCGAAGGCGTTACCCACAGCAGGAATAGCGAGCTATTGCGAATTAAAAAAACAAAACAATGCGAGCAGTTATTCAAATAACACACCTAACGGCCTAATGCCGTTTTACGGTAGAGGCTATGGCTCTCAGAGCGCCAAAACATCAAAATCGCGCCAAAGTGATATTCATTATTTATATAGATTTCGTATAAATTAACAGCGGGTATGTTTCACGCACCTCGGGCAGCCCCCGATGCTCTTGCCTTTATGGGCTTTGGGGCGCAAGAGGCACGATGTTTCACTACAGGAGCCAAGCTCACGGCGCCAGAGCGGAAAACGCGCTAAATATCAACCATTTACGCAACCACAATAGCTACCCCGGCAACAACCGCCGCCATCTCAGCGAAAATAGCTGATAATCTGATGGTTGCAGAAATGACAAAAACAAGTAAGAAAAGATAAATTTGCATATCTCGTTTTTTTTTCCGAAATTTGCAGAACTGCAATTAGCAAGCGAGCATACAATGATAAATCATCTACTTGCCGTGAATCTAATAGCGTGATGATGAATAAAAGATAATTGCTAAACTTAGAGAGACTACAAGATTATTCCGCAGATGAAAGTGACTCCTGACGCCCGTTGGGAAGAGGTTCTTGCGCTGATAAGCGACAGTGTAACCCCCCAGCAATATGCTACGTGGTTCAAACCGTTGGTCTTCCTCCATTACAAGGAGGCAGAACGGACGGTTACTATCCAAGTGGCAAGTCGCTATGTCTGTGAATATCTCGAAGGCAATTATGTAGAACTTTTCCGCCATGTGCTGCGCCAGGTCTTTGGTGAGCATACACAGTTACAATACTTTGTGGCAAAGTCGCAGGACAATGAGATAGGCGAACCGCCGATGATGCAGTCGGAGATGCAGGCTGCCCCAGCCCGCCAGCCCCAACGCCAGCGCATGGTGCAGCCTCAGCGCGGCGAAGCGCAGGGGCCTCAGCGACTCGACCCAAGGCTCAACCCGCGGCAGACGTTCGACAACTACATCGAGGGAGCCAGCAACAAGCTGCCCCGGTCGGTAGGACAGTCGATAGCCGAGCACCCCAACAACAGCAAGTTCAACCCCATGTTTATCTACGGTCCCCCGGGCTGTGGAAAGACCCACCTCATCAACGCCATCGGCGTACACGTGTGCAACAAATATCCCGAGAAGCGAGTGCTCTATGTGAGCGCGCGACTCTTTGAGGTACAGTACACCAATGCCGTGATGCGCAAGACCATCAACGACTTCATCCTCTTCTACCAGACCATCGATGTGCTCATCGTCGACGACGTACAGGAGTGGGAGGGCAAGCCTGGCACCCAGAACACCTTCTTCCACATCTTCAACCACCTCTTCATGAACGGCCGACGCATCATCCTTGCCAGCGACCGCTCTCCAGTAGAACTCAAGGATATGAACGACCGTCTGCTCTCCCGATTCTCGTGCGGCCTGATAGCCGAACTGGAGAAGCCCAATGAAGAGCTGTGCGTGGACATCCTCAAGTCGAAAATCAGACGTGATGCGCTGAGCATCCCCGATGACGTTATCACCTATATCGCCCAGACAGCCAACGGCAGCGTGCGCGACCTCGAAGGCGTCATCAACTCGCTGCTCGCCTACAGCGTGGTCTACTCGTGCCCCATCAACATGCGGCTCGTCGAGCGCATCATACAACGGGCTATCAAGACAGACAACAGTCCGCTCACCGTCGACGACATCCTCGAGAAGGTCTGCAACCACTTCGGAGTGACCCAGAGCGCCATCTACAGCAAGAGCCGCAAGCGCGACTACGTGGTGCCGCGACAGCTCACCATGTTCTTCACCGCCAAGTATACCAAGATGCCCGCCTCACGTATAGGCAAGCTCATCGGAGGCCGCGACCACTCCACCGTCATCCACAGTTGCTCGCAGATAGAGAAGCGCATCAAGGTCGACAAGGCCTTCGAAGACGAGGTGATAAGCATCGAGAACTCGTTCAAGTTGAAGAAATAGCCCGCATCGCCCTCCCGTGGCGACGATGACCCACAACAGACATCTATTCACCCCATCCATATCGACGAAGAGGAAGCACCCGAGACAGCAGGTGCTTCCTCTTCTTGTTTCTACCACCCGCAGCACCACCGCCACCATCATCGCCACCACCCTGACCACCTCCACATAGCTGGAGGGTATCTTCACCGAGCGGGAGATGACCTTTACCGCTCCCGAGATGACCTACGCCGCAGCGGAGATGACCTACACCATAAAAATAATTATCCGCAACGCCGGGTTATGGGCATTGCGGATAAGGGTTAATACTATGATGATGATTACTGTCAGCTGCGGTTTTCCGCAGCCTGACTCTCTGCAGCCTGTGTTACAGATGGATGCTCGCACCAGCCATGAGCCACAGTCCGGGCTGACGCACGCCGCCGAGGTCATAGTAGCGGTGAGCGGTCAGATTGTCGGCCTTCAGGTAGAGCTCATAACGGGGCTGGCGCCACAGCAGTTTGGCATCGACCTTGGCATAAGGATGATAGCCGTTCATGCGGTGCTGCCAGCGCATATCCCAACGGGCAGAGAGGGCACGCCAGATGCGGTGAGAGAGCGAGGCTGTAAACTTGTCGCGCAGATATTCCAGCGCGTAGAGCGAGCGATAGATAGGCTCGTCAGTAGCATGGCGCTGGTGGATGCGGGCATAGCCGAGAGTGACTGCCGTGATAGGCGACGAGGCTACCCACTCCGTGGGATGGAGAGCCACCTCTACATTATAGCCCATATTGGTCAGACGGCCTATGTTCATCGCCTTGTACTTGGTGCTTTCGGCTGTGGCATACACCCAGTCTATCATGTCCTTGCCACGGCTGTAGAAGGCACTCGCGGTGGCCTCTACGCCCTGTGTACGGTAGCTCAAACCGGTCTTATAGGTATCGTTGCGCTCGGGTCTGAGCGTGCGGTCGCCCTGCTGCACACTGTTGGCGGTGTAGAGGTCGGTGTAGGTAGGCATACGAAGTGCCTTGTTCCATGATGCAAACAGTTTCCACGCGTCTGAAGGACGATAACTCAGGTCAATACCGGGATAGAAGCGCATACGGCTGTCAAGTCCGGTATTGCGGTTGGCCAACACGCCGGCAGAGAGGGTAAAACCACCCAGGATGACGTTGTGCTCGGCAAAGAAACTGGCATTGGTGCGGCTGCCCTTGTGGTCGTACTTGCGGTCGCTGCCATGGATGTTCTCCCAGTCGCGCTCTGCCATCAGTTCGCCATAAGCCGTACTCAGAATATGTTCGTGGCGCAGGTCGGCACCCACAGCCGTCTTGCCTAAGAGCCAACTCATGTGGGCGTTGACCGAAGCTCCCATCACGTCGAGGTTGTGATAGTTCTCTCCGGCCTGAGCCCCGGTCTTGCCGTGGATAAGCTGGTAGTGGTCGATGAACTTGTTGTAATACACCGTGGGCTTGATTTCCAGGTCGCGATATACGTTCTTGATTGTCGCGCCCAACGATGTCACCAGATGAGTGGTCTTCTCCCATTGGTCATTGTACTTTGCCGAGTAGAAAGTGCTGGCTCCGTAGTCTTGCTGACTCACTCCGAGCTGGAAATCCAGGTCGGCATGGCGCGTACTCATACGGGCGTCGACAAAGACATGACCCTTGTCGAAGTCGCTGTTGGTCGTACCGCCGTCGGAGCGCATATAGCCCGCGCTGACATGCGTCTTGACCTTGCCGCCGAGCGTCACGCGGGCGTCGCCGCCCACGGTGCCAAACGAACCGGCCTGGAGGTTCAGGTCGAGACCCTTGTCCTCGTTGCGGCGCGTCACGATGTTGATGGCACCGCTGAAGGCAGACGTACCAAACACACGTGCAGCGGCACCCTCGAGAACCTCGATGCGCTCAATGTCGGAAAGAGAAACAGGGAAATCGGTGGCGTTGTGACCCGTCTGTGGGTTGGAAATGTTGACGCCATTCAGGAGAATGGTAATCTGGTCAAACGTACCACCGTTGATTGAGATGTCCGTCTGTACACCAAAGCCACCGCGCTGACGGACATCCACGCCCGTGGCTAATTTCAACACATCGTTGACAGTCTCTACCGCCGCACGATGAATGTCGTCGGCCGTGATGACCTTCACGATCTTGGCCGACTGCAAAGCGGTCAGCGGAGCCCGAGAGCCGGTCACTACCACCTCGTCGAGCTTCATCTCCTTGCGGCTCAGCGTGTCGGCAGCAGCCTCCACATGTGTGGTCAGCGTTCCCGCCTTGGCGTGGCTGAGGGTAGGCACCGTCAGCACTCCCACCAGTACCACGCGGCCCAGACAAGCAAAGAGCGCATAGCCCTTGTTTGAGAACCGCTTGAAACGCAGGGATGATTGTGAATTAAATATACTTTGTTTCATATCGGGTGCAAAGGTAGTGAAAACCGAGAGATGAACAAAACAAATCTATTTGTTTTTATTGCCGAGGTGCATTCTACCTTCACGATGGCAGGAGTGAAAACAACGACAACAGAAACAAGGATCAGCAGTTTTCCGTCACTAATCATCACCGGAAAGCAGCCATCCGCCACCGTCCTTTCCACCAACAGAAAACCCAAGATGACGCCTCGCTGCGGAGCAGTCATCTTGGGTTGCGTGCTATCTGTTACGCGGTCAGTCTACGCGTACATTATCTATAATATACATAGCCGGAGCTATGCGCTCATCACAACCGGGCAGCGGCGGACACTTCTCCTGATTGGGGGTATGGCGGTTGGGCAGGTCGCGATACTCGCCGGTGCGCAGACTCAGTCGCTCGGGGTGCTGGGCACTGTGCATGGCCAGCAACTTATGACCCTGCACCTCTACCCCACCATCGACGATGCGGATATTGAGGCTGAGCCATTCGCCCTGCTTATAGCTGCCCACAGCCTCGCCATTGGCCACCACCTTGCCACCATGCAGACTCACGCAGACGATGCGCACACCGTGGCGGTCGGTCACATCGACCTCAAAGGGATCATCGTTCTCGGCAGCCACCTGCACATCGAGACTGATATCGGTCTTGGGCTTAGCCTCAAACACACGAATGGCGCGGGCATAGTCGTAGCGGTCTGAGTCGGTGAGACAGAGCTGATGACGGTCGTTGACATAGACATCAGCCCAGCGCGGACGGTAGATATTCCAGTCGGTCACGGTGCCGTGGGGCTTGATGTTGTCAAAGTTGTCATTGACCGGACCCGTCCACTTGGTACGGATGGGGGTGGGCACACGAGCCACCCACACATCCTCTTTGTTCACCGTGTAGGCGAGCCACATGTCGTTGCCCGGGGGAGTAGCCTCGCCCTCGGTGATGCCACGCACGTAGCAGGGACCGAAGTCCTTGTTCTCGCCCATAAAGCGTCTGGGCGGCACCTCGCCATGCACCACACACATCGAGTCGTAGGTGATGCCGTCGTCGCTGCTGATGGCGATGAGCGGATAGCGATAGGGCTGGGTCTCTATAGGGTTGTAGCAGATGGCATAACGCCCGTCGGGCGTGCGCTGCCCCCACTGCTTGCCGCCAGCCATGATGAGCGACGGGATGCGCACGGGAGTGCTCCAGGTCTTGCCGTCGTCGGGAGAGAGGGCGGCATACGACCATTTCCACAGCGCCACGGTCTTTCCGTCCTTGCGGTGGTAGTAAGAGGTGGCCTGCACGCGGTTGATGGAGTCCTTGAGATTGTAGAACCCGTCAAGTCCGCGGTCTTCGTCTATCCACTGCAGCGTCTTGAGCTTGTCGCCGAGCAGCGCCTGGCAAGCCTCGCGGAAGCCCTTGTCCTTGCTCTTGGTGTAGAAGGGATAGGCGGTGTTGGTCTCATTCCACTGGGCGTGAGACGAGTAGCGGATGAAGTAGATGGGACCCATCGTGCCGTCGGCCTTGATTTCTCGCGCCACGCGCCCTATACCTCCCTCCTTGAAGGGGTTGTAGCTGTGACCGTAGAATGCCACCACGAGCAGCCGGCCGTTGGGAGCGGTGTAGAAACCCATGCGCTGGTGCATGATGTAACCATAGTAAGGCTTGGGGATGGTCACGCCCTGGGGAGCCTGATAAGGGGGAAAAGCCACAAAGGGCTTGCTCCAGTGGCGGCCGTCGTCAGAGGTGACGAGCAGGGTCTGGCCGGGCGGCTGCTGTTCGTCGACAGGGTTGGAGAGGTATTCCAGGTAGAACTTGCCGTGCCAGTAGGTGATGTTGGCAGCGTGGTTGTAGGTCCAGCCATAACCGTCGGCCTCGTCAGGATGGGTGCGGTTGGCACGCATCACCTGTACATTCTCAGCGCCGATGGCATAGGCCAGTCCGCCATCGTGCAGGCGGGGATTGCATATCTCTCCGCCGATATAGCTCACCGGCTCGCGCTCAGAGCCGGTCTGCGCCGATGCCGTTGTGGTCATGAGCGCAAACAAAGGGATAAAAAATTGTCTCATCATAATCGTTGGTTTGATTTGATGAGACAAATTTACTAAATTTATGTGAGTCTACGGCCTTGCCGCAGCTTCTTTTTCAATGTCTACGATGCACTTTTGGTCATCTCGCGCTTCCATCTGAAGTAGCCTGCCACAGCTATGACGACATAGAGACCGTAGAGGCTCGCCTTGAAGGGTATGTCCTTGTAGAAGTAGAGCCCACAGGTGACCACATCGACCGCTATCCAGATGAGCCATTGCTCCAAATACTTGCGCGCGAGGGCCCAGATGCCCACAATACTCAACGCTGTGGTGAAGCTGTCGGCCACGGGCACGCGAGAGTCGGTGTGGTAGGCCAGCAGATAGTAGATGACACCCCAAATAGTGAGCGTGAGCAGAGTCCAGGGCAGGATGAGCCGGCGCTCGAAGTGGGTGATGGGCTTGTCGGACTTCTGCTTCGCCACGCCGCGATGACCGCGCGTCCAGGTATAGAAACCGTAGCACGTCATGCAGATATAGTAGAACTCCATGCCGCAGTCGGCATAGAGTCCTTTTTCGTAGTAGAGCACCACGCCCAGTGCCTGCATCACAAAGCCCACGGGCCACAGCCATACCGAAGCCCGGTACTCGAACAGGATGTAGGCCAACCCCAGCAGGGTGGTCGTGATGTCAAGCCAGTGGTCGATGATGAATGTCTCCATCGCTGTCGTCGGTTAGAAGCGCAGTGTCACCGTACCCATCATCGTGAAGCCTGCCATAGGCATATAGCCCAGCTGGGTGTAGGGCTTGTCGGTGGTGTACATGCCATAGCCGATGGCGTTGTACACCCAACCGCCGGCAGCGTAGTGGCGGTTGAAGATGTTGTAGAGGTTCAGACCCAGAACGGCTTCCATCACACCTGCCACCTTCTTGAAGGTGTAGTTCATGTTGACATTGGTCTGCGAGTAGCAGGGGAGCGAACGCAGAGCGGTGGCGGTATTGTCGAGATACTGACGGCTTACGAAGTTGGTGTGCCATACAGCCTCGAAGGCCTTGTGGTGAACGTTGATGAAACCGTTAAGGATGGTAGATGGCGAGAATGCCAATGTCGATTTGTCATAGTGCACCTTACCTGGATTGGTCTCGTCATCCCAGTTCTCGTAGTACTGGTCAAAGTTCTTCAGACGGTTGGCAGAGAAGGCGGCGTTACCAGCCACGGTGAGCCATGACAGAGGGCTGTAGTCGGCGGTGAGCTCGACACCCATGCGGTAGCTCTTGTCGATGTTGGTGGTGAGGTTTTCACCGATATCGCTCTGGGCACCGGTCTGCACAAACTGGTCCTTGTAGTCCATATAGTAGAAGTTCACGCCGGCGTTCCAGTCGTTGGCAGAGTAGCTGTAACCCAACTCGAAGTCGAGCAGGTGCTCGGCATCGGGAGAGCCGTAGCTGCCGTTGTCGGTGAAGTTGTTGCGCTCGGGCTCACGGCTGGCATAGGCTACAGAGAAGTAAGCCTTGTGACCATCCTGGTGGAAGGTGATACCGGCCTTGGGGTTCACGAAGTTGTACTGCTCGTCGATGTTGAGCATCTGGTTCTTGTAGGTGCCGTCAGCCTGCTCGTAGAACTTGTCGTTCTTGCCATCGGTCTTGTAGCCTACGTGGCGGTACTGCACATCGCCAAAGATATCCCAAGCCTCATTGAGGTGCAGCGTAGCCTTGACGAAGGCTGAATAGTCGTTCTTGCGTGCATCCGAGTCGTAATACTGGTAGTCGCCGTTGGCACGGAACTGGGCGTTGGCGCCCTCGTTGGCAATATAGGTGAGGTAGCCGAAGTGGCCGCCACGGAACTGCTGCAGGTTGACACCGCCGAGCACATCCCAGCTGTCGTCCTTGTAGTTGGCATTGTACACCAGACCATAGGTGTGCTGGGTGAGGCCCTTCTTGCGGATAAAGTCAGAGCGCTTCACAAAATTGCCCTCGTTGTCATAGTAGGTGAGACCAAACTTCTTGAACTTGTTGTTGGGACGGAACTCGGCATAGTAGCCATAACCATAGGTATAGTGCAGGGCTACGTTGTGGCTCCAGTGGGCTGAAGGCTGGAAGACAGCCGACAGGATGTTGTGGTTCTGATAGAAGTTGTCGGTGGTCTTGTCCCAGTACTTGCCGTTGTTGAGCTTGTAGCGGTAGGTCTGGTAGTTGCCGTTGGCATCCTTGGGGAAAGTATAGTTATCGTCGTCGAAGACCAATCCCTCGTAGAGCGAGTTGTAACGGCCCAAGCCCTTCTTGTAGAGGTCTTTGTAGGTATACATGCCGTCGGCTATGAGAGTGGCGTCGTCGTTACCGCCGGTAATACCGCTCCAGGCCTGGCCGGTCTTCTCAAAGTTGCCCACATTCTTGTAGCTGAGGGTAAACTTGTCGCCATAGTAGGTCACGGCACCCAGATAAGAACCCTGCCTTCCGGCTGTGCCATGCAGGAATCCGTCGGTGCTGCTCTCATGATAGGCGCCGTTGAAGACCACGTGGTCCCAGAGCAGGCCCGAAGAGAAGTTGAAGCCTACGTTGTAGGAGTTGTAGGTGCCGAAACCGCCGTTGACCTCGAGCTGGGGCTTCAGACTGGGAGCGGCAGTGGCGAGCGAGATGGTACCACCGAAGGCACCGTCGCCGTTGGTAGAGGTACCGATACCGCGCTGGATCTGGGCTGAGCCCATGAGAGCGGCATAAGAGTTCATGTTGGCCCAGAAGACACACTGGTCCTCGGGAGAGTTGAGGGCTACACCGTCGAGAGTCACGTTGATACGGCTGTCGGCAGCGCCACGGATGCGGATGTGGCTGGTACCGATGCCAGTACCGTTCTCACTCCAAGCCACCACGCCGGGAGTGTTGGCGAAGAGGAAGGGCAGCTCTCTGCCGGTCTTGCCAAAGCTCTGGAGCTCTGACTTCTTGAAGTTAGCTACTGCGAAGGGTGCGTTCTGCTGAGCGCGCACACCTTTGACTACTACCTCCTGCAGATTGATCATCTTCAGAGAGTCGGCAGTCTGCGCAATGGCGCCGGCTGTGCACAAGCATACGGCCACCATGCAAACAATCTTTTTCATTTTCATTCTGTTTTATAAAAACACATCAAGGGGACGTCTTCCCTGCGTCGGCATTACCCGTTTCAGGTTCAGTGGGTATAATCTCAGCCTGGACAAGAGCCCAAGCACCCCTTAGAATACGCCTTGTATTCCGAGTGCAAAGTTAGTAAAAGACGCAGACGTGGCAAAATATTTTCATAGAAATCACTCCCTCAAGGGCTTTAATCAGGGATAGAAGCACGATGACAGCCCCGACAAAGTCCATAGAAATCACGACGTAAGAGCTGCATAGCCCCACCACTACCCTACTCTCCGCAGAACCGTCGGCAGCCTCATCAAGCCTCGCCGCCATCATCTCTGCGATAAAATCAAGGCGTGAAAGGAGTAATGCGTGGTTTGCAACCGACAGTTCGTGGCGTGCAACCACCAATTCAAACCACGCATCCTACTTTATCTCCCCTTGCAGCATCTTGTGCGTCATCGCCAGAACAGCCCGCGCCATCGAGGCATAGAAAAAGGCAATTGGCAGACCTCATGCAGCGGTCTGCCAATTGCCTATATATAATAAGGTGTCGTCTGTGGTGGCTGTGCCCGAGGCGCAGCGGGGCTCTACTTGTCCTTCTTGCCGAAGAGCGAGAAGTGGACGTAGCGCTTGGGATGCTCACGCAGATTGTTGAGCAGCGTGTCGGCGCTCACGAGCGTCTTGTTGAGGTTCAGATAGAGCTGGCGGTCGTTGAGCAGCAGTCCGAGGGTGCCCTCGTTGCTGTTGAGCTTGGCGGTAAACTGCTCCATATTGGCTACGGTCTGGTCGACCTTGGCCATGGTGCCAGCCACATCCACTGCAGCCAGATTGCCGGTGAGTCGCTCGGTATTGTCGAGCACTCCGTTGGCCTTGGCCATCATGCCGGGCACGTTGCGGTTGAGGGTACCCAGCAGGGTGTTGAGCTCGCGGGTCGAGGTGTTGAGGTTGGCGGTGATGCCTTCGACATTGTGCAGCGAGTTGGCCACGGCGGGATCGGCGAGCAGCGTATTGAGACTCGCCATGATAGAGTCGAGCTTGGGCAACATCTGTCCGATGGTGGGGGCAAGCTCTGCCACGGTATCCATCAGACCTCCGTTGACTCTGCCGGTGATGGTGTCGCCGGGCTGAACGGTGGCGGTCGCGTCGTGACCGAGCAGGAGATTGACCTTGAGGTTGCCCATCATGTCGCTCTCTATCTCGGCGGTGGTGCCGGCAGGGATGACGAGCTGGGGGTCGGTGCCGAAGCCCACGATGACGCTGCCGCCATGGGCATAGTCGAAATCGATGGTCTTGACTGTACCCACCTGGTAGCCGTTGACAAAGATGGGATTGGAGGCGGTAAGTCCGCTGATGTTGTCAAACTTGGCAAAGTATACGTTGTCGTTGGAGAAGAGGCTCTTGCCCTTCAGAAAATTCATGCCGAAAAAGAGCAGAACGATGCTCACAATGGCTGCTAATGCTATCCTTACTTCTTTGGTGAAAAAACTCATTGCCGTTGTTGTATTAATTAGGATTTTACTTGTTACTCTTAAATTCGCGGATGGCCTGACCCACATTCAGCTTCTGTCCGCCCTTGAAAGCCACGATAAAGGCTTCGGGGAAGCGGTCGAGGATGGACTTGCGCAGACGGGAAATCTCGTTGTAGTCGGTCGAGGCGCCATAGGTGTACTTGTACCATTCTCCCTCCTGATAGCAGTCCACTGGGGCAAGGCCCTTGAAGTGCTTGTCGCCCGCCTTGACAAAGGCTGAGCTGGAGAGTATCTGCACCTTGAAGACGGGGCGGGCTGCTGAGGTGGCAGCGGGGGCGGTGGGAGTCTTCACGACGGGGGCGGGAGTCTTGGCTACAGGCGCGGGCGCTGCGGGAGCAGGGGCGGGAGTCTTGGCTTTGGCCTTCGGAGCGGGGGTAGCCTGGGCGGTGTCGGGGGTGGCTGCCTGGGGCTGGGCATCTACGGTGGCTGCCTGGCGCGTCACCGCTGTCTGGGGCTGCGGGGTGGCTGCGGGTGCCGGAGCAGCAGGCTGCTGCTTGCGATACTCGTCGGGTACTATCTGCGGCAACGCCCTCGGGGTGTTGTCGTCTGCCTTATAAGGTACGGTAATCTTGTCTGCAAATCGCATCTTGTACTGCAAGAAGGCGTTGAAGATGCCTTGGGTGTAGAGGGTGAGCGCTGCATCGGAGTTGAGGAAACGCTCCTCGTCGGGGGTGGATATGAAGCCGAGTTCCAGGAGACAGCTGGGCATCGACGAGAGACGCAGCACGGCCAGATTGTTCTGGTGGGCGCCGGCATTGATACGTCCGGTGGCGCGGCACACCTCTCGCTGCATGAGTTTGGCAAGCTCCACACTGCGTTCGCGGTTCTTGTCGGCGATAAACTCAAACATGATGTCGCTCTCGGCAGAGTTCTGGTCTATGCCTTTATACACCTGCTTGTAGTCTTTCTCCATCAGGATTACGGAATTCTCTCGCTTGGCGACATCGAGGTTTTCCATGATGCCCTTGTTGCCGGTGCTGGCTCCACGGCCCAACGTCCAGGTCTGGAAACCACGTGCCGAGCGGCTGCCTTCGACGGCGTTGATATGGAATGACATGAAGAGGTCGGCCTTGTTGCGGTTGGCTATTTCGGCACGGTCTATCAACTTGATAAACACATCACGCTTACGGGTATAGATGACTCGCACATCGGGGCAACGCTCCTCGACCATTCGGCCGAAGGCGAGGGC
>OLFV01000664.1_pt1 | contig 38987 bp, 32 predicted proteins | sample 1605551 | NCBI WGS metagenome assembly OLFV01 (sample SAMEA3888922, study PRJEB22519) | human gut metagenome | biome: human gut; feature: human-associated habitat; material: faeces | place: Denmark | collected 2011 | reverse complement strand
GTTTATTGTATATCTTGGCAATTATCGCTTCCTAAGCACCAGCCAAGGAGCTACACCGTGGTGCTTATCCGTACGATACTTTGCGGCTTTCTCCGTGAAGTAAGCGGTGCCGTCAGGAGCACGGTAGAAACCGCTTTCGTTGCCACTTGTAAGGTAGATAGCATCTACATAGCCATATTCGCGCAAAGCATCGGCGAAGTCCCACAGTGTTTCGGGGTGAGGAGTCTCGACGATGCAAAGGCGGTCGTCCGTGGTACGTGCAAGGGCTTTGCGTTCCACCTTGCCATGTAGGAAGAAACGCTGAGGCAGTTCGCCGTTGGACACGAGCAAAAACTGGCGGAAGTAAGAGCCGTCACGCTTTACCATGTGCTCACACATATCGTCAAAACGAGATATGCCGATGACCATATTGCCCTTGGCTATGGCGCAATAGCCAAGACGCGACACATCGCTCCGTTTCTGCTCGCCGTCGACAACCAACGAGCCGAGATACTTGCCCATGGCGGTATAGTCGGCAGTACGGGTGTACATCAGCACACTATGGTCGGCGGTGTCGGGTTCTACAAGCGTCAGTTCTGCCTTCACGTTGTGCAACTCGTAGATGTTAAGCGCAACACCGAGCACAGAGTCGGTTTTAAGCACGACAGACGAAGAACCATTCTGCGCCTGCATGCTGTCCAATTTCTTGATGTTGTCCTTCGGCGATACCGAAATGCTTACCCCTATATTATAATAATAGTTGTATAGGCGTATAGCACCATAGCTGCCAAATACAAGCACCACGGTTGCCACAAACCACATGATAGCCAAACTCCACTTCGGCAACCTACCTCGCTTTTTGCTGGAATCCGACGAAGTATTGTGCTCCATTTCGCTACTACTCTCTATAATAATCGTGGGTTCGTCGAGAAACTCTTGCGAAGAGGGGTTGCTTTCATCATTCTCTATCGCGAAAATAGGCTTCTCCTGTATGTCGTTACCTTCTGTATATTTCATAATCATTTACTTTTCCTGTTCCAAAATTTTCTTTAACTCCTTGAGTGCTTCCTTCGAAGCTTTTAACCTAAACCCTTGATTCATGCGATGATCCATGAGCTTCAAATCTTGGTTGGTAATGTTGATGGCGTAAACATAATTTGTGTTTACTATCAGACTCTTGCCAACACGCGTAAAGAAATTCTGCTTCAGCTTGTTAAAGGCTTCCACAAAGTAGTGTAACTGGAACGTCATCGTCACCGACTCTCCGTTGAAGAGATGCACGTCACAGTAGTTGCCAGAAGCTTCTATATAGGCAATGTCGTCTGTTGGCACCCTAAACAGTCCAACGGATGTGATAATTTTAAGTCTTTCCATTTAATCCTTACAAATTGTACATAGTTATTACTTCAAAATATATACGCCCAAAAACGAATAATATTATATCGTTTGTCAATAATATCTTAACTCATTCCTTCCAAAATGGAATATTGAAACAAATAGCATACTCTCATCACCATCAAAAAAGAACCAAGGATTAGATATAGGGTTAGGATTTCTCACGACATGCAATTCGCGTGCAGGTGTATTGCCTTCAGCACACATAATGGCTACTTTTTTGCCATTGCGAGCCACATCAATCACTATCAGAGCATGTCCCATTCCTTCCAACTTGCGAGCTGGATAGACGAGCACATCGCCGGGTTGCACATCACTTATCTTTCTTGGTTTCGTCTCACGGCTCACAGAAAAAGTGCTGCACACTCCGTAGGCTTTCTTCAAGAATTTCTCCAGCGCTTTGCGCGAAGCCCCACCTTGATATTGAAGCGTATTGCCATTTACGTCCTGGAAACGTATCTCCGAGTAGCGTCCATGACTGAACAGGTACTCAGCCCTCACTCTCATGGTCATATCAGCACACTGCTCCGAGTTGCTGAGCATCGGTATGTCGATTACGCCGGTTGAGAGAAACTGAAACCGCGCATCACCACCCGTATAGAGCTGCACCTTGCTTCCACGTTTCTTCAGCGGCAAACTGCGCATAAACTCTGCATAACTGCCGTCTACACGGGTATATCCAACAGGAGTTGAAATGTCTCCAATCGTCGCAGCATTCCATGGGTTGCTTGTGCGAGAATACCACCATACGACACCAACTAAAATCATACCAGTCAAAACAAACACTCCAACAACTATTAATACTTTCTTCATTGCTTTTTTATACAAAATTAGGTTATGTATATGCTATAAGCAAATCGTTGCAGATGGTTTGTATGAAATGATATAGAAAATGTATAAACTACACGATTGGTCGTAAATGTAATTTTTGAAGGGTACGCCGGAATTATAATAAAAAAGTTCTGCAAACCTTTAGTTTACAGGACTCTGTTGGCGGAGAAAGAGGGATTTTATACCACTCTACCATCTTCTGTAACTAGTTGATATTCAAGTGCCGTCTTTAAGCATTGAAATATGTAGCCTACTTGTAGCGTCTTGTAGCATGATGTAGCGTTATATCCTATTATTTGTACAAAGTTAGTATAAAACAATTAGAATAAAGATAAATTCCTCGTGTTTGACACAAACTTTGCACCAAAATACTGATGTTAAAGGCTACAAACAAAGTCCTTTACCTTTGCTTGGTATTCTTCCTTGGTCATATCTCCTGTCTCTATCATTAAGTCAAGTACATCGCCAAGTTCATCAAAAGCAATATCATGATGATATTCTTTAGTCGTTCCATCCTTTTCTCCATAGATACGGTAGTCGTCTGAACCTTCATCCAAAGCAATATATACCTTGCCTTGAAATTGGAAACCATTCACTTGCATGACAAGTGCCGCCATAGTGAAGTTCTCGCCATTGACATTCTTGATAATTTGGGTAGCATACATCTTTGAGATGCCCCAACTATTGATAATGTCTATCGGCGTTGTATGAAGGAAAAACTGCCTTGTAAGAGTTAAAAATGTGACCATTGATTCATTTTCTTGCCTTCAAAATTGCGTGTACAAAGGAATAAGGCCAACTTTGTGGTCGTTAATGATGTGTATTTACACAAAATAAACGAATAGAAATCCGTAGAGATAAATATCTGGATCTACTTATCCACAGTTGTGGGAATGGGTTGATAAAAGTGATAGCAGGAACGCTACGAAACTCTGCGTTTCAAAAAAATGCTGGAGCGTTATCCCGACTTGGCTGAATATCAAGTCTAAGGTTAAGTCTAAAGATTTAGCGATTGGGGTTAAACAGTATAAACAATATGTCAGAAATCAAAGAAGTATATGTCATTGAGTGGATGGGGCCTTATAACTCTCTTGACGAAATGTATGAGCGGGAGGGAATAGACTCTTGTTGCATATATCTAATAACGGGTCGTTTGCCTTACGATCGCAGACATGGCATTAAGTATGTGGGTATAACTAAGCGCCCCCATCTAGACGTCTTAAAGACAAGGATCATCAAGAGAAGCAAAAGGATATAAAGGAAAAGCAGTTTTGGGCAGGTCGGTTCTCAGTATCAAGATATAACAACCTTGACTCTCCTTCAGGACGTTGTCGCGCTGAAGCTGTAGAGACGCTCCTAATTCGATACTTGGCAAATATGCCAGGTGTCAGAATGATTAACGAAAAGAAGCGTTATCAGGATCCGAGGAGACCTATCGCCATTATCTCTAGATGGAAAAAGAAATTGACGGATGATCAACGATATAATAAGCCAAGCATTCTTAGCAGTCTTCCTGATACGTTAATGTATGTGGACGGGGACTTTTATTCATGCGACAAAATGAGGAATACGCTATGCACGAACTGACAAAGGCGTGTCTTGAGGGTACATACCAAAAGCTCATCAAGAAACTCGGGAAGAAAGACCTGCTCATACTCGATGACTTTGGCATGCATCCACTGACACCGGAAGCACGGCTTGCTTTGCTAAAAACGTAATGAAGTTCCTAAGGGGGCTTCTTTGTCTCATTTTTGTGGATTTGGCCTTAGATCCCCTCAAAAAGCGAATAGAAGAAATCGCAGATCGCCTCGCGGGGATTTTTGTCGCTCCACGCTCAGTGGCACAAGGGGTTACCATCGGTGAAAGATATGTATCTACACGAAAGAGACAACTGTACGGCATTCAGATGGGATGCATCGGCACTTACGGCGACTTATGAAAGGGGTAGCCGTAAGCAAGGCTTGCCGCAAGGAAGAGTTGCCTCACTCGGTTTTTATTGAAACGAAATGAAGAACATAGACATACTTTGGGAAAATACCGAAAAACGTTTTCGTGAACATTTTGACAACAAGAAAATAGTGTGGGGAGGCTATGCCATCAGTTTTGTGAGCATTGCCCTCGCCATACTGACTGTAGGTGTAACGGTGTGGCGACACAGGGAGTTTACTGGCGAAACCCTGGAACTTACTGTTGTTTTGTCGCTATTGGGAATCACCAGCTTCGTATTCTGCTATTTCAGAAAGACAGCCCCCATAAGAGTCAAGTTCTACACAGTTTCCCTTGTAATGGCACTTGTCCCAACTTACATGTTAACCTTCCATCCCGAGGCCACATCACGGCGATACCCATACCCAGAGTTCAACCGTGCAGTTGAATTCGTGGGCATTGTCTTTTTCGGAGGTGGCGGTCTGTGTGTATTATACAAAGACATTATGTGGCATTTGAAACACAAGTCAAAAAAGAAACATTCCAATACATCCCGAAAACCACATAAAAAACAAGAAAAACATGTGCATTGTTAGACTGCCTAAAAGTAGCGGCACAGGTTTGGCGCACTCCTAAACGAAAAAACAGCATAACTTGTTGGTTTCATTACGCGTTACGCTCCTGACTTCGTCATTGCGTACCCCAAAAGTCTTCGTCAAAGAGTTTAGCTATTTTCTGATGCCTTGCCATATAGGTTTTCGTTCAACATGGGCAAAGGGACGGCTATCCGATGGAAGTTCCAAAGGTGGCGGTCGTCTTTCTTGAGAAAATCCTCCAAGGGTTTGTCCTTGAAAGGGTTCTCCTCCTCCCCTTCTATTGGGTAGATAATGACACAAGGGATGTGGACATCGGGCTGGGTGGGGAATATCCATTTATCACGGCTATAGCCACTCAGCTGTCTAACTATATAGGTGTCAATACTTCCTTGGTTGAAGCGTGGAATATACTTGGTGTCCAATACAACCTGCGGTGAATAGCACACGAAGTCGGGATAGCCGGTGTGGCCTCGTACCTGATAGTGTATCAAGTTTCCGTATGCCTCTCGTAACAGTCCCAACACATAGTGCTCATAGAGCATGGCCATATCAATCCAAAAGACGGGGCACTCCTCTTCCTCGGCAGTGGTGATATTGGTGATGTTGTAGTCATACCGATGGAGTATCATCTGTGCGAGCTTGATAGCAACGTCGTATTCTTTGAATATCTTATGATGTTTAATGGCTTTCACCTCCCATACTTCTATCTGGTCATTGACATTGGCAAAGGCTGATAGGCATTCATGGACGGTGTGCTGCAGGGGGAGCAAACTGGGAGAAAGACCGGCGACTTGCAATATCTGCTGGGAGAACAGCAGGGCTTTCTTTATCAGTCGGTTCTCAACGGTGTCCTCCGAATACTCCTGGTATTGGCAGAAGACCTTATCGTATCGTTTCTTCTGAATGTTGGTGCGTTCATTGCGGAAGATGGCAATACGGCCTTTGACCTTTTTGAGGTTGTCCTCTCGTTGGACATAGTCTTTTTTCAGTCCTCGCTTGACGATTTCCTTCACGATGGAGAGGAAATGGGCGACAATGAGGGGACTGAGCACGCTCTTTAGTTCGGGGGCTTTGATGCGTGGCTGCTCCATATCAACGGCATAGATTTTTGAGAACTCTTTAGCCTCGATGCCACTGTTGAAGCAGACGCTGAACATCTTCAGGAAGTCGATGCGGTCACAACCATACTTGGTGGTTACGACAAGGGGCATGGTTTTCTCTTCGTCGAACCATTGCGCTCCAATGACGTAGGAGGCGTAATAGCCAGACTCGGTGATGACGGGCTCGTCAGAGTCGATTTCATCTTCTGCCCTCATGGTATTGCGCCACTGCCACTGAAAGAACCATCTGTCCAGACCTTTGCTTTGGCCTGGAAGACGCATACCTTCACCCCAATAGGCTTGTTGGGCAAAGGAATCGTATGGTATTTTTTCGTGTTCGCGCATTACTGGTCAGCTTGATGGTTACATTCAGCGTTCATCCATTTCTCAAAATAGGCTTTATCGCCTTTGACGAACTTCAAAATACCGTCTTTCTGGTATTCCTTTATCAAGGGAACGACCTCGTACTTCATCTTGAATTTCAAGGTCTCCATGTCCTCGGCCATAAAATAGCTATGACCAACCATCAAATCTTCTAACTCAAAGTCAGCGGCTTTATGGCTGGCAATGAAGGATTGCTTGTCCTCGGCAGATGTGCCGTTGATTTCAGTGAATAACGCCAAGGATGCATCCTTTACATCATCGGCAATTCCCCTCGCCTCGCACCAAATCTTTATTACATCGGCACTGGGTTCAAGCGTTACAAAGGCGAAGCGTCGTCTTACCGCATAGTCGATAGAGCCTGTAGAACGGTCTGTGGTATTCATCGTACCGATGATATACAGATTGGAGGGCACAGTGAAGTCATCCTTTGAATAAGGGAGTTTTAAGCTGATGGTGTGATTGCCTTCACCTGTTCGTTTGTCAGCTTCCAGCAAGGTGATAAGTTCACCGAAGATTTTGGAAATATTGCCACGGTTTATCTCATCTATAATGAGAATGAAGGGCTTGTCTGACACTTGCTTCTCCAGTTGATACTCTTTCTTCACAGCGTTGATGAATGCTTGGGCATAGTGTTGCCAGTTGTTTTCCACACCTTCACCAATGGCTTGCATCTTGACCTTTTCAATGTTGAGCGGTGAGGGTGAATACTCATCTCCCTTTTCGGACTTCGAGAGTACACTTCGGGTGCTTATCGTGTCGTTGCCTTCTTTCCACCATACCAACAAAGATGATCTGCCGGACAACGAAGGTATCTTCTTACGATTGGCATAGCCTTTGACCGACTGCAAGTACTTGTCTATGCACTTGATGATGTCTGAATCGCCGTTGGTTCGGGCTTTCTCACAGATGGACTTGAAGATGCCGTTCTCCACTTTGTATTCCACACCTTCACCTTTTACCTCTGGCTTGAGTCCTTCCACAAAGTCTTCATAGTCCATGGATTGATGGAAGGTGCAAAAGGCGATTTGACCTTCTTCACGCAAACGCTCATATTCAGCCATCACTTTGTCATGGTTGGCAAAGTCATTGAAGTCTTTGTTACACATACGGACAGCAATCGATGCGGTGGTGTATGTCTTACCTGTTCCTGGTGCGCCTTGAAGAATGATATTCTTCTTGTGACGTAGCAACTTATATAGTGGTTCTATTGTTTCCATAGCTTGTTCCTTTCCTCCTTCGGCTTTTTGTTTGTTCTTGAAAATGTCTTTGTACATTCGGAATATGGGGCCTTTCAGGTAGGACAACATGGTCTGGAAGTCCACCCATTTGATTTGGCCATTATCTATATCGATGGTACGAGCCAACAGATAATAGGTGTTGTGCTTTAAATGATGGAGATCGTCTTCGCTTTTTTCAATCCAATCGAATCCGTTTGCTTTCAATAGGGTTGTCGGATAGGTGTCCTTGATTTTGAAATAGGCATCTACGTAGGGTTGCATATAACCTACCGGGGACTTATCATTGGCAAAGGGCACATATTGGGTGTTGAAACCTAATCCATAACCGATTTGCTTTCCACGCAGGGAGATGTGGTACTGAATTTCTGTACCACCTCCTTCGTTAATAGCCCAAACCCTACTGTCATCATCATATTTGAAAAGAATGCCTCCTCGGGATGCACGGCTTAATGCGGCTATTTCTTTTCGAGTATAACGAAAGGTATCAACGAACTCGCCTAATGCATTATTGGTGGTGTTAATAAACGAACCAAGGTCAGCGCAAGGCACGGTTAATTCTTCCATTGCTTGCACTAACTCAGGGCGCAACTTCCACTCGAAATAGTTGTTCCCAAGGTCTTTGCCCATCATGGCGATAATCCAATAACAGTCTCCTTCGTTATTGGGGCGCTTTACAACCATATCGAGATGTTTGCAAAGTGCTTGGCCTAAATGGGTATTGTGGGAGTTGTACTTCTGAGGGGCAGATACGGTCTCATTGTCGTACTTTTCTGCTAAAGTGCGGCAAGTGGACTTGTGGTCAGGCTCATTGTAGAACTTGACCAACATGTCGATGCGGTCGGGAGTCATTAGCTTGCCGTCACGCAGAAAGGTTTTCCACATGTCCACCGTAATGCCGGTGTTGCATGTGAAATAGCCTTCATCATCGATATAGATGAATATTTCCTTCATTGCATTCAATTTTGCTATAGATTCCTGTTAATAATAGATGGCTGCCACTTGTTGGCAATGGCTTCCCTACGTTATTTGCCTTTTCTGTCCCCTGATGGTCTTGAAGGTGGGGGCGTATTAGGTATATTCGGTAAATCTCGCTGCTGTTCCTTCTATTCTTGCTATTCACTCGATAACCTACCGATATAACCATGTCAAGGTTATAGAATGGTATATCGCGAACTATCTTTCTGCTACCCTCAAAACGAACCTGTGCATTTTTTGCACAGGTTGAGATATCATCCAACTCCTCTGCCCTTATATATGTTTCTGATATGATGAACAATAGACGTTCTGTCTACCCCAAACAACTCAGCCATTTGGTTTTGAGTCAGCCATACAGTATCTTTTTCAAGCTTTACATTCAGTTCGACCTTTCCGTCTGCAGAACGATATATCTCTATTTTGTTTTCTTCCATATCAATAGTTGTCAGTCTTGTTTGTATAACTCCCATAGGCTTTCTGCCCATTCTTTCATTGTTTGTCGCAATGATTTTGGTTCCAAGAAATCTTTCGTATTCGTCTTTGAACTTGTTTGGTAAATTCAATGGCATTTTATCATTCAACTCTGCTTTATCGAAAAGCCATCCCCAAAAGTTCTGCACATCATCGTCTTCTGCTAACGATTCTACATAACTTCTAAATAATCATATCGGTGGATTAAAGACGTTTGTTCTATTACCTGAAAAATTCTGGCGCAGATTTGGCGCACCCTTAAACGAAAAATCAGCGTAACTTGTTGTTTTACAACTCGTTACGCTGATTTTGGCGGAGAGAGAGGGATTCGAACCCCCGGTGCCTCTCAGCACGGCGGTTTTCAAGACCGCTGTAATCGACCACTCTACCATCTCTCCTTGTGCAAATGGTAAAATCTGTCTATGTCTTATTTGCGAGTGCAAAGATAAGGCGTTTTATTGGCTTTACCAAATTTTTTTTCTCACATTCTGTAGCTTTTACTCTTTTTTTGCGTTTTCTATAAAAAGGCGAACCTTTTCGTTAAGCCAGATGAGCAAAAGAAAGCTTGCTTTCATTTTGCCATGGCGAGAAAAGGTGCACGAAAGTGAACGGCTATTTGAGGCCTTCGAACGCACGTTTGGCGCAGTCGTAGCCTTCTTCGTAGAGGGCGGTCAGTTTGTTTACATCGCTACAGAGGCGCGTCACCTCCAGTGGGCGCTGCGGACGAATGACCATTACGCGACCTTCATCTTCAAGGCGCTCGATGAGTTCGAGCTGCGCATTATAGATTGCATGACGCTTGCTCAAGAGCAGACGCAGGCGCGGGAAGCGTCGATAGATGTACTTCGGAATCTTGATGTCGCGCGACGTCTCGCGATAGCCTCGGTTGCGCGTCAGTACGACGACGTTAAACGGATGCCCCGTAGCGATAGCACGCTCTATGGGTATAGAGTCGACGATGCCACCGTCGAGCATCGGCTGACGGTCTATCCATACGATTGGACATACATAGGGCAGCGAAGAGGAAGCCTTGGCCAAGGCGATCAAACGCTCGGGGGATTTGCGCTCCGTTAAGTAACAAGCCTTGCCCGTAAGGCAGTTGGTAGTGACCATTTCAAACGTCATGGGGTTGGCAAAGCACGTATCGTAGTCGAAGGGCAGCACTTCGTGGGGCATGCGATCGTAAAGAAAGTCGCGGTCGAGTATGCTGTGCTGCGTCCATAGATACTTCATGCCGATGTAACGATATTGGCTCAGCAGGTCGATGTTCGACTTCTTGGCTCTACCGCGCTGACGACTCATATACGATAGGCCATTACAAGCACCTGCCGACACGCTTACGCAATAAGGAAAGGTGATGCCGCTGTCAAGAAGATAGTCGAGTACGCCACTCGTAAACACACCGCGCATTCCTCCGCCTTCAAGCACCAAACCCGTATTTTGTGGTAATGTATATGGCATATTGTGACTCTTTTTGGTTTTATCAACGACAAAGTTACACCAAATTGAATAAAATTCTGTACTTTTGCCCAATATAATTACGGAGTAAAAAAGTTATTAGTTAACGAGCTAACAAGTTGATGAGTAAGTTACTTTTCAAAAAAACATACTATCCGTTAACTTGTCAACTAAAAAAACAAAAAAACTTTCGCTATGTTATTTTCAAAAGAAACGTACATGGAGCGCCGCCGTAAGCTACGTGAGTTAGTGGGCAGCGGTTTGATAGTGCTTTTTGGCAACAACGATAGTCCTAACAACTATCCCTCAAACGTATATAAGTTTCGTCAAGATAGTTCCTTCCTTTATTTCTTCGGTCAGCACCGCGACGGCCTCGTTGGCGTGATAGATGCTGATTCGGGCAACGAAATATTGATAGGCAACGACATTGACATCGACGACATCGTATGGTACGGCTCTGTCACCTCAGTAGCCCAAATGGCTGAAGAGTGTGGGGTAGAGGCCTCTGCCCCCATGGCGGAGTTGGAACAGATTGTGAAGCATGCCACTGCGGCCAAACGCAAGGTACACTTCTTACCGCCCTACCGCCACGACACCATGATTCAGATCATGGACCTCTTAGGCATTCACCCCTCTAAGCAGCGCGAAGCGGCTTCGCTCAGTCTGATTAAGGCTGTGATTAAGTTGCGTTCTATCAAGTCGGAGAAAGAGATTGCCGAACTCGAACGTGCCGCCGTGATAGGTTACAAGATGCACACGACGGCCATGCGTTTAGCAAAGCCCGGCGTAACGGAACAATACATTGGCGGTGTGCTCGACGGCATAGCTGCAAGCTATGGCGCACAGGTGTCATTCCCAAGTATTGTGACGATGCATGGCGAAATCCTCCACGGCTATCCTTCACCTCGTGCCTTAGAGGCAGGCAGATTACTCTTGGTGGACGCTGGTGCCGAAACGAACGAAAACTATTGTTCGGACAACACGCGCACAACGCCTATCAACGGCCACTTCACAACGAAGCAGAAGGAAATATACGACATCGTAGCCGATTGTCATGACCTCGCCCTAACTCATGCGCGCCCTGGTGTGCGTTGGTGGGACGTTCACATGGCCGTTTGTGCGCTCATGACCGATCGCTTGAAAGACCTCGGTTTGATGAAGGGCGACACCGAAGAGGCCGTTCGCGCTGGTGCACACGCTCTCTTCTTGCCTCACGGCTTGGGCCACATGATGGGTATGGACGTACACGATATGGAGGGCCTTGGACAGACTTACGTGGGCTTCGACGAAGAGACGCGTCCCTCTACTCAGTTTGGTACCAATGCCTTGCGCTTTGGTCGCCGCCTTGAAGCAGGGCATGTCGTAACCGACGAACCGGGCATCTACTTCATTCCCGACCTCATCGACGACTGGCAATCAAAGGGTACGAACGCTGAGTTCCTCAACTTCGACCGCATCAACGAATACCGCGACTTTGGGGGCATTCGCATCGAAGACGACGTACTCATCACACCCGACGGTTGCCGCTTCTTAGGCAAAGACCGCATTCCGTATCGCACGGAAGACGTTGAACGATTTATCAACGAGTAGACGAGTTAACGAGTAGACGAGTTAACGGGTAAGTTACCTTGTATATAAAACAAACTTACCCGTCAACTTCTGTTAACTCGTTAACTTGTCAACAAAAGAAACAGACAAACTTACTCGTCAACCTCTGTCAACAAAAATATTTTTATAACTTTTATATATGAATAAAATCCTCCTCATCGCAGCAGCTGCATTGTTCATGCTGCCAGGAAGCCTTGCAGCGCGCAGCAAGAAAGCGCATGCGGCTAAAAAAGACACTATTGCCTTCACTACTATCAAGGCTAACCCCATCACTTCTATCAAGGACCAAAACCAAAGCGGTACGTGCTGGGCTTACTCTTCACTCGGTTACTTTGAGGCCGAACTCCTTCGCATGGGCAAGGGCACACACGACCTCTGCGAGTCTTTCCTCGTTTACAACACTTACATGGATCGTGCCGACAAGGCCGTTCGTACTCATGGCGACGTTAGCTTCTCACAAGGTGGCTCATTCTACGATGCCGTTTACTGCATGAAAAACTACGGTATGGTACCCCAAGACGCCATGCCCGCTCCAGGCACACTCTATGGTGACAGCCTCTTCAACTTCAACCAACTCGACGCTGTAACCTCTGCTTACGTAGGTGCTATCGCTAAGGGTAAGCAAAGCAAAATCTCGCTCACTTGGAAGAAGGACCTCGCTAACATCTACGACAACTACTTCGGTAAACTCCCGACTGAGGTAAAGGCTGCCGATGGCAAGACTTATACACCGAAGACATACGTGACTGACTACCTCGGCCTCAACATGGACGATTACGTATCACTCACCTCTTATACGCACCACCCCTTCTACTCTAAGTTCATTCTCGAGATCCAAGACAACTGGCGTTGGGCAGAGAGCTACAACTTGCCTCTTGACGAGTTTATGGAGGTAATGGACAATGCCGTTAAGAATGGTTACAGCTTCGCTTGGGGTGCTGACGTAACGGAAGAGTACTTCGGTCGTCGCAATGGTAAGGACTATGCTTATGTACCTAAAAATCTCAAGGTGCGCGACCTCACTGGTTCTGACGCAGCTCGTTGGGGCGGTACGATCAACACTGGTGCTCAAGTACCCTCTAACGACGAACTTACTATCACACAAGAGCTTCGTCAGCAGGCTTACGACAACTGGGAGACTACTGACGACCATGGTATGGTCATCTACGGTCTTGCCAAGGACAACCACGGCCGCGAATACTTCATGGTAAAGAACTCTTGGGGTGACTACGGCAAGTACCACGGTATGTTCTACGCTTCTAAGGCTTATGTAGCTTACAAGACGATGAACATCTTGATCAACAAGAAGGCTATCCCCGCAGCTATTGCTAAGAAGTTGGGCCTCTAATACGTTGATCTCTCACACTTTATAAAACGTAAATGGCGAACCGAAAGCTACTCTTGCTTTTGGTTCGCCTTTTTTGGTAAAAAACACTGTGGGAGCGATTTCAAAACACTGTGGGAGCGATTTCAAAACACAATGGGAGAAAAATAAAAACACTGAGGGAGCGCAAAATCGCTCTATAAACAGCAATTTATCTGCCCAATTAGGCAGACAAATTGCAGTTTATCCGTCTTTCGTTTTGTCCTTCCCTCTCCTTTCATTACCTTTACACACCATTATATATTAATAAGCATACTATCTATGGCATTAGAAAAGACACTTGTGTTGCTCAAGCCCTGCACGATGCAGCGCGGCTTAGCAGGCGAAATTATTAGCATTTTCGAAAAGAAAGGACTACAGATATGCGGTATGAAACTGATGCAACTCACTGACGAGATGCTGACAGAACATTATGCCCATTTGAGTGGAAAACCTTTCTTCCAACAGATTAAAGACTCCATGATGGTAGCCCCCGTGGTGGCCCTCTGCCTCAAAGGCGTAGATGCAGTAGCAGCAGTGCGCGCGCTGGCAGGGCCTACGAACGGACGCAATGCAGCGCCTGGCACGATACGCGGCACGTACTGTATGAGTTTTCAAGAGAACATTGTACATGCTTCCGACTCTAAGGAGGCGGCTGAAGTAGAACTGAAGCGCTTCTTCCGCGATGACGAGATAATTGAGTGGAAACAGACCACGTTCCCTTATCTCTACGCTGCTGACGAGTTTTAGTAGCAATCCTCTTTTGGGGCAGGACTTCAATAGGTCAGCCCCTACTTATAAGACACAACTAAACTACCGATGAACACGTTTCCCCACAGATTATTCACGCTTTTGCTCCTCCTCTTTTGTTTTACCTTAGGGGCAAAAGCGCGTACTTTTATACTCCCTACTGACACGGTGAAGACGGATAGCCTAAAGACGAAGCCGACCAAAGAGCGCCAGCGCGACTTGGGCGAAGCCACGGTTACGGCCACGCGCTTGGTGTTTGTTACCAAGAAGGATACCGTCATCTACGATATGGACGCGCTGGGAGCAACGAAAGGCGACATGCTGCAAGACATGATAAGCCGTATGCCTGGACTTGAGATAAAGAATGGCGCCCTCTACTATCGCGGTAAGGCCGTAACCCGTGTGCAAGTGAACGGCACCGACTTTGAGCGCGGTGATACAAAGAAGGCATTGCAAAACCTTCCAGCTTACATCATTAAAAACGTAAAAGCTTACGAGGACCTCACCGATCAAGCCAAGGTGACGGGCATCGATAATGGCGATCGTGAACAGGTGGTGAACGTTATCTTAAAGAAGAAGTACTTGGGCGCGTGGACTGGCAATGTCGACCTCGGCTATGGCACCGACCACCGTTGGCGCTATCGTGGCTTTGCCAACACCTTTACCGAACACTCTCGCGTGAGTGCATACGGAGGTTTTACCAACACGGGACAGTACCAAAGTGCCACCGATGAGGGTATGTGGAACGAAAATGGCGGTGCCGGAAGTAGTTCGGGTGATACGCGTTATATGCAGCCCGGCCTTTCGTTTATGTGGAACAATGGTAAGCAGCGAGGCGACAAGGGCTACCTCATGGTAGACGGCAGCGGCGGTTGGGACTATCGTGGCCACCACGATGAGAACCGTCAGTTGACCGAAAACTTCCTCGATGATGGTACGAGAACGACTCGTATGGAACACATGACGACCAAAAACGATGAGCGCATCTGGCGCATTAATCTCTCGCTCACGTGGCAAGCTACGAAGTGGACCTACTTAGAGTATCGCCCTCATTATTCCTACAACTCCTACAAATACCGTTCGCACGAACAAGAAGCGCAATGGAACGGAGGATTTGCCGACAATTCCTTTTCGCCCCTCGATTCACTGCTTCGTCACCCCACAACGGGTTGGCCCCTTAATAGCGCACAAGCGCAAGCCAACACCTTGATGCTCGACGAGAGCCTATCTGATAAAGGTACGCACTACACGCAGCACTACCTCTACTTTACACAACGCTTGAGCGAAAACAATTGGCGCTTGAGCTTGATGAGCAACATCGGTTATCGTTATGGCGATGAAAAGATGAACGACCTGAAGCAGTACACGCAGTATCAAACGTCGCAGGCCTCACAGGTCGATCCGCTTTACAATCGCTATTCACGCACGGCCTCTCACAACTTTGACTTTTCAAACTACGTATTCTTAGACGCTCCCATACCTGGGCTGCAGTCCTTCCGCTTTACGTATGGCACACAAATCACCCGTTCGCACAGCATAGCCGATGCTTATCGTTTAGAACGCTTGGGCGGCAGTTTTGCCAATTTCAACGACTACTTGCCTCTGATAGGCACACTTCCCACTGAAGCAGGTTGGCAAGCCACAGCGCGTGACCCTGAGCTGACGCTCGACCAACTGACGCTCTCGCGCCAACATTCGTTTCAGAACAACTTGATATTTAAGAAGAAAGGTCTCACGCTCGACTTGAGCAATACCTATACCTTGGTGTACGACCGCCTTGAATACGTCAAGGGTGACTACGACCCACTCTACCCATCGCGCCACAGTGGCCTTTATCGCTTAGGACTAAACACACGTTACGAGACGGACTCTATCGGCACTTTCACGTTCTCCTATAGTTATTACACCAGCAATCCTTCGTTGTTGCAAACCATCACGTTGCCCGACATGAGCAATCCGCTCTACCTCTTGTTGGGTAATCCCGACCTCAAGAAGCGTCACGTACATGTTGCATCAATGGGCTATCAAGTGAATATGAAGCACGGTCGCATGTTTTCAATGGGCCACACCTTTACGTTTCAAGACAACGAAGTGACCACCCGCTCGCGCTTCGATAAACAGACGGGTGTAACGACCACCGAACGTGTCAACCTCCCCAAGGGGTCGTGGAACTACTCGCCCAATTTGAACTTCTCAACTCCGTTGGATAAGAAGCAGTTAGTCAACTTCTCCAGCTCCGTTTATTACTCGCTCACCAAAGGACGTGCCTACACCATCGGTACGACAGCTGAGGCTGAACTCTACGACAAGACGAATCATCAACTCTACGTGATGGGAGGCATCAATGCCCGTCTGGGAAAGTGGGTGTTAGGCTTAGATAATATGTGTATGTATCGCACCATAGCGCGCAGCACCGAGGTATATGACAATGTGAGCAGTTTCATGAATGTGCTTGACTTTAACGTACAGTACACCTTGCCATGGAACATGGTCGTCAAGTCGAACCTTCAGAGTAATCGCTTCCACAACAGTGGAGGCTATGTCATTCACCCTTGGCGCACGATATGGAATGCTTCTATTGAGCAGTCCTTCTTACGCGATAAGTCGTTGGCCGTCACGTTCGAAGCTTCCGACTTGCTCAACCAGCGTGACCAAACGTGGACGTCAGTTGACGTCAACTCTCGCTATTCAGGTTGGAGCAAGTGCGTTCATCGCTACTTCATGCTACACGTAATTTATCGATTTAGTACGAAGAAGGGGTAGTAAACGGTTTGCAAAAGCAAATGTAAAGTACCTTATATTGGCTGTATGGAACCAACTTACACGCAAGGGGGTATGGCGGAATATATTCGTCTTGCACGATCATTCTAACACGCGCGGCCTAATGTCTCGAACGCAAGCTCACCTGGGGGCGACATGTCCTCACCTGGGGGCGACGCGTCCCCGCGTCGGAAGCAAATATTTACAACTATTGCTGTCCGCTGAAAGTTTTCGACCGATATAATTTAGGGCTGAATTCCAAGCGAGGAATCCAGCCCTAATTTGACCTATACGCCTTATATTCATGTCCTCTGAAGGTAAAACCAAGGTCTAATCCACCACAACCAGAAAACAAAGAAGCTATTTTTTGACATATATTATATACGAATTCTTTATTATTTCATGTCGTTTACCTTCTCCTCACCAAACGCCTTAATCTCGTCAGCAAGGACTTTCTGTAATTTCTCTTTTGGAACTATCAGTTGATAGTCCGCCACTCCGATAGGCTTTCCCATATCTTCAAGCGCAAGTTCCACCTCGACGCGGTCTTTCTCAGCACAAAGTATAATACCTATGGAACGGTTCTCGTCTGCACCACGTTCAAGGCGGTCAAGGAGAGAAAGATAATAGTTCATCTTTCCTGCATACTCTGGTTTGAAAGCACCGATTTTCAAGTCAACAGCTACAAGACAGCGCAGTCCACGATGGAAGAAAAGCATATCAACCTTACTTTCTTTGCCATTGTATTCCAGCACATGCTGGTTTCCGATGAATGTAAAGCCATTGCCGAGTTCCATAAGAAAACGAGTGATAGCTTTAACCAAGCGGTCTTCAAGTTCAAGTTCCAAAATGGGACTTGTGACACCTAAGAAACCGAGATTATAGCTGCTGTTAAACACTTCATTGGCATATTGCGCTTGTTCGACAGGAAGAGTGCGGTCAAAATTGTTGTCTACTTTTGCCAATGCCTGTGTCTCATACATATTGAGTTTGATGGCATTGAGCAACAAGTCGCGATTCCAACCTTTGGCAACGGTTTCCTGCGCATAATAGAGCGTGGCATTGTCATCCAGTCCCTTGTTCAATAGCAGTAGATTGTGTGACCATGGCAAAAGTGCTACGGAGCGTAGCAGTTTCTCGCCATGTTCAGCATAACGCTCATAGAATTTCTTCATGTTCCAAAGTTGACGCGGTGAAACACCCATCTTAGGATAGCGTTCTTTCAGGTCTGCAGACAGCCTTTTTACTACACTCTCACCATACCCACTTTCAATCTTGCGTTCATGAAGCATTTGACCAATCTCCCAATAGGCAGTAGAAACATAGCCATTGACATGTCGGGCTATCTCCGTTCGTGCATGCTCAATTACTGCGACAGCGTGTCGCAGTATCTCTGCATAATCACCGCTTCCTATTGAGAGTTTGTTATCTTTATTGTCTGTTGCCATTTTATCAGTCTATATTATCTTGTCTGAGAAGGTCTGTCACTTCCACTTCAAGCAGTTTGGCTATCTTCATAAGATTGCCCAAATCTAGCTGACAAGTATTAGTACACCATTTTGATATGGTTGTTTTATCCTTTCCCAGTTGTTCACCAAGCCATTTGTTCAATTACCTGAAAAATTCTGGCGCAGATTTGGCGCACCCTTAAACGAAAAATCAGCGTAACTTGTTGTTTTACAACTCGTTACGCTGATTTTGGCGGAGAGAGAGGGATTCGAACCCCCGGTGCCTCTCAGCACGGCGGTTTTCAAGACCGCTGTAATCGACCACTCTACCATCTCTCCTTGTGCAAATGGTAAAAATATGTCTATGTCTTATTTGCGATTGCAAAGATAGGGGATTTCGCTGAGGTGACCAAATTTTTTTAAAAAAAAGTTTAGATAGGTGGGTAATATCTGTGTAATGTGGGCGTTTTGTTGGCAAAAATAGTACTTTTCAGCATGAAAGACAATGCAAGGCGAATGCAATGAAGTTTACTTCAATTGCTGAGGTGCAGTCTGTCTTATTCAAAAAAAACTGCCTTGCGACACTTTGTAGCGTGTACGCTTGGCAGTTTGAGTGAGTTAAGTTGACGTGTGCTGACGAATTATTCGCCTGGAGCAATAGCACCAGAGGGGCAAACATCTGCGCAAGTGCCGCAGTCAACACAAACGTTAGGGTCGATTGAGTACTTTTCGCCTTCTGAGATTGCACCTGAAGGACATTCGTCGATGCAAGTACCGCATGCAATGCAGTCGTCACCAATTACGTAAGCCATAATAGTAGAATTTAATTGATTGTTAATTGATTGTGAGTTGAGTTATTGTCCTGCAACCGCTCATAGCACAAGGCCGTTGACGCGATTGCGCAGCAAAGTTACATATTTTATTTAAAGGAGAAAGAAAATGGAAATATTAGTTTAATGGGTTTCTTGATAATTCGGCTTTTGGTTGGGAGGTTAAAAAGTTACATCACGCCTATAATACCTTATAACTTTAAAACTTTAAAAGGTGCCTTTTTTACTGTTGTTCGTTTAGAAAGTCGTGGTTTATATATAAATTTGCACGGACATAATTTGTAGAGCTTCTTGGCTTATTTACTCCTTATTATATATACTACATGATAGTTCAACAGAAAAAGATACTTTTCACCTTCTTGCTCTGCCTCTTTGCTTGTGCTGCGGCATGGGCGCAAGAGCGACGGGTGCAAAACAAGCCTTACATTGACGAACGACGTTTCCACTATGGCTTCTTTGTGGGCGTACACGACCAATCTATGCGCATTGATAATAATGGCTACCTTCCCCCTGCGGGTGATGCGATGGAAGGGCAACAGTGGGTGGCGCAGACGGACCAAGTGAACATTGGCTTCTCGGTGGGCGTGTTGGGCGAGTGGCGCATCAATCGCACCTTGGGACTGCGCGTGTTGCCTTCATTACACTTCGGTTCACGTCACATTACGTTTCGCGAGTTGGGTACTGACCAACGCGAGTCGCAGGATATGAAGTCGTGTTACATCGGTGTCCCTGTCGACCTCAAGATAGCTGCACCGCGCTTTAATAATTTTCGCCCTTATGTAGTCACGGGTGTAGCGCCGATGTTCGACTTGATTACGACGAAGCAGGGCAAGCTCAAGAATAAACCTTTTAACTTTATGATAGAGGTGGGTATGGGGTGCGACCTTTATATGCCTTTCTTTAAGTTTATTCCAGAGTTGAAGTTCTGCTTTGGCCTTGGCAATTTGTTGCAAAAGAATCGTAAGGACATTACCGATCCTTCTCAACTTATCTATACGCAAAGCATTGATCGTACCAGCGTGGGCATGGTGATGCTCACGTTCTACTTCGAATAGCAGAAAATATAAGGCCTCTCCCCCTAACTTCTCCCCCGACAAGGGGAAGGGTTAGGGGGAGAGGCCTTTATATTTCTTATTATTTATTATTCCACTTCGATAATCGAACTACTGCTGCCAGGACGGCGGCGGAGTATGATTTGGGGGGAAATTTGCGAACGTATCTGGTCGGTATGGCTGATGACACCCACCTTTCGACCTTGGGCATTCTCGAGGTTAGAGAGAGCTACCATGACGAGGTCGAGCGAGTCGCGGTCAAGGTTGCCAAATCCCTCGTCGATGAAGAGCGAACCGATGACCAAGTTCTCATTTGATAGCGAAGCCAACCCTAAGGCAAGGGCCAACGATACGACAAACGTTTCGCCACCCGAAAGTGATGATACATAACGATGTTCGTCGAACATGTCGTGGTCGATGATTTCGAGTGTGAGGGTAGTGGGGATAGGTTGCAACTCATAACGTGGCGAGAGCATACGCAAGTGTTGGTTGGCGTGTGCCACGAGGTAGCTGAACGTGAAACTTTGAGCCATGGTGCGGAACTTCTTGCCGTCGGCCGAACCAAAGAGTTGGTTCAGTCGTGTCCACTCCAATTGGTCGGCCTTAGCCGCTTCAAGCCGTTTGTTGAGCGCGGCAGTGCGTTCGATGCAACGCTCGTGAGCCGCAAGGCGCGTGTTGACTTGTAACAGACCTTCCTCCGTGCGCTTGAGTTCTACTTGTGTGGCATCGCTCTCGGTGGTGAGCACCGTGCGTAGAGAAGCGTATAAGGCGCGGTCCTCCGTAGAAGGGTGGGGGAGTGCCTCGTGTCCGTCGGTAGTTCCACTTTCAGCGTCCGCTCCACTCACCTGGGTCGTAGCCTTCTCCATAACGGGACGATTCGTCTCGGCACGCAAGGCTTGCAGTTCGGCGCGCGCTTGGTCTAAGTTGTTAGCCGTAAGCACACGCTGCTCCTTCAGTTCGTCAAGGTGTTGACGAAGAGCTTTCCAGTCCGTCTGTGAGGTGAAGATGCGGTCCAACTCTGTAAATTGTACGGGAGAGTGGGTTGCATTGAAGCGAGCTATCATGAGGTCGAGGCGTTGCTGCTGTTCCTGCTGTTGCTGCTGACTGTCAAGTCGGCTTTTAAGCAAGTTGTCGCGTTTACCCTCAAGCTGTCGCAGTTCACCGCTGCCCGTTTCGTAAGCCGTGCGCACCTTTTGTTCCGCTTCGCGAGCCGTAGCGATGGCCTGTTGCAAGATATCGGCCTCCTGTTGTGGCGTGTTGTCGCCCATGAGTCGGCGCAACTCCTCGCGTTTCCCATTTAAGTCCTCGCGAATGGCATCGCGGCTTTCGCGACATTGCACCACGTGGCGGTTTTCCTCCGCGATGTTCGTCTCCGCCCCCTTGATCTCTTCGCGTAGCAAGGCAGCCGAACGTTCCGACTCATCAAGTGCGCGACAAGTTTGGTTCCAATCTTGGTGAAGGTTGGTCAAGCGCATGCGCAGTCCGTCAGAGTTATTCTTCCATTCCGTAAACCAGCCCGAGAGGGTAATCATTTCATCCAAGTCGGTATAAAGTTCAGAGCAAGCGCGGTCAGAGAGGTTGATCGTCTGTTGTAAGTCCTCGGCCGCAGCTGCTGCGATTTGCGCCTCGGTGCGCACCTTGTCAAGGTAGGTATGATTCGTATCCATTACCGTGTCAAGCTGTGCAATCTCTTCGTTCAGACGGTTAATATGCTGTTGGTGGAAGTTAAACGTCTCAAGTTCTTTATCAGCCTCGTCGGCAGCTCGTGTGGTGTTGTCGATGAGGAGTTGGATCATCATGCGGCGTGCTTCACGATTAACCGTAGCCGAGCAGTCGGCAAAGGAGTTGTCAAGGTAAGCAAACGACTTCCACTCCTCCACATCAGCGGCTTGACGCTTCTGCAACTCCTGCAAGGCGCGGCCGTCAGCTTCAATGCGAGCCGCGTCGGCAGCTACCTCGACGCGCAGCGCTTGTAATCGGTTGCGCTTGAGTTGTAGATCTTGTTGTAGAGCAGCGTGTTCCTTATCAAGGTTGTTGAGCAGTTCCCCTAATTCACGTTCCGTCTCAGTGTGATAAGGGTGGTGCGTAGCGCCACATACGGGACATGCCGTGCCTTCCTTCAGTTGTTTGCGCAGTTGCACGATGTTCTGCGATTGGCTCAGCGTATAGGCGGTCGTTACACGTGTAAAGGCCTCTTCCGTGCTTCGCACTTCGATTTCCACCTTTTCCGCTTGTAATTGTTTCTGAGCCAGTTCTGTCTCTTCACGCTTCTGTGCGGCAATCTTTTCGGCTATTTGAGCGTAGCCATCAGATATGTGTTGCCACAGCGTGGCCGCACGCGCGAGCGCAGTAAGTTTGCTACGATTTTCGGCAGCAGCCTTTTGCAAGCGAGCCGAGTCGTGGCCTTGATTGGTCTGACGATGAATGAGCAGTTCGCTCTTCAACGCATTCAGTTTCGCTTGATTCTTATGCTGCTCTTGTTCCGCGCGTTCGCCTTGTGCGCGAAGTTCCACTTGTCGCTTTTGTAGGGCCGTCTGCTTCTCGTGGCTCTCTTGGTTGCGTCGCGTCTGTTCGCCGAGCGTTGGGAGCTTGTTCATGATAAGGTCAAACTTATCGAACATGTGGCGGTGAGCTTCCATTGATTGCTTGTGTAAGAGCTGTTGCTTCATCTCTTCCTCCACCTTCTGCAACATCTCTTGCTTCGTTTGCAACACGTTTTGGCGCTTTTCGGCCGTGCGTTCAGCCAATGTCAACTGCTCGTCAAGGCGCTTTAACTGCTCTGCAGCCACGTTCATCTCGCCCATGAGTGCATGACCGCGATTGATGGCCGGACGGCGTTCGTCGAGTCGCTTCTCGTTGTCAGTCGTTCGTTCGCGTGCCACGTCCAGTTGTTGACTCAACTTCTCCAACTCGCGGCGCGCCTTCTCAAGCGCGTTGGTATTGGCCGTTTCGTCTTGCTTAATGCGTTCAATGTCAGCGCGACGCATCTTAATCTCTTGATAGAGCGGCTGCATATCAATGACAGCGTCGTAACGCTCCAACTTCAGTTCGTCGCCTCGTGACTCCATTAAGGCACGTGTAGCAGCGTTAAAGGCCTGCTCGCGTTGTTCAACTAACAAGGAGGTGTGGTCGTAGCGGTCGATCCAATCCAGTTGTTGCGTAAGGCGTTGCAACTGTTGCTGCAAGTTTTGTTGCTTTGAGAGTAAAAGGCGTTGGCGCTCGTTTTGTTCGGCCAAGAGGTGCTCGTCTAAGAAGTCGCTGAGCATACCCTGTCGCTCGTTTTCGAGTGCCAATACTTGCGTGTCGGCTTGCGTCGAAAGGCGGTAAATCTGCGTACTTACCGCACTATATACCTCGGTGCCTGTAAGTTTCTCAAGCAATGCAGCCTTGTCGGCAGGCTTTGCCAGTAAGAAGTTGGCAAACGAGTTTTGCGCTAAGATAACGGTGCGTGTAAACTGTTCGTAGGTCAGGCCAATGGCTTTGTCGAGTGTGGGTTGAATGTCGGCCTTGTCATACTTCTGATGATGAGGAGCTAAGCATTCGAGCGAGCGTTCGGGTGAGCTATAGTTGCCACTGCGTGTAACGCGCACCAACCACGTAGCCTCGTAGCGTTCGCCACTGGGAGTGGTGAAGGTAACGCTTACGCCGCCTTGCTTTTGTCCACGACGCAAAATGCTGGCCGAGTTGTTGGCCTGCACTTGTTGCGACTTTTCAACAGCTAACTTTAAGTCATCAGTGGGTATGCGGTCTACGTTGTCAAAACGTGGAGCTTTGTTGTAGAGTGCCAAGCAAATGGCATCGAGTATGGTGCTCTTGCCCGACCCCATATCGCCCGTTATGGCAAATAGACCTGCCGAACGTAGTGGCTCTTCCGTAAAGTCTATGGTTTGTTCCCCTTCGATTGACGTAAGGTTGGAAAGGGTAATCTTTTCTATCTTCATTGTGAAACGTGTAACTGTCGTGACACTTAAAGCGCGAAGCGCGCCTTTAGTGTCTTAACGTCTGAAAGTCTTAACGTTAAGTAGGTGTTCAAAATTAGTTGATATGAATTGGTGCAGTATTTCGTTCAGAAACATAGGTTGAAGAGGGAGCGTAGCGGGCTACGTGACCGATGAAACCTATGTTTCTGGGCGAAAGAATGCGCCAAGGCATATCGACTAATTCTGAACATGATTATATAAACTAATTTTGAATACCTACTTATACATTCATGTTGTTTTTCGTTTCCGCTTCAGCTTGTTTAAAACGTGTAACGAGTTCTTCAGGCATTTCGCTGTTAAATCGAGCCTCAAAGTTGCGGCGAGCCAATTCAAGCGGATTGATGTTCGTCAGCGTATCGGCCGAGGGCGTGTCTACATCATTGGCACTGTCAGCCTTTTTGTTTTCAGGTCTTACGCGTAGCATGCGGCAGAAGTGTACCGCGCGATCTTGCAAAGCCTCCATTACGTCGTGCATCAGCGTAGGCTGAGGTTGAGCCTCTTCTACATGGATCTCAAGGTATGGCCACGTAAGCGAATCCGTGTTCTTCTTATCGCGCTTGGGCAGACTGTTAATGCAGTCGAACAAGGCTTCGGCACTCACAGCACGGCCCTTAGCCGGAATCGTTACGAGACCGCGTAAGGGAGAGTATTCTACAAACTCCACCAGGGCCTCACCTTGAGGGTCGATGTCGACAAACTGTACGCCATGTTTGTAGTTCAACTCAGAGAATGACATGGGCAGTGCGCTACCCGCATAATATGTAGCCTCGCCGCCATGCACCTGTTGCGCCTTGTGAATATGCCCCAAGGCTGCATAGCTCACATTCTGTCCCACGACATCGGCTTCAACACAGTCTTGACCGCCCACAACGAGTCGTTCAGAGTGTTCGTCCTTACAGATGTCGGCCCCTGCGGCATAAAAGTGAGCTGCCACAACAATGGGAAGGCCTTTATAATTGCTCTTGCGCAAGCGAGCGTGTAGTTGTGAAAAGAAGAAGCGGAGTCCCTCCTCTGGTGTCATGCCAGCGGGATAATCGCCTCCGCGCAAGTAGGGCAGTGCCATACACACACACGAGGCCTGTCCCGTCTGACGGTCGGCCAAAGGCAGGAGGTAGTAGTCAAAGTCGGGTTCGCCCTTTGTCGTGTAGTGTATCGTGCCACGCACATATATATTGTGTGTCTTGAGCAATGCGGCAGGTGCTTCCAATCGTCCCGCAGAGTCGTGGTTGCCAGCCGTCAGGACGATTTGCAGTCCTGGCACTTCGAGTGTTGCGCGCAGCAAGAAGTCGTACAACAACTCCTCGGCTGCCGCCGAAGGGTTGGCCGAGTCGAACACGTCGCCCGTAACGAGTAGTGCATCGGGTTGCTTCTCGCGCAGCGTTTGCAGCAACCACTTCAAGAAGTGCCGATGCTCATCGAGTCGGCTATGACCATGAAAGGTGTTGCCCAAATGCCAGTCAGCAGTATGCAGTATTTTCATTGATTCGAATGTTATTTATTTCCGTGCAAAGTTACTGCTATTTCATAAAAATAGAACGACAAGAAGAAAAAAACTCAAGGGATATTTATAGGCACAAAAGTGATAGGGCTATGTGACTGAACGTAAGGGAAAAGACCGCGCCCGAGAGAGCTTTTGATATAAACTAATTTCGAACACCTACTTATAAAACTAAATTTTGAACACCTACTTATAGCACTTTATTCGTACCTTAGCTGATCTTTTCAGTCCAAGCACTGAAAAATTGGAAAAAAGTGAAACAATAATCAGAAGAAAACGTAATGGAATATATGTCGCAAGAGGGCTACGACAAACTCGTGGCCGAACTAAAAGAGTTAGAAGCACAGGTGCCTAAGGTGAAAGATGCGATAGCAGAGGCGCGCGCCATGGGCGATTTGAGCGAGAACTTTGAATATCATGCTGCAAAGCGCGAACAGGGCAAACTACTGAGTCGCATACGTTTTAAGCAACGTGTGTTGCAGTTTGCGAGGGTGATTGACACGTCACGCCTCAGTGACGATGTGGTGGGACTGCTCTCGCGTGTGACGATTACGAATATGACCAATAATATGCACATGGACTATACCATAGTGAGTCCGCACGAGGCCAATCTACGTGAACGTAAAATTTCAATCAAATCGCCCATAGCGCAAGCCCTTTTGGGCAAGAAGGCGGGCGATGTAGTAGAAGTGCGCGTACCGGCAGGCATGCAAAAGTTTCGCATTGACGAGGTCGTACTTGGAGTAGAGAGGTAATTTTGATGACTTTGTCAACCCTTTTATGACTATTTCGGGGCAAGTCAACGCTAATTAAAAATGTAGCTCAAATTGTACACACTCGTCATTGGAGTTTGCATAATTTAATTATGAATATTTGGGCTGCAATGGGAGCGTATTGTTTCTTCTCAACGAAGCCTCATGTCAACTTTGACTATGAGATTCCCCCTTCTGACGGGCAACTTGTAATTTGGCAATAAAATAACTTTTTGGACTTTTCTTATCGGTGATCATTTTATGGTCACCCTTTGGAGGTTGAAAACGCATATGGTTTATGGAAATATTATCCCGAATTCACGTATTTATTCTTTCGTCTGAGTTGAAATCTATATCTTTGTAATCAATAATTGACAATTCTATCGAGAAAAAGTCTATCGGTTAAATCTAACCTCTGAGCAACGGCATTGGAAGATACCACCAAACAGCCTCCAACGGCTGACGCTTCATTGTATAATGGGCAGCCTACCGACACAGGCTCATCGTGTCCAAGTGCAAGACTTACCTCTTGCACGCCCTCCATCTCAAAGAACAAAGGTGGGGTGTCGGTAGAGAATGTGCCTAATGCAAACAGACAATGGTTTGTTCTGCGAGTTTCGTATGGACGTATCGTCAAGGCTAAAGCATTTGTTGAAGCTAAAGGACTTGAATGTCATGTTCCTATGCGATACAAAGAGATTAAGAAGCAAGGTAAAAAACGAATCATCACAAAACCACTTCTTCCCTCATTTCTATTTGTTCATGCGACAGCAGAACAAGTTAAAACATTACTCAATGAAATCAATGTAAGTTTTGATGAGAGCAGAAACCTACTAAGTTATTACTTTGACCATACGGTTCATCTTCAAGAAAATCCAGAACGCAACCCTCCACTCATCATACCTGATGAAGCGATGGACAACTTCATCAGACTTACATCCATAAAGAATCCGCACATAATCCCTGTTACAACAGAAATTATTCAATATAAATTAGGCGATATGGTTATTGTAACAGAGGGCGAATTTAAGGATATTCATGGCAGAGTGGCAAGGATTGCTGGACAACAGAGAGTGGTTGTGGAATTATTTGAAGAATGCTTTGTGGCAACTGCATACATACCAAAGACTGCTATGAAACCATATATATAACTTTAAATCACTACAATATCTATGACAGAAAAGACAAAAAATATACTTAGTTTCAGTCACAAGGAGGCAATGGATTTCTTTTTGAAGTCAGAACAATATCATGGTTTTGAACTACCTGAATATTTCGTATTCGATGACTTGCTTCATAGAGTCAAGAATGCAGTTGGCGATACGCCCTATGAGAAATGTTTAAATGAAGAAACTTCACCAGAACAATTATCAGATGTAAACCTTGACATTCTGCTAAATAAGGATGGACGTTATGCTGTTCGTCCCATTATTCTTGCCAATCCTTTCCTTTATTATTTTCTCGTAAGGGAAATCTGCAATGAACAATCATGGACGGCTATAAAGCAACTATTTGAGAAGTTCAACGTTCCATATATTACATCTTGCGCCCTGCCTGTCATACCTAAGGAAAAAGAGCCTTTTCATAAATCCACGACTATCCTCAATTGGTGGAGTTCCATGGAGCAGCGAAGTATCGAGTTGTCCTTGGAATATCGTTATATGTTCGTTACGGACATCACCAACTGTTATGGTTCGGTAAATCCACAGGCATTTGACTGGGCTTTCTCATTCAAAGGTACAGAACATGAGCACGAAACAGAAAATCCTATTGCCAAGAATATCCAAAAGTATCTTCGTGCCTTCCAACAAGGGCGCAACATTGGGATTCCGCAGGGGAGTGCCATATTTGACTTTATTGGCGAAATCATCCTTGGCTATTCCGATTTATTGCTTCACGAAGCAATAAAGAGAGAGGGTATCAAAGCTTCTTACGAAATCATCCGTTACCGTGATGACTACCGTATATTCTGTAACGACAAAGATGAACTTGAAAAGATTTCATATATTCTTCAACACGTGCTGGAGAGTTTGAACTTCCGCATGAATAGCAAGAAGACCAAGATTAGCGACAGTATAGTTACCGATGCCGTCAAGCCCGACAAACTTGCCTATATCTACAACACACCTATTTTTAATAAGAAAGGTTGTGACTTTGATAGTTTTGAGAAACACCTGCTCTACATACTTCTGTTTGCTCGGCAATATCCCGATAGTGGTTCTATAAAAACTATGCTCTCGGACATAGACAAAAGAATCGAAGATAGGCTTAAGCCTTATGAAGAAGAGGTTACCACCATACCTATTCTTGAAGGAGGTGAACCAAAGACCGAAAAAGTAATGAAGCAACGCAGACTTATAGGAGGCAGCATCCGAGCCATGTCAGCGGTCTGTGCACAAATAGCCTTAGAAAATGTCAGTTGTTGCCATTACGCCCTGCGAGTATTTAGCCGAATGGTGGACTCCTTGAAAGATGAAAAGGAAAAAAGCGCTATCATCAGTCTCGTTTATTCAAAGCTCTGCAATCAACCAAACTCCGACTACAACCAGCTCTGGCTACAGAACATGACGTACCAACGAGACAAAAAGAAAGGCACATCACCGTATAAAGTGCGGCTGTGCCGTGTGGTAGCAGGGGACAAGAATGTGGAATTGTGGAATAATGAGTGGGTGAAGCCTCAATTCTTGTCAAGCTTGCATACAAATGGAATAGTCAATGCAGATATTCTGAAGAAGGTCACTCCGGTGATTACGTTCAGGGAGAGAAGAGCTTATGATAACCAGTTTTATCTGCCGACAGAAGAAGAAATTAGAGAATCTGAGACAATAGCCACTTTTTAGATAGGCTTATAAGAAGGAATCAGCATGAGGATTATTCATAATTAGAATAAAACACAAATAAGAATGGCAACTTGGAAGTATACAGATATAAGCATAAATGGGCGGCTTGTCAAAGCACAAGCTCCCATCATAGTATCAGCAAGTAGAAGTACCGACATACCAGCATTTTATACGGACTGGTTTTTCAAGCGGCTTGAAATTGGTTATTCGGCATGGACTAACCCATTTAATGGCGTTAAATCCTACGTTTCCTATGACAAAACACGTTTCATCGTGTTTTGGTCTAAAAATCCAAGACCACTCCTTGATTACCTTAACATTCTTGAAGAGCGTAATATTAAGTGCTACATACAATATACCCTTAATGATTATGAGGCGGAAAAATTAGAGAATGTTCCTCCTTTGGAAGCGCGCATAGAAACATTCAAACGATTAGTGAATCGATTAGGAAAAGGGGCTGTTGTTTGGAGATTTGACCCGATGATTCTAACAGATGACATAACCATCGAAGACTTGCTATGCAAGGTAAGGAACATTGGAGATCAACTCAAAGGATACACTGAAAAGTTGGTGTTCAGTTTTGCGGATATATCCCTTTATAAGAAGGTAAAAGCTAATTTGGAAAAAGATGGCATTCCTTATCATGAATGGACTACAGAACAAATGGAAGAGTTTGCAAAGAAGCTATCTATCATGAACAAAGAACGAGGATGGAACTACTCGCTTGCTACCTGCGGCGAAAAGATAGATATTCATAAATACGGTATTGAGCATAATCGCTGTATTGATGGTGATTTGATAGCTCGTCTTGCATGGGAGGATAAGAAACTGATGGACTTTATGAAGATAAAGGTGGAAGACATTCCAGCACCATCATTGTTCGGAGAACCAGAATTGCCCAATGGAGCAATTCCATTGCCAAACAATCACTATTTTATTAGCAAGCATAAAAAAGACGCAGGACAACGACAATATTGTCAATGCATGGCAGCAAAAGATATTGGAGAGTATAACACATGTCCTCATTTATGTGAATATTGCTATGCAAATGCTACAAAACAGCAGGCTCTCAATAATTGGCGATGCCATCAAGATAATCCATATTCTGAAACAATCACAGGAAGATAGATATGACATATTCTGAACAAATACATAAATGCCACGGTATCGATGACATAATAAATGTTTGTCATGATGCTATACCACAACAATACAAGGCAATGCCTTGGACACATCCTGAATTAAATCGTGGCATAGCTTTACTATCATCCGATGATGCCCTCAATTGCTATATGTCTGCATATGGAGATATGCATGTAAACAAGTGTCGTGCCGCTATGATGAATTTTCCTTTTGATAAACTTCAAGGGAATATTGAAATTGTCGATTGGGGATGTGGACAAGGCATTGGTTCTGCTACAATTATTGATATTCTTAGACAACGTGACTTGCTCCGTTGGTTAAAAAAAATAACATTGATAGAACCATCGGAAAGTGCCTTAATTCGAGCCACTCAGAATATTAAATTATTGACTCGAAATCTTGTCGAAATTGATCCAAAAAATAAATACCTTCCCTCAAAAGAAATTTGCGAAGAACATACATTATCCCCTATTGGCTACAAATACACCAATATCATTCATGTCTTTTCCAACATCTTAGATATACCAACTCTATATTTGGGAACAATAGCTCGTATGGTTGCCTCAGCATCTGGCAATCATTTCATTCTATGTATTGGTCCCCAAAATAGCGCAGCATATAGAATAGAACGATTCTGCTCTGTATTTGGCGACCAGAAGTATTTTAGCAAAATAAATAGTGTATACTATGGTAGAACCAAGCGAACAGCACATCCATATACCTGTATGACAAGATGTTTTATCTATAATGGAGCACCTATAGATTTAAGCCGCCTATCGTTAGTTCCGGAAAATCATGAAGATGTCTATAATGATTATGACCTTAGACTACAAATTCAAAATAAAGTTCTTTCTCCACAAAAGGCAAGAGTCGCCTGGAGATTAAGAAACATTTTATCTATTGACGACATAATGTATATTGATGCCGTTGTCAACGAAGTAGCCGTAGATTTTATTATAGTACGCCCAAACAAGGGAATTCTACTCATTAATATGTTTGAAGAACGTTTGGAACGCTGTACGCTTTCTGAAAACAAAAAAGAAATAGAAAATCCAGATTGTAAATATCAGAATCCAATAGACCTCATTAACCTTTGTCAAACAAGTATAAAAGATGGTATCGAGGAATTATTGATTGGTACTATAGAAGATAACCATAATTTTAGTGTTATTAAAAAAATGGTTATTTTCTCAGAAAACTCCATCGAACAGGTAAAAGCATTCTTTAGCTGTACTTCCAATATCGTAAATTACACTTACGTTTTTGGAAAAGAGTTTATAGAAAATAAAAAAGTTTCATCACAACTCTATAACACCATAAATTTTCTCTATAATACAAAAATTTTTGATGATGTTATTAAACACAAATTGGCAAAAATAATCTCCCCATCTTGGCACTCATACCAAGAAGGACAAATAGGAATACAGCCCATTGGAGCACAAAGGAAACTGTCTGAAAGCAGCACGACACAACAAAAGATTAGTGGCGTTGCCGGCTCAGGAAAGACTCAGGTACTTGCATTTAGAGCCATAAATGCTATGAAACGTACAGGTGGTAGTGTTCTTGTCCTAACATACAATATAACATTAGCAAACTATTTAAAGTTTAGACTTTCTGAAATCCGAGAGGATTTTTCATGGGAAAAAATTGACATTTATCCTTATCACCAATTCTTCAGAATACGTGCAACAGAATGCCATTTGCACGTTGATTTTGATTCATATGAGGATTGTGATTTCTTTTACAAAGTGAGAGAGCATAAAAAGTATTCTGCAATATTCATCGATGAAGTGCAAGATTATACTACAGAATGGATTCGCATTGTTATGCAAAATTTCCTCCTTGAACAAAATGGAGAATTTGTTGTGTTTGGAGATCCAAAACAGAATATCTACAACCGTCCTTTAGATGCAAATGGTGATATTCGCTTAGGTGTTATTGGAGGATTTTGGAATCGCCAATTAACTACAAGTCGCCGATTTAGCAATCCACGTTTAGCGAACCTTGCTACGGCATTTCAAGCACAATTTATGCCTAATCACCCTACAGATAATATCTCTACAGATAATGCACTTGAAAACACGCTTAATTTTCAAGTGCTAAATTATATCGACATAAGGGGCAACTGTTCACTTGATATATTGGTTAGCAATATTATAAACATTATATCAAATGATATTAATGAAGTAAAAGACTTTGTTGTTCTATCATCAACGACCAAGCTACTGCGTAGCATAGATTTTCTTTATCGCCATCAAACAAAAGCGCAAACTGAAACGACCTTTGTTTCAACAGAGGTTCTCGAAAGATTGAAAAAAGCGCACAATTGCCCAGACGAAAAAACGGCCGACTGGAAATTTCACAGAGATTTTGAAGCATTAGAACGAACAAGAAAACAATTATTCACTACAGATAAACGCTACTTAAAAATATCCACAATACAAAGTTTTAAAGGTTGGGAATCCCCATCGGTTATAGTCGTCTTAGAAAATGACTATATATCAAAGGCGAATAATTTTGATCCGATGTCGCCTCAAACAATATATACTGCAATAACTCGTGCAAGAGAAAATATGTATATAGTTAATATAGGTAATAATTATTATCATAATTTTTTCTATAATCAATCGTTATGAATAATTTTACACAAATTGAAAAATATGCCATAATTAAGATACTATTATGTATCATGAAAGCAGATGGCATTATTGATCCCAAAGAAGAGGATTTTATGAATCATATCTATAGTTGCTTTGCCATTACAATAAGTGAATTGGAAGATATCTCGAATATTGATGACATACAAGCAAGTCATATTATCCGCAAAATGACAGATGAAAAGAAAGCACAAGTTATGCCTATCTTTATAGGAATGGCTAAAGCTGATGGCTTTATCCATCCAAAAGAAAAAGAAATTATAAATAGAATTCTCATTTGATATACAAACTCCTTACAAAAAGTTTGCATGAAAAATTTGTTTATATTATGAAAAGTATTCTGCATATAATTGAAAGTAATAATCTTTTCGGATTAGCCGATAACTATAATATCGAGATTGTTGAGTGCGTTTATGAAAAGATAAAACATCTAAAAAATGGTAAATATATTGTCATCAAAGATAAAATGGCTGGAATCCTTGACCGCGATGGAAAAATTCTTTTTTATTCTCAAGCTAAACGCATACATTATGATGGTATTGATATCTTCCACTACAAAATTGATGATAAAAGGGTTTACTTTTCTTTTATCAACAATGATGTTTTTTATCTTTCTGTTGACAAATTAAGGTATGATGAAAAACTTCAGATTATAAATGTATGGAAAGATGGTGAATTAAAGGTCTACAATTATGATTTTAGTCAAATTCAAACAGGTTACGACCAAATAGAAAAAACTGAATTAAAACAAGGTACAAGTAAATTCTATTTAGGTAAGAAAGATAATATGTGGGGTATGTTTAGAATAAAAAGGGCACAAAAACATGAGTTAGAAATCATCACCACACTTGACCCCGTTTATTGTAATCCTGAAGAAGTTTTACTAGCCTTTAAAAATTCAAGACATAATATAGTTCGAAAGCATAAGAGAACAAAAGATGTCACAACGGTAGAAAGTCAAGAGAACAACAATTGAAATCAAACATATATGAACATAGCAGAGCAAATACGTTTAAAGCTCCAACTGAAGGAAAATTCAGAAGTGGAATATAAGTCAGCAGCAGGTGGTTTTCCGAAAACTGAATTCTGGCGTTCATTCTCAGCCTTGGCTAATACCAATGGCGGCACGATTGTATTAGGAGTGAAAGAGAAAAACCATAAATTCACGCCTGATGGCCTTTCTAAAGAACTTGTTGCAAAATACAGGAAGCAGTTTTGGGATGATGCCCACAATAAGTCGTGTGTGAACATTCCGTTATTGGTTGAGAGTGACATTGAAGAAATAAAGACTGACGGAGGGCAATATCTACTTGCCTTTAGGATTCCTCGTGCTCAATACGACTTGCGCCCCATACATCTGACGCTTACTCCATTCGGGCATACTTATAAACGTAGAGATGAAGGCGATTATCTCTGTTCCGATGATGAAATAAAACAGATGTATTCGGATGCCAATAATATGAGGGCATCGGCAGACTCCCGAATTTTACGAGGTTATTCCATCAATGATATAGACATACCGACCCTACACCAATATCGCCGCGCATACGATATCAAACACGAGAACCATCCTTGGACAGAGATAGATGATAAGCAGTTCTTGGAAAATATAGGTGCCTATCGTAAGGATCGAGCCACGTCAAGGGAAGGTTTCACTGTGGCAGGAATGCTTATGTTTGGCAAGACCAACAGCATTACTGACCCAGAATGTTGCCAAGAGTTTTTTCCAGACTATCGTGAACATTTGAGTGATGACCCTCAGATACGTTGGACTAATCGCATATACCCCGATGGAACATGGGAGGCAAACCTTTACCAGTTTTTTACTCGTGTGTTGCCTTTATTACAACATGCACTGCCTGTACCATTTAGTCTTGACAGCAACCAAATAAGAAACAACACAACAGCAGCTCATGTCGCTTTACGCGAGGCTTTTGCCAACAGTCTTATTCATGCTGCATATACGGTAAGAGGCAATATTGTGATAGATCGCTATTTTGACCGCATCGTATTATCCAATCCCGGCACCATGCTTGTTAGCATGGAAGAATACTATGAAGGTGGGCATAGTGTATGTAGAAATCCAATTATTCAAAAAATGTTTGTATTCTTGGGTATTGGAGAGAAAGGCGGCACTGGTGCTGATGTGATAGCAAAGGGGTGGAAGGATAACGGATGGAGCACACCTACAGTTGAGGAAAAGAGTAACCCTGATAGAATTGAAACATATCTTAAATTGGGAAATAGCACCAATATTACTACGGAAACTCCTGCTGGCACTACGGAAACAGCTACGAAAACTCCTTCTGTTACTACGGAAACTCTTACCGATACTACGGAAACTATTTTCAAAATAATAAGTAAAAATCCTAAGGTTACAGCCAAGGAGATTGCATCTGTATGTGGCATAACCGAAGATGGCGTTGCTTACCATATCAAGAAGTTGAAGCAAAGCGGCCGAATTATTCGCATCGGAGGCTCACGTAATGGGGGAGAATGGAAGATTGTTGAATAATTCTTCCCTACAGATTTAGTAAAACTCAATGAGTACAAAGAATATGTTATTAGGAAACAAGATAAGGTCTCTTAGAGACGAACAAGGAATATTGCAGCGCCAAGTGGCTGCATACTTAGAAATAGACACACCCATGTTCAGCAAGATTGAGCGTGGCGATAGGCGAGCAAAAAGAAGCCAAGTAATTCAAATGGCAACATACTTCAAAGTGGATGAAAAGGAAATGCTTACCCTTTGGCTTGCCGACAAAATTCTAAACGATTTAGAGGGTGAAGATGAATTGAGACTTACAGCCATTGAAACCGCTAAATCCGAGTTAATGGATGTTAATCGTTAAATAGCAACAAACAATTAATGGCTCTGTAACGAATCGTTAAACCACATACAGCCGTTAAACAATGCGCACTCGGTTGTCGTCCACTGGCCTGTGGACGACAACGGAGCGGGCGAAGTTGATTAATTATCCAACTGTAATTTATCGAAAAAGCGCGTAACGCAAAATGCTTTTGCGTTACGCGCTTTGCGCTATGATAGATGAATGTGTCTTACACTCTTACAGCTTCTGTTACGTTCTCAATCTGTTTGAGTTGGTTACAAATGCTTTCAACGTCGTTGGTGTCGTAAACGGAGATAGTGAGTTGGCCGTCGAATATGCCGTCGTTCGTGTCGAGTGTGATGCGCTTCACGGTAAAGTGTGTCAACTTGTGCAACACATCGGCTATGGCATAAAGTACGCCCTGTGAGTCAACACCGCGCACCTCGATCTTTACATCGAAGAGCATCACCTTGTGTGTGTCCCAACGGCAGGCAATGATATTGTTGCCGTAACGCGTCTTACACTTTACGGCCACATCGCAGCTGCGCTTGTGGAGTTGCAAAGTACCGTCGTCGGTAATGTAGCCCAAGACGTCGTCACCCGGAATGGGGGCACAACATTGCTCAAAGCTACACTTACGCAGCACGTCCTCATTGAGCACGAGTATCTCCTTGCGGTTCAAGTTCTTAGCCCAGTTGGCGTTGTCCACTTCGCTGGCCGTCAGCGTGTGGGTAGCGTCCGTGCTCTTCTTCTCCATAAATGAGGGTAGGAAGCGGCGCCAACCCTTTGAGGTGTTGCGACCCTGTAGGAAGTTGAGCGTGGTGTCGTCGAGTTGTATCTTCTCGTCGCCCAAATTGAAGAGAAACTCTTCATTCGATAAGACATTGTAGCAACGACGCAACTTGTCTATCAGTCCACTTGTATATTCCATGTCGTGAGTTGCTACGAAGTTGCGCAGCATTTCTTCACCGCGTTTTTGCTTCTCGCGGCTATCGCGACGTAAGTAGGCTTGTATCTTCGCACGTGCCTTAGCCGTGGTGGCAAATCCTAACCACTCTGGCTGCACGTGTTGATTGCGTGAGGTAAGCACTTCTACTTGGTCGCCACTCTTGAGCACGTAGCTCAGCGGCACAAGTCGGTGGTTGACCTTGGCGCCAAAGCAGTGAGAACCTAAGAAGGAGTGAATGGAGTAGGCAAAGTCTAAGGCCGTAGCGCCTTTAGGCATCGTCTTGAGTTCACCCTTGGGGGTGAAGACCATAATCTCAGAGGCGTAGAGGTTGAGCTTAATGTTGTCAAGAAGATCGAGTGTGTCGGGTTGTGGGTCGTCTAAAATCTCTTTAATAGAGTTGAGCCACTTGTCTAATTCGTTCTCGTCATACTCAGCGTCCTTGTCCTTATATTTCCAATGGGCAGCAAAGCCTACTTCGGCTATATCGTCCATGCGGTCGGAGCGTATCTGTACTTCTATCCACTTGCCTTGTTTCGACATGAACGTGTTGTGAAGGGCTTGATAACCATTTGTCTTGGGGTTGGACAACCAGTCGCGGAAACGTGTGGGGTGGGGCTTGTATATCTCGGTCAGGGCGGAGTAGATGCGGAAGCATTCGTCCTTCTCGTGGGCGCGGTCGGCTGGGGTAAAGACGATACGTATGGCCAAGATGTCGAACACTTCCTCAAAGGGTATGTGCTTCTTCTGCATCTTACACCATATAGAATATGGGCTCTTGATGCGGGCCTTGAGCGTGTATTTCACGCCCATCTCGTCAAGTTTCTGACAGATAGCGGGTGTGAACTTGTCTATAATGTCGTCGCGTTCTACGTGGCTTTCTTCCAACTTGCGTTGAATGGCGGCATAGTCGTCAGGGTGTTCGTACTTAAAGCTGAGGTTCTCAAGTTCGGTCTTAATCTTGTTCAGTCCCAAACGATCGGCAATGGGGGCAAAGATGTAGAGCGTCTCGCCTGCTATCTTGTATTGCTTCGAGGGCAACATGCTTGAGAGCGTGCGCATGTTGTGTAGGCGGTCAGATATCTTGATGAGGATAACGCGTATGTCGTCGCTCATCATGAGCAGCAATTTCTTAAACGTTTCGGCCTGTAGCGAGGCACGGTCGCCAAAGATGCCGCCCGAAATCTTTGTTACGCCTTCTACAATGTTGGCTATCTTAGGGCCGAAGAGGTTGCAAAGGTCTTCGTTCGTATAGTCAGTGTCCTCCTCGACGTCGTGCAACAGGGCAGCGCAGATAGAGGTTGATCCCAATCCTATCTCGCCACACGCAATTTGAGCCACAGCAATGGGGTGGAGGATATAAGGTTCGCCAGAACGACGACGCACGCCTTTATGGGCCTCTTTTGCAAAGTTGAAGGCCTTGGTTATAATGTCCACCTTGCGACGGTGGTTGGAAGCCAAGTAGGTGTCGAGCAGATGTCGAAAGGCGGCTTGAATCAACTCCTCATCCTTTTGCTCTTGCGGGGTGAGGGGTTTGCTCGTGGTTGATGTATTAGGCGTGTCCATAATAGTGGTCGGTTTTGCGTTGATGAATAATAAAAGCGCATCAATCTAAAAAGTTTGAAGCGCTTTGCCCACAAATGTACAAATATTTTTCAAACGTTATATATTTTTTTAATAAACATTGCGGTGGACTGCATAAAATTTGTCGTGGCCGTATGTTTGTTATTTGTGTAGCGTTTTGTTTGTTGCTTTTTTATATAGAGTGGTTGAATGGCAAATTTTTGTCATTGTAACATAGTGAAAAAAAAACTATATCGTGAATGGCAAGGCCTGTATGTTGCCTAATTGGGGGGCGGGTTTGTAACCCGCGGCAGCAGCATGCTTTGAACATCTACTTATAGTCGCTTAGCGACAAATTGCAGTATACCCACACGATTCGTTACAGAGCCATTCGTGTATTTGCTAGTCAAGGCATCGAGCCTTGACTAGCAAATGCCGACGCGGGGACGCGTCGCCCCCAGGTGAGGACGCGTCCCCCCCCAAAAAAAAATTAGGCAGACAAATTGCAGTTTGAAAGTCTCTATGAAATGTTTCAGAACGTCCTAAATAGGCATTGTCCTTACGTATATTTTACCAATGGTGTTTTTTGCTTTCATGTTTCATTTTTATGTTT
>OLFV01000657.1_pt1 | contig 39406 bp, 33 predicted proteins | sample 1605551 | NCBI WGS metagenome assembly OLFV01 (sample SAMEA3888922, study PRJEB22519) | human gut metagenome | biome: human gut; feature: human-associated habitat; material: faeces | place: Denmark | collected 2011 | reverse complement strand
TTCCTTGCCCTGCTGCTCCTTTTCCGAGATGCGCTTGCCGATAGCCCAGTACATCTGCACCCTGCAGAAGTCAACGCTTCGCAAAGCTTTTGAGCGGGAGTCGTCAATTATTTGTTTTATCTCATCGATAAATGTTTCTATACCCTTATCCACCATGTGTTGTTTCGTATTAAATGTTACTTTCATTGAATGTTTCATTGACAAGCGCTATCAACTCCGCAATCTCACATGTTCTTAGTCGGTATCAGTTTGAATCTTGATACGGTTGTTTCTTGAGCGAATAATTGAGTGCCGAATAGCACTACCAATAACAGAAATATCTTTTTCATGTCGTAAACTTTTAGAATTGTCAATGTGTATTGTTAATGGTCTTTAGTTTTTCTTGGTCGTAATGAATTGAGATCCTGATTTTTCGGCTGATTTCCTTGTTAAATGTAAGGTTCATATTCCTTAAAGTCTATCCGCCTTCCAGCCTCAGAAAGATTCTTTTTCTGAACCATTAGAAACGTTGATATAAATGAAGATAAGATAGCCAAAGATACTGTTCTCATTGTGGTTATTGTTATGAGTTCTCTCTCCCAAAGTTAATAAATTCGTCAGAAATAGGAGTATATCAGTTGCTTTTATCTTGACAAAATATAACGCAAAGCCTCCAATGGGTGATAAAACATCATCCTCGGACCGCTGAAACGCATCACCTCGCGTATCTTCTCTCGCATGTCCTGACTGTAGCAATGGACGTGGCATTTGTGACACTTGGTCTTCTCCCACTCTATTCTTCTCATCGCTGAATATGGCCCATTTTGGTGGTTAATCTTCGAGTTGCTTGATGACGACACACGGATTGCCTACAGCGACGCTGTGTGAAGGGATGTCTTTCACGACCACGCTTCCGGCTCCGATGGTGCTGCCTTCACCGATTGTCACTCCTGGAAGAATTGTCACATTGCCGCCTATCCAGCAGTTTCGGCCTATGGTCACAGGCTTGGCCCATTCCTCCCTCGTGTTGCGTTCTTTCGGGTCCGTGCTGTGGCAGGCCGTATAGATGCCGACATTCGGCCCGATGAAGACATCGTCGCCGATTGTAACGGGCGCCTCGTCAAGGACTACGAAATTGAAGTTGGCAAAGAACCTCCTGCCGACCTTGATATGCTTTCCGTAGTCACAATGAAATGGAGGATTTATGAATGTGTCGTCATCGGCCTCCCCCAGGATCTGCTTCAGTATCTCATTCCTTGACTTGAAATCTGTAGGCCTTATCTGATTGTATTCCCAGCACAGCTCCGAACATGCATACAGGTCCTTCAGAAGAGAAGGATCCACTGCGTTATAAATCTCTCCGCTGAGCATCTTTTCGTATTCTGTCATATCTGCTTTATTTGAATGCGAAGATAATGATTTTTAACTTGACTATACCCTCCCCGCATCGCTTCTGTCAATGGTGCTGACGGATAACGGAACAAGACTTGAAATTGACTTTCTGATTCAGAGGAACGGGAAATTACTGCCAATAGAGGTGAAGGCTGAAGGTAATGTAAGAGCGAAGTATTGCCCAAATCGTGTGATTTATCTAAATTTGGCGTGTCGGAATTAGTGACAGTCACGTTACGGATTCCGGGATATTGGATTTGAACTGGATTGGACATGAAAAATACTTACGACATTGAAACTTACATTGACAAACTCGAGGGAGAACTTGTGCGGATCTGTCGCGAATACGGCTTTCCTGTAACGTCGGCACCCAAGGAGGAAGCTGTGTCCCCAACAGCACCGTCAATGCTTTTGTCAAGTCCTGACATTGACGGGCATTGGCAAAAATTGGGCGGGGACTATATTGCAGATGCAATGCCGCAAATTGCTGATTATCCTACAGTTGCCGTCGCGTGGGCTGCTTATCTGGGTATGGCGGTGGCCTGCGGTTGGGATTCGGACTGGGCAATGTGTGCGAACATGCCTTATTCAGTCTATTATGGCCGCCATGGTTTCGATGACATGGATGACCACATCATCAGTGTCATTATCGGCATTGACCTGAATTCTCCGGAAGCCGAGTCACTTCGGGAACTATTCCGCAAATGTGCAGATGCCACGGTTTCGCTGATACGACACGAACACATTGAGCCACAGAGTATTACCGCATATCAGGTCTTCGTGGCGTCCTGTCAGGAGATGTACCGTATCGGCGCTGCAGTTGAACTGGCGCGTCTCGGCTACAAGTTCGAAAAACTATAACAGTCCCTTTAAAGAATGAAATCATGTATCCCGTTTTGGCAACACTTCTGATACCGTTCCTTGGTACGACTTTAGGAGCTGCTTTCGTGTTCCTTATGAAACGCGATATGCCGGCATTTATGCAAAAGATTCTGCTGGGGTTCGCATCCGGCGTGATGGTAGCGGCATCGGTCTGGTCATTGATAATTCCGGCCATCGACATGGGAGAGGGGCCGTATGCCGTAGTGCCTCCTACCATCGGTCTGCTGGCCGGCTTCGCATTTCTGTTGCTTATCGACTACATCACACCGCACATTCATATCAGCGGAGAAGCGGAAGGTCCCCGTAGCCGCCTGTCACGGACCGCAAAGCTGGCATTGGCAGTAACAATTCATAATTTTCCGGAGGGTATGGCGGTTGGCGTCGCGCTCGCCGGTTCACTCTCGGCGGATTTCAATCTGGCCGGTGCGCTGGCTCTCGCCCTGGGAATAGCAATCCAGAACATCCCGGAAGGAGCTATTGTGTCAATGCCTTTGCGCGCTGCCGGTAACTCCCGTTGGAAATCATTCTGCCTCGGAACATTGAGCGGAATCGTGGAACCGATTGGCGGTGGGCTTGTATTGTTTTTGGCGACATCCATTCTGGGCATCATGCCTTACATGTTGGCGTTCGCAGCTGGAGCCATGCTATATGTAGTGGTCGAGGAACTGGTTCCTGAATATTCTAAGGGAGAGCACTCCAATATCGGCACAATAGGTTTTGCGCTCGGGTTTGCTCTGATGATGGTGTTGGACGTGGTATTGGGATAGATTTCCTATCGCAAATATTGAGAGCGGCAGGAAAGAAAGACTTTGTCCCGGAATTCGCCCACTTTCTACGCCGGTTAGCCGAAGGCCTTGTCCGCCTTCAGCCTGACACTGCTCGGATTCCTTTTACCCGTATTTTCTGACCCTCTGATTTCTTCGTGATAAAGATAATTCACTATTGTGGGATGTCCTTTGGGACTTCGTTCGTAAGGCAATTCGTTATCTATATATTTACATTGAGACTCATGTGCCATTTTCGCGGCCTCTTGCTCCAATTGCTTCCAATATGTTCGGTCTTTATGCAAATAGATTTCTTCATAAAGTGGGAACAAATGGGGATAGTATGATTTGATATAACCCATAATGTTGGCCTTAAAACCACCTCGCAGATTCAGGTTCTCAAGCCAAAAGAGGTCGCAAATGTCTTTCACTTCTTGAAAGATAGCTTTGAAATCGGTGATGCCCGGGAAGATGGGCGACACAAAACAAATGGTTCGGATGCCCGCCTCATAGACCTTTCGCATGGCTGCGAGGCGCCGTTCTATGCTCACGGCCTTGTCCATGGCGGCACGAAAAGTCTCATCAAGCGTGTTGACTGACCAAGATACGGTGACTTTCTTCATTTGCCGGAGCAGGCCAAGGTCGCGCAACACGAGGTCGCTCTTTGTGCAAATGAGTATTTCCGCATCGCTGTCTTTGAGCTCTTCAAGCAGTTTACGTGTCCTGCGGAACGTTGCTTCTTCAGGATTATACCCATCGGTCACTGATCCAATAACCACCCGTTGTCCGGAATATTTATTCGGATTATTGATTGCAGGCCAATGTTTCACGTCCAAGAAAGTGCCCCATTCTTCTTTATGTCCTGTGAAGCGCTTCATGAATGAGGCGTAACAATACTTGCAAGCATGGGTGCATCCCACGTATGGATTCGTCGAGTAGCCACCAACAGGGAGGTTGGACTTGGTCATGATGTCATGCACCTCTTTCGTTCCAATGAGTGTTTCTGCCATATTTCCTCCTTATCCAAGGATTATCGTTGCATTTCGAATTTGCTGGACATTCATCGTTTATTATAATTAAAGTTTAACATTGGCTTCCAGCATAATACCATCCTTCAGTGGTTCATCATCATCAGAAAACAAATTCGCCTTATATTGTACACAAAGCACGAGCATTTCGCTGCTGCCTGTGTTCTTGAAAGCACGTTTGCCATTGGGCGCAATTCTCACGATGCTTCCCTCTGAAACAGGAAACCTTTTGCCGTCCACTTCGAAAATACCTTCACCTTTAAGAATGAAATAAAGTTCTTCGTGGGTTTTATGGGCATGGAGTGTGCCATAATCCTGCCCGGCTGCAAGACTTTGGAAAGACAATTCTGCGCCTGTTGCCTGTAGTGCATGTCCGGCAAACATCTTTCCGGGAATAGAGAAATTGCCCATAGCCAGCTCATATTCCTTAATTTCATTCAACTTACCTACGTTCACCGTGGTAAAGTTCTCACCTTTTTCTACAATTTGAATTTCTTTCATAATGCTATTTGTTTTGATTACGAGTGCAAAGGTACTGTGTAAGACAACGGCACATTCTACCATTAACAATAGATGTTCTGCCATTTTGATGAACCATTAATTATTCGTACATTCGTTGTATGAAATTAGAGACTCATCCCCAAGAACTTACACAAGTTCCTTTCAGCAAAACGGAATGTGGTGTAGCCTTCAACGTAAATACAGATACGCACGAGCGTTTGCGGGGCGTATTGATGAAGTATCCGTCTTTCAAAACCAACTTTTTCGAGTTGTTTTTCTTCAGGAAGGCATCCGGATGGCTGCGTTATGGCTTTCAACATATCGCGTTGAAAGACAATACTGTGCTGATTCTTTCGCCACATATCCATCAGGAGTGGCATATAGATGAAAGCCAAACGGATTATCGTTTCCTTATTTTCCGTGATGATTTCCTTTCAACATATCTTGCAGATCCTTTCTTTACTTATCGTTTGCTTTATTTCTACCAAACAGATTTCCCGCCCTATCTGTCGGCTACTCCTATGGAACAACAAGAATACGAGCGTTTGCTTGTCCGGATAAAAGAAGAACTCAACCATCCTCTTGCCGACAGCTATCACATCATCGTATCCTTGCTTCATTATTTGCTAATGACCCTTAATCGCAGGTATTCTGCTCAATACCATCTGCCTTTTGATGCCCCCAAGAACCACCATGCCTTTGAGTTCAAACAGCTCTTAGAAAAACATATTCGCCAGTACCAGCAAGTGGCCGACTATGCGGCCATGCTGAATATCAACCGCATCACATTGAATGCTTCTGTACAGGCACAATATGGGCAAACGGCCGTACATCTGCTGAAACAGCGTCTGCTTGCAGAAATCAAGAATGAAATACTCTTCACTGACAAAACTACCAGTGAACTGGCATATGAATTCAATTTCTCGGAGCCGGGACATTTAATGCGTTTCTTCAAAAAACAAACGGGACAGACGGTTACGGAGTTTAAAGAAGAATATAAAGGACAACAGTAAACCGTAGAGAAATATTGATTAGTCACAAGAACTTTCAATAAACCGACAGCAATTGTAATTCTTTTCGCTAATTTTGAACTGGTAAAGAATGGAGTCAATGAAAAATCCGGATAAGATTTTGGTGCGTGGCGCCAGGGTGCCCGGTTCGGGAAAATCCTCGCTGGCGCTTGGCGTGCTGTATTCCGAAATCGCTTCATTCCCGAGTTTCTCAGAATGCAAGGACGGGACGAATAATGCAATATTGCCTGTCCTTATATAGCTGATATGTACACTCTATGAGATTACTGATAGTGTTGCGAAAATACCAGCCCCACGCATTACTTTCCGAGTATTCCGAAGACGACCAATACCAGCCTCTCTCGCCGAAGGTGTCCTTGTCACCATCGGGGATAGCCTCCATCCATTTATTCAAGGCGGCTGGAATATCTCCCTGCTTGTGCCAGACGAAAACATAGCTGGACGCGGCTGAACCTGTTTTTGACGAGGTCTGCTCATTTTTATCAGCCAACTCCGGACAACCTCCCAGATTTTGCAGAATGTCCCACCATTGACCGGAGGAAGGAAGATACCATCCTGTAGTAGATGCTGGAACCGGACAAGCCGTGTTGTGTTCGTCGGCTGCCTTGAATGCGGGATGATTGTCGAAGTTGCCGTATTTGCTTCGGATATGCTCACAATTGCCGTAACCGTTGATGTCGTTGTAGTTATCAGCTTGCGTCTTGCATTTCTTCAGCCCATCTTTTTCATATATTGCACTCCACCTTTCATTTGCCGGAGTCCTCTTCACGGACATGACAAGACCGTGGGCATTGCCTTCACCTCCCAGTTTCTCTTTTTCCTTTGCGCCGATACGGTTCCTGTCCGTCTGGAATACAATGCCGACGACATTGGCAACCCGCACTATTGAGATATCGGTATCTTTTGACAGCACTCGGCCGTCTGCAAGGAAGAAGTCGCCCACCTGCAGCTGATGCTCAATTTGAGTTACCTTTGCCCCGTTCACATTGTAAGTCTTATAGCTATTTGCTATGATACCGGCAGGGATAATTCTGAACTTTTTCTTGTGGACGCCATCGGCATAACTGCCGATAATGGTCGGGACAATCTGTGCAGATGGCGGAACGATGTAGCGGTAAGAGCCGCTCGTAGTCTTGTATGGCTTGTTTTCGCCGAAGTCTGCCGATGTCACGTAGTCGGGGATACCTCCGTTTTCGGAGTTGGTGAACCGATATATTGTTCTGGGCACTTCAATTACAGCCATCGCCATGCGGTGCGTCATGGAGAACGGGAGGTTGATGCGGCCGTCTTCGTTCTTGACGGGCGACAATGGGGCCGCAGCTGTCATGAGGTCGGAAGCAGTGTAGCCGTCCTTGTAATTGCTTTGGTCTGCTTTCGGCGTCCATTTCGAGATTACGTCAGCGAAGAAGGCGGCATCGTCGTCGGCGTTCGGATTGACTGTGCCCTGTAATGTTTCCTGATAGGGATAGTAGAGGAAATATCGGTCGGCGGAGTTGAAATGGAGCGTTGTGCCTTGCGGCAGAGTCCATTCAAGTTTACCGTCGGCCTGTGTGAGGGTGAGTTTGATGTTTTCAGACGTCACCTTGCCGTTTTGCGTCACGTACAGGCCGCAGGCATCGCCGGCAGTGAACTCGGTGATGAATCCGTTCTCCACGGTACGTGTGACGGCATCATTGTCATATCCTCCGTCGGAGACGGTGATTGCGACGGGTACGCCGGACTCTGTCTTGCCGGTCAACATTGGCATGTCCTTGCTGCATGAGACTATCGCAAGGGCTGACAAGCATAATGTAGTGTATATATTCTTCAGGTTCATATCTTCTGTAAATTAGAAAGCAAGGACGGGACGCACATCAAAATTGCGGGTTCTTTGGCCGACAGAGCAACTGACAATATTATCATACACGTACCAGTATCGTGCAAAATAGTCGTATCCGCACTCCGATGAAGACCAATAAAAGCCTTGTTTGCCACTGAATGCGTCCTTGTCCTCAATGGCAATCTTCTCCATCCATTTATCCAAAGCGCCAAGAACATCTCCTTGGTCAATCCATGAGAAATTATCGGAATCCGACGAGGTCTGCTCTTTTTCGTCTGCCAATGCCGGACAAGCGCCCAGATTCAGTATGATGTCCCACCACTGGCCGGAGGAAGGAAGGTACCATCCGGTAGTGGTCTGTGGAACCGGACAAGTCGTGTTATAGTCGTAGGCAGCCTTGATTGCGGGACATTTGGAGAAGTAGAAGCCGCTGCGGATATGTTCACAATTGCCGTAACCGCTGATGTCATTGTAGTTCTGCGCTTTTGTCTGACACTGCGTCATCCACATATTCATAGCCATTCCCCAGGTGATGCCCGTAGCAGCATTTTTGATAGCCATCACAAGGCCGTGGACATTGTCTTCACCTCCCAGTTTCTCTTTTTCCTTTGCTCCGATGCGGTTCCAGTCCGTCTGGAACACGATGCCGACGACTTTCCTTGCATCACCGGTATTCGGGTTGGTCAGCACAGGAGCGGGCTTGGGACTTGCAATCTTCATACTGCCGTCAGCGGACTTGCGCAGGCCTCCGTCGCTCCAAGTCCCGTCGGAGTAGAAGTAGTCTCCGATTTTAGGATCGGCATTCGCAATGATGTCCTCGGTGGAACCGCTGTCGGTCCATGCATTACTGCTTATGGTCACGAGCTCCACTTCCAGCCCTTCTACCTTGACCGTAACATCGTAGGTGCTTACCATGCCGGGGACGAGAGGCTGGGCATCTGCAGGGGCAGTGTAATGGAGAGTGGTGCCCAAGTCAGTTTCCACGGTAAGTAAACGCTGGCCGGCGGTCTCTTGCGGAATCACGAGTGCCTCATAGGTGGCGACATATTGTTCCGGATCACTCGGGGCTGACAGTTGACGAGACACGATAGTTCCCCGTGTGCCGCCAGATCCCCAGTCGCCCATCATTGCTCCTCCGGCATCCGGCGCAACGTAACTCGCTTCGAGCAGCAGGTCGCCACCGATACGCACCGAACTGATACGTTCGGCAGAAGTGGCATATTCTGATTTCACGATGTTCACCACCACCTTGGAGGTCTGGTGATAGAACTTCATCGGCACAGGATTGGCAACATGGTCCGAATAACTGGCCTCAGTCGCGGCGAAGAGCAGATCGCTCTGCGCATAGCCTTCACCACGCTGGTCGGCCTTGACTGCCCATTTGTCAGGTGCTGCTGCGGCATTTGCGCCACCTGCCGCGGACGACCCGTCGGCGCAGTACCATGCGCGAAATCGCTTCCTCTCGTCGTCGCGTGTCCACCCAAATGGAATGTCTGTTGTCAATGTCCCGTCGGCCGCTGCGGTATAGATCTTCACTTCGGACTGAATGCCCCCGGTGGATGAGGTAGCCTCGACAGCTACCTGCTCGCCACCCGTCCAGGCATTGTTGTCCGCCGTGGCGCGCGTCATGGCCTCGATGCCGGCAGTCAAGCGCAGCTCCGGCATATCCAGACCGCGCACCTTCTCTTTCGAGCAGGCGGCCAGCACGAGGATTGCCAGCGAGCATAATGTTGTGATTCTGTTCATTGTCGTAAATGTTCTATGTGTTGTCTCTCGTTCGGAGGCTGTAGGCACATCCGGAACTTGATTCGCAATCCACCACAAGTTAAGCGGAAAATTTTAAATCAACCCGTTATTTGCCGATATGTATCGGCTTGATTTTCAGAATCACACATCTTTGTGGTTTAGGACATTTCGTTTTTGTGGTTCAGGCTATTTTTTGTCGTTTGTGCTATTTTCGCTAAATTTAGGGCTGCAATTATTTGAGTCAATGAAAAGTCAAGATAAGATATTGGTGCGTGGCGCCAGGGTGCACAACCTGAAGGACATAAATGTGGACATTCCGCTTGGAAAGATAGTGGGAATCGCCGGAGTGTCTGGCTCGGGGAAATCCTCGCTTGCGCTTGGCGTGCTGTATTCCGAGGGCTCAAGGCGTTATCTTGAGTCACTTTCGACATATACGAGAAGAAGAATGACACAGGCCTCGAGAGCTGATGTGGATGAGGTGCTTTATGTTCCAGCGGCACTTGCAATGCATCAGAGACCTGCGATTCCAGGCATACGCAGCACTTTCGGTACTGGAACAGAACTGCTCAACAGCCTCAGGCTTATGTTCTCCAGGCTGGCCAGCCACAGATGCCCCAACGGACACTATGTGGAACCCTCCTTGCGGGTAGCCGCAGGAAAGGACCTTGTCTGTCCCGTGTGCGGAGCGCATTTCTATCCTCCGGGAGCCGAAGACTTGGCGTTCAACAGCCAGGGGGCATGCCGGACTTGCGACGGAACCGGAACTGTCCGAACAGTGGATGAATCTACACTCATCCCTGATGAGAACCTTACGATAGACGAAGGGGCGGTCGCACCATGGAACACGCTGATGTGGTCGCTCATGAAGGATGTCTGCAGAGCAATGGGCGTGCGCACCGACATTCCTTTCAAAGACTTGACCGACAAGGAGAAAGATATTGTCCTTCACGGTCCTGCCGAGAAGAAGCACATTCTCTACAAGGCCAAGAATTCCAATGACGCGGCCGAGCTGGATTTCACTTTTTACAATGCCACCTACACTGTTGAGAACGCATTGGCGAAGGTCAAGGACGAGAAAGGCATGAAAAGGGTTGAGAAGTTTCTCAAGCTCAATGTCTGTCCTGACTGCGGAGGCACAAGGCTTTCCGACGCGGCCAGGGCACCAAGGCTCAGGGGAATATCCTTGGCTGATGCCTGCAAGATGACTCTCACAGAGAGTGTAGAATGGGTTAAAGGTGTGCCGGCTTCACTTCCTGAAGAAATGAGACCTATGGCCAAAAGCATATGCGATTCTTTTCTCGATGCAGCCAAACGCCTGATGGACTTGGGAATAGGCTATCTGTCCCTGGACCGTTCGGCCGCGACTCTTTCGACTGGAGAACGCCAGAGAATGCAGCTTGCCAGAGCTGTCCGAAACCGCACTACCGGAGTCTTGTACGTATTGGATGAGCCGTCAATCGGTCTGCATCCGTCGAATATCATTGGCCTTTGCGGCGTGATGGAGGACCTGATAGCGGACGGGAATTCCGTGGTGTTGGTGGACCACGACACCCAGATTCTGGCCAAATCCGACTGGATGATCGAAATGGGGCCAGGAGCCGGCTCGAACGGCGGAGAAGTGGTGGCACAAGGCACTGTCAATGACATTGAGGCCAATGCACAATCGAAGATCGGACCATTCCTTTCGGGCAAAGCTTCTATTAAAGTAAGACAACAGGTAGAGGCAGCCAATATGCTCAATGATGGGAAGATAACGATGACTACTGGTGCTATCCACACAGTCCGGCCGCTCAGCGTGGAAATTCCAAAAGGACGGCTTACTGTGGTCACAGGAGTCTCCGGTTCCGGCAAGACCACCATGGTGCTGGAAAGCCTCATCCCCGCTTTGCAGGCGAAAATCTCAGGCCACGAGCTTCCGGCGCATGTGAAGTCAATCGAGGCTGACGGAATCCGTCAGGTCAAGCTCATCGACGCTTCTCCTATCGGTATCAATGTCCGTTCCACCGTAGCGACTTATGCCAATGTCCATGATGAACTCAGGAAAGTCTTCGCCAAAACTCCGGACGCTAAGAAGCACGGCTACAAGGATGGTGACTTCTCCTATAACACAGGCAAACTGAGATGCCCTACCTGTGACGGTACCGGAGTGATAAGCCTTGACGTGCAGTTTCTTCCTGATGTGGATATCCCCTGCCCTGACTGCCGCGGATCCAGATATTCGAAAGTCGCTGGAAGCATAAGGCGGGAAAACGCCGCCGGAGAATTCCATTCGCTTCCGGAACTTATGGACATGGACATCAATTCCGCCCTTGACGCTTGTGCGGACCTCAAGCTTATCAGCCAGCGGCTCAAGGTGTTACGTGATCTCGGTCTCGGTTATCTGACATTGGGAGAGGAAACCCCGAGTCTGTCCGGCGGTGAAGCCCAGAGGCTTAAACTTGCCAGCGAAATGGGCAGAGGACAGAGCGACTCCGTTTTCGTGTTCGATGAGCCGACCATCGGTCTTCACCCGTCAGACGTGATGACTCTCCTGAATGTATTCCAGAGCCTTATTGACCACGGCGCCACCGTCATTGTCATTGAACATGACCTGGATGTCATCCGCAATGCCGACTATATCATTGACATGGGCCCCGGAGGAGGCTCGGAAGGCGGGAGAATCGTGGCGACCGGCACGCCGGCCCAGATCCGCGCGGCAAAAGACAGCGCGACCGGAAGATTCATATGATTGATTTGATTCTCTGGCCGATACGGAAGCCTGTGCCCATATTGCAATCAAGTTGCTGTGACAGCCAATGTTTTCGGAAAGGCGGTCAGCGCAGGTCCTAAGTGATTCCGATTTGGTTCCAAATAAAACGTTTATACGGTACAAAGCGGCAAATCGCAAGCGTTTGGTCTCGTAAAAACGTTTTAACTGGTACCAAGCCAAGTCGCATAGTCGGAACTGGCGAGAAACGAAGCGCGGGCTGCAAAATATGACTGGATAAAAACTGAGCCGCGAAAAGCCACCTGTTGTGGATGGAGATTCTGACCGAAAACCTCTTTATGGATAACCGCGAGGATGTGGCCTTCCTTGAATCAGAAGAAGGGGCCAAGATCAGCATTAATCTCCACGTCGATGGCATACTGCAGTACCTCTCCACGTCATAGAATGTCTTTAGGCAGATGACCAGAAGATATTGAATTGGGAAGAAAACGAAGAAATATGCAAAGTATATTTTGCATTATGAAAAATATACTTAACTTTGCAATCGGAACACAATTCAAGTAATCGTCATGAATAACAAAAGTATCCTTATGCCTCACTCCTGCCAGAAGATTGGCTGGTGGCTTCTTCTCCTGACTGTTCTCATTGTAGTAGCCAAGATTATCGTCTTATATACCACACATAGTATTGATGTGGTTTGGTATCTGGCAAAATCATCTCACCTCATTCTTATTGCATCACTGTTCTTTATTACCCTCTCCAAGGAGAGAGTTGAAGACGAAATGATCTCCGGCCTGCGGCTGAAGGCCCTGGGGCTAACCGGTTATGTGTTTTTCGTAGTTTTCCTACTCCTGAGCCTTGCGCTGGAATTTCATTTGCTCGATTTGTTTATGAATAATGACGGAACCCTGAGTCTCTATTTGAGTGAATTGTTCCTAATTATATTGCCAATAGCGAGCGCAGGCCTGTACTATCTGATCTTCCGCGGACTTCTTCGTCAATCCAAAAAGGAACAGGCTCTATGAAAAACACAGTCCGCGTAGAAAGGGCCATCCTGGACATCACCCAACTGCAGTTGGCCGACGCAGTAGGCGTAAGCCGCAACACCATTATTTCCATTGAATCCGGGCGTTACCTCCCTTCTACCGTATTGGCCTTGAAGATTGCCCGCCATTTTGGGAAACCGGTTGAATCCATCTTCCAATTGGACGAGAACGACTGAGAATCACTCTACGATACAATAGAACAAGCCACTTTTTCGTGAGCTTGTGGCGGATTTCAACGCCCTGCTGGCGCATCCGTTCCCGCTACGCCGAAGAAACGAAAGAAATATCTATGAACAGTTCCGAAGACGGTTCGCACAATGATGATATGCGTGGCAATGTGGCTCAGTGGGAAAACCCTGTGTTTAGGATAACTAAAAAAGTATGTGCCTTTGAATAGCTAAAGGTACATAATATGACAACAAGAGAAAACAATTTGCTTCTCCAGTTTATGGAGATGGTATATCCAAAAGATTTATTGAGATACTTCGAACTTACGGGCTTTAGAGAAGAGACTGTCTTAGAGAAAGATAGATTCGGTGTTGAGTCTGGAGAATTGATAGTAAGTCCAAAAGTGCGAGACTTTCCACTGAGGGACAAGAATGGGATGCCATCATGAAGAAAACAATAAGATGGCAGTGAGCAAGGCATAGAGGTAGGGCGAGTCGAAGGTCGCGAGGAGGAAAAGCAATCAATTGCGATTAACTTTCTTCAGTTGGGAACGCCTTGCGAAATCGTAGCAAAGCTACGGGCCTGTCTTTTGAGGAGGTTGCTCAGGTGCTTCGCAATTCGCTTACGTCGTCCTCGGTCGTCTCTGTTTAGGAAACTCAGGACTCGACCAAGTGCAGGTTAGGGCCCATACCTATCTGAGGTATTTCTGAACCAATGAGCATATCTCCAAAGCTACAAATACACTTGTAACCTACTGAGCCATTGATTGTTACACTAATTTTAACTCGCTGTCCAATATGCTCACTCCCATAAAAAATAAGGGTGATGAGCATATATGAATTCAGTCTTAACCCCCGCGTAATTACTTATAAATCAATTCATTATACTAACACCAACGGTCTTATAAGTATGCTCATTGGTTCAGAAATCACCTATGTCTGATTTCTTGGTATCCTCTATAAAGTTCACATCGGGGGTAATCACGCCGGCAGCGGCAGTTTCGCCTGAAATTCTCACGACCGGAAACCACACCGACTTCGGCAAAAGCCAACTCTGCTCAGGTGCTCCGCAATTCGCCGCTGGCTATGCCGCTTACCGGCTCTAACTTACCGCACTCGGTAGTAGAGGAAGGCATAATACACATGGTTTTCCCCCTGACCCGGCAATGTGACCGGTATCATCGTTTGCGCCAAGAGGTGAGTGGTTCGATTAAGATGACTGCCAGTATTTTTCAGCGAATCTTCATACATTTGCATTGACAAAGATATGTAGAGTATGACAGATTTTGCAGCAATTGATTTCGAGACAGCCAATGAGTGCCCGTCCAGCGTGTGCAGCGTCGGTGTGGTGATCGTCCGTGACGGGCAGATCGTGGACTCTTTCTATAGCTTGATACATCCGGAGCCGGAATACTATAAGTGGTTCTGCCAGCAAGTCCACGGGCTGACCGAAGAAGACACTGAAGATGCTCCGGTTTTTCCGTTTGTCTGGGAGAAGATAGCCCCGAAGATTGAGGGACTTCCGCTTGTGGCACATAACAGCCAGTTCGATGAAGGATGCCTGAAAGCGGCATTCAGGGTGTATCAGATGGATTATCCTGAGTATGAGTTCCATGATACCCTTTCTGCCTCACGCAAACATTTTGGCTGCGGTTTGCCGAACCATCAGCTGCAGACGGTTGCCGCAGCCTGTGGTTATGACCTGACTCGTCACCATCATGCCCTGGCCGATGCCGAAGCCTGTGCCCATATAGCAATCAAAATACTGTGACACTCAAGTTCAGGATTTTGGATAGTCAGTCATCTTTCTTATTTCGAGAAAAAAGTCTATCTTGTAACAAAAATTAAAGTATGAAGAAATTATTGCTGTTCATTTTGATACTGGTTGCAGTCGCTGGCGTATGCGTGGTCACCTGCCCTGACAAGGCGGCTCATAGCGAAGCATTGAAGGACCTCGTAAACACGGTATTGACAGAAGAACTGGCCGAAGGCGAAACCGAAAGCGACGCTGGATTTGTGGCATTCGGGTCAATGTTGGGAACCGGGCTCGCTGGAATTGTACTCGACAACACGCTGAAAGTAGAAAATCACTTTGTCTGCAGCGTGGGGACCATCACGTACGACGGAAAGACCAAAATCGTTTCTATAGGCATCTTGAATCACGTATTCACTGCAGACAAAGAAGACTTCAAGCAAGCACTTGAAAGCCTCTGACGGCAAACCATTTGTCTTTCTTCGGGGCATGGTTCAAAAAAGCCGCAGGGATGTCCCCACGGCAATATTGTGATTATTTTTCGGGCTAATGGACTTCCCGGCAATCCATGCCATTCTTTCTTACTTCACGAAAACCATTTCCTTCAGCAGATGGTCTGCTCCGGCCAGTTTGTCAATGGTAAACAGGACATAACGGATGTCGAGCGAGATGTTGCGGCAGTAGCCAGGGTCGAAGACGATGTCGCTCATCGTGCCTTCCCATACGCGGTCGAAATTCAGACCGATCAGGTTGCCGTCCTTGTTGATTACAGGACTTCCGGAATTGCCTCCTGAGGTGTGGTTGGTGGCGATGAAGCAGACCGGGACGGTCTTCTTGCCATTGGCCATGGTAATCGCCCATTGACCATAGTCCTTTGCGGCATAGATGTCGCGCAGCCGCTGTGGAATGTTATAGTCGAAAATCTCCGGATTGTCCTTTTCCATAATGCCTTCGAGCGTGGAAACAGGCTCATAATAGACTCCGTCTGCAGGAGCGTATCCGGCAATGCTTCCGTAAGCCACTCTGAGAGTGAGGTTTGCATCCGGGAAGAAGGACTTTTCCGGCTCAAACGCCATCTGCCCCCTCATGTAATCCCTGTAAAGCAGCGTAATCTCCTGATTCAGACGCTTCTCATAAGGATATACGTCACTCCCGTACCATTTTCTGAATTCATTGGCGAACCGTACTGCCGGATCAGAACGCATAACCAAGGAATCCGCAGCATCAAGTTTTGCGACCTTCTCAGCGTCTGCGAAAACAGATTCGCCGAACAATGCATCTGCCCATTTGCCGACACTTCCGTAACGGGCCAACTCCCCTTCCATATATTCCGGATGGAACTCAGCGGGAACATCTTTGACGAAAGCGCTCATTGTCGCCACGAAAGACTCTTTGTCAATGGGAAGACAGTAGTCCTTGAAGAAAGACTCTGACATGGACGCTGCACTCTCATTGTCTCCTCTGGAAATCTCCTGGGCCACAGAAGCCGCAAAACGGCAAAGCTCCACACTCGCAGCCGTCTCGCTATAATACTCTTTGGCGAAGGTATAAGGTTCCAATGCCCTGTACAATGAATCCAGACGCGGAAGTATGGTGCTGTACTCAGTCCCTGCCGCCCACTCGGCAAACCTCTTTTCATACTCGCGTTTTGCCTCTACAGTACCCAGACGGTTGATTCCCTTCATCTCGCCCTGCCATTTTTTCCAAGCATTGGCCACGCCGGCGTTCTTCGAAGAGTACTGGATTCTGACCTTCTGGCTCTGGGACATATACTTTCTCTGAATGTCGAGCCGCATTGTCCTCAATGCAATTTTTGCAGGGTCAGACACCTCCGACACATACCTCACTCCTTCAGACATGATATATTCCTGAGTTCTTCCCGGGAAGCCGTACACGAAAGTAAAATCGCCTTCCTGAACACCTCCGAGCGAAATCTTGAAAAAGTTCTTAGGTGTGTACGGGACATTGTCCTCAGAATACTCAGCCGGATTATTGTCCTTGTCGGCATAGATGCGGAAAATGGAGAAATCGCCCGTATGGCGCGGCCACATCCAGTTGTCAGTATCCCCGCCGAACTTTCCGATAGAAGATGGCGGCGCACCTACCAGACGCACATCACTGTATTCGCGGTAGAGGAACAGGAAATACTGGTTCCCGTAGTAAAGCGACTCGACCGTAGCGCGCAGTCCCCTGCCCTCTGATGTCGCCTCCTTAACAAGCCGCACAGTATTGGCCTTGACAATGGAATCTCTTTTGGTTTCTGTCAATGCAGGGGTCACCCCTTCCAAAACTCGCGAAGTAACATCCTCCATTCTTTCCAGGAAACTGACAGTCAGCCCTTTGTTCGGAAGTTCCTCGTTTCGGGTCAATGCCCAGAATCCGTCCCGCAGATAATCATGTTCCACGCTGCTGTGCTTCTGAATCTGGCTGTATCCGCAATGATGATTGGTCAGAAGCAGCCCCTCCGCAGATACGACTTCACCTGTACATCCGCGTCCGAAAAGCACGACCGCATCCTTCAGCGATGCCTGGTTCACGCTGTAAATGTCTTCAGCAGAGAGTCTGAATCCCTTGCTCTGCATATCCCCTATCCGCTCAGAAATCAGCGACGGCAGCCACATCCCCTCGTCCGCAGAGGCTGTTGTTTCCGCAATGATTCCCAATGTCAATGTAACTGTCAATGCTCCAAGAGCGTTCCTGAAAAATCCTTTGTGTATCATCCGGTTATGGTTTGATGTATGTTTTGTTTCATTAAATATGTCCGCATGGCGTTAATGACGGACATAACGCAAAGATAATCAAATGCCGCAAAAGTGACCTCATGCAATAATGAGGATTTTATTAATTCTGCATGGATTTGAACATTTTGTAAGACAGATTTGAACATTTTGTAAGACGGAAATAAAGAAAGTCGACCGCATGGCGATCGACTTTCTTTAAGTTATCAGTCTTCCGGATATGGAGCGAAATCGGATTTAGATGCGCCGCATACCGGGCATTTCCACGAATTCGGGATATCTTTGAAAGGTGTACCAGGTTTTATCCCGCTATCGGGATCTCCCTCAGCCGGATCATAAATCCATCCGCATCTGAGGCATTCATACTTCATCAGATCTTTTGGCATAATATAATTGATTATTAGTTAATATTCTCAAAATTAACCAATTATATATTAATTTCAAAATACTGAAAGATGAAATCTGCATCTTATATGTTCCAATGTGTTTGGGTAGATGGTTTCGTAGTGTTACATCTGAATGATTCTTTAGGGATGGAAGTCAGCGCACAAAATCCCAGAAAAGAAAATCCAAGTCCGACCTTTCAACTGACGTTTTCTACGTCATCGCAGCAATTATCTGATTTCTGCCGAAGATGCCTTCATGGCGATCTGTCGGAATGGAATTGAAACAGACGTTGAAAGACACGAAGATAGATGTATTGTTATTTTAAATGATATTTTATACTTTTATGCAAATACTTAAAATGACATTTTAATAATCGTGGTTAATAAAGCATTACCAAGTTGATTTTTTAAGGATTACTAAACATTAGGCATTATGGATGATCTTGACATGCAGCTTTATGAAGCCGCAAAAAAATTCAAAAGGCAAGATTTTGTCGCGAGCATATGTAACAACTACGTTATAGGACACATTGAAGGTTTTTGTGAGTCCTATCAGAAGGCATTACGAATCTACGGCTATGATGAAGATGAGATTCGTAAAAAAACAATCATTTCACTCTTCGAACACGGATTCGAGCAGGAGTACGTGAGCGACGTGATTAATGTAGACGAACATGAATGGGCAGAGTTAACTAAAGGCCATACTGCAGACATAAAAGAACGCAAAGCCTTCTATGCCGAGGTGTACCGCAAAGGAATAGAATGCATGAAAGAGTTTGAACGCACACATCCCGGATATTTCGATGAAACAAGCTTATTGATCTGTACAGGAAAAACAAAAGACAAATCCGAATAGTATTCCGGAACAGATGGACAATCTCGACGAAGGTTTCGGCAACCCGCCCTAAGCATTATCGCTATCTTCTTCTTTCGGAAGGACGATAGGGCGGAATCTTTTTTGGCGGCGCTCCCAGCGTTCGCGGGCAAACTGCTGCATGTCAGTTGCCTGGTCATTCTCATCTATGATTTCCAGACCGAGGATGGTCTCAATGATATCCTCAAGGGTGATAATGCCCTGGAAACAGCCGTATTCGTCAATGATGAGAGCCATCTGCTCGTGCTTCTTGAGCAGTTCCTCCCAGATATGACCGCACGAGTCTTCCTCTTTGAAGAATGAAATCGGGCGTTTCAGCTCCACCAGCCTCTTGTCGAACTCATCGTCAGCAAGTCCCTCGAGGGCATCGCTCAAGAGAATGTAGCCGGTAATGTATTCCGGTGAGTCAGCATAAACCGGTATTCTGGAGAAATGCAGATATGTCTCGTTCTTGTAGAAGTTCTTCAATGTCATGTTCTCCTGTGCGGTCATCGCCACGATTCTCGGAGTCATCACATCGCAGGCCTGGACATTGTCCAGTTTCATGATATTCTGGATGACCTTGTTCTCGTCAGAATCAATCACTCCTTCCTCCGCACCTATGTTGGCCATGGCAGTCACTTCATCCCTGCTGACTGTCGCCTCGTCATCATTCTTGCTCAACATCTTGGTAATCAACTGGACCATAATCACAAGCGGCCACATCAGCACCATCAGAAAAGAAATCACCGATGTCACGAAGCCCATCAGATTCTTCCAATATGTCGTTCCGATTGTTTTCGGCACAATCTCCGAGAACACCAGCACGAGCAATGTGGTCAATGCTGAGATAATTCCGAACCAGGTGCTTCCGAAGAGAATCGTCGCCTGGCGGCCCACTGCCGCAGCGCCTAATGTGTTCGCTATCGTGTTCAATGACAAGATCGCAGCCAATGGCCTGTCCGGGTCCGATTTGAATTTGAAAAACTTCTCAGCCGGTTTGTAGCCTTGCTCCTTTTTCATTGTTATGAACGATAGCGGAGTTGACATCAACACCGATTCCAGAAGTGAGCAAAGGAACGAAATTCCGAGTGTTCCGAGCAGGTAAGCTATAAGCAGAGCCATAGATTTTATCAATAATATTTTGCAAACTTACATAAAATCCGCCAATAATTCGATGCCGGACTCAAATTTCATAAGAATTGATTTATCTTTGCAGCCGATTACGACACAAAAAGTGATGAGAAAAGCGATATTGATTGCATTGACAGCAGTTATTATGGGCAGTGCGACTTCGGATATATATGCCGGCAATGTCAAAAAATCTGAGAAAAGCCAGAAAGCAGGAAAAAGTCCTTCAGAGAAGAAGACGGGATGGGGATTCGGCATCCTGCCATGTCTCACGTTTTCTTCCGACATGGGCTTCCAATACGGCGTTTTCGGTGACCTCTATAATTATGGAGACGGTTCCACGTACCCTAACTACAGGGATAAAATAAGTTACGAGGCTTCTCATTTCACGAAAGGCAGAACCAGACTGTTCTTGTCATACGACAGCAGAGTTCTGATCCCCAAAGTCAGGTCATCGGTGAGTTTCACCTATATAGATGACCCGTTATACAGTTTCTGGGGATTCAACGGCGCTGCGACTCCGGTTTTCAATTCATTGATCTCAAACAAGTCATACGCGTCACAGATTTCTGACGGAACGATTCCGGCAGCTGATGCGGCATTTTTCGGCACTATGGGCGTAGATCCGCTCAAGAAAGTCTCCTACTACTACACTGACCGTGACATCATACGCGTTCTTGCTGATTTTCAGGGCAATATAACAGAACATCTTCAGTGGGCAGGCGGTCTGAGCTACTGGAATTTCCGGATGAAAGACATCAACGAGAAGAAATACGGTTACGATGCTTCATCCACGCTCTACCATCACTACAAGCAGTTCGGCGTAATCAAAGAGTCCGAGGCAAAAGGTGGCAGCAGACTGGAAATCAAGGCCGGACTGGTTTATGACAGCAGGGATTTCGAGACAGCACCGAACAAGGGCTTATGGGCTGAATTTTATGTCAATGGCTCCCCGGACGTATTCGGAGACGGATTCAATTATCTGAAATTGAACGCACATTTCCGCCATTATGTAAGCATTCCGTTCGGATTCAAAGTCGGAGATCCCGTCTTTGCCTACCACCTGGCATATCAGGGCAACCTGGCCGGAGAAACGCCTTTCTACATGCAGCAGAACATTTCTGCACTGGTCCTCAAGCAGATGATGTCAGAAGGACTCGGCAGTTCAAACACGATCCGAGGCACGCATGCCAACCGTCTGATCGGCGACGGCTACCTCTGGGGCAACTTCGAACTCCGTATCAAGTTTGTGGATTTCAGACTTCTGAAACAGAACTTCTACATAGCCGCAAATCCGTTCTTCGACTGCGGAATGATCGTCCAGCCTTACCGTGTCCGTGAGATGAGCGCACTGCCGGAAATCCAGGCACTGGCTGCAGCAGCAGGTCACAAACCGGAAAACGCACAGAAATATATCCGCAATATGGCCAGCCAGTTTATCAGCACCGGCGGATTCGGTTTGAAACTTGCCTGGAATCAGAACTTCATCGCCTCCGCCGAGATTGCCCACAACTTCAACAAAGGCATCGGCGACCCGTTCTGGATATCCCTCGGCACCAACTACTGTTTCTGAACTCTCCCCCGCTCCTCTATTCTTCTGGAATTGAGGATTCCGGGAGCGGAATGAGATTGACCTGCGGCAATGCATTCTTGCCGGTCGGGGCTGCGATGCCGTGGCTGACAGCCCGTTCCGCCGCTTTCACAATGCTCTGGTTACCGTCCACAAGACGCTTGGTATTCTCCTCGAATCCTTTGAGCACGCCTTTAAGTTTACCTTCAAGTTCAGCATTGCACCTGCAGAAAATGCCCACCCGCTCTACCATGTCCTGAGCAGCCTTTACGATTTCCTCGATATTATCCATCTGAGCTTTCTGCAGCCATGCCCCATGGATAAGGCGCAGGAACGGGACAAGCGTTTCCTCGGTGGTAATCAGCACATTGTGCTCCAACGCCCAGTTGAAGATGGCGGGTTCCTTCATCCTTGCCAGCTGCCATGCCCCGTAATTCGGAATGAACATAATCACGAAGTCCAATGTCTTTCGGCCGACCACATATTTCTGATACTCTTTGCTGATAAGTTCCTTGACATGATTCTTCACTGACTCGAGATTCCTGACTGCAGCTTCCTCACGTGCCTCGTCCGTTTCGGCTTTGTGATAGTCAGTAAGCGCCTGCAGAGACATTTTCGAATCCAGAAGAATATCAGTCTCATCCGGGAGATGCAGCACGAAATCCGGACGCATACGCTTGCCTGTCTCATCGTTACGGATAAGCCCACCGTTCTTGTCTCGCAGCCAAATCTCTGATTCATAATCAGTTCCCTCACGAAAACCCTGTTCCTTGAGAATATTCTCGAGAATTGTCTCTCCGAAATTACCCTGGAGTTTGTTCTGCCCCTTAAGCGCCTTGGCCAGGTCCTCGGCCTGGTTGCCGATCGCCTCAGTCTGCTCCTTAAGATGCTTTACAGTCTCATTGAACTGGGTCTTGATGGCAGAACTCTCCTCCGTATGCGTCTTTCTCTGTGCCTCAAACGCCTCGGTCATTCCTTTTATAGTCTGGTCCAGTCCTCCGGTAATATTCTTCATAGTCTCGGCCGCCTCTTTCTTGAGAGTCTCTTCCCTGGCCTTGAGAATCTTTTCATTTTCGAGGGCCAATGCAGTTTTGGCTGCCTCTATAGCCTTTTCCTGCCCGGCCTTCAGTTCGGCCAATGACTTCTCGTGACTACTTTTCACCTCCAGCAAAGCCAGTTCGTGCTGCTTCCTCTCGCTCTCTCTAAGAGCCTCAGCAGTACGCACTTCCGACTCCTTGCGTATAAGGTCGGAGTCACGCTCCGCAAGTTTTCCAGTCAGTTCCCGGATTTCGTTTTCCTTCTTCGACAGTTCGCCCTTGACCACGGCATTGGCCTTATTCAAGACGATTACGACAACAGCCACCACAAGCACTGCAACGACAGCAATAATTAAAGTAGCATTCATGATTATATTTGTTTTTCTTTTACTAATATACGCCTCAATCGTGAAAATCTTTCATTAGAATCCAGTTTTTATTCCACACTTGTAAAAATACGCCGAAATTTCACATATACGTACGCATCATAAAACGGCTGTTGAATGGCGAAAATACGTAGAATTACGTATTTGTTTCGCGCCACTTCGTATGTATCTTTGGCAAAATCTAAACTTAGACCAAATAAATATCAAATAACAATTTAAAACAAGGACACTATGAAACGAGTTTTATCCACCATGCTTATCATAGCATTGACAATCCCCCTGCTGGTAAACTGCAAGAAAGAAAAAGCAGAGGAGGTAGCTATAATAAGCATCCCCATCGAGCCTACTTCTTTTGTGATCAATGCAGGAGAGACTAAACAGCTGAGCGTCACTGCGCTTCCTGAAAATGCTACCAAGAAGGAAAAAATCCTGTCCACGCTTGTGTGGCATTCTGACAATGAAGAAGTTGCAAGCGTAGATGAAAACGGCATGGTAACGGCCAAGAAATACGGATCCACGACAATTTCAGCCTCTATTCCAGACGGATTTGTAACAGGAAGCTGCGATGTAACAGTGAATCAAGACATTACCGGGCATTTCGACGTAGTTTTTGCAGCGGCATTGGAGTATCAGAATTTGATTGAGGATTCGGACAAAATCATGTATGCGGAAGTAACGAAGATAACATCATTTTCGATGCCTGACACATACAAAGAGAATCTTGAGTCATGTAAAGGACTGGAATTCCTGACAAATCTTGAATACTTCTACCTTACGGGCTGCTATAACCTGAAGACATTGGACGTCAGCAAGCTGACGAAACTTCAAGAGCTCGTTGCAAAAAAATGTCATCTGACGCAAATTGACTTGAGCAACTGCATCAGCTTGGAAAAGCTCAATTTGGAAAGCAATCAGATAGCAAACATAACTTTTGGAAAGCATGACAACATGGAGTCCATCTCGTTGGTAGAAAACAAATTGAAGAAATTTGACGCCAGCATTTTCCCGAATCTCACCTATTTGTATCTCTCGGACAATGAACTCACAGAAATCAACCTGAAAGGATGCAGCAAACTTAAAGTATTGCAGCTCAATGGCAATAAGCTCAAGAGCATTGACATCACTGATGCAGTCGATATGAATGCCAACCAGTTCTCTTACTTGAACAATCCTGGCGAGAATCGCGTCTTAAAAATTTTCAACAGTAATATAACCTCTAAAAGTATCAGTTGGCTAATGACTCCGGGCAACGAAAGTAGCCGCGTCCAGGGAATGTACTATTGTGAAAAGGCCCCGAAAATCAAGACTCAGCCAAAGAATGTTTCCGCGAAAGATGGTGTTCCATTCAGTTTGTCAGTAGAACTGGATCCTGTTTTGGAAAATGCGACATATACCTGGTGCGTAGCACAGATAATTACAAATCCAGAAAACGGAATACAAAGTGTCACGTACTTCGGATTTGGAGAAGATGTAAACGTGAATGATGAAAAAGGCAAATATATCATAAGCGGCACATCGTCTCCTACTCTGACGATGACAGTATCTGGCCAGTACTATAAGAAAATGGACAAAGAAGCAACATTTCTCGTATATATAACTGACCCTGACACAAAAACAATTACTATAAGCTCCGTTGCGACAGTGACATTCGCCGGCAACTGATAAAAAATCATCCCCTGCGCCACAACCGGTGCAGGGGATTTTTTTAGAAGCCGTTTTGAAATTATCAGTCAATGTATTTCTGCTCTCTAAGTTTGGATATCAGTTTCGCGGGATAGTTCGTAAAAATCGCCTTGAGCTTAGGATAATACTGTATTACATCAGCCATGGTCTTGTCGTCATCTGGTCCGTAGATACTAAGAGGAAGACCGGCATTGAAGTAATCCAACGGACGATATGAACTCTCAGGATTGTCACCGAGAATCTTGCGGTAAGCCAGCTGAGCCCATACCTTGCCATAATCTTTCGGATCCGCATAATTTGCTGGATTCGTACATGTCATCCAGGCTATATTGATTTTGTAATCATTGATTACCCTGTCGCGTACCGCCATAAATATATCCTCGCCGGTAGGTATCAGAAACTCGCAATAGTTCTGGGCATTGGCTCCTGAAATGATCACAGAAGCTCTCAGACAGGCATTGATGGAACGCTCAGCATCCGCTAAGCGCTTCACATCCAGCCAGAGTTTCATGCAGTTCGGGTTCAGCTTCTTGTCCATCACGATTTTGAGGAAATCCGTCAATGTCGGTATGGGCTCGCCGTTAGACAAATTTCCAGCAGCTCTGATTTCAGCCACCGTATGCGTAGCGGGATCGAGGCCGTTCACCTGTCCGTTTCCGTTAGGATGACAGATCAAGATGTCATTGTCCCCGGTCAGAACAATATCAGCCTCAGAAGCATAGCAGTTCTGACTGATGGCATATTTCAGCGAAGCTACAGAACAGTCGGGGAGTTTGCACTCAGCCGAGCCTCCCCTGTGCGCAACGATCTTATAGACAGCTGTCTGCTCCGTCTCTGGTTTCTCTGTCCGGTTTTCAGGTGTCTCTATTTCAAGACACCCGGACAGCATAGCCAAACCGGCCGCAAATATTATAATTGAAGTCAATTTTTTCATAATCATTCTCCTTTCACCATATTGATTTCCAGTCCTTTCAAATCGCACCACTTATTCGCGGCGATTGCGTATGTCTTTTCACTGGCAGCCGCACGTACATTCATTGACACTCTGAGCCTGAAATACATATTGCCGCTCTTTATCGGCTCAATGCCTTCGAGAGGGAAGGTATATTTCCTGTAACTCTGGTCAGTAGCCTTGTCATAGGTCTTGCGGGTAGCTGAAGTATTGTCACGGGATACGTAATAATGATATTTTCCAGTTTCCTTGAAAATAGTCGTATCACGTGCGCCCGGAGCCGCTTTCCATTGAGTACCATTCTCTGAATACTCCAACGAGAATACACCAGCAGCAGAACCGGCCGCACCGAATGAAGCCTCTACTGAAACTTTGACGTCAGGTGTGATGTTCATGACAGGAACTACAGCCATAAAATAGTCATTGAGCATCAAGCCTTTGATCTGAACGGAAGGATTGAATGTAAAATCTGTAGGCGCCTTGCACTCAGCAGTGAGATATGCCTTCTTGTTTCCGATATTCGGATACACTTTGTGATCCGAGGACGGAACAGGCTGTCCTGGCCAATGTGCAGCATCGGCTGTCCAGCTGTAATCGTAATCTGAGCCTCGCAAATCGGCAGCAGGAATATTCAGGAGATAGAAATTCCAGCCGACATCGAGTCCTGAAGGCTTACCTCCGGCAGCATCGAACACCGTCAACTCACACTCCCCTACGGACTTTCCGTTTGCGAAAACCACGAACTTCACATTTCCTTCAGCATCAGGGGTTCCCATAACCGGTATATCCAGCACACCAGCACCTTTGTTGAATGAACTATAGGTCTTGGTTTCCACGTACAAGCCCTTCACATTGTCAGAAACGACATTACATGAAATTTCGTAAGATTCTGTCCCATTGGCCTTTACATAAGGCAAGTGAAGTACTGCCTCAGATGCTTTTCCGTCAAACAGCGCACCCGAGACGGTAGGACTCTCGAAAGCGAAGTCGCACTCGCCCTGTTTTACTGTCACAGGATATTTCTTGCCGTCATAGATCAGATAAACTGTGGCTTCCCTGGCTGCACCGGCATTGTAGCCGATGTGCAGATCATAGATACTGTAATACTTTCCGTCACCTTCACCGCTTTCCGGAGAAATCTTCACCCATTCAGTTCCAGAGCAGTCTGAAGTCCATTTGCCGTCACATTTGATCGACTGGCTGATAATCTGTTCGGAGCAGTCACAAGTAACGACATCGTTCTCTCTCTGGAAAAGAGAAGACTCGCTGGAACAGCTCATTGTCAAGAGCGCTGCCGCCACTGACAACATTCCATATATTGTTCTATTCATATCTCTTTAGTTTTTCTTATCCACTTTATCCCAACCAGGGTTCTGGCTCAATGCCGGATTCTCCTGGATTGCCGTCTTAGGAATCGGCTTCACATATTTGTAGTCGTGCCAATTGCGCTGAAGTGCTGTAGCAGGAAGGATATTTCCATGAGTTCCCTCAGACAGTTTGTGCCCGGCCTCAGATGCCGCGTCTATCATCAGAATATTCAATGTAGAGGTCTTCTTGACATCTGCAGTCACGAGTGTTTCCGGTGTACCGTCGCCATTCAGGTCAAGCGGCGTATCCACGGCTGAAATCCACAGTCCCATCCACGGACGGGCGAAAAGTTCTCCCTGATGCCATCTGATAATGTCATAGAAACGGACATTTTCCATAGTCAGTTCAATACCTCTTTCCCTTCTCACTTCCAGAATGAACGGATCCGTCACCTGATTCTGAAAATATTCAGCCATATAAGGGTCAGCCGCTGTCGGATAAATGCTTTTGACACCGGAGCGTTCCCTGAGCGGTTTAATTGTCTTGTTCCAGACATCTTCACTCATCTGGCCCAACTCCGCCTTGGCCTCGGCATAGTTCAGGAGGACTTCAGCATAACGTATCAGCGGAACATCCGTAGCGATGGCAGCAGTATTGTTGTCCTTCGAAGAATCATCCGTAAGCCATTTTACCGGCTGATAACCAGTCTTGGAGAATTTCACGTCAGGAGCCCATGAAGTCTTGCCGCCGTCTCTTGTAAAGCCCGGTGTCCTGATGGTCTGGGCGAGACGGTAATCCCTGTCCTTACACTCGTTAATGAAGTCAACACTGTTATAATCAGCATATTTGGTCGTGAACGGCGTACCGTCAGTCATCAGATAAGTATTGATGAACTGCCGGGTAAACGCATAGTTCGCGTGCTGAGGATTTACCATATAGTCATTTATGGCATAGGTGACCTGCAAATCCAAGTCGTAGTCACGGGCCCATATGAATTCATTGGCATAAACCCCGCAGGCATCTGCATTGGTAAACATATCCCTGTACTGAGTCTTACGCGAAGCGGCATCGTCAGTAAGCGAATAGATGCCGGAATTCATTATTTCCTCAGACGCCTTGATACATTGTTCCAGATACATTGAACTTTCATCCTTGGTCCAAGGCTTGCCGGTGGAAGGGTCGTCGGAATGATATTTCCGCATTGTCCCTTCATACAGGCAGAATCTGGATTTCAGCGCGAGAGCGACGTATTTGTGGATGTACGAAGCGCGGATTCTGTATTTGGAATCGTCAGAACAATGTTCACAGGCATAGTTCAGGTCCTCAAGTATCTTGGAGGCGATGAATTCGCGGCTGTCGCGTCCTTTGTACAATGCATCCTTGTCCGTCGGGTCAATGGTAGTGTCATACCACGGCACTGCACCGAAAGTCCTCATCTTGGAGAAATAGAACATTGCCCTGAAGAAACGACCGACACCCTCATAATGGTCGAGTACAGCGTTAGAGGCAGAAGCCTTGCGCATATTATCGAGGTAATAGTTGATGGAGCGGAGCTGTGACCAGTTGGACGTGGACCAGTTAGAAGCGTCCTCTGCCGTATAGTTGTCCATAAAATATGCGGCCTGGCCATCCCAGGAGTGGGTATCAGCGTTCTTGTCCCCGTCAATGAAGCTCTTGATGGATGTGGCAAAACTTCTGATGAAGCCGTTGGTGTATATCTCCAGAGAGGATTCGTCCTTGAAATAGAATCCGCTCTCTATCTTGTTGGGGTTCTCCTGCGTGAGAAATGATTCGCAGGAAGGCAGAGTCAATGCTGCCGCAACCGCCAAAGGTATCAATATCTTTTTCATAATCTCTTAGAAGGTTATGTTAAGTCCTAATGTAAAACTCTTGAGTACCGGATAGGTATAGCCGTCAGCTGCCGCAGAGAAATCTGAGTCGTAGGACAATCCCTCAGGGTCATAATTCGGCGCATACTTGTGCAACGGGGTGAATGTGAACAGGTTCTCTCCGGTAAGATAAACTTTCAGGCCTGCAAGTCTCATCTTCTTGCAGAGTTTCTCATTGAAAGTATAGTCCAGCTGCACGTTCTTTACGCGGAGATATCCGGCATTCTGAATATATCTCGTGTTAGGGATCTCCAGCACCTTGGTCCAGCTGTACGATGCATTGGACTGATAGGTGGTCTTTCTCGGCCAATATGCTGTGTCCCAGTTGTTTGCCTCTTCGCTATACACAGTCTTGCTGTCCGTGTGGATGGAAGGGATGAACGAGAAGAACGGACGGCCGTATTTTCCCCAGAAATACCCGGAATCGGAACCAGGATACCAGTCCTTGTGGATGACTCCCTGAAGAAAGACTGACACGCCTATACCATTCCAGTTCGCTGCGAGATTGATACCGTAATTGTATCTCGGAGACCTGTTTCCGATAATCCTGAGGTCACCAAGGTCGTGCACCTTGAAGTTGCCCGGGCTGATGACGCCATCGCCGTCGAGGTCCTTGACTTTAACCTGTCCCGGTCTGGTGACTTTGTCCGAAGCCTGCTGGAAATTATGGATCGGGGAGTTGTCGATGTCATTCTGGTCACGGAACAGTCCGTCCACCGTATAACCCCAGATTTCGCCCAGTGTCATTCCCACATAATATGAGGAAGGAGAGCCTCCGTTCTGGATATAGCCTTTAAGAGTACCTAGAGAACCGGTATCATTGGCATATTTGGTAATCACGGACTTGCTGTCCCAGAGCATACCTTTCACGCTGTAGCTGAACGGTTTGCCGAAGAGCTTGAATTCGTCTCTCCAGGACAATGTCAGTTCAAATCCATCCGTTTTCATCTCTGCATTGTTTCCCTTTGGAGGAGCCGTACCGAAGACTGAAGGAAGAGATTCGCTGACGGTGTACATATTGGAAGTGTATCTTCTGTATATATCACCGCTGAATGACAGTCTGTTACGGAAGAAATCCAAATCCAGGCCGACATCGTAGGTTGTTGCCTTTTCCCAAGTCAATGATACAGGAACAATGCTGCCGACCGTAGTGTATGACGGCAGACTTCCGCCCAGGACAATGTCACTTGCAGTGCCGATGCTCATATCGGATGTGTATGAATATGGAGCCACGTTTCCGTTGCCCATAGAGCCGGCTGAGATGCGGACCTTGGCATTATCCAATGATTCTGCCCATTTCATCCACGGCTCATCTGATATGCGCCACGCGAGGGAACCTGACGGGAACATACCCCATTTGGAGTTTGACGGGAATTTTGACGAGCCGTCATAACGTCCGCTCAATTCGGCAAGATAGCGTCCCTTGTAACTGTAGTTCAGTCTGTAGAATGCTCCGACATAAGACCAGGCATTTCCGCCTGCAACAGGATCCGTGGTCGTGCCGTCCATCAATGAGAATGACGGTTTGGACGGTGTGATGATACCGGACCTTGAGACGTTGAGCGTTTCATATTTCTGCTCTTCAATATTCCATCCTGCAAGCAATGTAAGGCTGTTGTTCTTGCCGAGATTAGGGCTGAAAGTCAGATAGGCATTGGCAGCCTGATATCTCGTAAAATAGGTCACCTGCTGACGAGAAGAGCCTGCTGAGGCCGATTCAAGCAGCACCTCACCCGGCTTCTTGGAATATTTTACCGGATTCTGAACATCGACTCTCTTGCGGCTTGTGTAGTTGTAGGAATAATCCACAGAGGCCTTGAGCACATCCTTGATCATGATGACATCCGCAGAAATCTTTTCACGAAGATACATGTAATCATTTGTGCGCCAAGAAGATCCTTCAGAAAAAGCGGCATAGCCGGAAATAGCTGCTGCCGTAGTCCATGAGCCGTCAGGATTCTTTACAGGTGAGAGCGGCATGGCAGCGTGATTGATGGCTCTCTGCACATTGAAATTGTTTCTCGAATGTTTCGGTTCATAATGATTCACGACCGACATCGAGATATTGTTGGTGATATGCAGCCACGGGCGCACTTTCAGCGTTCCTTTTGCGCGCAGGTCATATTTCTTGTAATCCTCGTTTCCTACTTTATAGATACCGTCCATGTCATAGAAACGGCCTGAGATATAGTAGTCTGCCATATCGCCTCCTCCGGAAACTGACAGATTATGTTCAGTGGACCAGTTGTAATCCTTGTAAAACAGGTCATACCAGTCAGTTGACTCCATATAGGCCCAGCCGAACATGCTGCTTCCTTCCAAGGTTGTCGTCTTGGAGAGAGACGGATCGTTCTTCCTGCGGACGAGTTCGCTGTAGATGGCCTCGCTATAAGGGACAGTACTGTCAATGTGACTGAGCAATGACTTTGAGCCGTTGTAATATCCATTGTAGCAGTCTTTCCACCAGTCGAGCCAATCCTGACCGTCTGTGATGACATCAGGAACCACGGTTCTTCTGTTTACTGTAACTGAACCATTGTAGTTGATGACAGGGCGGCCTTTCTGAGGATTCTTGGTAGTCACAAGAATTACTCCGAACGCTCCTCTTGCACCATAGACTGCAGTAGATGAGGCATCCTTGAGCACACTGACGCTTTCCACATCTTGTGGGTTAATGGAATTCAGACTTCCCTCCACGCCGTCGATAAGCACAAGTGAAGAACCTCCAGCGCCTACGGATGTCGTTCCCCTGACATTGAAAGAAGCGGAACGGGACGGTTTGCTGTCAGTAAACGATATGTTAAGACCGGCAATCTCACCCTGAAGTGATCTGGCAAGGTTTCCGTTGGACCTGTTCTCGATGACATCACTTTTCACCTGGTCCACAGCACCTACGAGGTCGCGCTTTTTCATTGACGCATAACCGACTACGACTGACTCATCGAGAAGTCTGTTGTCTTCTTCGACAAGAAATCTGAGGTTGTCGGTCTGAGGGCCTGCGGTAGCAGTGAATTCCTTATAGCCGAGCATGGAAACCTTGAGCACTGAGCCCTGTGGTGCATTTATGGCGAACTTTCCATCCACACCCGTAACTGTCACTTGGTCAGTTCCTTCCACCATCACAGCAGCACCGGCCACAGGACCGGCCTTGTCCACGACGATTCCGGAATAAGTGGAAGTTTTTACCTGCTTTTCCTTGTACACAAGAATCATCTTGCCATGGAAGTAAAAAGAGTTGCCTGTATTTTTCAATACTGAGGCCAGAAGGTCAGAGACATTGGTCTCCGATGGTACTGACACGACTCCGGAAAGGTCCAGAGCGCTTTCATTGTAGGCCACTGTCAGGCCCGTCTGCTGCTCGATGGCAGAAAACACTTCTGATATCTTCATCCGTTCCCGACTGAATCTGACATTCTGGGTCTGGGCAAAAATCCCTGACGAAACAGATGAAGACAAGAGAATGCAAGCGAGCATTGCAATCAATTGTTTCATAAAAATTATTGATTATGTGATTATAATTTGTCCGGATTATCTGATATAGATATTGGCATTGACTTTCCGATAGGACATTCCCGGAATGAGTTTGCACAAGGCGAACATCAGATCGTCCAAAGTAGATCCTTGGATAAATTTGGCTGTTATAAGGTCGTTGTCGTATTTTCCTGTCGTGACATAAATCCTCACGGCATATCTGCGTTCGATGATTTTCACGATTTCATGTATGGATTTCGAACGGAAGCAGAGCTGGCCGCTCTCCCAGGCCACGTCTTCATCTGCATTGACATTCTCCACGAAACTGTTGCCGCTGCTTCTTTCGACGACAAACCGCTGTCCCGGGGTAAGAACCACAGGTTCCTCCGCATTTTTCGTCAATGCGGAAATGCTTCCCCTGCACAATGTGGCGGTCACGTTTTCGTCGTCGCTGTAGGAAGACACGTTGAATTTCGTTCCGAGGACTGTAATGTCCATAACGGAAGTGCTGACGACAAACGGCTTTTTCTCGTTTCTCGTCACATCGAAAGTGGCTTCACCATTGAGATAGACTCCCCTTTTCCCGCCAACGAATTCCGCAGGGCAAATCAGCACTGTACCGGCATTGAGGGTAACTGATGTAGAGTCAGGAAGAAGTACATGACGCATTTCCCCGGCATTGGCCGAATACTCGAGCATCTGCTGAGCCTCGTCATTGACCTGAGCCGAAAGGCCTTTCTCGTAGGAATGTCTTGAGACATTGACAATGACGACTGGCAGAATCAAGCATGCGGCAGCGACGGCGGCAGACAGTATCCTGATGATCCTTTTCTGGCGGCGGACACGCAATTCTTCTGACAATTTGATGGCCAATGAAGCGGACTCAGCCCTGCGTATCCTGCCTTTTACGGAAGAATACGCGCTGTCGAGCTGCTCGTCCGTCAGCCCGACCGGTTCCTGAGAGGTCCATTTGCCGTATAAATCTTTGTTTGTCATAATCGGTTTTTGACTTTGCTTTGCATATAATACAATGCAAACCGTGCGTATCCCCTAAAAGTTTTTTGATATTTTTATGAAAACACCATAGATATGAAGAACACTATGATATATTTCATCTTCCGCAGTTCACGGAGAGCAAAATTTATGTGATTCTCGACCGTTTTGGCTGAAACATTCAGTTTCTCCGCGATTTCCTTATGGCTCATCCCGTGCAATCTGCTGAGGATGAACACTTCACGTCGTTTTTCCGGCATATCGGATACGGCTTTGAAAATGGTGTCGAGCCGTTTGCGTGAATCAAATTCCTTTCCCGGATCCAGTTCGTCAGGAAGGTCAATGTCTTCCAGGCCCACGTGCCGTTTCCGGACTTTCGAGAAGTTGATGGCGGAATTCACCGTCATCCTGAAAAGATAGATGTCCAGATACTCCCGGTCGAGCAGCACTTCTCTTTTCATCCACAGTTTCACGAATACATTCTGCGCCACATCCTCTGCATCGTCGTCCGACTGCAGAAATGAACGCAGAAATGCAAGCATACGTGGATAATACCGGTCAAATACCTTTCTGAACGCGGCTTCATCCACATTGACCATCACAAAACTATTGTCAGACTCTGTCATTTGTCAGAAATTGTAATACTCCAACTGCTGCAGATTACCCGGAACTGTGTCACCAGGCTCCGGCCGCAGAATCAGGACCGTGTCGGAACTGGTCTTTCCGTCTGCGCTCACGGATGATGAGCGGTACGCATTGAACGCATCTATCTGAGCCTGTCCAAGTGCCACGCAGTCTGAAATGTCATCGTTGCATTGGGCCAATGCCTTGGATCCTTCCTTGACCTTTTTGCCGAAATAGACCATGTCCTCGATACTGGTAACCGAGGTCACACCGAGACTCGCTGATGCCACGCCCATTTTTGCCAATGATATGGACAGTTGGATGTCCTTGCCCTGGGCTATCCGGTCCTGAAGGGTCTTAATCATGGAAGATATGGACAGGCGGTTGCCGTTGGAGCCGATGAATGACAGACATTTATATACTGTGCCGTCCTTGCTCTGAACCCATGTCTGGGAAGCGGACGGGAAGTCATAGTTGCCTTTCATGTATTGTGCGGTCTTTTCCCACATGGCATTGACATCCCTCAAGAATTCATTGACAGCAGAACTGCTGGATTGATAAGCCCTTACCTCCCAATCGATCCGCGGCCTGGACTTCTTGTCTTTCTTGTCCTTTTTGGCGGGTTTGCGCTCCTGGACTACTGTGACTCTTTCAGGCGCCGGCTCCTGTGCTACAGTCTGTTTCGCGGACTGCGCTTCCGACTTTTTGGCAGCCTGAGATGAAGTATATTCTTTAGGAATCGGGATATTGCATGGAGTCTTGCTGAGTTTGAGGTCATAGAACACATATTGACCTGAACGCTTGTCGCCGCACTCCAGCCAGAACATCAGCTGGTGGCATTTGAAAATCGGAACCGTGACGGTGAGCGGCTGCATCTTGTTGTCCAGCCAGTACTCCCCTACGAGAACCTGGTCAGCAAACACATTGAGTTTCACAGGATTGAGCAAAGCCTCAGGACTTTTGTTCTGGAACACATCATCGAACGCATCCACATATTCCACTCTGTTGGCGACCGTGAATGTGCAGCTCTCGTACTGTCCGTAAGGATTGAATGCCGCCGCGGATGCCTGTTTGCTGTTCTTGTCCTCAAGCAGGAGGAAGATGCTGGCAGTCGGTGTTCCGGATACGCCTGCGCTGATGCCGGTGGCTGCGGAGACGTTTGAGCTGCTTATCGTCGAGCCTACTCCTGTCAATGCCATGAATACCGCATCCATAACGGTCACATTCTCCAGACCGAGAGGGATATTGGTCTCCAGCATGAATCCTTTGTTGATCTGCCTGCCGTCCTTCATCTGGAAGTATTTGGTGATGGTGCTGCCGTCGTGGAAGCAGTCTGCCATGTTAAAATTGGTCAGGTCGCTGACATATCTTCCGAAATAGTGGAAATACGGTTTCCCGCAGACGTCTATCAGATCGGCATCGTGAGGGCAATCAGGCACGTCGTGTTCAAATAACGTATTAGGCACAGGCCGGCCACGATAGAGAATGATATCGCCGACTCCGATGATGGTCTGCTTGTTCTTGCCGTTGCCCAATTTCTCAAATCTGAGCGTGCGGCATTTGTTGACAGGCAGTTCGTAGTGCTGGTTCGGCCATGTACAATATATGGTATGGTCGAAAATCAGCTTGTCATCAGCATATACACGGAGATTGTCATCATCCAGCACGTGATTCATGCTAAGGCAACCAGCATCGAAACTGATCCAGTCATATTCGCCAGCAAGGTCGAATTCCGCATAAGAAGCCACTCTGTCACCCATGAGCTTGTTTCCGGTGGTCAACAGCAGTCCTTCCCAATACTTTTCTCCACCCATCGAGAAGGTGTAGTGCCGCGATTCGCCAGTGAACAATGTCTTGTCTGCGGAACTAATTCCTCGCACGGAATATGGCTTGATGGAGGACATAAGCGGACATACATCAGGAAGTTTGGCGATTCTGTCCCGGTTAGGATTGACAATGCCTGCTGCCGGAACACTCGCACCCTCCGGATAGGCCTTGATATCCACTACTCCGTATGTGATGCCGCCCAGGAAGTCGCTGTTTCTGTATTCGCATATAAGCCCGAGCCGAGCAGCGCCTTTCACATCGACAACTATCTGTTTTGCAAGGTCTTTCTGTGTCACCATTCCTTCATAAACGGTCTTCTTGTCCGCTTTCACGACAAGCCATGCGCTCGAATTGGAACTCTGATTGTCTCTCGGTCCGACGACGAATGAAACCTTGTCATAACGCTTGTCCAGCCAGAAATATGCGAACCCCTGTTCTGTTCCGGCAAGTGCCTGTGATACGGAGAAGCTAAGACCGGAATTGTATTCCTTCCGGTTTATGCTGATGCCTTTTTCCTGACCGGCTCCTTTGGCCTTGTCACCGAGTACAGGCTTTACGAACCCGGACTCCCTATATTTATATAATTGGTTGGTCTGCATAAGATCGACAGTTCCACCCGGCACTCGGGAAAGGAGTGTGTTCGAGTTTGAGACTGCTGCTCCTGCCTTCCAGAGCTTTACGTTTCCGAATGCGACTTGCGTATCGCCCCGTGGAATCGTGAATACTATTTCATTGACCCCGGCGACATCGAATGTCAGGAAGCGTGGGGCGTCGTATGCGAAAACGACCTCGTCCAGCAGCCGTTTCCCGTCCGCAGAGACTGTCACGATGGAATTGCCTTTGTCGGGATTGAGGTTCGAATACGGGCCCATCACAAATGTCAGCTTGCTGTATGCGCCTTTGAGAGCGAACACCGCCTTACCAGGGACATTGTCAGAAATCAGCCCGCCGGAAGGAGCACCGATCACGAAACCGCCCGTGATGTCATAGCAGCAGATTTTCATGGCACTGCCACCGGTTTTATATATGGAACATTTCTTGGACTCCGTAGGGACAAGTGCATTGACCATATATGTCTGTGCATCGAGGTGTGAAACGCAGGCAGCAAGCAGCGTAATGACAGTTAAAATCTTTTTCATAAAGTTCCGGGTTCAATTTTCAAATTTCGTGGCACATTTTCCGGCAATTTAGTGATTTGTCCGAACATCTGCAAAAAGAGATGGGAAGGCAAGCCATATATTTAAGAGTTTTGCGTATCTTTGTTTGAAACAAAAGGAGAATTTGCTATGCTTGAGATTGGTAATCGAATGCCTGATTTTTCAGCGGCTGACCAGAATGGCAACATTGTCAAGTCTGCTGACCTTATTGGAAAAAAGACGGTGGTGTACTTCTACCCGAAGGCCAATACGCCGGGCTGCACTGCTGAGGCTTGCAGTCTGAGAGACAATTATGAACGGTTCTTGGCATTGGGCTACAATGTCATAGGCATAAGTAAGGACAGCGTGAAGGCCCAGAAGAATTTCAGCGACAAATATGCCTTGCCATTTCCTCTGCTCGCCGATACTGACGCATTGATCATCAAGGCTTTCGGCGCATGGGGCGAGAAGAAGCTCTATGGAAAGACTTACGAGGGAATTCTGCGTAAGACATTCATTTTCAATGAGAATGGCATACTTGAGGAAATCATTGACAAGGTCAATACTAAGAACCACGCGGAACAGATTCTGGGATAGAGAGTTATGACGAATTATCAGTTTACCGGCGGGACCATTTGCGCGCCGGCTACAATTCCGGGCACAGGTGCGATATCGATAATAAGAGTCAGCGGAAAAGAGTCATTGGCGATAGCCGACAAGGTCATTGACACTAAGGGAGTTCCTATTGCCGAGACCGAAGGCTACAGGCTGCGCTACGGAACGGTTTTCGAGGCGGACGGAAGTGTTTTGGACAATGTGATAGTCAGCGTTTTCCGTGCTCCTCATTCGTACACGGGCGAGAATTCAGTGGAGATTTCCTGCCATGCTTCGCGATTCATTGTCAATAAAATTCTAGAGCTTCTGGTCAATGCCGGAGCCCGTATTGCGGCGCCAGGTGAGTTCACGCGCCGTGCTTTTGTCAATGGCAAGATGGACCTCGCCCAGGCAGAAGCTGTTGCAGATGTGATAGCTTCGCAAAGTGCTGCGTCCCATAGAGTTGCAATGAATCAGCTGAAGGGCGGTTTTTCGTCAGAGTTGAAAGTGCTGAGGGAAAAGCTTCTGACAATGACTTCCCTACTGGAGCTCGAACTGGACTTCAGCGAAGAAGATGTGGAGTTCGCAAGCCGCAAGGAGCTGGGGCAGTTGGTGGACGATTCATTGACACATATCGGACGTCTGACTGCATCATTCAGCCGTGGCAACGCTATCAAGAACGGTGTCCCGGTGGCGATTGTCGGGGCTACGAATACGGGTAAAAGCACGCTTCTCAATGCCCTGCTCGGGGAGGAGCGCGCGATCGTTTCGGATATTGCCGGCACGACTCGTGACACTATCGAGGAAACGCTGAATATCGACGGTATCCTGTTCAGATTCATTGACACCGCCGGAATCAGGGAAACAGACGAAACGATAGAGAAAATCGGCATTGACCGGACTTTCAAGAAACTTGGCGAGGCTGCTGTCGTGCTGGGGATGACGGATTTGTCGCGAGGCGAGGCGGCTGTGCTTGAGGATGCGGATTTCATTCTGTCTAAGGTCAATGAAATGAGCGGTGTGAAAAATGTCGGTACTGAGAACGACGGGGCTGAAACGGGCGGGGCACCTCTGGCTGGAACGGGTGGGGCTTCTCTAGCTGGAACTGACGGAACTTCTTTGGCTGAAACTGGCAGAACAGCTCAGGCTGAAACTGGCGGGGCATCTATAGCTGGAACTGACGGAGATTCTCTGGCTGAAACGGACGGAACTTCTCGGTCTGAAACTGGCGGAACACATCCAGCTGAAACGGGCGGAACACCTCTGTCTGAAACTGACGGGGCCTCCCAACACGGTCATGGTGACGGGCAGGAAAGAAAAGTGGTTATTCTGGTGAACAAATGCGATGTTGCAGGTGATTTCTACAGGGATGATAACGGCACTGGCTATGGTTCAGGCAATGATTTGGGTGAGAATATGGCGAAGATCGGTGGTAACAAAAATGTTAACCACAATAACAACATTGTTTCACTCATTGAAAATAAATACGATAACTGCAAAGTCATTCCAATCTCCGCGAAGACCGGAAAAGGGTTATCAACATTGACAAAAACACTCGGCGAAATAGGTTCCGAAATCACCGGCAGCACCGACGAGACCCTCGTGACCAACGTCCGCCACTACGAAGCCCTGGTCCGCGCCGCATCCGCTCTCGAGCGTGTCCGCGCCGGCCTCCATATCGCCACCCTCCCTCCGGACCTGATAGCCCAGGACCTCCGCGAAGCCCTCTACCACCTCGGCGAAATCGTCGGCGAAATCACCACCGACGAAACCCTTGGCAATATATTTCGGAATTTTTGCATCGGGAAATAGACTTAACCACCTTATTATCAATATATTACACAAAAAACATACTGCAAATTATTGGCTATAATTAGGTTAGGGTTAGGGTATTTTTCTCTTCCTTTCTTTTGTTTACTGCATTTTCCGTGCATTTGCAGATGTTTTCCTGAGTTTTGCCCCCCCAGACCGTCTTAAAAGTCAGTTATCAAACCCTCTGAGAGTGCGATTTTC
>OLFV01000655.1_pt1 | contig 39450 bp, 31 predicted proteins | sample 1605551 | NCBI WGS metagenome assembly OLFV01 (sample SAMEA3888922, study PRJEB22519) | human gut metagenome | biome: human gut; feature: human-associated habitat; material: faeces | place: Denmark | collected 2011 | reverse complement strand
GCCGAAAGTACTCGACTGGAAACGGTCCGGGAGGATAGGGAGCTGCCGGTTAAGAGAGAACGCCTGCATCGAAAGATGCAGGCGTTTTTGTGTATGTCATTGGTCAACGGTCACTCGGAACCGTAGGGGCTGCACGCCGGGCAGCCCGTCTGGATGCCGATTGCCGATGCACAGGGCGGGGCACCGGGCCTGCGCCTCCTACGGATCAGGGCACTTCAAAATCAACCGGAACCGCAGGGGCTGTTGACCGTTGACCGCTGACCGGGGCTGTGAATTCCCCTCCCTCTTTCCCCTTGCCAAAACCGGCTTTAATAAGATACAATATTCTAAAAAATCCAACTTTTAGGAGGCGACTATGGTTAACTTCAGAAATCTTTTGCTGACGGTCCAGGATGACGGGGTGGCTGTCATCACCATCAACCGCCCGGACATCCTCAACGCGCTGGATCTCCAAACCCTGCGGGAGCTGAAAGGGTGCATCGAAGAAATCCGACGGGATTCCCGGGTAAAGGCAGTGATCCTCCAGGGGGCCGGGGACAAGGCCTTTGTGGCCGGGTCGGATCTGATGGCCATGAGCCGGATGACGGCCCATGAGGCCATGGCTTTTTCCCGGTTCGGCCATGAAGTGTTCAATGCCATCGAAAATCTGCCCATGGCCGTTATCGGGGCCATCCACGGGTATTGTCTGGGTGGGGGCCTGGGACTGGCCCTGGCCTGTGATTTCCGGTATGCGTCCACCACGGCCAAATTCGGACAGCCGGAAGTGAAGTACGGGATCATCCCCGGTTTTGGGGGTTCCCAGACCCTGGCCCGGCTCATCGGGCAGGGACGGGCCAAGGAAATGATCTATACCGGGGATCTGATTGATGCCCAGGAGGCTTACCGGATCGGTCTGGTGAACCGGGTGCTGCCGGGAGAACAGCTGATGGAAACCTGTGAAGCCGTGTGCCGGAAGATCATGGAAAAGGGGCCCATTGCCATCGGCTCCGCCAAGGATGCCATCAACCGGGGCCTGTCCATGGACCTGGCTTCCGGTCTCAGCTACGAGGCCCAGGTTTTCGGCAACTGCTTCGCCACCCTGGACCAGACAGAAGGGATGAAAGCGTTTTTGGAAAAACGTAAACCGGTGTTTTTAGGGAAATGAAAGAGGGGCTGTTGCATAGGCAACAGCTCCGTCAACTGGCAGTTGACTATGTGTGCTGCGGGGCGCCGGGCCTGCGCCCCCTACGGTTTCTACTGTTCAAAATCAATTTGTAAAATTGATTTCCAACGGCTGCTGACAGCTGACCGTTGACAGCTGACCGTTGACCGCTGACAGAAAAGGGAGTGCTGCACAGAACGTGCAGCACCCCCTTTTTTCACTGATTCAGCAGATACCCTTTCAGCGCCTGGCACAGTTCCATGCCCAGGGTGTTGGGGCTCAGGGGATACCAGGACTGGTCAGCCACTTTTTCCCGTCCCGTTTCCTGTCCCAGCCCGTTGTAGGTGTACTGGACCAGATCGGACACCACCCGCAGACGCACATCGTATTTACTTTGAAGCAGGATGGTTCTTCCCGTGCCCACGGCTCCCTTCTGCACCCATTTGTTCCAGATGGTGATGATCCCGGTCTTTTCGTCGTACTGGAGGCTCCGGGTATCGTAATACACCTCATAGCTGCTGTTGCCGCCCACCAGTGTCCAGGCAGCCGCATCTTCCGAGGGAGGAGTGGGGAGGACCTCCTGGGAAACAGTCCCAGAGGGTGTAGCGGTTTTTGTATTATTTGCAACAGAAACTGCCGGTTTTTCCGCACCGGACCCGGCTTCCTGAGCAAAAAGCAGGGATGGCACCGACAGCAGAGAAACAATCAATAGAGGAAAAAATAGAGACTTTTTCATAACGTACACCCTTTCTGGTCAATCCATGGAACTATTGTACCACATCGTGCCGTACTATAGGTACTTTCCCTGAAAGAGTCAGGCAAAAACTTTTGAACAAGGAGGGATCCTTCATGAAAATCACCTTCCTGGGCGCGGATAAAATCGTTACCGGGTCCTGTCACCTGCTGGAAGTCAACGGAAAAAAGATCCTGCTGGACTGCGGAATGTTCCAGGGCCCCAAACTGATCCGGGACCTGAACCGCAAGCCTTTTTCCTTCAATCCGGGCGAAATTGACGCGGTGATCCTGAGCCATGCCCATATCGACCACAGCGGCCTGCTGCCCCGGCTGATCAAGGAAGGGTTCAAGGGCTTCATCCACTGCACGCCGGTTACCGAAGAATTGTGTCAGATCCTGCTGCCGGACTGCGGGCACATCCAGGAATCCGATGCGGAAATCGCCACCCGGAAAGGGCTCCGGGCCGGGAAATCTGCCGTGGAACCCCTGTATACGGCGGATGATGCCTATCTGGCCCTGAAGCATTTCATTACCCACGACTATGATGAAGATGTGGAACTGTACCCGGGGATCACCTTCCGCTTCCGGGTGGCCGGCCATATCCTGGGCAGCGCCCTGGTGAACCTGATGATTGAAGAAAACGGGAAGAAGACCAAGCTGATCTTCACCGGGGATGTGGGCCAGCCCAATGTACCCATCCTGGATGATCCCCATCAGATTTCCGGTGCGGATTTCATCATCACCGAATCCACCTACGGGAACCGGATCCATGAACAGATCGACCGGGAAAAGGAACTGTGTGATGTGATGAAGGACGCCCTGAGCCGGGGGGGCAACGTGATCATCCCCGCTTTTGCCGTAGGGCGTACCCAGGTGATGCTCTACTACTTCCAGAAGCTCATGAACAGCGGCCAGCTGCCGGTGGTCCCCATTATGGTGGACAGCCCCATGGCCATCAAGGCCACCCAGGTGATGCTGTACAATCCGGAGGAATATGATGAGGAAGCCCGGACCATCTTCCAGAAACAGAAGGGCCGTCTCATCGACATGCCCAATGTGAAATACACGGAAACCCCGGCGGAATCCCGGGCCATCAACGACATGCCCAGCCCCATGATCATCATCTCCGCCAGCGGCATGGCCGATGCCGGCCGGGTGCTCCACCATCTGAAACACAACCTGTGGCGGAAGGACAGCTCGGTGATCTTCGCCGGGTATCAGGCGGAAGGCAGCCTGGGCCGCCGGCTCATCGACGGGGCCAAAAAAGTCAAGATCATGGGCGAAGACATTGTGGTGGGCGCCAAGATCTACAACCTGTCCGGTTTCTCCGCCCATGCGGACCGGGATCAGATGCTGGCCCTGTACAAGGGGATGCAGCAGAAGCCCAAAGCCTTCTTCGTGGTCCATGGGGAATACGATGCGGCCAGCGCCTTTGCCCATCTGCTGAACACGGAACTGGGCACTGCCACCTACATCCCCAACTTCGGAGATGCGGCCATCATCGACGGCACTGACTGGCGGATCGAGGAAACTAAGGTGATCACCAGCGAACCGGCCATCCAGAACATGCGGGATTACCTGCGGAACTTCGAAAAGGATTACCTGGCCTACAAGGGCCGTCTGGAACAGCTCATTACCCATGATCCCCGGCGGATTCCCGATATCCGGGCCAAGATGGAAAAAATCCGCAAATACATTGACGATGTGATGAAAACTCTCTGACAGATATTTGACATCTGAAAGGGAAAAGAATATAATAGGAAAGTCGAAATGATGCAGTTTACTTTGAGGATGCTTCCTGACAAGCATCCTCTTGATTTATCTGGAAATAAGAGGGGATTGGGCTTTTATGATTAGAAACGATTTGCGTAACATTGCCATCATCGCTCACGTCGACCACGGTAAGACTACCCTGGTGGACGCCATGCTGAAGCAGAGCGGTGTATTCCGTGCCAACCAGCAGGTGCAGGAACGGGTCATGGACTCCAACGATCAGGAAAGAGAACGTGGAATCACCATCCTGGCCAAGAACACTTCCGTTATGCATGATGGCTGCAAGATCAACATCCTGGATACTCCGGGCCACGCCGATTTCGGCGGCGAAGTGGAACGGGTGCTGAACATGGTGGACGGCGTTCTGCTGCTGGTAGACGCTTATGAAGGCCCCATGCCCCAGACCAAATACGTGCTGCGGAAAGCACTGGAACATCACCTGAAACCGGTGGTGGTCATCAACAAGATCGACCGTCCGGATCAGCGGGTGGAAGAAGTGGTGGATGAAGTCCTGGATCTGTTCATCGAACTGAACGCCAACGACGACCAGCTGGACTTCCCGGTGGTTTATGCCTCCGCCAAGAAGGGTGTTGCCAAGCTGTCCATGGACGACGAAAGCGACAACCTGGAACCCCTGTTCCGCACCATCATCGACAGCATTCCCGCTCCTGATGTGGACGTGGACGCTCCCCTGCAGATGCTGGTGAACACCCTGGACCACGATGACTATGTGGGCCGGATCGTGGTGGGCCGTGTGGTCCGCGGCACCATCAAAAACGGACAGAACGTGTGCCTGATGCACGATGACAAGCGCACCAACCAGAAGATCGGCCGTCTGTACACCTACGAAGGGCTGAAACGGGTGGAAGTGCCCGAAGCCAAAGCCGGGGACATCATTGCCCTCATTGGCCTGAGCACCGCGGAAATCGGGGATACCATCGCCGATGTGGACAATCCGGAACAGCTCCAGGGCATCAAGGTGGACGAACCCACCCTGTCCATGACCTTCTCCGTCAACGACAGTCCTTTTGCCGGCCAGGAAGGGGACTTCATCACCAGCCGTCATCTTCGTGACCGTCTGTACAAAGAAGTGGAAACCAACGTTTCCATGAAGGTGGAAGATACGGAAAGCGCCGATACCTTCAAGGTGTCCGGCCGTGGGGAACTGCACCTGTCCGTGCTCATCGAAGCCATGCGCCGGGAAGGATTCGAACTGCAGGTGGGCAAACCCACTGTTATCATGCGCCGGGACGAAAACGGCAAGTTGCTGGAACCCATGGAAGCCCTGACCATCGAAGTGCCTCAGGACTTTATGGGCGCTGTCATGGAAGGCCTGGGGATCCGGAAAGCCGAACTCCAGAACATGACGGAAGTGGCCGGCTACCTGCGCATGGACTTCCTGATCCCTGCCCGGGGCCTGATCGGTTTCCGGAACCAGTTCCTCACCGATACCAAGGGCAACGGCATCATGAACCACGTGTTCGCCGGCTGGGGTGCCTACAAGGGCGATATCCCGGGCCGTACCCGGGGCAGCCTGGTGGCTTTTGAAGCCGGTACCACCACGGCCTACGGCATTGATAAATGCCAGGCCAGAGGCACCATGTACGTGAACCCCGGTGAAGAAGTGTACGAAGGGGAAATCGTCGGCGAAAACAGCCGGGAAGACGATATGGACGTGAACCCCTGCAAGAAGAAACACGTATCCAACATGCGTGCTGCCGGGAGCGATGACGCCGTTCGTCTGGTTCCGCCCCAGACCTTCTCTCTGGAAGGGGCCCTGGAACACATCAACGACGACGAAACCGTGGAAGTTACCCCCAAGAGCATCCGCATGAGAAAGAAAATCCTGTCCCGTATGGAACGTGCCCGCACCAGAGCACGGAACGCACGGGCGTAATGAAAAGGGGCTGTGAAGAAATGATTTTCACATCCCCGTCACTAGTCTCTAGTCACTAGTCTCTAGCCGATGGAAGCCAGCTTACGCTGGCAAATTTAAGGCGCTGTGAATGATTTTTTCACAGCGCCTTTTGCTTTCTCCCCCAAATTGGTGTAAAATAAAAAGATACGAAGAAGGGAGGGATGTCCTTATGTTTGCCAGTTTCAAATCGGATAAGACCCGGAATACCCAGAAGGGGCAGCAGGAAAATCACGGACTGACGCTTCTGGACACGCCCAACCTGGACCTGTGCCTGCGGACGCCGGCCAGCCTGGAGGAAATCGTGGACTACGGAAAGCTGATCCTGGAAGGCAAGGGTCTGCTCATGTGTCTCAATGACCTGCCCGATCCGGACAAGATCCGGGCCCAGGATTACCTGGCCGGTGTGGCCTACACCATCGGCGCCACAGAAACCGAAGTGTCCCCGGAAGTCACCATGTACCTGCCGGGAGAAGTGAATACGATCAGAGGATAAGAGGAAACTGTTGCCTGGGCAACAGCTTCCGGTCACTGGTGGTGGGTTAGCAACGGCAGCCGCGTTTGCCTACCTTTGTCTAGTGACCAGTGACAAGAGACCAGTGACCGGGGGTGTGATTTTTTCACACCCCCTTTTTAAAGGAGTCCCCATGAACCAATTCGTCCATTTACATACCCATACCCAATACAGCCTCCTGGATGGGTCCTGCCGGATCCCGGAACTGGTCCAGTACGCCAAGGAACTGGGCATGCCCGCCCTGGCCATTACGGACCATGGGGTCATGTACGGGGTCATCGAATTCTACCAGGAATGTGAAAAAGCCGGCATCAAACCCATCATCGGCTGCGAAGTGTACATCACTTCCGGTTCCCATCTGGATAAAAGCCTGGAAACCCGGAGCAAGCTGTACCACCTGATCCTCCTGGCCGAAAACCGCACCGGCTACCAGAACCTGATGAAACTGGTGTCCATCGGCGAAGTGGAGGGCTTCTACTACAAACCCCGGATCGACAAGGACGTGCTCCGCCGGTACAGCGAAGGGCTCATCTGTCTGTCCGCCTGCATCGCCGGGGAAGTGCCCCGTCACATCCTCCGGGGCGAACTGGAAACCGCCGAAAAGACCATGCTGGAATACCTGGACATTTTCGGCCGGGACCATTACTACCTGGAAATCCAGAACCACGGGCTGCCGGAAGAAGCCACTGTCCGCCAGGAACTCCGCCGGCTGGCCCAAAAGCACGGCATCAAACTGGTGGCCACCAACGACCTCCATTACATCCGCAAGGAAGACGCCTCCGGCCAGGACATCCTGCTGTGCATCCAGACCAACGCCCGGTACCTGGATCCCCAGCGGATGCGGTTCAACAACGATTCCTACTACCTGAAGAGCCGGGAAGAGATGGAAGAACTGTTCCCGGAAGATCAGGAAGCCCTGGACAACACCCTGGAGATTGCAGAGCGGTGCAATGTGCAGCTGGAATTCGGCCATCTGCTTCTGCCGGAATTTCCCCTGCCTCCGGGAGAGACCATGGACGGCTACCTGCGGAAACTCTGTGAAGAGGGATTTCCCTCCCGGTATCCGGAGGACGACGGCACCGCCCGGAAGCGGATGGAATACGAGCTGGGCATCATCAGACAGATGGGGTATTCCGGCTATTTCCTCATTGTGTGGGATTTCATCAACTACAGCCGGCGCCACGACATCCCGGTGGGCCCCGGCAGAGGCAGCGCCGCCGGAAGTATCGTGGCTTACCTGACCGGGATCACCAGCATCGACCCGCTGAAATACAACCTGATCTTTGAACGGTTCCTGAATCCGGAACGGGTGAGCATGCCCGATATCGATACGGATATCTGCTATGTGAAGCGCCATCTGGTGGTGGATTACCTGGCCCGGAAATATGGGGAAAGCCATGTGGCCCAGATCATCACCTTCGGGACCCTGGCCGCCAAAGCCGCCGTCAAGGACGTGGGCCGGGCCATGGACATCCCCCTGAACGTGGTGAACCAGGTGAACAAGCTGATCCCCAATACTCCCGGGACCACCCTGAAAGGCACCCTGGAAGGCAGCCGGGAACTTCGGGAACTCCGGGACGGGGATCCCAGCATCGCCCAGCTGCTGGACTTTGCCCAGAAAGTGGAAGGGATGCCCCGGCACACTTCCACCCATGCGGCAGGGGTAGTGATCACCCCTGGGGAACTGACGGACTATGTGCCCCTCCAGATCACCTCCAGCAGCGACGACGAACATGAATACATCTGCACCCAGTACGACAAGGACCGGTCCGAAAGCCTGGGGCTTTTGAAGATGGATCTTCTGGGGCTCCGGACCCTCACCGTCATCGACGATGCCCTGAAGATGATCAAAAAGAACCAGGGGACGGAGGTGGATATCCGGACCATCGATCTCCACGATCCCAAGACCTGCCGGATGCTCTGCAAGGGGGATACGGCGGCGGTATTCCAGATGGAAAGCGACGGCATGACCCGGCTGATGAAACAGCTGGCTCCGGAAGGGTTCGAGGATCTGATCCCTCTGGTGGCCCTGTACCGGCCCGGGCCCCTGGGCAGCGGCATGGCCGAAGACTTCATCGCCGGCCGTCACGGCAGACGTACGGCCCAGGTGCTCCATCCCCTGATGGAACCCATTGTGGCCGATACCTACGGGGTCATCCTCTACCAGGAACAGGTGATGCAGATCGTATCCGCCCTGGGGGGATTCACCCTGGGGGAAGCAGACATCCTGCGCCGGGCCATGGGGAAAAAGAAGGCCAAGCTGCTGGATTCCATGAAGGAAAAATTCCTGGACGGCGCCCAGAAACTCCACGGCATCAGCCGGGAACTGGGCAGCGAGATCTTTGCCCTGCTCCAGCATTTTGCCGGGTACGGGTTCAACAAATCCCATTCTGCGGCCTATGCTCTGGTGGCCTACCACACCGCCTGGCTGAAGGCCAACTACCCAGTGGAATACATGGCCGCCTTCCTGAACAGCATCATCACCGTGGCGGACAAGGTGAGCTGGTACATCGGGGTGTGCCGGGACATGGGCATCCAGGTACTGCCTCCGGACATCAATACCAGTGAAGCCGGGTTTTCCGTGGACGGCCACACCATCCGCTTCGGTCTGGGGGCCATCAAAAGCGTGGGGGATGCGGCGGTCACCGTGATCCTGGAGGAACGGAAGAAACGGGGGCCCTTCAGGGACTTCTTTGACTTCACCCGCCGGGTGGACCTGTCCAAGGTGAACAAGCGGGTGGTGGAAGCCCTGATCAAATGCGGTTCCATGAACGGATTCGGCCTGCGCCGGAGCCAGCTGCTGGCCATTATGGACCCGGCCCTGGAAGCGGCGGCCAGTGAACAGCGGGACCGGATCACCGGCCAGCTGGGCCTCTTTGGAGAAGAGGACATCGCCAGTGCCAACACCATTCCCATCCCCAACCTGCCGGAAATCCCCAAAGCAGAGATCCTCCGGCTGGAACGGGAACTGATCGGGTTCTATGTTACCGGTCATCCCCTGGATGCTTACCGGAACGCCCTCCGCCGGCTCACCCCCCTGATCCGTTGCACGGAGGAAAACTACAAGGATGGGGAACGGATTGCCGTGGGAGGCATCATCACCGATCTCCGGCTCCGCTCCACCAAAAACGGGGACCGGATGGCCTCCTTTGTGCTGGAAGACCTGACCGGCAGCCTGACGGTGATCGCCTTTCCCCGGGCCTATGCCGCCAGCCGGGCCAACATCGACAAGGACCGGATCGTGATGATCCAGGGCATCCTGAAGCTGGACGAGGAGCAGGCCAGGATCTTTGCCAACCGGGTGGAGCCCCTCCAGGAAGCAGCCAAAGAAGTCCATCTCCACATCGGGCCGGGGAAGAACACCCAGGCGGTCCAGCAGCAGCTGGGGGGCATTTTCGCCGCCTTCCACGGCAAGAACCCCGTATACCTCCACGTGGCCGACACCAAAAAAGTCATCCGGACCAATCCCCGTTTCTGGGTGGATCTGGATGCCCCCGGCTTCGCCGATGCCATCGAACGGGTGCTGGGGAAGGGGAGCATGGAATGGTAGGGATTGCTGCGCCGGCAGCAATCCCTCTTTCTATAAGGAAGTCCTTATGCTCACAAAAATTCACCCATTATTTGTCGTGCAATTCTGTAGAAATTTCCGTTACAGAACTTGGATTAAATTATCTCTTAATTTAGAAATCAAGAGAAAACAAAAGAAAATGCCATTATACAGATTGTATACACGAGATGGAGAAATTTGAAACGCTAGTCTGACAAGTTCCTGCAATCCCTTGCATACCGGGAACACACGTGTTACAATGGGGCTGTGTGGTTTTGTACTATATGATTTTTAGGAGGTCGCTTTGTAATGAACATCGTTGTATGTGTTAAACAGGTACCGGATACCGCTGAAATGAAGATCGATCCGGTTACCAACAACCTCGTCAGAGATGGTGTAACCAATATTATGAACCCCTATGACCAGTACGCTCTGGAAACTGCCCTGCAGCTGAAAGACGAACTGGGCGCTCATGTAACCGTCATCACCATGGGGCCGCCTCATGCAGAATCTGTCCTGAGAGACTGCCTGGCTGTAGGCGCTGATGAAGCCAAACTGGTCAGCGACAGAGCTTTCGGCGGTGCTGATACCCTGGCTACTTCCGCTGCCATGGCCAACACCATCAAACATTTCGGCGTTCCTGATCTGATCCTCTGCGGCCGTCAGGCAATCGATGGGGATACCGCTCAGGTCGGTCCTGAAATCGCTGAACATCTGGGTTTGCCCCAGGTCACCGCTGCCCTGAAAGTTCAGGTCAAAGATGACACCGTAGTAGTGGACAGAGACAATGAACAAATGTCCATGACCTTCACCATGAAGATGCCCTGCGTGGTTACCGTAATGCGCAGCAAAGACCTGCGTTTTGCCAGCATCAGAGGCAAGATGAAAGCCAGAAAGGCTGAAATCCCTGTCTACACTGCTGCTGCCCTGGAAATTCCTCTGGACATCATCGGCAAGGCCGGCTCTCCGACTCAGGTTATGAAGAGCTTCACTCCGAAAGTGACCCAGGTACACGGTGAAATCTTCGACGATGAAGATCCTGCTGTGGCAGTCGATAAGTTGGTTAACAAACTGATCGAAGACAAGATTATTACGAAGTGAGGTTGGGTATAAATGGCTAACACGAAAGGTTTAAAGACCGGTAACGAAAAAGATTTATGGGTCTATGTTGAACATTACAAAGGCGAACCTGTTCACGTTGTATACGAATTGCTGGGCGAATGCCGGAAACTGGCTGACAAATGCAACCAGAAACTGGCCGCTGTCCTGATCACCGACGATGCCAAAGACGTTCCGTCCAAACTGATTGCCCGGGGCGCTGATCTGGTTTACGTCTGCCAGGATCCTGCTTTCAAATACTATTCCACTGACGAATACACCAATGCTTTCTGTGAAATGATCGATGAATATCAGCCTTCTTCCGTATTCATCGGCGCCACCAACGACGGCCGTGACCTGGGGCCCCGTATCGCTGCCCGGGTGAACACCGGTCTGTGCGCAGACTGCACCATCCTGGACGCTGAAGAAGACGGCCTGATCGAATGGACCCGTCCTGCTGCCGGTGGTAACATCATGGCTACCATCCTGTGCAAAGAACATCGTCCGCAGATGGGTACCGTTCGTCCCAAGACCTTCAAGGCCATGGAACCGGATGCTTCCCGTACCGGCGAAGTGATCAACTACACCCTGAAGAACCATGTGGATGACCGGGTAACCTGCATCCGCAGAGAAGAAGTGGTCAGCGAAGGCGAAATGGCCATCGACGATGCACCGTTCGTCTGCTCCGGCGGCCGCGGCATGAAAGCCAAAGAAAACTTCTCCCTGCTGTATGACCTGGCCCATGCTCTGGGCGGTGCCGTAGGCGGCAGCCGTGCAGCTGTGGATGAAGGGTTCATCGAACATCCCCGGCAAGTTGGTCAGTCCGGTAAAACCGTTACCCCGAAGATCTACTTCGCCTGCGGTATTTCCGGTTCTGTACAGCACAAAGCCGGCATGAGCAAATCCGATACCATTGTCTGCATCAACAAGGATCCGGACGCTCCTATGTTCGAAATCTCCAAATATGGTATCGTTGGCGATGCTCTGAAGATCCTGCCTCTGCTGACTGCAAAGATCAAGGCCTTCAAAGAATCCTAATAGTACACACGGAACTGAAAAGTCCGGGCTTGTTACAAGTCCGGACTTTTTTTGGAAAGAGCACACACTGCTTTTTCCCTGCGCATCATGAATATTTCAGAGGGGGAACATTTCATGAAGAAAACAAAAATCATCTGCACCCTGGGGCCGTCCACGGACAAAAAAGAACTGCTGGTGGATATGATCCGCTCCGGGATGGATCTGGCCCGGTTCAACTTCTCCCATGGCTCCCACAGCGAATGTGAAGCCCGGCTGAACCTGCTGAAGGAAGCGGAAAAGGAAGCAGGGCGCCTGGTGGGCTATGTGGCCGATACCAAAGGCCCGGAAATGCGTCTGGGGCTGTTCAAAGGGGACAAGACCACCCTGGTGCCCGGCCATGAATTCATCCTCACCACGGAGGATGTGGAAGGGACGGCGGAAAAGGCCCATGTGAACTACGCCGGTCTGCCGGAAGAAGTGAAGCGGGGGGACACCATCCTGCTCAACGACGGAAAACTGTCCCTGGAAGTCCAGTCCACCACGGACAAGGAAATCCATACCATCGTGGTGAACGGCGGAGAAATCTCCTCCCGGAAACGGGTGGCAGTGCCCGGGGCTTTCCTGAAACTGCCCTTCCTGTCCGATGCGGATATTTCCGATATTACCTTTGCCGCCCAGCATGGCATGACCTACGTGGCCGCCTCCTTTGTGCGGAATGCCCATGACGCCATGGAAATCCGCCGTCTCCTGGAAAAACTGGGGTCCCCCATGGGGATCATCGCCAAGATCGAAAACCAGGAAGGGGTGGACAACATCGATGACATCCTCCAGGTGGTGGACGGGGTCATGGTGGCTCGTGGGGACCTGGGGGTGGAAATTCCCATGGAAGACGTGCCCATTGTCCAGAAGGAAATCATCGCCAAATGCAACGCCCTGGGCAAGCCGGTGGTCACCGCCACCCAGATGCTGGAAAGCATGATCACCAATTACCGGGCCACCCGGGCGGAAGCCAACGATATCGCCAACTCCATCTTTGACGGCACCGACGCCATTATGCTCAGCGGAGAAACCGCATCCGGGGCCTATCCCCTGGAAGCCGTCCAGACCATGGCCCGGATCGCCAAACGGACAGAAGACGCCATCGACTATGTCACTGTGTTCAAACACAAGGGCATCGGGGCCCAGGTCCAGATGACCGATGCCATCAGCCATGCCACCGTGCAGATCGCCCAGGAACTGGAAGCCAACGCCATCATGTCCATTACCGAAAGCGGCTACACCGCCCGTCTGGTGGCCAAATACCGTCCCAAAGCCCATGTGCTGGGGGTTTCTCCCAAAGAGGAAAGCCTGCGGCGGATGAGCCTGTACTGGGGCGTGACCCCGCTCCAAGGGGAAAACAAGGCCAGCACCGATGCGCTGATCGAAGCCTCCCTGAAAAATGCCCTGGATGCAGGGCTGATCAAAAAAGGCGATTCCCTGGTGGTCACCGCCGGCATGAACGTGGGGAAGGTGGGCAGCACCAACCTGATCCAGGTGGTCAATGTGGGCCAGAAAATTGTCTCCGGCCAGGGCATCGGGAAGAAAGCCGCCAGCGGCATCGTCCTGCGGGTGGAAAAGAAAGCGGATCTGGAGCAGTTCAAGCCCGGGATGATCCTGGCCGTGGCGGCCCTGGAAAATGAAATGGGGACCTGCGCCGCCCAGTCTGGCGGCATCATCGCCGAAGAAGGAGGCTTCACCTCTCCCGCCGCCATCATTGGCATCAACTACGGCATCCCGGTGATCGTAGGAGCCAAAGGAGCCATGGAAGCCCTGGAAACCGGCGACCTGGTAACCCTGGACGTAACCACGGGGAGCGTGTATGCAGGGAAGATCAATGTGAAATAACTGGTACTGTTGCATGGGCAACAGTACCGTCAGCAGTCAGCTGTCAACGGTCAACGGCCGTTGGAGACAAAAAATCCTGCCGATTGGGGCAGGATTTTTGTTTTGATTTCAAACGGTTCCGGCTCCTTGCCCTCGGCTGGCCGGTGAGAACCTGTAGGGGCGGACCCAGGGTTGCCTTGGCAATCCCGCCTGGTCCGTCCGTTTCTGGAGGATCTCAAAGAGGGGGTTGAGAATCGAGTCGCTGGTCATTATAATTAATAAGATAGATTCATTCCAATAGGGCTGGTGACGCCCCTGCGGAATCCATATTCCTGTAAACCATAAAGGAGCTTTTTGTGAAACAGCGCAACCTTGTATTCGACAACCTCCGGGGCATCTGCATGCTGGGGGTCATTGCCATCCATGTGGGAAGCATGGCGGTAAGCGACGCCGTGGCTTCTCCCTTCCTGGTGCTCATTACCAACATCCTGAGCCGCTACAGTGTGCCGGCCTTCTTTTTCATTTCCGGCTACGGGCTTTTTTACAGCAAGCCCCTGGAAGAACCTCTCCATTATGGAAGCTTCCTGAAAAAGCGGATGAAGAGCATCGGCCGTCCGTATCTGCTGGCCTCTCTGTTCTATCTGTGCTACTATGCCCTGCTGAACCGGGACCCCAATGTGCTGGATCCGTCCAACATCCTGTTTTCCCTGTTCTTCGGCACCGCCCAGTACCACATTTACTTCCTGGTGATCCTGATCTGGTTCTACCTGCTGTTCCCCCTGTGGCGGAGCCTGATGGGAGCCATGGAAAAAATCGGGCTGAAAGTGGCTCTGCCCCTGCTGTTCGTGGCCCAGGTGCTGCTGTTTGAAGGAAATTTCCATTTCTGGACCTATCCGGACTGGATTGCTTCCAGCCCGGCTTTGCTGAACCTGTGCAATTACCGGCTGAACTATTTCCCCTTCTTCTACCTGTTCATCTTCATGCTGGGCGGGGTGATTGCCCGACATTATGAAGGATTCAAAAAGCTGATTACCCGGCACAAGGCCCTGCTGATGGCGTTCTTTGCCGCCAGTGCCGGATTCAACACCTGGCTTTTTTATCGGTGGACCTTCAAATGGCAGATGCCCTACGAAAACACCGTGAACTACCTGCAGCAGCTGAGCCTGCCGGGGCTGGTGTATACCATCGCTTCGGTACTGTTCTTCAGTATGGTGATCCAGAGCGGCAGATATCCCCTGAAAGGGGCCTTAAAAGAAATGAGTGACCGCTCCTTTCCCATCTACCTGATCCACCCCATATTCATCGATCAGCTGGAATATGTGCTGAACCGGACAGCAGGGATACAGCAAGTCCCTATGGAAGCGTTCTATATAGCCGTACTCCTGCTGTCATGGGGATGTGCGGAACTCTGGCACCGGTTCAGGGCATCAAAAGCATAAGGCTTTTGTGCATTAATTGACAATTGTACCATCAAAAAGAAAGGAGCCGATACCTTTGTCCGATTCTGTCTGTCTTTTGGTCCGGGGGGCCCTGCTGCTGGCCATTGGGGCGCTCAGCCAGCAGCTGCGGCTGGTGCTGCCCCTGCCGGTGCCCGTCATGACCCTGCTCATCGGTACCCTGGTGAACGCCACCCTGGTACTGGCCGGCCGGTACACCACCCGGGTCCTGGCCTGGACCATCTGCGTGGCCCTGGCGGTGATCGCCTTTTTCCAGGGCCATATCCTGGGGCCGGTGGTGCCGGTGATCGCCCTGGGCAATGGCATGTACGTGGAACTCACCCGCACCGGGTCCAAGGGATCGGCCCTGTTCCTGGGGGCACCTCTGGGCAAGACCCTGGTGCTGGCCATCGGCATGGTGGGGGCCCTGCGGCTGCTCCAGCTGCCCTGGGGCGCCGTCACCAAAACCCTGTCCATTTTCCTGCCTCTCCAGCTGGCCACCGGCATCCTGGGGCTGCTGCTGGCCCTGGGGGTGGAGAAAAGGATTCCTGGTCCCCGAACCCCGAAAGTCCCCCAAAAATCCACTCCCAGGAAGAAAAAAACGTAACAGCAATTTTGTACGAAATGTAACAAAACTGTGGATTTTTTCAAACAGCTGGTGTATAGTAGAGGAGATTGACAAAAGGCCCTCCCGGAGCGACATTTTCCAGCCAAACGCTGCCGCGTTTGGCTTCCTTCGGCCATTGACCATTGACCATTGACTATTGACAATTGACCGCAGGCGCTGCAGCGCCTGCCCAAAAGGAGTTCAACCATGCAAATCATAGTTGTAGGATGCGGGAAAGTGGGACGGAGCATCATCTCCCAGCTCACCCAGGAAGACAACAACGTTACCGTCATCGACACCAACCCCACCATCATCCGGAATATTTCCACCAATTACGATGTAATGGGGATCGTGGGCAACGGTTCCAGCTTCAACATCCTGGCCAAGGCCGACCTGGCCCATGCGGACATGCTCATCGCCGTCACCGAAAGCGACGAAGTGAACCTTCTGACCTGCGTCATCGCCAAACTGAACAACCATCAGTGCCATACCATCGCCCGGGTCCGGAGTCCCCATTATTCCGACGAACGGCACTACCTCCAGAAGGGGCTGAACCTGTCCATGACCATCAACCCGGAAATGGAAGCCGCCAAGGAAATTTCCCGGCTGCTGAACTTCCCTTCCGCCATTGAAATCGTCAGCTTTGCCAAGGACCGGATCGACATGCTCCGGTTCCGGGTGCCCCCATGCTCCGTGCTCATCGGCCGGTCCCTGAAGGAAATTGCCCATCTCACAGTGAACCTGCTGGTGTGCATCATCGAACGGAACAGCAACATCCTGGTCCCCAACGGGGATACGGTGATCCAGCAGGGGGACATCCTGACCATCATCGCCATGCCCCGGGATGCCCAGGCCTTCTTCAAGAAAATCGGCGTCCGCACCAACAAATGCAAAAACGTCATGATCGTGGGGGGCGGCCAGCTCAGCTACTACCTGGCCAAGATGCTCCTGAAGAGCCATACGGAAGTGACCATCATCGAACGGGATATGGCCCGGTGCGAAGAACTGGTGGAAGCCCTGCCCGGGGCCACCATCGACTGCGGGGACGGCACCGAAGAGGAGCTGCTCCGGGAAGAACACCTGGAAAGCATGGACGGCTTCGTGGCCTGCACCGGCATGGACGAAGTCAACGCCATCCTGTCCCTGTACGCCCTGAAGCATTCCAGCAAGAAAGTCATCACCAAGGTGAACCATGTGGATTTCGGGGACGTGATCGAAGGGCTCCAGCTGGACAGCATCGTCAACCCCAAACAGCTCACTGCCCAGCAGATCGTCCAGTACGTCCGGGCCGCCGGCAACAGTATGGAATCCAATGTGGAGACCCTGTACCGGCTCATGAACAGCAGGGTGGAGGCCCTGGAATTCCTTCTGGACAGCAAATCCTCCCTGATCGGCACCAAACTGGCGGATATGCGGATCAAAAAGAACGTGCTGATCGCCGGCATCGTCCGGGAAGGGAAACTGATCATCCCCGGCGGCCAGGATGCCTTCCAGGCGGGGGATACGGTGATCGTGGTCACCACCAACCTGGGCTTCCACGAAATCGAAAACATCCTGGCATAAAGGAGTCTGAACGCCATGAATTATCCTGTGATCGGGCGGGTGCTGTCCTGGATCCTCTGTACCGAAGGAGCCCTGCTGCTGCTGCCCAGCCTGATTTCCCTCATTTACCGAGAAGACCAGGGGATGATCTATTTTGCCCTGGCTCTCCTGGCACTGGCCATCGGGTATGTGACCAGCCGGCGGAAAATCCGGAACAAGGCCATCTATCAGCGGGAAGGGTTCGTGTCCGTGGGCCTGTCCTGGGTGCTCCTGAGCCTGTACGGCGCCATTCCCTTTGTGCTCACCGGAGAGATCCCTTCCTATGTGGATGCGGTGTTTGAAATCGTCTCCGGCTTTACCACCACCGGGTCCTCCATCCTCAGCGATGTGGAGGCCCTGTCCCACACCTCCCTGTTCTGGCGGAGCTTTTCCCACTGGATCGGGGGCATGGGGGTGCTGGTGTTCATCCTGATGCTGATGCCCACCAACCGGGGCGGCACCCAGATGAACCTGATGAAGGCGGAAAGCCCCGGCCCGGACGTGTCCAAGTTCGTGCCCCGGGTGCGGAACACCGCCATTGTGCTCTACAAGATCTACCTGGGCATGACCCTGCTGATGATCGCCCTGCTGGCCCTTACCGGCATGAACTGGTTCCACAACCTGTGCATCACTTTCGGTACCGCCGGCACCGGGGGCTTCGGCATCCTCAACGACAGTTGCGCCAGTTATACGCCAATCCAGCAGTGGATCATCACCCTGTTCATGATCGCCTTCGGGGTGAATTTCGGCTTCTACTATCTGTCCCTGATTTTCCGGTTCCGGGAAGCCCTGGCCATGGAAGAAGTCCGGGCCTATGTGGGCATCATCCTGGCTTCCGGGCTGGCCATCACCTGGCAGATCCGGGACCGGTTCGACACCCTGGAACAGGCCCTTCGGGCCGCCTTTTTCCAGGTGGGAAGCATCATGACCACCACCGGGTTCAGCACCGTGGATTTTGACCTGTGGTCCAGCTTTTCCAAAACCATCCTGGTGCTCCTGATGGTGGTGGGGGCCTGCGCCGGCAGCACCGGCGGCGGGGTGAAGGTGAGCCGGGTCGTGCTCACCTGCAAGTCCATTTTCCTGGAACTGGGACAGATACTCCATCCCCACGGGGTCCAGCGGATGCGCATGGACGGGAAGTCCGTGGACAGCAAAATGCTCAATTCCATTTACATCTTCCTGATCACCTATTTCCTGATTTTCTTCCTGTCCATCCTGGCCGTGAGCCTGGACGGGTTCAATTTCGAGACCAACTTCACTGCTGTGGCCGCTACCTTGAACAACATCGGTCCCGGCCTGGCAGGGGTAGGGCCCACCAGGAACTTCGGAGACTACAGCCTCCCCTCCAAACTGGTGCTGATCTTCGACATGCTGGCCGGAAGACTGGAACTGCTGCCCATGCTGATCCTGTTCTATCCCAGGACCTGGATGAAACATTGATGGGGTTGTTGCTCATGCAGCAACCCTTTTTACGAGGTACCAACTTATGATCGACATCCATTCCCATATCCTGTACGACATCCCCGGGGACGACGGGGCCCGGGATCGTTCCATGTCCCTGGACATGCTGCGCCAGGCGGCGGAGGCGGGGACCAGGGAACTTTTCGCCACCCCCCATTTCCACCGCCGGGGCATCTGTCCCTCCTGGGACGTCATCACAGAACGGCTGGCACAGCTCCAACAGGCCGCGGATGATACCGGCATCCCCATCCGGCTCCACAGCGGGGCGGAGGTGAGCCTGGACGCGGACACCCTCAACTACCTGCCCGGGCCCGGGGAAAGCAGGGCGTACTGCCTGGCGGGCACCGCCTATCTCCTGGTGGAACTGCTGCCCACGGCAGCCCCTCTGGAAACCTGGAACCTGCTGTATCAGCTCCAGCTCCGGGGTTACCTGCCCATCCTGGCCCACCCGGAACGGTACCGGCACATTATGTCCCATCCCGATGCCGTCCTCCAGTGGGTGGAAAAGGGCATCCTGCTCCAGAGCAACAAAGGCAGCTTTCTGGGGGACTTCGGAGAAACCGCCCAGCGCAGCGCCCGCTGGCTCTACGATCGGGGCGCCGTCCATTTCCTGGGCAGCGACGCCCACCGGACCAACTGGCGGAGCCCCGATACCCGGAAGGCCGATGCCGCCATTGCGGCCCTGCCGGGCGGGGAAAAATTCCTGGGGGACTGCGATGCCCATGGCAGTCTGCTGCTCCAGGGCCGGGTGTTCTATCCCGATCCGCCCCACGAACCCCCAAAGAAAAAACGGGGATTCTGGTCCAGGATTTTTGGCTGAAAGCCCATTCAGGGAGGATTTTTACCCATCAATTTTTGTACAATAAAACTAATGGAAAACTTCCCCTCCCTGGAAGGAGTATCCTCTGGAAAAAATCAACAAAATACGCGGAAAGAACCTCAGATGGCGATGAAAATTCACCAGATTTTCCCTTTTGTCAAGTTTTTGTTGCAGACAGTCCATTCTTTTGCTATACTACTATATATCTCATTATACGAATGTATATAGAAAGTTGGAACACTGCTTGTAAAAGAAAGACATTTGCGGTTTGCTGTAAACTGAATACAGAACTTGCGAACAATTTTTCGGGGGGGGTACAGGCGTTTACCTGTGCCCTCTCTTACGTTATTTCAAAACAGAATGACTTTCCTGCACAAAACCTGCTGTTTACGGAAAAGTTACTGTCTGATCATAAAAAACAAAGGAGACCCCATGAAGAAGAAAATCCTGGCCATGGCTTTTGCCCTGGCATCCCTGGCCCTTCCGGCCTGCGCGGAAAACTACACCCTCCGTCCCGGTGACCAGCTGAACATCGTCATTGTCCAGGAGCAGGACATCAGCTCCAACCTCCAGAACTCCAAAGAGACACCCTACACAGTCCGGCCCGACGGCACCGTATCCTTCCCCCTGGTGGGGCAGATCCAGGCCAGCGGCATGACCGTGGACCAGTTCACCCGGTATCTCCGGGACGGACTGTCCCGGTACTATGTGGAACCGGATGTGACCGTGAATATCGTCCAACTGGGGGGCGTGCGGGTCCATGTGTTCGGGGAAGTGAAGAAGCCCGGCACCTACGAACTCACCAAGAGCCATACGATCATGGATGCCCTGGGGGCCTCCGGAGGCTTCACCTGGGATGCGGCCAAGAAGAAAGTGTTCCTGATCCACCAGGATGACACCAACAAGGCCATCAAGATCAACCTGAACAATATGCTGAAAACCGGCAACCTGAAGGACAACCTGGAACTGAAGGAAGGGGACATCCTCTACCTGACCAAGAACGGCCGGATCGATTTTGCCCGGGATATCGTACCGTTCCTCAGCGGTGCCTACATGATCTCGGAAATCAGGGACAACAACGATTAAAAGGAGAAACCATCTTGAACGAACAGGAAATCGATTTGCGGGAACTGTGGCAGATCGTCCGGACCAACCAGAAAACCATCGCCAAGATCACCGGTGGCTTCCTGGCCCTGGCCGTGGCCTATCTGCTCATTGTCCCCAACACCTACCAATCCACCGCCCTGCTGCGGATCAAACAGGAAAGAGGCCTGTCCAGCTCCATTATGGAACAGCTGCCCATCGGCAATGCTCAGCTGACCAAACAGCAGATGAACACCAATGCGGAAATTCTGAAAAGCCGTCATGTGGTGATTCCCGTAATCGAACAGACCGAAGAGGAAAAAGACGGCAAGTACCCCCGGTACGAAGACTACGTAAAGAGCCACATCGTCACCAAGCCCTACAAGGATACGGAAATCCTGGAAGTGGACGTTACCGGCAAAAGCCCGGAACAGGCCCAGGAAGCCAACCAGCTGCTGGTGCAGGGGTTCCTGGACCGGCTGGCCCAGTTGTCCCACGCGGAATCTTCCGCCACCCGGGAATTTTTGGAACAGCGGGTGAAATCCTCCAAAAAAGAACTGGATGATGCGGAGACCAAGCTGAAGAACTACCAGGTGAAGCACAAGATCTTCTCCACCGACAACCAGATGAAGAGTCTGGCCGAACGGATCACCGACCTGGACAAGGCCAAGGCCCAGAACAAACTGGATATGGAAACGGCCCAGGCCGCCCTGGGGTCCATCAACGACCAGCTGGCCGGCGCCGGTGCCGCCCTGGCCGACAGTCCCTCCATCCAGCAGGCCAAGAACAAGCTGGTGGATCTGGAAACCCAGAAAGCCGGCTATACCGGCAAATACACCAGCGAAAACCCCAAGATGAAGGAAATCAACCGGCAGATCGGGGCCGCCCGGTACAGCCTCCGGAAGGAAATCCAGGCCATCATCGCCCAGAAGGCGCCCTCTTCCAGCAGCGTCCAGCAGAAGCTCCTCAGTGACAAGTTCACCAACGAAGCCCTGATTGCCGTGGCCCAGGGGAAGAACAACGCCATCGACCAGCTGGAAAAAAAGAATGCCGACGAAATCGCCAAGCTGCCCCAGACCCAGCAGGGGTACCTGCAGGTGAAACGGGATGCGGACGTGGCCCAGGAAATCTATGTGATGCTGGCCAAACGGCTGGAAGAAGCCAAAGTGGCGGAAGTGATGGTGCCTACCGAAGTCCAGGTGGTGGACGAAGCCACCCTGCCGGACAAACCCATCAAACCCCGGAAGCTGCTGACATTGGTGCTGGCCCTGTTCCTGGGGCTCTTTGGGGGTACCGGCTACACCATCGCCCGGGCCCTGCTGAACCGGAAGATCCGCACCGCTGCCGATGTGGAACAGTATCTGGAACTGCCCGTTCTGGGGGTGATCCCGGAAGCGGGAGACCATAAACAGCCGGAAGAACAAGGCTTCTGGGCCGGCCTGCGGAGGAAATTATGGAAGAAATAAAACTCATTGTGGAAAATGATCCCAAGTCTCCCATTGCGGAAACCTACCGGGCCATCCGGACCAACCTCCAGTTTGCAGGAGCCGGTCAGGACCTGAAATACATTTGCTTCACCTCCAGCGTCCCTGGGGAAGGGAAGTCCACCACCATTTCCAATATGGCCCTGACCCTGGCCCAGGACGGGAAAAAAGTCCTCCTGGTGGACTGCGACCTGCGGAAGCCGGTCCAGCACAAGATCTTCGGGGTCATCAACCAGGGGGTCACCAACTGCCTGGCCCAGGGAGTCCCCTTTGCCCAGGTGGTCCATCCCAACGTGTTCCGGAACCTGGATGTGCTGACCAGTGGCCCCGTGCCGCCCAATCCCTCCGAGCTTATCGGATCGGAAAAAATGGAACAGCTGCTGGACCGGGCGGGCAACGCCTATGACTATGTGCTCATCGACCTGCCTCCGGTGCTGGCCGTCACCGACGCCGCCCTGTTGGGGAACCTGGCCGACGGAGTGGTGCTGGTGGTCCATTCCGGCATGGTGGCTCCGGAAGAGGTCCAGGAAGCCAAAAAACGTCTCCAGGCCGGCAAAGCCAATATCCTGGGGGTCGTCTTAAACGGCGTTCCCCAGCAGCACAAAGGCTACGGGTACGGCTATTACTATTACGATTATTACGATGAAAACCATGTGAAGCATCACAAGAAAAAGGGGAAGCGGGAAGAATAACCCGTAGGGGCCGCACGCCGGGCGGCCCGCTTTCCGCACAATCCCACGATGAACGATGAACGACCAACGATGAACAATCAACGATAAGGAGGTCCAAATGAGCCGCTATATGAATACATCCATGCACAACAAAATACTGCAGGAACTCCTGAATGGACTGAACATCCTGCTGGTCACCGGGGCATTCTGGCTCTGCTGGCAACATTTCTATGAATCCCATATCATCCATCCCTTCTACTATGCAGGGAACCTGATCATGGTGTTCCTGTTCGGGCTGTTCTACTACTTTACCTCCCATCTGTACAACGGTTACAGCGTGCCCATCAGCCGGATCTATGAGCTGGTGTACAGTCAGGGACTGGCAGCGCTGATCAGCGACGGCATCCTGTACCTCATCACCCTCCTGATCAATCGGCACTACATCAGCTTCCTCCCCTTTTTGCCCACCTTTCTGCTCCAGTTCTTCCTGATCACCCTGTGGACCGTGGCAGTCCACCAGTGGTATTTCCGGGTGTTTCCGCCCAAAAAGACCGTGGTGATCATGGGCCAGGGCCAGAACGTGGACAAACTGGTGAAGCAGTACGGCATGGATCTTCATTTCGACGTCCAGTCCGTGGTCACCGTGGACGAATGCATGGAACACCTTCCCGAGACCATCGGACAGGCCGAAGTGGTGTTCTGCTGCGGCCTTCACAGCCATGACCGGAATCTGATCACCAAATATTGTGTGGCCCATAAAATCGGGACCTATGTAATCCCAAGGATTGGGGATGTGATCATGGACAGCGCCAAAAAAGTCCACCTGTTCCACCTGCCCATGATGGCTGTGCAGCGGTACAACCCCAGTCCCGAATTCCTGTTCTTCAAACGCCTTTACGACATCGTCCTGTCCCTGGTGGCACTGGTGCTCTTTGCCCCCATTATGGCCGCCGTGGCCGTGGCCATCAAAATCACCGACGGGGGAGACATTTTCTACCGCCAGAAACGGCTTACCAAAGACGGGAAAATCTTCTCTGTCCTGAAATTCCGCAGCATGCGCATGGATGCCGAAAAAGACGGCGTGGCCCGGCTCAGCACCGGCGAAAACGATCCCCGGGTCACCCGGGTAGGCCGGTTCATCCGGGCCGTCCGGTTCGACGAACTGCCCCAGCTGCTGAACATCCTGAAAGGGGATATGGCCATCGTAGGGCCCAGACCCGAACGTCCCGAAATCTCCGCCCAGTACGCCCAGGAAATGCCCGAGTGGAACCTGCGGCTCCAGGCCAAATGCGGACTCACCGGCTACGCCCAGGTCTACGGCCAGTACAACACCACCCCCTACGACAAACTGCTGCTGGATCTGATGTACATCGCCCGGCCCAGCCTGTTCGAGAACTTCAAGATCATCTTCGCCACGGTGAAGATCCTGTTCATGAAGGAAAGTACTGAAGGAGTGGCTGAGGGACAGGTGACGGCGGAGGTGAGTCAGGCGCCGGTCAGGGAGAGAATGAATGGGTAAACAGTATTCGGCACTGATTTCTATTTTGAAGAAGTGCTGGGCAATGATTAGTGACTTGTTTTAAATTTTTTTCAAGGGTACCGCAGATATGAAAAAAATCGCAATTTTAATTAATGACACTACATATGCATATAATTTGCGTGGTGCTATCATAGAACAACTAATTCAAGAGGGATATCAAGTAGTCGTTGTAGGAAAGTTATTAGAACATCAGGAGAAATTAAAAGGCATAGGTGCAAAATTAATTGGAGTGGATACTGGAAGACACGGGAAAAATCCATTTGCAGATTTGCACCTTTTTTTGCAATATCGCAAAATACTTAAAGAGGAAAAACCGGATGTAGTACTGACTTATAATATCAAGCCTAATGTTTATGGTGGCCTTGCCTGTAAAAATTTAAAGATTCCTTATATCCCCAATGTGACGGGGCTTGGTACTCCAGTTGAAATCCCTGGGCCTTTACAAAAGTTGACGATTCAGTTATATAAGGTGGGGGTATCAGGTGCAGAATGTGTATTTTTTCAAAATGAGGATAATCGAAAGTTTTTTCAATTGCACCATATGCTGAAAGCTGCAACAAAAACCAAAGTATTACCTGGATCTGGAGTAGATTTACGAACTTTTCAATTGCTTCCTTGGCATGAAGAAAAACTACATTTTCTTTTTGTTGCAAGGGTGATGAAAGAGAAAGGTATTGACCTATTTTTGGCAGCTGCCCATCGCTTTGCTTCTCCTAATGTTATATTTGATATTTGCGGGCCTTGTGATGATATAAGGTATTTAAAAATCTTAAAAAACGATGCTGCTGTCGTTTATCATGGAGCACAAAAGAATCTGATTCCCTTTTATGAAAAATGCTCCTGCTTTTTATATCCTTCCTATTATCCTGAGGGAATGAGTAATGTCCTTTTAGAAGCTGCTGCATCAGGTAGACCCGTTATAGCTGCCGATAGGCCTGGATGCCGAGAAACATTAGAGGATGGAGTGACGGGTTTTTTAGTGCCGGTTAATGATAAAAAAGCGGTGTTAAAAGTAACGGAGCAAATTATCAATATGAGTGTGGAACAACGACAACAAATGGGGATGCTTGGACGAAAAAGAATCCAGGAAAAATTTGACCGGAAAATCGTTGTAAAAACTTATATAGAGGAAATTAAGAAAATTAATTTAAAGGGAAAAAATGAATAAGTATTTTAAAGCCTTGTTTTGTGTTCCTTTGGCAGGAATTAAATATATGATGTTAAAGCTTGCGAATGGTAAGCATTTTCAGGGCATATTTCCAGCCATTACTTCACCACTTACAGAAATTACTTGTGAACGCGGGTCAACACTACATATTGGCGCTATATTAAAAATGCATAATGGCGCTAAAATTCGTGTTCGTAAAGGTGGTAAACTCAATATTGGCAATAATTTTGGTATGAGTAATGGATGTGTTGTTACAGCTTATGACTCTGTTACTATTGGAAACCATGTGATGTTAGGACCAAATGTCTTAATATATGATCAGGACCATGATTTTAGATGTAAAGATGGAGTAAGTGCTATGAAATTTAAAACAGCACCTATTACCATAGGGAATAATGTCTGGATAGGCGCAAATACTTTAATTCTTCGGGGAACAACTATTGGAGATAACTGCGTGGTAGCCGGTGGGTCTGTTATTCGAGGAAATTATCCGTCAAATACAGTTATAATTCAGAAGCGAACGACAGAGGTTTTATATCAAAATGGGGAAGAAACCTGTTAGAATCTTGCAGATGGTAAATAGTTTGCACTTTGGTGGTTTACAGTCATTTATTATGAATGTATATCATAATATAGACCGATCACAGATACAGTTCGATTTTATTGTTATTCCAGAAGCTCAAATAGATTTATATGATGAAGTGCGACAGTTGGGAGCCAGAATTTTTGTGTGCCCTAAGTATAAATTTACGAATCATTTTGAGTACGTTGTTTGGTGGAATGATTTTTTCCAATCTCATCCTGAATATAAAGTTATTCACGGGCATGTAAGGAGTACTTCTGCAATCTACTTATCGATTGCAAAAAAATATGGATTGAAAACAATTGCTCATAGCCATAGTACTTCTAATGGCAAGGGAATTTTAGGTATTGTGAAAACGATGATGCAATATCCTACCCGGAATATAGCCGATTATCTTTTTTCTTGTTCCGATATCTCTGGAAAATGGATGTATGGTGAAAATGCATTACTGAAAACTAATTACAGGATGATTCCTAATGGAATCGATTTGCAGAAATTTGCCTATCAGCCAGAGAAACGGTATGAGGTACGACAAAATTTAGGCATAAAAGATAATGAGTTTGTCATTGGCCATATTGGCAGATTTACAAAGCCTAAAAACCATATTTTTTTAATCCAACTCTTTGGTCGCTTCTTAAAGCAATATCCAAATTCTCGACTTTTGCTGGTTGGTGATGGAGAGTTGTGGCCTATAATCCAGAAAGAGTGTAAGAAACAGCAGCTTGGCAGTAAAGTGATTTTTACGGGTGCCCAATCGAATCCAGAAGATTACTACCAGGCAATGGATGTATTTGTTTTTCCATCTCTATGGGAGGGCCTTCCAGTATCGGTTGTAGAGGCTCAGGCAAGCGGACTACCTTGTCTGCTTTCTGACACAATCACGCGAAATGTTGAATTGACACCATTGGTTCGATATATTTCTTTGGGTGATATGAAAGCTTGGGAAAAAGTATTGGCAGAATGTCAGACATATTCCAGAAAATCCTGTAACCAGGAATATAGAAAAGGATTGCAAAGCTTTGATTCACGGAAAGTGGCAGAGAAATTATCAACGTTCTATTTAAAGCTTGCAAAAGGGAGTAAAGAATAAATGAGTAAATACTTGATGCGATTGGACGATGCTTCCGATTATATGGATGTAGAAAAATGGAATCGCATGGAAAGTTTACTGGCTAAATATAATATAAGCCCCTTGGTTGGTATTATCCCAGATAATCAAGATCCGTCACTGGTTCAAACTTATCCGAAGAACATGGAGTTTTGGGATAAAGTGCTCTCCTGGCAACAAAAAGGATGGGAATTGGCACTTCATGGATGCAATCATAAATATATTACCGAAGATGGTGGTTTAAACCCTATAAATTTTCGGAGTGAATTTGCAGGCGTTTCTTTACAAGAACAATGTGCCAAAATTAGACAAGGCATTAAAATCTTGAACGAGCATCAGATTCAACCTCGGATTTTTTTTGCACCTTCTCATACCTTCGATCAAAATACGCTTCTGGCTTTAGAACAGGAATCAGATATTCGTATTATCAGCGATACCATTGCCAATGATATTTACTACCAGGATGGATTTTTCTTTTTGCCGCAGCAATCGGGTCGCGTGAGAAATCTTCCCTTTCGGTTTGTTACTTTTTGCTATCATCCAAATATGATGAATAATGACGCCTTTTGTTTTTTAGAGAAGTTCTTACAGGCTGAGGCAAGCAAGTTTATTTCATTGAAGGATATAGATCTTCAGAAACGTTCATTATCTTTTTATGACAGATGCCTTAGAAAGCTCTACTTTCTAAGAAGGTGATAAGAATATGAAAAAAATCATGTTTTATATCAATGCCATCCATGACGGCGGCGCAGAAAGAGTCATGATCAATTTGACGAAGTATTTTTCTGAAGCAGGATATGATACCGTTTTGGTAACTTCTTTTCGTGATAAGTGGGAATACACTGTTCCAGAACATGTTAAACGTCTGTCATTAGAAAATACGGAAATAAAACAATCAAGATGGAGAAGGAATCTAAGCCGCATTTACAAGCTGCGGCAATTATGCAAGAAAGAAAAACCGGATATTCTTGTATCCTTTATGGCAGAACCTAATTTTCGTGCTCTTCTTGCAACGATTGGATTACCAACGAAGAACCTGGTTTCCGTTAGAAATGATCCAGAAGTAGAATATGGAGGGAAAATAGGGCGCCTGATAGGGAAATATCTGCTTCCATTGGCGGATGGCTGCGTCTTTCAAACGGAAGAAGCTAAAAAGTGGTTTCCCCAGAAGTTACAATCTAAATCTCGAATCATCTATAATTCCGTGAAAGAAGATTTCTATCATATACAAAGAAAACCTAACAAAGGCGAAATTGTTACCTGTGGACGACTGGAAAAGCAGAAGAATCATGCCTTGTTAATCCAGGCCTTTGCCAAAATAGCTAGAGAATTTCCCTATGCCACCTTAAAAATTTATGGTGAAGGATCATTGAAAGAACAGCTGCAGCAACAAATCAATGAATTGCATTTACAAGGTAGAGCATTCTTAATGGGCGCAACGGATCATGTGGAGGAGGCATTGAAATCAGCAGATTTGTTTGTCCTTTCATCTGATTTTGAAGGGATGCCAAATGCTTTGATGGAAGCCATGGCAGCAGGTGTACCATGTATATCTACTGATTGTCCTTGTGGCGGGCCGAAAGAGTTATTCGGAGATTATTTTAAAAAGCAGTTAATTAGAATGAAGAATGTTGGAGATTTGATAGAAAGTATAGAACATATTGGTCAAATGACAAAAGCGGACAAAATTCATTTTAGTAATCAAATAAAAGAACGTGCCGAACTTTTTCTGCCTGATAGGGTGAATAAACGTTGGAAAAACTATATTAATGATTTGCTGGCTAAATAATATCCGTAATTCTAACTTAAATTTTATTTTTAATAGAGAGGAGGAGAAATTTAATGGAAGTAAAATGGGGTATAGATGAAAATGATGTAAAGCCGGGAATTTATATTTCTAGTATTGAATTTAATGATAATAATAGCATCTCAAATATAAAACATAACGACATTGTTGTTTTTGTAGGATCGAATAATGTTGGTAAAAGTCAGACCTTGAAAGATATTTATAATGTACTAGGGCAGAAAGAACCAATCGTAATAAAAGATATCACCGCAGTAAAAAGCAATAAATCTTTCGAATTACTTGTTAAAAAAGTGGGAACTGAAAACGGTGCAGACGTTTATACAGTAATGGGGAATAATGTTTTCACAAATAACATTGATTGGTGGTTAAGCACAGATTGTAATAATAATGAATCACTGCGTAATCTTTTTGTCTGTGATTTAAATACTGAAACACGCCTTTCTATATGCCGTCCTGCACCTAAAATTAATAGAAATGATCCTAAAGTTAATCCAATACAATATGTTGCATTTGACCCGAGTATTAGAAAAAGACTTTCTAATTATTTTCATGAAGCATTTAATAAATATATTGTTCCTGATGTGCAATACGGAAATTCATTTCCTTTAATTTTATTAGATTCCTTAATCGATTTGAGTGCTAGAAGTTTCTCTGATGAGACGGAACGAGCAGAATTCTATGCTAGTGAATTAAATAAACATCCACAAATTCAAGACCAGGGTGATGGTGTAAAAAGTTTTGTAGGAATCTTGTTGTATTTAATGCTGGATTTTTATCGGGTATATCTTATTGACGAACCAGAAGCTTTTCTTCATCCGCCTCAAGCAAAAGTTATGGGTCAAATGATAGGGCGACTGAGTAATAATGAAAAACAAATTTTTATTTCTACCCATAGTGAACACTTAATTCAAGGCCTTATTGAAGCAGCTCCCGAAAGAGTAAAAATTGTCCATATTTCACGTGAAAACAATATAAACCATATATCTATTCTCAATAAAGATGATATCCAAAAAGTATGGACTGATCCAATTCTAAAATATTCTAATGTCCTGGAAGGACTCTTTTATAGAAATGTCGTATTGTGTGAAAGCGATTCAGATTGTAGATTTTACTCTATTATCAATGACGCAATCCAGAGAGAACAGCAAAAATATTCGGAGACGTTATTTACCTATTCTGGAGGAAAGCAAAGATTATCTATTATTGTTAGAGCGTTGTTATCGCTAGGAGTTGATATAAGAGTAATTACGGATTTTGATGTATTGAATAATAGAGAAATTTTTAAAAGAATATGTAATGCATGCAAAATACCATGGAATATAATAGAGAGCCCTTATAATATCTTTTATGATGGAGTTCAAAGTCAATCCAAGTCTTCAATGAAAACCAAAATGCAGGTAATATCTTTTATGGAGCGGCTTTCTAAGAGAAATGAAAAGGATAGCTTTTTTTCAGATAGTGAACTTGGAATGATTAAAGACGAATTAAAAATGAAATCATATTGGAATATATTGAAAACAGGAGGGGTTTATACTCTACCTGCTGGGGAAGTAAGAAGTGCTTTCGACGAAATAAATGATATTGCCCAGAAGCATAATCTTTTTATTGTGCCAGTTGGCGAATTAGAATGTTTCATAAAACAAGTTGGAGATCATGGGCCGAAATGGGTTAATAAGGTTTTAGAAGCATACCCAGATTTATCTATGCCAGAATATGATGGAGTTAAAAATTTTGTTAGAAGTTTAAAGTTATAAAGATTCATGTTTTTAACCCTATAATTCACTGTGAAAGAAAGTCAATGATTGGAGTATTTTGATATGACTTTTTTATTTCTAATCTGCGTAATCTGTACGCTTATCTATACGATTTGTACAGTACGAGAATTATATCATAAGAAGGAAATCACCGGATTTTTTATTGCCAGTGCCATGTATGATTTGGTATTTGGTATACTTCCAACAATAATCGTTGCCCAACTCCTATGGGATGGGGATGAAATTCGATTTTTACAGGGGATTTTAGATTTAACAAGTGATGGTATTTATGCGCTGATTTACTATTATTTACTGTCTTTCCTAGGTTTTGCAATATTATATTTATCCTATCATAGTAAAATTAACATTCGTTTTAAAGCGGTATCAAATCAAGTAGATAAGTCATCTCTAAAAAATAATTCTTCAAGAAATTTTCTGCTATTATCTTGGATATCTTTATTGGTTGGGATAATTTCTTTATATTTGTGGTCAAGCGCTTATGGATCTATTTTTAATCTGATTGTAGAAGCGAATGCAGTCCGTTCTGGGGTTGGCAGTGTAACCAATAGTTTAGCCTTCTTTAAACATCCGGCCCGATTGGTTTTAATTTGTAATTTCTTGTTTTTTACTTATTTGTTTAAAAACAAATCTTCGAAGAAGCAGCTGTTTTATAAGTTTTATGGTTTCATCGGTCTACTAATTGCTTTATCAGGTTCGATTTTGTTTTTACTTGCTAACGATGGTAGATTGACCATCGTGCTATATATTTTAGCAATTTTGTGGTTAAGTACAGCAGGTAAGAAAATTCATCACATTCAGCGAATGGTCTTTGGTGGGATAGGAGTAATTTTTATTTCCCTATTTCTATTAAATGAAATGGATAGTATTACTCACTTTATACGTTTTGGTGAATGGATTGATAATGGAAAATCGCTTGCATCTTCAATGATCCATGAACTTTCGTTTCTCCCATTGGGAGCCCAAACGAGTATTTTGGCCGGATGGAATAATGAGGTTGGATTGACCTTTTTTGATGATTTGGTTACTGGTTTATGTGCTTGGCTTCCTTCTAGTTTAAAACCATCAGGATACGATGATGTATGGAGCATTAACACAATTCTTATTTGGGGAGACCTCAGTTTATCTCATGGTCAATATCCATGTTCCTTTATCACACAAGCCTATTATGACTTAAGAGTTATAGGGATTGTTTTATATAGCTGGGGGGCTGGGAAAGTTTTGAAAAGAATTGACCATTGGAGCTTTGATGATTCTTCGCTATTAACAATATCATTAAAAGCAGTCATTATGGAATTCATTCTCCGTGGAGTAGCTTATTTTTCCTTTTACGATATCATGCTTGGATTGTTCCCCATTGTGATTGTTATAATTTTAAGCACCATGCTTCAATTGTTATTTTCAAAAAGAAAAATAGCGGAGTAGAAATTGATCCTTATGTTTAATTCTTATAGAACAAAGGAAAGGTCTGAATATGAGAGATTATCTTAAGATGATTCAGAAAGCGTTGCATAATAGGGCAATACTGTTTTCATATGCTTCAGCTTCTGGTATATTGAATTTCCTTGATGATGCAACATATTTAAAAATGATGTATAAGGTCAATATGAGTGAGTCTCTTAACCTTGACTTTCCTCAGACTTTTAATGAAAAGTTACAATGGTTGAAAATTCATGATCGGAATCCACTTTATACATCGTTAGTAGATAAGTATGAGGTAAAAAAATATGTTGCTGCTCGAATCGGACAACAATATATCATACCTACACTGGGTGTCTGGAATCATTTTGATGATATAAATTTTGATAGCTTACCAAATCAATTTGTACTTAAATGTACTCATGATAGTGGAGGTATTGTTATTTGTAAGAACAAAAAAGAACTGGATAAAGAAGCTGCTAAAAATTTGCTGGAGAAGTGTCTCAAACGCAATTACTACTGGTATGGAAGGGAGTGGCCTTATAAAAATGTAAAACCCAGAATTATTGCAGAAAAATTTCTTGCAGATGATGATAATGTAGATTTAAAAGATTATAAATTGATGTGTTTTTCTGGCCATTTAAAAGCCACTTTTGTCTGCAGCAATCGGTTTTCTGATACAGGCTTATGTGTCACTTTTTTTGATAAAGAATGGAAGAGATTACCCTTTGAGCGGCATTATCCAAGTGATAATAGAGAAATCTGCAAACCTGATTCCTATAATGAAATGATTCGATTGGCAGAAATCTTATCTCAAGGGATTCCTTTTGTACGTGTGGATTTCTATGAAGTGAAGGGTAAAACATATTTTGGTGAATTGACATTCTATCCAGGGAATGGAATGGAAGAGTTTACTCCTAAAAAATGGGATAAAATTTTAGGCGATATGATTGTGCTACCTAAAGAAATCACAAATAAAAAATAGCTAGAAAATAATTGAGGCTGGAGCAATTAACTTATTGGGAGGTGATGCAGTGAGAAAAATTCTTTTATTGAAAAATACATTTGCATCACTGTTATCTCAAATTACAGCTCTTGTTTGTGGTTTTATTTTACCTCGCTTATTTCTAGAATATTATGGTTCTAGTGTTAATGGCTTAATCAATTCCATTACGCAATTTTTAGGGGTAATTTCATTTTTAGAGCTGGGTGTTGGGGCAGTAGTTCAATCATCCCTTTATAAGCCTCTGGCAGCTCAGGATAATAACCAAATTAGTAGAATTGCGGTTTCGGCGAATCGATTCTTCCAAAGATTAGCACGTATTTTTATCGTTTATGTTATAGCTTTATGTGGAGTTTATCCATATTTAGTCAACCGAGAATTCAGTTTTTTATATACAGCTACTTTAATTATTTCAATATCAATCAGTCTGATCGCACAATATTATTTTGGCATTGTTAATGCATTGATTTTAAATGCGGATCAACGAGGATATATTCAATACAATGCTCAGACTATAACGATTCTTTTAAATACGATTATTAGTTTTATATTGATTTCAAGTGGCTTTTCAGTTCAGTTGGTGAAGTTATCAACATCTTGCATCTTTTTGTTGAGACCTTTGATTTTAAGTACCTATGTAAAACAGAGTTATAAAATCAACTGGCGTATTCAATACAGTCGGGAACCTATTCAACAGAAATGGAATGGGGTAGCACAGCATATTGCGGCAATTATCCTGGATACCACAGATATTATCGTTCTAACTATATTTTCCACACTATCGAATGTATCGATTTACTCTGTTTATTTTTTAATAGTCAAAGGGGTAAAAACCTTATTTCTTTCTATTACAAACGGTATTCAATCCCTGATAGGAGAATTATGGGCTAAAAAAGAATTGAATGAACTGAGTGAGGTGTTTTCTTGGACAGAATGGTGCATACATACCGGAACTACCTTTATTTTTTCCTGCACTGCAGTTTTGATAGTTCCTTTTGTGCAAGTTTATACAGCAGGAATTCATGATGCTGACTATAGTCAGCCACTATTTGCATTATTACTCGTTGGTGCCAATGCGATGCATTGTTTGAGATTACCCTATAATATTATGGTTTTGGCCGCTGGACACTACAAGCAGACACAACAGAATTATATCAATGCTGCCCTTTTGAATATTATTATCTCTGTATTGGCCGTAAAAAACTGGGGACTGATAGGAGTTGCTATAGGGACATTGGTTGCCATGTCATATCAGACGCTGTGGCTTTCCTGGTATGATTCTAATCACTTTATTCGTTATCCTATGAAACTTGTCATGAAGCAATTTTTGGTAGATGGAATTATTGCAGTCAGTACCATTGCTGCAGGTCGATTTCTTGCAATTAATGATTTGAACTATATTAGCTGGATTTTGATGGCGATTCAAACTACCATTATCACAGGAATTCTTGTGCTTGCAATCAACATGATTTTTTATAGGGGAAAAATGGCGAGTCTTATTAAGAAAGTAATCAGGAGGTTGTTGTGATTATGAAGAATATTTTTATTACCGGCGCAGCTGGTTTTATTGGCGCGAATTTGGTAAAGCGATTGTTACAAGATAATTGGAGTGGACATATCATTGGTATCGATAATTTAAATAATTATTATGATGTTTCATTAAAAGAATACCGCTTAAGAGAATTAGATAAGGTTGCTCAAAATTCTCCTAGTGAATGGACCTTTATTAAGGGAAATATAGCAGATAGAGCGTTGATTGAAGAAATTTTTACTAACTACGGTCCATCGATTGTAGTTAATTTAGCTGCTCAGGCAGGGGTGAGATACTCTATTACCAACCCGGATGTATATATCGAATCGAATTTGATTGGCTTTTATAATATTTTGGAAGCTTGCCGTCATTCTTACGATTATGGCAAAAATGGAGTGGAACATTTAGTGTATGCATCATCGTCTTCCGTTTATGGTGGAAATACCAAGGTACCATTCAGCACAGAAGATAAAGTGGATCATCCTGTTTCTCTCTATGCAGCTACTAAAAAATCGAATGAGCTGATGGCACATTGCTATGCAAAATTATATAACATTCCGTGTACAGGTCTTCGCTTTTTTACAGTGTATGGACCCGCAGGTCGGCCGGATATGGCTTATTTCGGATTTACCAATAAACTGTTGGCTGGCGAAACGATTCAAATCTTCAATTATGGTCATTGTGAAAGAGATTTTACCTATATCGACGATATTGTAGAAGGTATTGTACGGGTAATGAAAAAAGCTCCACAACGACAAAATGGTAAGGACGGATTACCGGTTCCGCCCTATGCTCTGTATAACATTGGTGGAGGTCATCCAGTCAATCTTCTTGATTTTGTAGATACGCTTCAGCAGGAACTGATCCGCGCTGGTGTACTGCCTGCCAATTATGACTTTGAAGCACATAAGAAGTTAGTACCTATGCAGCCAGGCGATGTTCCAGTTACTTTTGCTGATACGAAAGCATTGGAAAAAGATTATGGATACTGTCCAACCACTACGCTGCAGGCTGGTTTACGGAAATTTGCAGAGTGGTATAAGGCTTATTATTTGAAGTAATGCCGAGTATGTAGATTTTGGTAATAGAAGGGAGATACTTTATGAATATTGCGGTGGCGGGAACTGGTTACGTAGGGCTATCTTTGGCGACCCTTTTATCACAACATCATCATGTTGTAGCGGTCGATATCATTCCTGAAAAAGTTGAAATGGTGAATCATCGGAAATCGCCAATCCAGGATACCTATATTGAAAAGTATTTGGCAGAGAAGAACCTTGACCTTACAGCGACAACAGATTCTGAAAAGGCCTATAAAGACGCAGATTTTGTGATTATTGCAACCCCAACGAACTATGATCCTCAGAAGAATTTCTTTGATACTTCGTCTGTTGAAGCTGTAATTGAGCAGGTTATGAAAATCAATCCAAATGCCATTATGGTGATTAAATCGACTATACCTGTAGGCTATACAAAGCATATTCGTGAAAAATTGGGATCTAACAATATTATTTTCAGCCCGGAATTTTTACGGGAAAGCAAAGCACTGTATGATAACCTCTATCCTAGCCGGATCATTGTAGGGACGGATCCGAAAGATGAAAAGCTTGTTAAAGCAGCGCATACCTTTGCAGGTCTTCTCCAGGAAGGGGCTATAAAAGAGAATATCCCCACTCGTTTTATGGGCTTTACAGAAGCAGAGGCTGTAAAACTCTTTGCCAATACGTATCTGGCCATGAGAGTGTCGTATTTCAATGAATTGGACACCTACGCAGAAGTGAAAGGTCTGGATACCCAGGAAATCATCGATGGGGTCTGCCTGGATCCTCGGATTGGGTCATTCTATAACAATCCTTCCTTTGGGTATGGTGGGTATTGCTTACCGAAAGATACGAAACAGTTGCTGGCCAATTACGAAGATGTGCCAGAAACCATCATCAAGGCCATTGTAGATTCCAACCGGACCCGCAAAGATTTCATTGCTGACCGGGTCTTGGAACTGGCAGGGTATTATCACAGTAACAGCGGCTATGATCCTTCGAAAGAGCATCCCATGACTATTGGCATTTTCCGGCTTACCATGAAATCAAACTCCGATAACTTCAGACAAAGCTCCATCCAGGGTGTCATGAAGCGGATCAAAGCCAAGGGTGCGGAAGTCATTGTTTATGAACCGACATTGGAAGATGGAAGCACTTTCTTTGGCAGCAAAGTGGTCAATGACTTGGAAAAGTTCAAGCGGAAAAGCCATGGTATCATTGCTAACCGCTATGATCATTGCCTGGACGATGTGAAAGAAAAAGTGTATACGAGAGATTTGTTTGAGAGAGATTGATTGTAACGGAGAACTAGATTGAAAAATAAATTGAAAGAAATAGCATGTTATGCTGTAATTAATGGCAAAAAGAAACTTAAAACGCTGAGACAAATAATATATTCTTTTCGGATTTACCATCATTTGTATCATAAGGTAGAACTGCCTAAATATGATGAGGCAATTCTTGAAGAAAAATATCCCTATGTTGATCCCTGTTGTGCATCTAATGATTATTTTTACCAATATGAAGAAGCTACGGTAGATGTTAGCATCATTGTACCTTTATATAATTCGATAAGATATGCAGATCGTATTGTGGCAATGTTTGATTGCCAGAAGACAGATTATTCTTATGAAATTTTGTTGGTGAATGATGGGTCTAAAGATGATACTTATGATGTCATGCAAAAACTTATCTCGAATAAGCCAAATTTTAAATTATACTCCAAACCAAACGGCGGTATCGCAGATGCAAGAAATTACGGTATTGAAAAATCTCAAGGAAGATATATTGGCTTTTTTGATCATGATGATGTTGTCACCGATGATTATATCCAGAAGTTATATGATTTGGCTGTTAAAGAAAATGCGGATATTGTTATGTGTCAGCACGGCACAATAACTGAAGATGGAACTATCACCAGAAAAGGGCAATCCGGTGGTTTTATTTGGGGGGGGGAATTTATCGAAGGTATATCTTTGAACATATACGCTTTCCCAAAAATTATTGGTATGAGGATATGATAAATGGCTTTTTAATGAAGTCACAAGCAAAGAAAATTGTGGAAGTAAACGAAACTTTGTATTACAAGGAGACGAGTGCACACAATGCATCTAAAATTCTTTGGCATAATAATAATGTCAAGGCTATTGATCAATGGTATTTAATGAAAAGTCTAGTCCATTCTTATTATGAACTTGGACTTCAAGATGATGAATTGATATTTAAATATGCATTGAACGAATGTGGAACCTTGATGGTTAGTAGAATTAAAGGCATTGATCTCACGTTGCAGATGCAAGTATTTATGGCATGCAGTTATTTTTTACAGGATTTATACCAGGAGCAGTTTCATCTATCTGTGGATCAAAAACGATTGTATGCTGCTTTAAAAACGCAGGATTTCGCACTTTGGAAGTTGTTGGCAAAATGCTGAAATATCAATTCTTTTATATACAATAGAATCGGAGAAGTAAATGCTCAACTCGGAAAATGACAAAATAAGATTGGCTAGATATGATAAAATTGCTGATGAATTACGGTATGCTAAAATTCAAGGATTTATATCTTGTATCCAGATGGGCCAATCTAGTATAAAAAGTGCTTTAATGATTAATGCAGGTTAAACCGTACCCCTTGTCAAGGACAGTTTCTAAAAGTGGGACCCCTTGGATTAGACAGTCGAACAATCCGGGCTCCTTTAAATTGGACACCTGGTATTTGTCTGTCGAGGGCAAGCTGAATCCCTTAACCAAATGTAGTGGTTCCGCTCTCGTGAAATGGTTGTATCTGCCACTTTACGAGAGTGGATGGTTCCCTAGTTCACAGGCTCTCCGCTTCAGGGCAGGAACCTCTGGTATCTGTGGAACTTCAAGAGGATAAACACCAGTCGTCACAAACTGGTAAAACTCATTCGGTGACAACTTCGCCAGTTCCCACTGGTATCGCTCGTTGTTGTAATAATCCATGTAATCATCGACGATGGCTTTCACCTCCTCGAAACTCGTTGCTGCTGCAATGTTTTTCTTTACGTGGTCTTTCATGCGTCCGAAGAAACTTTCCTGCGGAGCGTTGTCCCAGCAGTTGCCACGCCGGGACATGGATTGCCTCAGATCCTTGTCATGAAGGATTTCAATAAAGCTGTGACTGGTATAATAGCAGCCCTGATCGGAGTGTACAATGGTTTCCGCGTGCAGAGATACGCCGTGGTCTCGGATCAAATTATTGACCGTTTCCACCACGAACTCTACTTCCAAGGAATCACTGAGAACATATGCCAGGATTTGTTTGGTATAGGCGTCTAATATGGTGGAAAGATAAGCAAAAATGCCGTTGTAAGGCAGATAGGTAATATCAGTCAGCAGGACCATTCGAGGGCCATAGTCCTCAAACTGGCGCTGCAGCAGATTATCGGCTACGGTATTTGTCTTCAGAGCTTTTGCCAGCTGCCGATAGGGATTTGCTTTTCTGATGGGGCAAAGCAAATGGAATTTTTTCATCAGTCGGCGAATCTTTTTCACGTTCATAATGACAGGCCTATCCAAGTGAAGCAGCTCCATGTAAATGCTGCGAGCACCCTTCTTGTAGCCACGCCTTTTGTAAGCGGTAAGAATCAGTTCGAAGTCCTTTCGGTCCTGTTCTTCCTGGGCCTGCCGAAATGCTTCCGCATTCACCCAGGCTTAATAACCGCTTCGGGACACGCCTGCCATCTTGCATAAACTGCTGATGGAAAGTC
>OLFV01000654.1_pt1 | contig 39452 bp, 36 predicted proteins | sample 1605551 | NCBI WGS metagenome assembly OLFV01 (sample SAMEA3888922, study PRJEB22519) | human gut metagenome | biome: human gut; feature: human-associated habitat; material: faeces | place: Denmark | collected 2011 | reverse complement strand
CAATTAATAATTTAACATGTAGAGAGATATGAACTCTTATAGTATATTTCTTTTCCGTTTGAAAAAGACGTAATTGGACGTGATTTGCGTGCTGTGACCACAACATCTTGTAAAAAAATCTCATCAGGCTCCAAATAGATTTCGGGAATGGTATTAGGGCCAGATATGGTGATATTCTTCGTTTTCTCCTTATACCCCAATGACCTTATGCATAAAAGGAATTCACCCTTATGAACTGGCAAATGAAAACGCCCAGTACTATCGGTTACAGCGGTCTCCATTAGAACATTCTCAGGTAAAGATACCAACATGACAACTGCAGCTTCAAATCCTTGTTCATGTTCATCTAATATTCTTCCATTTATGCTTTCTTGAGCATTTATAGAGACAGTATAGCCTATACATATACAGGCGAAGAACAATTTAAGCATAGTATTACTCATAAAGCCATTTTTATTAATAGATTACTCAACTTTTCGTATCAGACAACATATTCAAGTATCAATGTTTCAGTTGCAAAAATACTAAAACATGGCGTATATTCAGCTAAATCTATCAAAAAAACACACATTTAGCTGAATATAGCGCATTTCCAGGAGAAGTTTGCATAACCACCCTACTCGAATTTAGCCATTACACTGTCATTGAAACTCCGCTGCACCTTAAGCGGCGGAGATGGAAACCAGGAGCGGCGGTGGCGGCAATATTGGTGGGGCGCAGCCTATTTCTCTTGCCTTTAGTTGGCTGAGTGGCGGAAAAGTGTTACATTTGCAGACAGTTATGGCAGAACACAACGACTTAGGCAAATGGGGAGAAGAGGTGGCGGCATGCTACCTGGAGAACCATGGATATATCATCAAGGACCGCGACTGGCGACTGGGCAAGCGCGATCTGGACATCGTGGCCATTACCGAGACGCAGGACCTGCTGGTCATCGTCGAGGTGAAGACGCGCTCGGAGGGCTTGACGATAGACCCTATCCTGGCCGTCGACGAGACCAAGATGCGCAATCTCGCCATTGCCGCCAATGCCTATGTCAAGCAGATGGGCATTGACGCCGATGTGAGGTTTGACATCATCACCGTGGTGGGCATGGACTCGCGCCACTGCGACGTGATACACACTGAGGATGCCTTCAACCCATTGCTGCTGAGTAGATGAGTGATATGAGAGTGATAAGACTGGACACCGTTGATTCGACCAATACCTATCTACACGCCTATCGGGGCGATGAGGATGTGGTGGTGGTCACAGCACGCCACCAGACCGCCGGACGCGGACAGGGAGGCAACCGATGGGAGGACGCTGAGGGACAGAACCTGCTCTTCTCGATACAGATACGTCCCGTGGAGGTGGCAATAGACCACCAGTTTGTGCTGGCTATGGCCGAAGCGCTGGCCCTGAAGCGGGCGCTCGATGCCTATGCCGACGGCATGGAGCTGAAGTGGCCCAACGACATCTACCACCGCGACCGCAAACTCAGCGGAACGCTCATCGAGACGGCAGTAAGCGGCGGCCGACTGAAGCGCATGATACTGGGCACAGGCATCAACGTAAACCAGCGGCGCTTCACCAGCGACGCACCAAACCCCGTGTCGCTCAGCCAGATCACGGGCAGCGACGAGAGCATAGACCATCTGCTCGAGCGCATCCTCCAAGCCTTCGACGACTACTACCGACGGGTGCTGGAGGGCGACTATGCCGGCATAAGCCGCGAGTATCACGAGGCGCTCTACCGCCGCAAGGGTTTCTACCGCTATCGCGACAAAGACGGCGAATTTGACGCCGAGCTGGTGGGCGTGGCCTACGACGGCAGGCTCAGTCTGCGCGACAGCGAGGGCCGACAGCGCAGCTATGCGTTCAAGGAAGTGGAATTTATCATCTGAAAATACAAATAAGACTATGGCAAGATTTAAGAGAATCCTCCTCAAGCTCTCGGGCGAGAGCTTGATGGGCAATCAGAATTATGGTATCGACCCTGAGCGACTGGGTGACTATGCCCGCCAAATCAAGGAGATACACGAGATGGGTGTGCAGATAGGCATTGTCATCGGCGGCGGCAACATCTTCCGCGGACTGAGCGGCAGCCAGAAGGGCTTCGACCGCGTCAAGGGCGACCAGATGGGCATGTGTGCCACGGTAATCAACTCGCTGGCGCTGAGTTCGGCTCTCGAGGCCGAGGGCGTAAAGACCAAGGTGCTCACCGCCATACGCATGGAGCCCATCGGCGAGTTCTACAGCAAGTGGAAGGCCATCGAGGCTATGGAAGACGGCCGCGTGTGCATCTTCTCGGGCGGCACGGGCAGCCCCTACTTCACCACCGACACCGGCTCGTCGCTGCGAGGCATAGAGATTGAGGCCGATGTGATGCTCAAGGGCACCCGCGTAGACGGCATCTACACCGCCGACCCCGAGAAGGACCCCACAGCCACCAAGTTTCACGACATCACCTTCGACGAGATTTATACCCGCAACCTGCGCGTGATGGACCTCACCGCCACCACGATGTGCAAGGAGAACAATCTGCCTATCTATGTATTCAACATGGATGTGGTGGGCAACCTCAAGCGCGTGATGGACGGCGAAGAGATAGGCACACTGGTTCACAACTGATAACACCCTTACTACAGATACGAGAAATGGTTCGACAGAGCTTGCATTGAGCTGCTGTCGAACCATTTCTCGTATCTGCAACCACCGCCACGCAGCGGAGGGAGTCGTCAGGTATTGAACTGATAGCTGAAGTGATATTCGTCGAGGAAGTCGAGCAGTTTCCTGGTCACATTGACGCTCTTGGCCGAGCGCATCACTATCTCGCCCCTCTGGTCCATACAGTTGTAGAAGCGTATGAGCAGGGGGGTCTGGCCGAGGTTGTCGTTGAGCTTGGTGGCGAGGTTGTCTTCAAGCTGCTCGTCAAACTTGTCGCAGTCTATGCCTATCGTCATGCTGGTGATGCCGCGGTTCTTGACATCGACGAGGAACTCTACGTTGACGATATTGAGCTGGAACTTGCCCGAACCACGGTAGCGCTCCACGCACTTGGCGGTGATGCGCACGAGATATTCCTTCTTGAGCATGCCGTTCCACTTGGGCCATTCGGCATCAAAGATACTCAACTCGCCAGTGCCGCTGTAGTCTTCTATCTGGATGATACCGAAGGGCTTGCCGCTGTAGTTGGAGAAGCGCTCGGTCGACTCGGTGATAATTCCGCCGAAGGTTATCTCCTGCAGTTTGCTCAGCGGCTCCATGTCGGTGTCGCGACCGCGGATGTCGATACACTGGGTATTGCAGAGGTGCTTGAGCGCCACCTCGTAGTCGTCGAGCGGATGGGCAGAGAGATAGATGCCCACCAGTTCGCGCTCCTTGTTGAGTCGTTCGAGTGTGTTCCACAGCTCTGGCTTGGATGGTTGTGGATGGGCTATCTCTACATCGTCGGCACCGAAGAGCGAAGTGGCTGCCTCGGCCTTGGACGCCTGGAAGCGCTGTCCATAACGCACGATGGCATCGAGGAACGAGCCCTCCTTGCCACAAGGTGCAAAATACTGCTCACGATAGAGCCCGAAGCTGTCGAAGCCTCCGCTGTAGGCAAGGCTTTCAAAGGCTTTGCGGTTGACATTGCGGAAGTCCACGCGCTCGGCAAAGTCATAGATATCGGCAAAGGGGCCGTTGACCTCGCGCTCGTTGATGATGGCGGTGGCGGCAGCCTCGCCCATACCCTTGATGGCAGCCAGTCCGAAGCGTATCTCGCCATGGTGGTTTACACCGAAGTTCTCGTAACTCTCATTGACATCGGGGCCCAGGGTGGGCACGCCGTAGGTGCGACATTCGTCCATGAGCTTGGTAATCTCCTTGATGTCGCTCTTGCGGCGGGTCATGATGGCAGCCATAAACTCGGCCGGATAGTGAGCCTTCATATAGGCGGTCTGGTAGGCCACCCAGGAGTAGCAGGTGGCATGAGACTTGTTGAAGGCATAGGAAGCAAACTTCTCCCAGTCGCCCCAGATTTTCTCGAGCACCTGGGGGTCGTGGCCGTTGGCCTGTCCCTGCTTGATAAACTTGGGTTTCATGGCGTCTACGATGGCTTTCTTCTTCTTACCCATAGCCTTACGCAGGGCGTCGCTCTCGCCTCGGGTGAAGCTGGCCAGCTGGCGCGACAGGAGCATCACCTGCTCCTGGTAGACGGTGATGCCATAGGTGTCCTTGAGATATTTCTCCATGCAGGGTATGTCGTAGGTCACCAGCGAGGGGTCGTGCTTGCGCTTGATGAAGTCGGGAATGTAGTCCATAGGACCCGGACGATAGAGGGCGTTCATGGCGATGAGGTCCTCGAACACGGTGGGATGGAGCTCACGCAGATACTTCTGCATGCCGGGCGACTCAAACTGGAAGGTACCGATGGTGCGGCCCTCCTGATAGAGCTTGTAGGTGAGCTCGTCGTCGATGGGTATGGTGTCGATGTCTACATCGATGCCCTTGGTCAGCTTCACGTTCTTTACCGCCTCTTTCAACTCGGAGAGAGTCTTCAGTCCCAGGAAGTCCATCTTGATGAGGCCGGTAGACTCGATGACGTGGCCGTCGTACTGGGTGACAGCCGTCTTGAACTCAGGGAAGTCGGGGTCGTCGGCAGTAGACACGGGTACCCAGTTGCTGATGGGGTCTCGGCAGATGATGAAGCCGCAGGCATGGAGACCCACACCGCGCACGGTGCCCTCGAGCATCTTGGCATACTTGATGGTATTGCGCTCCTGGGGATTGGACGACGCCTCGGCATCACGCAGTTCGGGCGTGGCCTTGATGGCATTGGTGAGATTCATCTTCATGCCGTCGGGCAGACGGTCGGGTATGGCCTTGCAGAGGGCGTTGGCCTTGTCGAGGGGCAGACGCTCCACGCGCGCCACATCCTTGATGGAGTTCTTGGTGGCCATGGCCTGATAGGTAATGATGTGGGCACAGTTCTCATGGCCGTACTTGTCCATCACCCAGCGCAGCACCTTGCCTCGGCCGTCGTCGTCGAAGTCGGTATCGATATCGGGGAGGTTCACACGGTCGGGGTTGAGGAAACGCTCGAACAGCAGGTCGTACTTGAGCGGGTCTATGCGCGTAATGCCCAGACAGTAGGCCACAACCGAGCCCGCAGCCGAGCCACGGCCCGGACCTACCCACACGCCGAGGTCGCGACGGGCGGCATTGATGAAGTCTGACACGATAAGGAAGTAACCGGGGAAACCCATGGTCTTCATGACGTGGAGTTCGAAGTTGATATGCTCCTTCACATTGTCGGGCAGCGGGTCGCCGTAGAGCTCCTTGGCGCCCTCGTAGGCGAGGTGAGCCAGATAGTCGGCCTCAAACTTGATGCGGTATATCTTGTCGTAGCCGCCCAGGCGGTCTATCACCTTCTGGGCCTCGTCGGGAGGCAGCGGGTTTTCACCGTTCTCGTCGGAGGTGAACTCGTGGAAGAGCTGCTCCTCGGTGAAGCGGCGGCGCCACTCTTCCTCGGTGCCAAAGTCTTCGGGGATGGGGAAGAAGGGCATGATGGGGCCGTGGTCGATGCTGTATATCTCGACCTTATCGAGTATCTCGATGGTATTGGCAAGCGCCTCGGGCACATCGCTGAAGATGTCGTTCATCTCCTGGCGGGTCTTAAACCACTCCTGCTTGGAGTAGCGCATGCGGTTGGGGTCGTCCAGGTCCTTGCCCGTAGAGATACAGAGCAGATGGTCGTGGGCTTCGGCGGTCTCCTTGTCCTCAAAGTGGCAGTCGTTGGTGCAGACGAGCTTGATGCCATACTCACGGGCCATCTCGATGAGCACCTTGTTGGCCTTCTGCTGCAGGGGGAAGGCTTCGCGGTTGGCCAGGATGGTGGGGTCGGTCACCTCGTGGCGCTGGAGCTCGAGGTAATAGTCGTCGCCAAACACGCGATGATACCACTCACACGCCTCGCGGGCTCCCTCGATGTCGCCATGCAGAATCTTGGAGGGTACCTCGCCGGCGATACATGCCGAGCAGACGATGAGGTCTTCGTGGTAGCGCTCGAGGTCGGCGCGGTCGGTACGCGGACGATAGTAGTAACCATCTGTCCACGCATTGGAGACGAGCTTGATGAGATTCTTGTAACCATTATAGTTCTTGGCCAGCACGATGAGGTGGTAACCGCTGTTGTCGCCCATCTCCTTGACCTTGTCTTCCTTGCGGCGGCGCGCCACATACATCTCACAACCCAGGATGGGCTTGAAAGGCTCGAGCCCCTCCTCCTTGCGCTTCTTGTTGACACCGGCGCAGTAGTCAGCCAGTTCCTTGATGCCATACATCACGCCGTGGTCGGTGATCGCCATACCGCGCATGCCGTCGGCAATGGCCTTGTCGACCAGGTGGGGTATCTTGGACTGACCGTCGAGTATAGAGTAGTGGGTGTGTACGTGCAGGTGTATAAAATCTTCCATGTCGGTGGCGAAAATTGTGTTTGGAGTTTCAAAGTTACATACATTTGCCGACATCCACAAAAAAAACGCGGCCAATATTTGCGACATCACATTAATTAATGTATCTTTGCATAGAATATAGAGTAACCTTATGGGCAACAGAATTAAAAAACTAAAAAAGATACGTATCCACCGCGAGGGCACAGACACCCTCATCTATGGTTTCATTTTCATTGCCGCCGTCGCGCTGATATTGCACCGTTCGTTTGAGACCAAGATTCCCTTCTGGTCGTTCCTTGTCATTTTCGGCTCCATATATGCCATCATCCTCAACTTCTTCAGATGTCCTATACGCTACTTCGGCAGCGAGGACACCGAGCGGCTGGTCGTAGCGCCCGCCGACGGCAAGATAGTAGTAATCGAAGAGGTAGAGGAGAACGAGTACTTCCATGAGCGCCGCCTCATGGTGTCAATCTTCATGAGCCTCTTCAACGTGCATGCCAACTGGTTCCCCGTAGACGGCAAGGTGAAGTTTGTAAACCACCGCAACGGCAACTTCCACAAGGCATGGCTGCCCAAGGCAAGCGAGGAGAACGAGCACGCCGACATCATGATTACCACGCCCGAGGGTACCGACATCCTCTGCCGACAGATAGCCGGCGCCGTGGCACGCCGCATCGTGACCTACGCCAAGCCCGGAGAGGAATGTTTCATCGACGAACATCTGGGATTCATCAAGTTCGGTTCGCGCGTAGACGTATATCTGCCCATAGGCACCGAGGTGTGTGTCAAGATGGGACAGACCACCACGGGCGACCAGACAGTGATAGCCAAACTAAAGGACTGATACAACCATGTTACAGACCATCAAGAAAATTATCCCCAACACACTGACATCCTGCAATCTCATTGCAGGATGTATTGCTACATTCCATGCCTTCACAGGCAATGTAGACATCGCACTCCTATGGATTGTCATAGGCGCAGCCTTCGACTTCTTCGACGGCATGAGCGCCCGACTGCTCCACGTATCGTCGCCCATAGGCAAGGAGCTCGACTCGCTGGCCGACGACATCACCTTCGGACTGGCACCCGCAGCCATCGTGGGCTTCGAGCTCACCATGGTACACTACCCCGCCTTCCTCATGCCCGTGAGCGATTACATCCCCTTCGCTGCCTTTGTCATGGCAGCCTTCTCAGCACTGCGTCTGGCCAAGTTCAATCTCGACGAGCGCCAGTCCATGGGCTTCATCGGACTGCCCACACCAGCCAACGCCCTCTTCTGGGGCTCGTTCATCCTCGGATGGCGCGACCAGCTGGAGAGCTCGCCCTGGGCACTCCCCCTGCTGCTGGTGCTGATACTGCTGAGCTGCTATCTGCTCATAGCCGAGATACCCATGTTTGCACTCAAGTTCAAGCACTGGGGATGGGCCGAAAACCAGCTGAAGTACATCTTCATACTCTGTTGCATCCCCATCCTGCTCGTGTGTGGAGTAGCTGGCATATCGCCCATCATCGTGTGGTACATACTGGTCTCGGTGTTCAAGAATTTCACTGACAAACTCAAGCAGCAATGATACTCCTCAAGCTCATAGCCTTCATCTTCATCGTAGGCATCATAGCCATCATCGTGATGGGCGTAGGTCTGTGGGTGCGCGTAAGAAGCGCCATAGACCAGCTACGTGGCGGCAACGCCCAGCGCACCAACCGCAAGACCGACAACGGCAGAGGCGACGGCGTGATAGACCAGCGCACACCGGAGCAGTCAAGCCAGAAGATATTCGGCAGCGACGAAGGCGAATATGTAGACTATGTGGACGAAGACGACGACAAGGCCCAATAGCCACACCGCCAAAGACAAGCCGACAGCAGCCCACATACCGCTCCACCCAATAAGCCAAACGAGCACGACCCAAAAGGCCGTGCTCGTTTGGCGTTATGTAGATGATGGCGGAGGCGGAGGTGGCGACAAGGAGAATAAAGATATGACCGCTGGCTGTATGTAGCTGTCTGCAAATACTACCCCCAATGCCATTAGCACTTATGACAAACGGCGAAACCACCCATGTTGACAAATAGTGACGGCTCTGTATTGGAGTGCATCTTAATTCTGCTCTCAGCCAACTGGCAGTACTCTTTACTGATATCAATACCTATGTATTTCCTACCAGAGTCTTTGGCAGCCACACAGGTTGTACCACTACCACACATAGGGTCAAGAACGACATCACCCTCATTAGACCAACTTCTTATATGATCTAAAGCGAGGTCATAAGGGAAAGGAGCCGGGTGCTTCTTGGCCTCTTGGTCTACAGCCTTTTTACCAACAACATATTCCCAGATATTACCCTTAAGTTTTTCGGCCTTTACAGGATTGGCCAATTTAGTTCGACATTGTTCACCTTTGGAATAGTTTTTATAGGTTGTGCCCTTTAGCTCTAATCCCGCATGGAGGCAGGGGACCTTAATAGGATTGTGGGTAGCCACATTGCCTTTTGAGAAAACAAACATATACTCAAACACGTTGGTATATCTCTTCCTGTATATTTGGGGTACGGGATTGGTTTTCTGGAATATCATCGTATCGTGCAACTTGAAACCTTTTGCAACGAAGGTTAGTACCTGTCTGAAACTGGTACAGGTCTCGCTACCATTGACAGTAGCGTCGGAAACGACCCAGACAACCACACCGCCTTCCTTGATAATCCTATACAATTGGGCAACGATATCCTCGAAAGGGAAGGTATAGCCTTTATATGTTCTCAGATTGTCGTATGGAGGTGAAGTTACGACCAAATCAATGGAGTTGTCAGGTAACTGCTTCATCACATCCACGCAATTACCATTGATTATCTTATCAATATAGTCCGTTATCATTTTTGTATTTGCTCAATAAATTGCTTAATCGTTGAGATTTTGTTATCCAGCTTCAGACATTTAAGGAGCTCGTTGATAGCATCCTCTCTACTCAACTGCTTTACGCGCTGCTGCTCACTCTCGTAATAACCAATTTCGGCATTGCCGCGTTCTACGAGTATCTTGACGATTTCCTTAAGATAATCGTCAAACCTACTTTGCGGCATATTGATAATATCGGCGATATTCACGTTCTGCTGCTGCAAGAAGTTGGCTTTGGCATTGACCACTGTTGTCGCATTGGCTATTATCGCACTTTGGTTGAACAATTCTCTAAGATTGCAGGAAGGGCTTTCTGTTACACCCCCCTTTAGCAACATATAAAGGTATTCCCAGCTGAACAAAGAGACATTGTGGTCGAGAGCTTCCTTATAAATCGTACTTACGCTTTTGGGATATTGGTAGTAAGGGCAAACCAAAACAGAGTAATCGCAATCACCCTTCCACTGAGCCATAGAAACTACCTTGAAGTCCTTGGCATTTTTGGCGGTCCTGCTGAGCCTGAAGGTTTTAGCATCACCAACCAGGCTATAGCCATGATAACGACTTTGCGCTATAATATCAGCACTGTCACTCCGTTGCGTCAATACAGCGACCTCGAGATTCATCTCACTGAGCGACTTGGCCAAAAGGATGTCAGACACTTTGGTATATAACTTCTCCTCTGTTGAGTCGTGCTTTATATCCTCTGGTATGATGCCGATTTCTACTACAAGCGGTAATATGTCGGTCCTGTCAAGACCGAATATTGTAGTCTGGAGTCGACTGCTGGCTACCTGAAAGTCCAGGTCAATACTGTTCTTTATCGCTGACCTTAATTCTGCAAAGTTCATAATTCACCATCATTAAATCATCTACAAAGATACAGTATTAAAAGCATAATTCCAGATTTTTGAGCTGGTTTTTTGGATATTTATGACAAGAGCCTGTCCTAATATTGATTTCAGTTGTAAATAAGAAAGGAGGTTAAAGTAGTTTTCTACATATAGATGAAACTCCATAACATTGGACCATGAGTAATTTCATTGGACCTTATCCCACGCAGACGCCGTCTGTCGCCGCCGAGATGGACGTTGGCAGCTCGTATCAATTGACACGTGGGCTCGTGACATACGATACGGAAGCACGTGGCAATAGGCACGAGGGCTCGTTCCTTCCGTTACGAGCCGGCGACGGGCTGCTGCAGGGGGACAAAGGCAATGGCGGAGAGGAGGAAACGCATTCCCCCTTTCTGCAGCGACCGCCAGGGGCAGAAGGGGGGAATGGATAATGGTGAGGGGGTTAATGCATGTACTGATGGGCGGGGCACAGGCCGTAGACGAAGGGCTTGCCTTTATGCGCCTGGTAATCGCACATGATGCAAGTGGGGGCGGTGCAGTGTGGGGTTTTGTAGTAGCCATGGCCAAACTCGTGGACTATGACGGCAAGGAAGTTGTCGCCCTTGGCACGATAGTCTGACACGATGGTCTTGAAGTGGCCACGGGTGGTAAGGCCCATAATGCCGTAGTTCTTGGTGTTGTGGATGTTGAAGGAGATGTCTTTGTGGGTGAGTCCTATAACAAAAGCGTCGGGACCGGCAACGGAGAGGTCGCGAAGCAAGGCACTGGCGAGATAGCGCTGGCGTGGCTTGTAATAGGCGTGAGCCGGCAGGGGGCGGCTGGGCAGCACCTCGACATGCGACCAATCGCCGCGATAGACTCTGCCAAGTGCCTGGGTGATGGAGGCTCGCAGCGTCTCTGCCTCGCGTTGAGGAAAATCTTCATAGGGCTGCAGGTAGATGGTAAAGGGCTTTTTGTCGGCAGGGAGCACAGGCTCGGAGGCCGACCGGCGCCCGGTGCACGCTGCGCAGCACAGGGCGAGGAAGACAAGAAACAGGTAACGCCTCATAGGAGACCAAATAAATAGTGGCGTCAGCCCGTGCGACTGTGACGAAGCGGGCACGGTCATCGTTTGGACTTAAAGAAATCTTGCATCAGCTGCCGACACTCGTCTTCCATCACTCCGGCGGTGACGCGGGTCTTGGGATGGAAGGCATGGGGAGCATAGAGGGCATAGCCGCGCTTGGCATCGGGGGCGCCATAGACGACTCGGTCTATCTGGGACCAGCCGAGGGCTCCAGCGCACATCACGCAAGGTTCGACGGTGACATAGAGGGTGCAGCCCTTGAGATATTTTCCACCGAGAAGGTTGGCGGCAGAGGTGATGGCCTGCATCTCGGCATGGGCGGTGACATCGTTGAGGGCTTCGGTGAGGTTGGAGGCGCGGGCGATGATGCGGTCGCCACACACGATGACAGCTCCGATGGGTATCTCGTCGGCATCGAGGGCTATGCGGGCCTGCTCGAGGGCCTTTGACATATAGAAGAGGTCTTTCTTCTGCTGTTCTTCTGCACTCATTGGGGATAGGAATGGGATAAAGGGGATAAGGAAACGGGTAAAAAAGAGAGCGGGAATAGTGTGAACTTATTCCCGCTCTGCTATTATGGTTGAATGGTTGTCTTACTCCTTGATACCGAGAGCGGCCTTGGCGGCAGCATTCTCTGGGTCGAGCTCGAGCACCTTGTGCCAGTATTCGGCTGCCTTGTCGTTCTCTTTGGCGAGAGTGTAATAGTAGCCGAGGTATCTGTAAGCCTCGAGGAGGTTGGCCTTGTCGTGGTCATCCATGGTCTCGTGACCCTTGATAATCTCTACGAGCTTCTCGTAGTGGGGCTTGGCAGCACCGGTCTTGGTCTCGGGGTCGAGCAGGAAGCCGATGTGAGCACGCTGGAGAGTAGCGTAGTCAGCAAAGGTTGAGAACTGCTCGGCGATGGTAGCATATACCTTGTCGGCCTCGAGCAGATACTTCTCCATTTCGGCTCCCTCTACCTTGGCAGCCTGGTTTTTGTAGAGAGCAGCGAGCTGACCATACATAGAAGCGGTGCGCTTGGGAGAGATTTCGATGTACTTGTTGAAGTTTTCAACAGCCTTGTCGATGTCGCCCTTCTGGCCATAAACCTCGGCGAGGTCTCTGTAAACAGAAATCTGCAGGTCCTTGTCCTCGGGAGCCACCTCTGCAGCCTTGATGTACTGCTCGATAGCGCTGTCAAGCTCCTTGTTACCCTTAAGCGCAGTAGCGTAATAGAGGTGGTCGTTGCCAGAAATCTTGGCACCCTCGCAAGCGAAGAGAGCCTTGCCGGCAGCCACTGCCTCGGGGAATTTCTTCAACTCGGTGTTGTTGAACATGCACAGACGGTTGAGGGCAGAGTTGGAAGGGAATTTGCCAGCACCCATCTGGGCTATCTCAAGACTCTTCTCGTACTTGCCGAGCAGGAAGCAGTCGGTGGCATAGGCTGCCAGCTGATAGTCTTCCATCTGGCTGCGGTCAACCTTGTCATAATACTCGACAGCTTTCTCGAGGCGACCAGCCTTGTCGAAAATCTCGGCAGAAATGATGTCAACGGGATAGTCGGGGCGAACCTTGCGGAGTTCCTCGAGTTTCATCACAGCCATAGTGGGGTTGGCCTTGCTGTTGACCTGGGCATAACGACGGTAGCCCTCAATGTTCTGGGGGTCCATCATAGTGGCCTGCTCAAACCAAGCGGATGCGCTACCACCATTGTCCTTGGCAACTTCGATATCGCCCATGAGCACGTAGCCAGGACCATACTTGCTGTTGACCTTCAAGGCATTCTCGGCCAAAGCCACGGCATTGGCGGTATCCTTGACATCAAGATAAGCGCGGCCGAGGGCTGTCAGTGCCTCAGCGTTCTTCTTGTAGTTCTTGCGGAAAGCCTTAATCTCATCCTTGATAGCAGCAGGATTGGACTTGTTTTCCTTAACCAGTTTACTAATGTTCTCGATGTCACTCTTCATATCCTGTGACATTGCGGGAGCGCTGAAACCCATCAGCAGAGCTCCGATAAAGAAATATTTAATCGACTTCATAATTCTAACTTTTAGGGTTACTTAATTATAGGACGTTTTACCAATTCTCAATGTTACGGCTATTTGGTTATATTAACATCACGAATGGTGATGTTGCCCTGAACAGGGAGCAGGCCGGACTTGAAAATAATGAGCTGGCCCTTGGGGGAGTGCATGAAGTTGGCAAAGCCCCACGGCAGACCACGCAACGGGTCGTTGAGAAGCGCATAGATGGTGCGCGAAAGGGGATAGTTGCCATTATAAATATAGTATTGATAGGGTTTCCAGCTGTTCTCGGGCGTAGCCTTGTCAAGCCGGGAAACCGACATCGTACGGATATTCTTCTTGAATGTGAGGTTGGTGGTGTCGCGCTTGTCATTGAGCCAGTTGCTGCCGATAATGCCAATGGCATTGACATTCTCTTCAACATACTTGATGACGTCGGCGGTGTTGTTGGTGGCTGCCATATTGGGGTTGGTAATGGGCTTGCCGCCAAGGATGCTGTCTTCCACAAAGTGGACGGTACTGGATTTCTTATTGTCAAAGACTATGAGCACCTCGCCTTTGTCTGACTTGGGATTGAGTTGCTTCCACTGGGTAATCTTGCCCGACATGATGGCAGCAAAATCCTTGACAGATATACAGGTGTCATTGTTGGCCTTGTTGACAATAAGCGCCAAGCCATCGTAAGCGATAGGTATGGCACGGGGATTGAAACTCTTGTCACGCAAGCTCTGACGCTCCATATCCCTATAATCGCGGGCTGTCACGGCAAGACAAATCTTTCCTTGCAGCAACATCGTGATAGCGTCTGACTCGTTGGTGTAGATAGGCTTGAGCGTAGCCTGGGGGTAAGTGAATTGGAAGAGCTCAACTTCCTCATCAATAATGGGGCTAAAACTTTCGTCAGAGGCGAAACTGGCCACCCCTGACGAATATGTATCTGTTCGTCCGCTTTTGTTTTTCTTACCGGAGCAAGAAAGACAAAAGCAGGCGAAAAGTGTTAATCCTACAATACTGTAGAATACGGTCTTCTTCATTATTCAAACGTTTACTATTGCAATCTGAACAATACAGGAACGCGGTAGTTCACACGAACGGTAATACCATTCTGCTTACCAGGAGTCCAACGTGGCATTGACTTAACCACGCGTACGGCTTCCTTGTCGAGTGATGGGTCTACACCTCTCAAAACGTGTACGTCTGAGATAGAACCATCCTTCTCAACCACGAACTGTACGGTTACACGGCCCTGAACACCATTCTCCTGGGCTACAACGGGATACTTAGTATTCTCAGAGAGATACTTCATAAGCGCTGCAGGTCCACCGGGGAACAAAGGCTGCTGCTCTACGATATCGAATACCTTGTTTTCCTCCTCATGCTTAGGTGGCTCGGGCTCGGCAATAACTTCCTTAGCCTTGAGAATCTCACCATTAGCATCATCGTTACCCTTTACATCAAAGGTACCGATGGCGGTCTTGGTACTCATCAATTCGTCCTGAGTCTTAAGCTCTTCGTCGGGCTTCACCTCTTCATCCTTCTTGATGACAGGAGCGGTAAACTTGATAGAGCTCTTTACGCGCTCTACGACACGCTCGGGTTCAACCTCGACTTTCTTCTGCTTAACCTCAGCCTTCTTCTCGGGCTGCTTATAGTTAGTAAGTTCAGCCACCTGGGTCATTGCGACCTTGGCACGCTGCTCATCTACAAAATTCTTGACTGTGAGGATGATAAAGGCAACAATCAACAGTAATACAACTGCAACCATAGCGAGGACGTTACGCTTGGTTGTGCTCTTACGGAGTCTATAGGCACCGTAGGCCTTATTGCGCCCTTCAAATACCAAATCAACCCAGTCTGAAGAAATCAAATCAATTTTTGACATAGTCTTCTTAATTTTAATAATTCAACAATAACGACTACTTAACGCCTGCCTTATCAAGCAGCTTTTGGTCGTCTGGGTTAACTTTATCAATCACATACTTACCGATGCTGCACAACTGCATTTCATCGAGAGCATCTATCAAGTTCTTGTAGCTGGCCTTGTCAGTAGCCTTGATGATGATGGTCATGGTCGAAATCTTCTGGCCATTACCGAGGTCACCGGCCTTAATCTTAGACAGCTCGCTGTTGTAGAGCGTGTCGGGGAAGTTGGGCTCGTTGAGCTTCTTTTCATCAAGTTTAGCCTTGGCCAACATCACTTGCTGTACAGGCTGAGTGCCATCTTCAGTAACGTGGGTAATGAGCACCTTACGAATACCGTCCTTACCCCAAGTTGTCTTCTTCAGGCAGGTAGGGTCATCGTATTTGGGCAAACCAGCGATGTAGTAAATCTGGTCATCGGCACCTACATATATTGTAATGGTGTAAGAAGCCTTGGTCACAGACTTGTCTTCATCTTTAGTGTTCTTGTCATTACTTGGCATACTCAATTCCATAGTCTGAGGTTTGGCCAAAGACGTACAGAGCATAAAGAACGTGATAAGAAGCATCATCATATCCACCATAGGCGTAAAGTCTACGCGGACATTCATTTTCTTTTGTTTACTTGCTTTCTGCTTTGCCATTCTTTAGTCCTCCTCTTTCTTTAAAGAAGTGATAAGATAATAGCGGTTCTGGTTCATATCCTGAAGCTCAGACATTACAGTCTTCACTGTCTTGTAAGGAGTGTCAGAGTCTGCCTTGATGGCAATCTTCATATCCTCATTGACTAAGACAGCTTCAGCAACCCACAACTGGAACTCGCTCATACCCTTCTTGCCATCGCCATTGTCGATACTGTCGGTAGGAATACCTTCTTTCTGTATGGCGTCAGCCATCTGGTCTTCGGGAAGACTCAGATATGCGGGCAATTTTTCTACGCTCACACCAAGCATTGAATGCTTCTTGAGAGCTTCACGCTGTGCTCCATTCAAAGTCACACCAAATCGGCTGGTCATGGCATCAACAACACTAACGAGGTCGTTGGCATTTTCGATGCTCATGAATACCTTGCCATCCTTGGCTACACTGATGGTCAGCACGTCCTTCTCGGGCACTTTAATCTCCGAAACCGATCCAGGGGTGTTCACCTTTACTGGCTCATTCTTCACGAATGTTGATGTCAACATGAAGAATGTCAGCAGGAGCACCATGACATCGGACATAGGAGTCATGTCGATCCAGACATCTTTCTTCTCAATTTTTACTTTACCCATAGCGATAAATTTTTAAAGGGTTAGCAAAAATTAAGCTTCTTCTCCGTGGTTGGCTTCGTATGTCTGAGCAATAGTGTAACCAACTTCATCAAGAGCGTAAGTCAGCTTATCAATCTTGTTTGTGAAGAAGTTGTAGATAACAACGGCGAACCAAGATGTCAAGATACCAGATGCGGTATTAACCAAGGCCTCAGAAATACCAGTAGAAAGTGCCTGTGAGTCAGCACCACCACCTGCTGCCAGAGCGGCGAATGAACGGATCATACCAACAACGGTACCGAACAGAGCGGTAAGAGTACCGAGAGTAACGATAGTTGCTACGATGGGGAGGTTCATCTGGAGAGTAGGCATCTCAAGCTGAGTTGCTTCCTCGTGAGCCTGCTGAATCTTAGCGATCTTCTGGCTCTTCTTAACGCCAGTAGTCTTCTCCATCTCCTCATAAGTGTTCAGAGAAGCGTTAACTACGTTAGCTACAGTACCCTGCATCTTGTCGCAGAGCTGGTGAGCCTTAGCGAAATCGCCAGCCTTGATAGCTACCTTAACCTCAGCAGTGAACTTAGCGAGAGACATCTTACCGAAAGCAGAGCGGAGGGCGAAGAAACGCTCAACACCGAGTGCGATAACGGTGAACAACAGAGTGAAGATTACAGGTACTACGATACCACCTTTGTAGATTGTACCGAGCAGGTTAGCGGGCTCACCGCTGTTGTCTCCACCGTGGAAGTTAGCTCCGTTACCGAGGAATCCCTCGTAGAAAGCTACGGCCAGACCGAAGCAAACAACGATGATCCAAATTGCATCTCTAACTCCCTGAAAGCCCTTCTTGGGGGCTGCTTTTTTTGTAGTTGCCATAATGTTACAATTAATTTTTGGTTATTAATAAAATGTTATAAGTTAATCTATTTCTTCTTGTTTTCTTTCCCTTGTTTTGCACACTTGAACTGATTGTATCTTTTGACAAGCAAAGATAGCAAATTAATATATATCCGCCACTTAATTAAGAAGTTTTAACAAGATATTTGTGACTTTTTTAGATGGCGTATATCATTTGAGTTTGCCAAGCGCAGCCTTAATGCGTCCCATGGCCGTGCGAATATTTTCATCGCTGGTGGCGTAACTCATTCTGAAGCAATCGGAATCACCGAAAGCATCGCCACCGACAGTAGCTACATGGGCTTCTTCGAGCAGATACATGGCCAGGTCGGTAGAACTGTTGATGACGCGCGTGCCGTCGCTCTTTCCGAAGAAGCTGCTGCACTTGGGGAAGAGGTAGAAAGCGCCTTGCGGACAGTTGACCTCGAGGCCGGGGATATCTTTGGCCAGGTCGACGATAAGGTTGCGACGACGCTCAAACGCCTTCCGCATTTCCTCCACACAACTCTGAGGCGAATCATAGGCAGCTTCAGCCACTTTCTGGCTTACCGAACATGGGCCGCTGGTGTATTGGCCCTGCAACTTGTTGCATCCCTTGACGATCCATTCAGGGGCAGCGATGTAACCGATACGCCAGCCGGTCATGGCATAGGCTTTGGACACACCGTTGACGATGATGCAACGCTCCTGCATGCCTTCAAACTGAGCAATGCTCTCATGATGTCCGGTATAGTTGATATGCTCGTAGATTTCATCAGCCAGAACATAGACGCCATCGTGGCGCAGTATCACTTCTGCCAATTCCCTCAGTTCTTCACGCGAATAGACGCTTCCTGTAGGATTGCTTGGCGAGCAGAGTATGAGCAGGCGGGTCTTGGGAGTGATGGCCTGCTCGAGTTGCTGGGCAGTCATTTTGAAGTCCTGTTCAAATCCAGTGTTCACGATGACCGGTTCGCCGTCGGCCATCTTGACCATCTGCGGATAACTTACCCAATAGGGAGCCGGTATGATGACCTCGTCGCCCTTGTTGACGAGCGCCATGACTGTATTGCACACGCCCTGCTTGGCGCCGTTTGACACCGATATCTGGGCAGGCGTGTAGTCGAGTCCGTTCTCGCGCTTGAGCTTGCGCACAATGGCTTCCCTGAGCGAGGCATAGCCCGCCACAGGCGAATAGCGCGAATAGTTGTCATCGATAGCCTTCTTGGCAGCTTCCTTGATGTGGTCGGGAGTGTTAAAGTCTGGTTCTCCCACACTGAGATTGATGACATCAATGCCTTGGGCCTTCATCTCGCTACTCTTCTGCGACATCGCCAGCGTAGCCGATGGAGCCAGGCGATTGATACAATCTGACAAATTAATCATAATATACTTTTTAACGTTCTTATATAGGCTGTTCTATATTATTGCAAACAACCCGGCCGCGGCCTACCCTATCCCATCTACGGTGATTTAACCTATATTATTTGAGATGCAGGGTGTGACCCATGCGGTCGCGCTTGGTCTTGAGATAACGCTCGTTGTAAATATTGGGGGTAATCTCGATGGGCACATTCTCCACAATTTCGAGTCCGTAGGCCTCCAGACCCACACGCTTCACGGGATTGTTGGTGAGCAGACGCATCTTGTGGACATTGAGATGACGCAGCATCTGCGCGCCACAACCATAGTCGCGCTCGTCGGGCTTGAAGCCGAGATGCACATTGGCATCCACCGTGTCATAGCCCTCCTCCTGCAGTTTGTAGGCAGCTATCTTGTTCATCAGTCCGATACCGCGACCTTCCTGCTGCATGTAGATGAGCACGCCTTTACCTTCACGGTCTATCATCTGCATGGCCTTGTGCAGCTGTTCGCCGCAGTCGCAGCGCTTGCTGCCCAGGATGTCGCCGGTGGCGCACGATGAGTGCACTCTCACCAGTATGGGCTCGTCCGGACGCCACTCTCCCTTGACGAGAGCCATGTGTTCCAGACCGTTACTCTGCTGACGGAAGGGGATGAGTTTGAAGTCGCCATACTCGGTAGGCATCTCCACCTCATCGCCCACCTCGATAATCGACTCCTTGGTGAGTCTGTAGGCGATAAGGTCCTTGATAGACACAATGCGCATGCCCCACTCTTCTGCCATCTTGCACAGCTCGGGCATGCGAGCCATCGTTCCGTCTTCGTTCATGATTTCCATGAGTGCGCCGGCAGGATAGAGACCTGCCAGTTTGCACAAATCGATGGCCGCTTCGGTATGGCCACTACGGCGCAGCACGCCGTTGTCCTGGGCGTAGAGGGGATTGATATGGCCGGGACGGCCAAAGGTCTGCGGAGTCGATGCGGGGTCAGCCAGAGCCTGTATGGTGGCGGCTCGGTCATGTGCCGACACGCCTGTGCTACAGCCCTCCAGCTTGTCTATCGTTACCGTAAACGGCGTGCCAAGCATCGAGGTATTGTCAGAGACCTGATGGGGCAGGTCCAGTTCTTCACAACGGCTGATGGTGATGGGGGCACAGAGCACGCCGCGGGCATGCTTGAGCATGAAGTTCACCTTCTCGGGTGTTATCTTTTCGGCGGCGATAATCAGGTCGCCTTCATTCTCGCGGTCTTCATCGTCGACCACAATCACAAATTTACCTTCGGCAAAGTCCTTGACGGCTGCCTCTATATTATCTATGTTGAAATCAGTCATAATCTTGGTTCTTGTCTGAGTGATTACACCTTATTATATATATTATACTATCTTCTCTATTCTCGATATGATGTTGGCATTGGCCTGCTGGATGTCGCGCAGGTCATTGAACAGACGGATGCGGAACTGCCACATGCGAATGTACAGAAACAGGCCCAGGGGCAGACACAGCGCAGCCAGAATGTTGAGCCATCGGCGCTCGAAGGGGCGCGTATGGGCCTTGGTGGCGATGTAGGGATAGAAGTTCATCTCGTTGATGATTACCACATCGCGAGTGTTGGACAGGTCTTCGATTACCTCTTCCAGTCGGGCATTGATTTTCTCTATGGCGTGGTCGGGCGAGTATTTGAAGAACACCTTTATCACGTTGGGCGCCGAGCGCAGACGGTGACGACGCGAGTATTCCAGTATCTCCCGGCTTATCTGCGCCAGTTTCTCGGCATCGCCGCGATAGTCGGGCTCGTCTACGACAACCTCCTTCATGGGCACATGGCGCTTCAGACGCAGACCCAGCAGGCGCATGGCCAGACTGCGCCACAGGTCGAGGTTGAACACCATCGAGTCGTGCGAAGCCTTGTAGGTGACAAATGCCGCCGTGGGGATGAGCACCACCGGCGCAAGTGCCGTGCCATACCATATTGACCATATTCCCGAACGTGCCATCTTATATCCCGTGCTGTCCAGGATGTAGTAGATGATATACACAAACACCGACACGATGATGGGGATACCCAGACCACCCTTGCGGATGATGGTGCCGAGCGGCGCACCGATGAAGAAGAATATCAGACACGACAGGGCGAGGGCAAACTTCTTGATAGACTCGAGCTTGTGCTCGCGTATCAGTCGGTCACCGTCATTGGTTATCAGTTTCTTGAAGTCCAAGTCCACCTTGGCGCTCTGCACATCAGAGAGAGCGCTGTTCACCATATTCTTGCGAGCGTCGGGCGAGAGTTTGGCACACACGGAGTCAAAGTCCACCGACTGGCTCTTGATAATCTTTGCCACAGCCAGCCGCTGGTGGGGTGTGATGCTGTCCTGGCGGTAGTAGGTCATGCGGGCATAGTCCATATAGTCGGCGCCCACACTGTCGTAGTGCAGCGTGAGCGAGTCCTTGCCGCGCTGAAGCTCGGCCAGACTCTTGCCCTTGGCATTGTTGGACAGACTGGAGGCATCCATCAGACTGAAGTCGCCGTCAAAGTCGAGCACGATGCGCTTGGCGGTAAACGTCTCGCGGCGGTAAGGCACCGAGGCGGCATCGCCGAAGCTCTGGGTCTGCATATTCTCAAACCACTCACCGCTCCACAACGTGAGCAGCAGGTGTTTCTTCTCTGCCGTTGACTGCAGCATACCCGAGTCGGCCAGGATGATGGCATGGTCTTCATAGCTGGCCGTCATGCGGTAAATCATGATGCCATAGAGCTTACCGGTCTTCATGTCCTTCTTCTGCACATAGAGGTTGCAGTTGGGGATGCCGCTATAGAAGATGCCTTCGGGTATCTCCAGTTCAGGGCTCTTCTGCTTTACCGAGATAAACAGCTGGGCCATCTTCTGGTTGGCTATAGGGCCTATTTGGTTCTGGAATATGAAGCTCACGCCGGTGGTGACCACTGCAAAGACGATGAGCGACCTGAAGGTCTGCATCAGCGAGATTCCCGCAGCCTTGATGGCCGTGAGCTCACTGCTCTCGCCCAAGTTGCCAAAAGTGATAAGCGAAGAAAGCAACAGTGCCAGCGGAAGCGCCTGGGGTACGAACATCAGGCCCATATACCAGAACAGCTGACCCATAATGTCGAGAGTCAGACCCTTGCCTATCAGTTCGTCTACAAACTTCCACAGAAACTGCATCATCAGAACAAAGAGGCTGATGCAGAACGTACCGCAGAAGAGCAGGCTGAATTGCCTGAGGATGAATATATCTAATTTCTTTATTCGCAGCATAATGTACGTGGTGACTATATACGCGTGTACATAATTTTGAGTGCAAAGTTAGCATAAATTATTCATATTCTCCTTATTTTTTCACTTTTTATTACTGCCGCCGCCGCTTTTGCGTCCATCCGAGGAGGCGCCGGAAGGCGTCGCAACAAAAAAAACATAGGAAAAGAGACAAAAAGTGTCCGAAAATTTTGCAAGCACGAAAATTTTCACTACCTTTGCACCCGCAATCGCACAAATGGCGGGATAGCTCAGCTGGTTAGAGCGTCGGATTCATAATCCGGAGGTCGTGGGTTCGGGTCCCACCCCCGCTACTGCAAAAGGAGTTACGAAGACTATCGTAACTCCTTTTGCTTTATGTGGGAAAACGATGGAAATTAATAAGATTTTCAGGATTTCCCTTGCTAATCCCAACGAATATCCTTATTTTTGCACAAAAGACTGGATATGAATTCAGAAACATTGGACTTTGTAATATTCTGCGTCTCAAGCGTAGCGGAGAGGATGAAGATGAGCGCACGCGATGTTTATCGCAAGATGAGCGAATCGGGGATTATCAGCAATTACATAATCCCATGTTATGACGTGCTCCACACGTTCTCGAAGCAGTATATCACCGACGATCTCATATCCGTGATGAAGGAGAAAGGGGTTGTCGCATGATTACGTTGTACCATTCCTCCCGGGTAGTTGTCGATAAGCCCGACATCCTTCACTCCCGTGAGAGCCTTGACTTCGGAAAAGGCTTTTACCTTACCCGTTTACGGTCTCAGGCTGACAAATACGCCGAGAGATTCATAAGACTCTATAATTCTGCCGTTCTCAACATTTATCATTTTGACGAGAACCTGGAAGGCTTTACATCCCATGTCTTTGAAAAGTATGACGGCGACTGGATTGATTACATTGTTGCATGCCGGAGGCTTCAAGGCCATACACTGTATGACATAATCGAAGGTGGTATAGCCGACGATAAGGTTTACAACACCGTTGACCTGTACATGCAGGGTATATATACCAAAGAGCAGGCTCTTGACATGCTGATTTACAAGAAACCGAACAACCAAATATGCATTACGAGCCAAGAACTTCTTGACAGAAACCTGCATTATGTCAAATCTATAATACTATAATGTTATGGAAACAAACAAGACTATCCTCCAGATGAAATATGGACGCATCGTCAAGGCATTCGCCAAGGAAGCTGGAATTTCCCTTGACGAGGCTCTTGACAAGTTCTACAACTCAAATACCTTTATCCTTATGGATGAGGGCATCGCCGATATGCAGGCCATGAGCGACATCTACCTCACCGATGAACTTCTCATAGAATACGGCTACAAGAAACAGCCCGGAACGGAAAAGACTGTGGCGTAAATACATTTCCATAGGCTACACCTTAAACGCAGTTGACTTTGCCCAAATTGGGGCGAAACACTCTCCCAACAAGTTGTTGGACAATTCTATTTTGATTTGTGTCACAGATTGTGGAACTATTGAAATTTGATGAGAATATAAAACGGGAGAAGGAGACCACATCTCCCTCTCCCTAAATCTTACAAACATATTGCCTCAAAGATTTAATCCAAGACAAAGGCAATGCCTCCATCCATCATCTTGTCAACCATATATCAACCGCCTAAACCATTCAGGATTACCAGTTTGACGTCTGACTTTACTTCAGCCCTGCCGGCAACACCGTGAGCGACGAGTATTTCCGCACGGAGGATATCAGACTGTGGCGGACGCAGACCCGCACGACCGTTTCCAACCGCGAGATAGAGGACTATGTCTACACCTACTCCGCTGACGAACTCAAAACGCACAAGTCATCCTGCTGCAAGAATATGGGAGACGACGCCTACCAGTTCCTCCTTTTCGCAAAGCTGTGGGAGAAGGCGCGCGACGAGATGAACGCCCCGTGACACTACCCTACTAAGAACGACCAACAAGTAAAGGCCCTGCAGAAGATTTCTGACCAGGGTTGACCCCTTGCGAAACCACACGCGTAGATAACCACAACGCTGCCAACGCGAACCGCAATATCGCCCACACTCAACGAGACACCAAAGAGTCTCATGCTCACGCCATTCAGCAGCGCGGAGATGACTGTTGCTGACGCGTATCGGCCGATACGGAAGCACGTTCCGTCCGATACGGATGCACGTACCGTCCGATGCGGATGCGCGTATCGTCCGATACGAACCAACAATGATGGTCCCGGCGTTGCCAGTGATGTCTGACGCTCCACCAATGGCATCTCCGACGACATTGGCGCTGGAAAGAGACACTGCCGAGGATGACATCTCTACTATAGAGTCTCTCCCTATCATCCTCAAGGGAAAAGCGACATTGCCCGTCAGCCAATGCTCGTGCCGAGCGTATACCAAAAGCCCCCCGATGGGCTCGGAGGGCAATATATCCTTCAGTTGCAGGCAGCCTTATTTAAGGACGCTGTCAGGCGATATGCCAAATTTCTTGCAAATACCAATAACCCCTTCTCTGAAACGAGACTCCGCCTCTTCTTTTGTTATGTTTAGCTCCTTCTTCAACTCCATTATTTCCTTTTTGAGCTTTTCTACTTCTATGTTGAATTGTTCGGTCAGTCTATTGGCAGTCTCCTCGTCATGCTTGTCTAACAATTCTTTATGGACGGTGTCTTTATATCTTGACGTAAGCCATATTGTAATGAGGTAAGATATCATAAGAGCCATAATCTTACCAGCAATTTCAGCACCTTTTTTCACACATTCTTTAGACACCACCTCTGCACATTTAGCAGCGGCTTTAGCCCCTGCCTTGGCAACGGGTTCCATTATCTTTTCAATCATTGTTTTGTAGTTTTATGTAGTCAATACTTTTAGACAGCAAATACTCATGTTTTATCTGCGCAATCGGATATTTCCAAAGATTCCAATAATTCTTGCAGAAAATATTCGTAGACGAAAAAAGCCCTCCACTCGTGATGAGGGAGGGCCTGGGCGTGGGTGGATGGGGTTACTTGACGAGCACCACCAGATACTTGCTGGTAGACCAGAAGAGTTGTGGATTGGTGATGCGCAGCACATACTGCTTGTTGACATCGGGAGTGAGGGTGTAACTGCCCGAGGGGTGCATGGTGAGGATGCGTGCCGACTTGGAGTAGAACTTGATTTCCTTGTCGATGCGGATGTCAATCTTGGCAAAGTAGTTCTTGTTGAAGTTAGACTGCAGCACCTTGCCATTCTCCATGATATGCTGTTCCTTGAGTTCCTTCTTGGTGCCGAAGACAAACCATGCGGTGTTGAGCTGCTTGTCCTGGTTGCTGATGGTCTGCGCCTTCTGCTGGGCGTCGGTCTGCAGGTTCTCGACATTGTCGTTGAGGTTGTCTATCTTCTCGTCGAGCTCGGCGATGTGTATATCTTTGGCGTCGAGTTCGGCCTTGAGCCGCTGCAGCTCCTGCGCCTTGTCGTCGAGCTGCTGGGTGAGGTTGCTGATGGTCTTGCGCAGCTCGTCGCCGTTGAAGCGGCTCTCGCGCAACTGCTGCTGCAGGCGCTTCATGAGCTCACGGTTGCGGGCCATGGTATTGGCTATAAACTTGATGTTCTCCTTAATCTGCGCCGTCTTGTTGGCGCCTTCGCCCTCGCGGGCTATGCTCAGTCGGTTTTCAGCCTGATTGATGGCGCTCAGCCCTTCCTGGATTTCATTGAGCGTGCTCATCATGTCATTGATTTCACTGTCGCGCTGGGCGATGATGCGCTGCAGCGAGTCGTTTTGTTCCATATTTGCCAGGTCAGGCGATGACTTCTTGCCCGTACAAGCGCCAAGCAACAGGAGTGCCAGGCATGCGAATAACTTCAATTGCTTCATAGTTTTTCCTTTTTAGATTTCTTATTATTACCAGCCACTACTATAACAAACTCTCCTCGTGGCGAATTCTCGGTGAAATGGGCGATGGCCTCGGCCAGAGTACCGCGCACGTGCTGCTCGTGGAGCTTGGATATCTCGCGCGCCACGCTCACCTGGCGGTCTTCGCCGAAGACTTCGGCAAACTGCTGGAGCGTCTTGAGCACTCGGTAGGGCGACTCGTAGAATATCATCGTGCGTGTCTCTTCGCGCAGCGACTCGAGCATCGTCTGCCGTCCTTTCTTCTGTGGCAGAAAACCTTCGAAACAGAATCTGTCGCAGGGCAGACCTGACGCCACGATGGCGGGGATGCAGGCTGTGGCGCCGGGCAGACACACTACCTCGACACCGGCGTTGGCTGCCTCGCGCGACAGATAGAATCCGGGGTCGCTGATGCCGGGAGTGCCGGCGTCGCTCACCAATGCCACGGTCTGGCCTGCCTTGAGCCGCTCGACGATGCCGGCGGTGGTGCCGTGCTCGTTGAACTTGTGATGGGCCAGCAGATGGTTCTTGATGTCGAAGTGGCGGAGCAGATTGCCCGATGTGCGCGTGTCTTCGGCAAGCACTACATCGGCCTCTTTCAATATGCGTATGGCGCGGAGCGTCATGTCCTCCATATTGCCCACAGGTGTCGGTATAATATATAATGTACCCATATATGGTTGCAAACTTACACAAAAATATCGGTATCGATAACCATTAGGTCAAAAAAAATAATTAGGAAAAAGGAAAAAACGTTAAAACGTAGTGATTGAGACAAAAAAGCGGCGTTTCTCTTGCTCCACTAAAAAGCTCTTCGTAATTTTGTAGCATTATGATGGAGAATATATACAGAGAAACCCATCGTCCCGGAAGAATCGAGGTGATTTGCGGTTCGATGTTCTCGGGCAAGACCGAAGAACTGATAAGGAGAATGAAGCGCGCGAAGTTTGCCAAGCAGAAGGTGGAAATCTTCAAGCCGGCGATAGACACCCGCTACTCAGACGAAGACGTGGTAAGCCATGACCATAACGCCATCCCTAGCACGCCCATCGACGCCTCGGCATCGATACTGCTGCTGTCGTCAGACATCGACGTGGTGGGCATCGACGAGGCCCAGTTCCTCGACGAGAGCCTGGTCGACGTGTGCAACCAGCTGGCCAACCGCGGCGTGCGCGTCATCATCGCCGGACTGGACATGGACTTCCAGGGAGTGCCCTTCGGCCCAATCCCTGCGCTGTGTGCCGTGGCCGACGAGGTGACCAAGGTGCATGCCATCTGTGTGAAGTGTGGCGCGCTGGCCTACGTGAGTCACCGACTGGTCAAGAACGACCGCCGGGTAATGCTGGGTGAGGCCCAGGAGTACGAGCCTCTCTGCCGCACCTGCTATCAGCAAGCCGTCAAGGAGGAAGGACAAGACAACCAAGAAGAATGACAAGAATATGAGCAAGGAGATAACCTTTGACCTGTTTATACGCCGTGCCGGACTGGTGGCACTCACCCTGGGTGTGTTCTGTCTGGTCAACTATCTCAGCGGAGTGCTGCTGCCCTTCTGTGTGGCATGGCTCTTCGCCTATCTGCTCTACCCCATCGTCAAGTTTGTGCAGCACAAGATGGGCGTAAGGGTACGTGCGCTCGCCATCGTCATCACCATGATCATGGTACTGGCGGTCATCGGCGGAGTGGTCTACCTCATCATCCCGCCTATGATTGAGCAGTTTCAGAAGCTCGGCGACATCCTCGCCCGCTGGGTGAGACAGACCACCCACACCAATGACCTCACGGCATATATCTCGTCATGGGTCGAGGAAAACCATACCGAGGTGGAGCGCTTCTTCCGCAGCGACGACTTCAACAATGCCGTCAAGAGCGCCATGCCCAAGCTGTTCAGCTTTGTGGGTCAGACCGCCAACGTCATCATCAGCATCATCGCCTCGATGATTACGCTACTCTATATGTTCTTCATCCTGCTCGACTACGAATATCTCACCACCAACTGGATACGCATATTCCCGAAGAAGAACCGCCCCTTCTGGAGCGTGCTGGCCGAAGACGTGGAGCGCGAACTCAACAACTATATCCGCGGGCAAGGTCTCGTGGCACTGTGTATGGGCGTGATGTTCTGCATAGGTTTCTCTATCATGGACTTCCCCATGGCTATAGGCTTGGGCATCCTCATCGGCATCATGGACCTGGTGCCCTATCTCCACACCTTCGCCCTCATCCCCACCGCATTCCTTGCCATGCTCAAAGCTGCCGACACGGGGCAGAGCTTCTGGCTCATCTTCGGACTGGCCGTGGGGCTCTTTGCTGTGGTACAGCTGATTACCGACATGATAGTGACGCCCAAGATTATGGGCAAGGCCATGGGCCTCAACCCAGCCATACTGCTGCTGTCGCTGTCGGTATGGGGTGCGCTGCTGGGCTTCATCGGACTGATTATCGCCCTGCCCCTCACCACCCTCATCATCGCCTACTGGCAACGCTATGTGACCAAGGAGAAGGCTGGTGAGCCCGCCATCCAGACTGAGAGTCAACAGCCTCAGCAGCAATAGGCTCCCCGCCATTACCGCCATGACATCCGCCAGCGATGCCACGACACCGGCAGCTCCAGTCAGGCACAACGACATACCACCGCTACCACCCACAGCGAGCCAAATGACCAGAACAAGAATAGACATAAACTCCCTGTTACCCATCACAATACGAAACGGGTAAAAAAGTAAGGAAATTATTTGCACAGTAAAATAAATATTAGTAACTTTGCACTCGCTTTCAGAAATGATAGCTGTGAGCGACTCGCTAGCTCAGCTGGTAGAGCACAACACTTTTAATGTTGGGGTCATGGGTTCGAGCCCCATGCGAGTCACGAAGAGGAGAACGATAAGTTCTCCTCTTTTTTTGTTAATCATGCACTTTGGGCTTTCAGAAGTACGCTCTACATCTGTACAGGACACGGCTCGGCTCACCCGATAAACCAGGGGATAATTCAGGACAATGATGAATTGCGGGGACGGGGCGGACAATTTTGGGGTCTACACCAGCTACCACCTCGTTTCCCGTCAAACATAACGATGCTGCTTCTCACTCCCAATAGAAGGCTGGACACTACGTAATACAAAAGCAGTAGAATTGCGAAGCCATAATATGAATAACTTTCACATATGGTAGGACCATAAGTAAAACAAAAGAACACATGCTCATGCGAGTCACACAATAAAGAGGAAACTGAAAACTACTATTTATTCTTTGTTGTTTATATACAGATGATAACCAACATCATCTTTCGCCGCAGCGATAGTCCGATTACTTCTGATAAGCCGCATTATGAGAACGTGCCGTTTGAAGTGCCGAGTTCGTGGGTGTGGACGACATTGGGGGACATCGCTGAAATAATAACAGGAAATACACCATCTAAGGATATAAAGGAATATTATAGCGGAAATATTCCGTTCTTTAAACCTACTGATTTGGAACAAGGTATCCATACTAAATATTCGAAAGACAGACTGACACCATTAGGCTTCGAGCAATCAAGAAAGTTACCAGCTAATTCTGTTTTAGTGACTTGTATTGGAGCAACTATCGGTAAAACTGGACTTACAACTGTAGAAGGAACTTGTAATCAGCAAATAAATGCAATTATACCTACATCTGCTATATTAGCTAAATTTCTTTTTTATGTTTGCATATCTGATTATATGCAACATGAAATAAAAGCAAATGCGTCAGCAACCACATTACCAATATTAAACAAAGCAAACTTTTCAAAGATAGCGATAACTATTCCTCCTTTGCAAGAACAAAGCAGGATTGTAAAAAGCATAGAACATTGGTTATCATTAGTCGATTGCATTGAGGGAAACAAAGAAAATTTGCAAAGAACAATAATGGAGGCTAAATCAAAAATACTTACCCTTGCCATTCACGGTAAGCTTGTACCTCAAGACTCTACGGACGAACCTGCCAGCGAACTGCTCAAGCGCATCAATCCCAAGGCAGAGATTACTTCTGATAACGGGCATTATCAGAAGTTGCCCGAAGGATGGTGCGAATGTAAGTTATCGGATGTTTGCGTCTTTGATAACGGATATGCTTTTAGTAGCGATAATTATTACGATTGTGGAATCCCATTAATCAGAATCTCAAATATAACAAATACTGGTTCGATTGATTTATCATCATGCGTCTTCATTCAAGATGTCCCATCGAATAAATTTATCGTGAAAAGTGGTGATTTACTTATAGCTATGTCTGGCGCTACTACAGGTAAAATGGGGGTTTATTTATATGAAGAAGATGCTCTTTTGAATCAACGTGTAGGAAATCTTAAATGTACAGATGCAATGCTTCAACAATACAGAAACTACTATATGTTTGCTAAATCTGACTATATTCTTAAGATTGCGTATGGCGGAGCCCAGCCCAACATAAGTGCAAAGGCTATTCTTGATATAGACGTAATGCTCCCTCCACTAAACGAGCAGCACCGCATCGTTGCCAAAATAGAAGAGATATTTGCTCAACTTGATGCAATAGAAACATCATTGTAGGCGATAGAGTTAGCCATCGTAAGCGTAATACTTACGGTGGCTAAACCATACGTGCGATTACCAGACAACTACCTTGTCTACGATTTTCTGCTGTTCGCTTGCTGTGCGACGCAGATAGATACGAGTGGTTTCAAGGCGTTCATGTCCCATGAGGTCAGCAAGAAGGGCGATGTCGTTAAACCGCTCGAGGAAATTCTTGGCAAACCGATGACGGAATGAATGTGGATATACAACATCACTGTTCATTCCATATTTTTCAGCAAAATGTTTGAGTTGGTGGGCTATGCCTCGTGTGGTGATGCGATTCCCGAAGCGGTTGAGGAATATATAACCCGATGAGATTTTTTCTTCTTCGAGCCATTTGATCGCTTCTGTCCGCAGGTTCTTGGGGATATACAATCGGCGTATCTTGCCACCTTTGCTATAAAGGTCGAGATAGCCAACTTTAACGTGCTCCACCTTGATATGGAGTAGTTCGCTTACACGAGCACCAGTAGCAGCCATGAACCACACGACAAAATACCAGATGTCGTGTCCGTCACTCTTCAATTTACGCTTGAAGAATTTATAGTCTGCATCACTAATCACATTCTCCAAAAAGTTCTTCTGCTGAACTTTCACAAACTTCACCTTTAGCTTCTCCTGCTTGGCAAACTCCAGATACTTGTTGATTGCCTGCAACCGTAAGTTTACAGTCTGCGGCTTGAAGTTCTCTACCAAATACCCCTTGTACGCCAAAAGGTTTCGTTTGCTCACCACCTTGTAGTGCTCCATAAAATACTTCACCGTCCATTCATAAGAACGTATTGTGTTCTTGGACAAGTTCCCCTTGACCAAATACTCATTGAATTGTGTTACCATATTGCATTTGTTTAAAAATAAAACATATAACAATATAGGAACGTAACGGGCATTATCAGAAGTTGCCCGAAGGATGGGTGATTACACCCATGCAAACACTATGTGCTTTGGTAGATGGAGAGAAGCAAAATGGCATCGAAAGAATAAATCTAGATGTAAAGTATCTGCGTGGAGAACGAGAAGCTAAAGTATTAACGTCAGGCAAATATACAGCTGCAAACACTTTACTGATTTTAGTGGATGGTGAAAACTCTGGAGAAGTTTTTCGTGCGCATGTAGATGGCTATCAAGGTAGCACGTTCAAACAATTATCCATCCGTGAAGAAATGTACACCGACTATGTTCTACAAGTAATAAACCTGCATCGAAAGACGCTAAGAGAGAATAAAGTCGGTTCAGCCATTCCGCACCTGAACAAGAAGTTATTCAAGGCTATCAATGTGCCTATACCTCCATACGAAGAACAAAAAAGGATTGTAAATGCCATAAACCAAACATTTACAATCCTCGATACAATAATGGAGAATCTATAGGTTCTCCATTATTAAATCTAAAACACCAAATGTTTCTTCTATTTTGTTGATTATGCGTTGCTGCTCTTGATACGGTGGAAGACACAACGGAATATCAAGATACTTATCGAGAATGAGATTATGCAATCCTGTTGTTTGGGTTTGCATTAATCTCATTTCTCCTTTCTGATATTTGCTCATAATATAATAGTACAAATACTTATAAGAAAGAACATCTTTATAGTGAATTCTTAACACCATCGTGAAATTGCTAAAAGAAAAGATAGCATCTTTACCTTCATACAAAATAGCACGTCCTACTGGATTATTATCACTACCACCAGATTTCTCCACAATCAAATCGCCATTCAAAAGATGACGTTTTTTGAAAGCTCGTTCTTCAACGTCAATGTATTCAATTTTTGAGTAATCCAATTTAAAATCCTTTGTAAAATTGGCATTGCGTATTACACCAACTTTCACAAATGGCTCCTTCTTACCTTTCCACAACCCATTGATATTTTCACACATCTCAGATATTGATGTAATCACCCATCCTTCGGGCAACTTCTGATAATGCCCGTTATCAGAAATGATCTCAGCCTTGGGATTGATGCGCTTGAGCAGTTCACTTGCAGGCTCGTCAGTTGGGGCTTGAGGTACGAGTTTGCCGTGAATGGCGAGGTCAAGGATTTTAGACTTTGCTTGTTTAATGGTCTCTTGTAAGTTTTCTTTTCCACTTTCAATTATATCTATCAATACGAACCAATACTTGATAGCCTCTACAATTCTTATCTGCTCATTTAATGGTGGTAATGGTATCATTCCATTGCAAGCATCAGTAGTACTCAATCGTGGCATCTTTACTCCATATCCACATTGTAAGGTATAGTCAAGAAAGAATGGTGAACGCAAAACATGACAGATGTATTCATTAGATATAATGCCGTATGTATCGAATGGCATTATTTCTGTTGTGCAATAACCCTCACTCGGTGCTACTAAAACCTTATTCAAGTAAGTGCGCAATTTAGAATATAATATACTTCCAGCACTAAACTTATGGCGTGTTCCCTTGACAGACCTTTCACTGGCAGAAAGCCGTTGAATTATATTAGCAGTTTCTTTTTCAATATCCTCCAACTCTAATATCCACTCGTTTTTATCAATATCATCAACTTGGATATTGATAGTAGTACCATAGTTGCTAATTTCTCCCAATGTTGTCCACACCCATCCTTCAGGCAACTCGTACGGATAATGCGGCTTATCAGAAGTAGCCTTCGTCTTTTTAGGACGTTTGATTTTGCCTTCTTTGATAAGGCGTTCTTTCTCGGCACGGATGCGCTCGAGGAGCACAGATGCTGGCTCATCGTTGGGGTCTTGCGGTACAAGTTTACAATGTATCGCAAGGTCAAGTATCTTTTGGCGTAATGCTTTAGTATTCATTTGTTATTTCTTTTTCGGGTTGTCTTCAGTTAAAAAGAATTGGCAAAACTCTCTTAACTGCTGTTGCATTTGTTCCTGTGGTATCAAGATACGTTTATACTCTGCTATCATTGTCGGACTCATGCTACGACTCATAGCATACTCAACAACCACCTTGTCGGCATCGGGACATAGAATGATACCAATAGAAGGGTTTTCGTTTGAGCGTTTTACATCACGGTCAAGAGCCTCAAGATAGAATTCCAACTGACCGAGGTCGCGCGGATGGAACTTCGTTTTCTTTAATTCTACAGCAACGAGAGCTTGCAGTCCGCGATGGAAGAACAGCAAGTCAGCCTTGAACGAAGAAGCACCAACAGTCAAACAATATTCTTGATCCATAAATATGAAGTCCTTCCCCAACTCAAGGATAAATTGCTTCATATGTTCTATCAGTCCATGCTTAAGGTGCAACTCATTATGTTTCTTTGGCAAGTTGAGAAAATCCACAAAGTAAGTATCTTTGAACATTATTGGTGAGTCGGGGTATGTTTCAAGCAATCCTTTCGACAGATTAATTTTTCTTCGTAATAATGTTTCATATGTTTGCGTAGAAATAGCACGTTGCAACTCCTTGTTCTTCAGATTTTCTTTATGTGCATAAAGTATATAGAATAAACGTTCCTCAGAGCTACGACATCGACACAAGATGTCATAATGATTAGATAAAGTCGTCAAACACAACACATCAGGAAATTGTCCAGACGGCATCTGGACAATTTCCGTTGCTTGATTGTTGCGTTCGGAATCTTGCAAGTTTGAATAATTACAATACCCAATATCATTGTTTGATGATGAATTTGCAGAAAGATACATGCCGATGACTTTTTGAAATGCGTCAGAGGAGTACTCTTCATAAAACATCACCATATTATAAATACTGCTTCGACTAAAGCCTTTTACATCTGGACGTTTTGCACGAATATATTCCGATAATTGAGAAACGACCTTACTTCCCCATTCTTCGTTTTTGAGTTTATCAGACACATACTTACCAACAGACCATGCCGTGAATAATGTTTCATTGTTCACGGCTACAGAAGCACGGCATTTATGCTGTATAATTAATTCTACAACCTCTGCGAACTGCTTTTCTTGCAAAGAACTTATATTATTATCTATAATGTTGTTTGTCATTTTATCAATCCTCGTCAATATCTCCCAACAACTTCTCTAACTCACTCACCGCCTTGCTGATACTCTGGCTCTGCTCCTTTATAGTAGTCATCAGCTCTTCCAAGGTACGTTCCTCTTCCTCGCCACCTTGCTTAATCCAGGTGATATCGAGTGAAGTTTTGTCACGGGCTACTATCTCGTCAATGCTATATTTGCGCCAACGGCCCGATGGATTACTATCTGCATCGTAAGTCTCGGTGCGATTGTTGATGTCTGCGGGATTGTAGCACTTCACGAAGTCGTCGAGATGACGACGCTCCAACTTGTTGGTGGCAAGGGTATGCTTGACATCCGTACGGTAATCGTAGAACCAGACATCCTTGGTGGGCTGCCCCTTGGTGAAGAACAGCACATTGGCCTTCACTCCCTGTGCATAGAAAATTCCCGTAGGCAGACGGAGAATGGTATGAAGATTGAAGTCAGAGAGAAGGCGTTTGCGGATAGTCTCGCCGGCGCCACCCTCAAAGAGCACATTGTCAGGAAGCACCACTGCGGCGCGGCCGCCATTCTTCAGCATCAGCATCATGTGCTGGAGGAAGTTAAGCTGGTTGTTCTTGGTCTCTACATAGAAGTCCTGTCGGTTCAAGTCCACCGAACCTGTTGGACGCTGACCGAAAGGCGGATTGGCAAGAATCACATCCACCAACGACTTAGGCTCTCGTTCCAACGAGTCCTCGCAAGTGATGGGGCTACGGTCTGTGCCCACACCATGCAGATAGAGGTTCATAGAGGCGAGCGTGACCACAAGAGGCGTGATATCCATGCCACGTAAAGCCTTGTTACGCAGGAAGTCGCGTTTCTCCTTGCTTGCCGATTGATTTTTCATATAATCGTAGGCCGAAAGGAGGAAGCCACCCGTACCACAAGCAGGGTCGCATACGGTCTCGCCAATCTGCGGATTGACACAGTCGACCATAGCCGTGATGAGCGGACGCGGCGTGAAGTACTGTCCAGCGCCGCTCTTCTTGTCCTGGCCGTTGCGCTCCAATATGCTCTCATAGATGGCACCCTTCACGTCGCCATCCATAACGAGCCATTGCTCCTCATCTATCATCGTTATGACTTTCTTCAGATACACGGGCTTGTCTATCTTGTTCTGCGCCTTGGTGTAGATGGTACCGATAAGATTGCCTTGGGCGCTAAGAATCTTCAACGTTTCCTCGTACTGCGAGATAAGGTCCAGGCCATCCAGACTGGTAAGGTCGTGCCACTGGTAGCCGTCAGGAATAGCCGAGTTCTCACCAAACATTTCCACATTCTCTGCATCCATCTTCAGGAAAAGCAGATAGGTAAGTTGGGTGATATAGTCAGTAAAGCCGATTCCTACTCCGGCAAGAGTGGTGGCAAGAGTCCATACTTTCTTGGTGAGCGACTGCTCGGTAGATGTATTGTTTGTCATACTTAAATGGTTATGCTGTTTTACCTAAAACTACAAAATTAAACAAAGAGAGAAGGGCGTCATCAGCTTTCTGCTTGGAACCGAACGCTGCTATCATCTGTGCTGCCTGCGTGCGGTCGTCGTCGCGAATGTCATCGATGGTGCAAGCGCCATTGCTTGCCACATAGTCCACAATCTGGCTCATCAGTTCTTTCTGCCTATCCGTTATCTCTCGGTGCCACTGTCCGCACCAAAGATTGAAATACTGCCGGGCTGTAGTGCAAACACTTTCAAGCCGTTCTATCTGGTGGAAGGCAAAGCGCACCAACTGTATGATGTTGGTAATTGCCTCGCTCTCTTCCTTCTTGGTGGCACGGCGCACACAATGAGGACTAACGATGGCGTAAGAGTTCCACAACTGCCTCGTACTGAAGCGAGAGTTCTCCATCTTCAGTTTGTTCTCCAGGTCTTTCATCATGCTATAAGTGATAGGATCGCCACTCTGGTTATAGATGATGCGCAATGCCTCAATCTCGTCTGCATGTTCATTGCAGTACTGCTCAAAAGCCTCTGTTGTCTCTTCGGCTTCTTCCAATGAGAAGCCTTTAGAGATAAGCGTATCTTCGCCAGGCATGAGCGTATTGACAAAGCCAGCCGCAAGAATAAGAATGTATCGGCGCACATCGGCATGATTGGCGACAGGTGCGACAAGACCTTTGCGCTCGTTGTTGGGGGCGTTGACATCATAGTAAGGCGGCAGCGTGTCGCCCTCCAATGCCTCGTATATACGCTGTGCAATAGCGTTCATAGAGTCGCTTGCCAACCGTTCGAACTCTGCACGCTGAGAGTCGTCGGACTTATTGTGCAATCGGGACAAAGTGGAAGCCAGACGTTTCAGATACTCATCAGACAGATTGCCATGAGCGATGCGCTCAAGCAATTGCTTCAGTGTCAACCTGACGATATCGGGACTATCGCTTGGTCTGGCAACAGACTTCGCGCGCTCGGAGACACCCACAGCATCGACAAGGAAAAAGTAATCCTTGCTGAAGGCATTGGGAGTCACTGCTCTAAGCTGTTCGTCACCAATGGTGCGCACGCCGCGTCCCTTCATCTGAATGTAAAGCGGTTCGGACTCCACGTCACGCATGAACATCACCACTTCGAGCGGTTTCACATCAGTACCCGTAGCCACCAGCGTGCAAGTGACGGCGATACGGAAGTCGCGGTCGTTGCGGAACTGGCGGATGAGTTCATTGCTGTCGCCCGACGAATAGGTAATCTTCTGTACATATCGGTCCATATCGGCATCGGGACACTTCTCTCCAAATACCTCTTTGGCTATGTTCACGATATTGGTGGCATGCATCTCGTTGAGCGCAAAAATAAGCGTCTTGGGAAGATAGGCAAAGTTTGGCTCACGCTGTGGGTCATTGAACATTTCCGTATACACGGCATCGCGATATGTGGTAAGAATGAGTTTTATCTGAGAGGGATTGATTATAGAGCGGTTTAGCTCTGCCTTGGAATAATTCTTAGTCTCGCGCGTACTTATCTCCACCGTCTGGCCCGTATAACGAGTCTCCACACGCACTCGGTCGCCCCTCAAGATTGCGCCGCCATTCTCCGTCACCTCTGTCATGATGCGATACACGCGGTTGTCCACATTCACACCATCCACGATACTCTTCTCAAGCGTATAGTTTACGATGCGGTTGTTGTTGAAGAAAGCCATAGTTTCGGGAATAGGCGTTGCGGTAAGACCTATCAGTCGGGCGGTGTCAAAGTATTCAAGCACCTTGCGCCAGTTGCCGTAAATACTGCGGTGACACTCGTCGATGATAATCAAGTCGAAGAAATCATGGGGCAGCTTGGGAGTGGCAGGGAGCCTCACTTCGGCTGTCGCCTCGTCATTGTCATCCTCGTCATTGTCCACGATGTCCTCACCTTTCAGCAGTGAGAACAGACGCTGAATGGTTGAAATCAGCACATTGCAGTCGGATGGTATTTTTGCCGACTTCAAGCGCTCCACTCCATAGATATTGTTGAACGCCTCACCATTGTCTGTAAGGCGGAACGTACCAAACTCATTCTCGGCCTGCCGTCCGAGATTGTTGCGGTCGACGAGGAATAGCACTCGACGCATCGGGGTGTACGTCAGCATGCGATAGGCTGCAAGGCACGCCGTATAAGTCTTTCCCGCACCAGTTGCCAACACCATAAGGGCACGCTTTTGCCCACTACGGAAACTCTTTTCCAACTCGGTGACAGCCTCATACTGGCAGTCACGCAATCCCTTCTTGCTCAACGTAGGCAAACCGGCAAACGGGTCGTCGATGCCAAGCATACTTACGACCTCTTTGGGCGTATGGATACGGTTGATTGTATCCCATTCCGTGTTTGTCTTGCGAAAATCTTGGAATAAGACAACCTTACCATTAGACTTAAATAAAAGGGGCGTAGGTTTCTGCCAAGTCTGGTAGCAGCCAGGAACACTCTTGGCGTAAGTGGCCACCTGGTCGCTCACTATATCCGAATCGACATCGACATCCTCACGCTTAGCTTCCAGCACACCACAAACCTTGCCGTTGACAAACATAAGATAGTCGGCCTCGAGATTACCTTCGAGCAATCCTTCACGCACAGCCACGGCAGACATTGTAGGTTCAAACTCGTCACGGTTGACTACCTGCCAACCTGCTTCTGCGAACCAACGGTCTATCTTTATTCTCGCTTTTTCCTCTGGCGTCATAGGTTATTCCTCCTCTTTTTCTGATAATAGCATATTATCGGAAGTTATCAACGGCAGCATATCATGCCCTTTTCCACTACGAATCATGTCCCCTACCTTTCCCTTGCAAGAAATCGGCTTGGCACATTGGCTTCATACGCCATCATCGATGACCACTTCAATATTTAACAATCTTGCCACATCTACACTCAATGCTTTCGCAATGCGCAGAAGGTTTTTAAGGTCTGGCAGACTTGCATTTATCATCCACTTGGATGTCTTGCCAAGTTCTTACCCAACTGTTCGACAAGCCACTTATTGAATCTCTGCTTCTCGGCAAGAACTATCTTCAATCTAATGACCTGTTCTTTTGGCATACCTTTTAATATATGTATGGCAAAGATACACAAAGTATGTGAGAACGCTTTGTAAATCTATTGAAAATTTACATTATCAGAAAGAAAATTGTCGAATGGGTCAATTATCCTACACTCCATAAAGCCTCCAGAACTTTCGCCACAAACCGGCATACACGATAGAAGACACGCAACTTCAACAGACTTCTGCTGCATCACCAGTCTTATACCTGTCGTTATAGGCATATTCAAGAGGACGGGCTACTTACATGTGGCACTTATGTTATACATGGTGGCAAACTATGATTTAGATAATTAGCATATCGAAACCGAGAAATACAAGAATGATTTAGAGAAACAGGACAAGGAATTACAAACAGACATCATCTCTATTCATTTCGGCATAGTGAAAGCGGAAATGATGCGGGTAGTATATGATTCCGAGAAGATACCTGTCTCCACCCTATCGGTTATCGCCCTCACCGTGTATCGTTCCGGCGTTCTTGCGGGCTGCTATCTTGTCGCAATTGATTTGGGCTATCTGGTCAAAGGTGTAGGCTCACCCGATAAACCATGGGGATAATTCTTTGGTTCTATAGATTATTTATACC
>OLFV01000649.1_pt1 | contig 39515 bp, 48 predicted proteins | sample 1605551 | NCBI WGS metagenome assembly OLFV01 (sample SAMEA3888922, study PRJEB22519) | human gut metagenome | biome: human gut; feature: human-associated habitat; material: faeces | place: Denmark | collected 2011 | reverse complement strand
AGTACCTATGCAGTTCCGACTTACAAGCTCCCGACTTTAGTCGGGAGTAGTTGACAAAAGCTTACCAATAGACAAGAACAAACTGTGATTGAATCTCTCTAACGGGCCGCCCTGCCCGGGTCGGCCCCTACGCACAAGGCCGTTGGTCGTGTATTTTTTGTAAGCGGTGAACGTTATTTCCATTTATCGCCTGGCTGCGATTCCGTAGGGGACGTCCTGAACAAGGCGTCCAGCTACAGCTGTCCGTTTTGGCAACCGCCCTGCGCCTTCCTCTGGTCGGCACCTGACGGGCCAAAAAGGCCGCGTGAATCCCGTGTACAGCCAGAATTTATGACGAATGGCACATGGTCGTAATACAATCGTGAGTTCGTCGCGGCGGAGCCGCATAGAGTCCGAAAAAAGTGACGTGGTTCGTGGTTGGTGATTCGTGGCTCGTAAAAACCTGCCATTATAGCAGAATGGGCTGTGGCCGCATCTCACAACGGGCCGCCCTAACCGGGACGGCCCCTACGCACAAGGCCGTTGGCCGTGTATATTTTTTGTTCGAGAAATTTGGCAAAAATAGGCCCCCAAAAAAGTTTTTTAAGTAAGCGGAAAATAAATCAGTGTATAGAAAAAGCCTCAGACTTATGCTATCCTTTCTTCATAAGTCTGAGGCTTTGATTCTATTTATGCTTTGCATTTTTCCTGGGTCTTTGTTGCCCAAGGCAGGTATTGATCCAAGGTTTCGGCATCTTTGAAGCTTGCTGTATTTGGCAACTTTTCAAAGAGGTATTTCAGATACCGTTCGGGGTCCAAGCCGTTGGCTTTGGCTGTTTCAATCAGGCTGTAGACGATGGCACTGGCTTTGGCTCCTTTGGGGCTGTTACTGAAAAGCCAGTTTTTCCGCCCAACGGTGAAAGGTCGGATGCTGTTTTCTGCGGTGTTGTTGGAAATGTCACAGTGTCCGTCTTTGAGGTAACAGGTCAGCCCGTCACGGTTCGACAGGAGATAATTCATGGCCGTTGCCAGCGGCGATTTGGGTAGCAGTTTGTCGACATTGTTTTCTGCCCACGCGAAGAGCGCCTTCAGGATAGGCTTTTCTTCCCTGAGGCGTCGTTCATACCGTTCTTCCGGTGAGAGCGATTTATATTCTTTTTCCTTGTCGAATAACTGGCTGATTTGGTCGATACCCGCTTTGACTAAGGTATTTTCGAGTCCATCCGTTTCTTTAGCATAAGCCGGAGCGGCATCGACGAACTTCCGTCGGGCATGGGCCCAGCATAGGCAATGCCCCGCTGTCTTGATGGAACGGTAGCCGACATAGTCGTCCGTCAGCAGGTAGCCAGAGAAACCTTCCAGGAAAGTTTCTGCACAATGGGCACTGCGCGTCGGCGCATATTCAAACAAACGGATTTTCCGCGTGGGATTCAAAGCCGTGCTGGCATAGACCCACATATATGACTTGCTCGTATTTTTATGGCCTTTTTCGTTATGCACCTGGATAGGTGTTTCATCAGCATGGAGACAGCGCTCTTCCAGGAGCATCTCATGCATCCGTCCATAGACCGGGGCCAACCATTCTTTGGAAGCGATGATGATCCAGTTAGCCAGATTGGCCCGGGAAAAGGCCAGGCCGATGCGTTTCCATTCGCTTTCCTGGCAGTACAGTGGCAGGGCATAGCTATATTTCTGCATCATGACATGGGCGACCACCGATGGTGAGGCGATAGAATGGGGGATGACCGGCTGAGGCATGGCTGCTTTCAGGATGGCAGGCTGTCCCTGCTTGCGGCAGGTACGGCATTCATAACTTTTACGATAGAAATCCTTCACTTCCACGCGGGCTGGGATGTAGACGACTTCCGAACGAATGAATTCTTCGCCTACCGGCGAAAGTGTGCTGCCACATTCCGGGCAGACCGTCGTTTCCGGTTCGACGACAATTTTCTGATGAGGCAGTTTGGCCAGTAATTCTTCACGATGGCCGACCTTTTTCTTGCGTTTGTGCGGCTTGACCGAAATTTCCGGTTCCGGAGCGCTGGGTTTCGCTTCTGTTTCGGCTTCATTGAACAGGCTCATCTGTTCTTCCGGGTACACGACTTTCTTGGTTTCCGACTTGCGGCCGAACTGGGCCTTGCGCAGCCATTCGACCTGCTTGCGCAGCTGTTTGTTCTCTGCTTCCAGAGACGCTTTCTGCGCGGTCAGTTCATCGATTTTCCCCTGCATTTCCTGTTCACGGATATCTGTCATACGGCACCTCAATCTTACGGATTTGTGATAAATCTATTATACCATAAAACAGCCGAAACCCCTAGCGTTTATGCAGGGTTTCAGCTGTTTTACAAAACCATTTTCGGCGTAATCTTTTGCACGGCCCGAGGCTGTTCAACAGACAGCCCCTCCATGAGCCAGCGGTACTGCTGTGGTGTGAGTTCCCGGACTTCATCAGGTGTCCTTGGCCACTGCAGCCTTCCTTTTTCTAAGCGTTTGTAGAGGAGCAGGAAACCATCACCCTGCCAGAGCAGGGCCTTGAACCGGTCCCGGCGACGGCCGCAAAACAGGAAAAGAGAAAGCTGGAACGGATCCATCTGGAACTGCTGGGCGATGATGGCACTGAGCCCGTCAATGGACTTGCGCATGTCCGTATAGCCACAGGCGATGAAGACATGTTCTGCTGAAATATGCAAATCCATCAAGCATTCACCTTCTGCAGTAGCTGCAGCGTCTTTTGCAGCAGTTTTTCAGAAGTATGCTCCGTCACTTTCAGGGAAAACGCACCACACTGCACGATAAGGGAATCCTGAACGGGAATCGCTGCCGAAAGAGGGACTAGTGTGGGGACTTCTTCCTTTTTAGTTTCCGGCGCCTGTGCCGGTGCGAAACGAATACGGAGTTTATGTTGCCAGTAGTAATACTGCTTGATAGGGATATCCTGCTGCGCACAGAATTCCTTCACCGTTAAGCCACTCTGCTGGCGCTGCGCGATGATCTGCATCCAGTGTTTCATCCTTATTTCGCGTGTAATTTTTTGAGTATCCAAAAACATCCTCCTTACTGAATAGGATAAATTAGAGTTTTTAGACAAAATGGGAGAAACTCTAATTTGTCTAATTCATCCTGTTTAATGAGCCTATTGTCTCACAAACAGCCAGGAGATTAAATCCACCGATTTATTTTCCGCTTACTTTTTTAAAATTTTTTGGTACACTTTTGGAACTTTTGAAAAAAGAGAAGCCTCACAAATGGCTTGGTTAAGCGATTTGTGAGGCTTGTTGCAACTATTCCCATTCGATGGTAGCAGGTGGTTTGCTGGTAATATCATACACGATGCGGTTGATATGGTCTACTTCGTTTACGATGCGGCTGGAAATCTTATCGAGGACATCGTAGGGGATACGTGCCCAGTCAGCCGTCATGAAGTCTGTCGTGGTGACGCCGCGCAGGGCCAAGGTGTAGTCGTAGGTGCGGAAGTCGCCCATGACGCCTACGGAGCGGTTGTTGGTCAGGACGGCGAAGTACTGGTTGATGTCTCGCTGCATGCCAGCATTGGCGATTTCTTCGCGGAAGATGGCATCGGCATCGCGGAGGATAGCCAGTTTTTCTTTGGTGATTTCACCCATGACGCGGATAGCCAAGCCCGGTCCCGGGAAAGGCTGACGCCATACGAGGTATTCCGGCAGGCCCAATTCGGCACCGAGTTCGCGGACTTCGTCTTTGAAGAGGTTGCGGAGCGGTTCGATGAGGCCCTTGAAATCGACGACAGCCGGAAGGCCGCCTACGTTGTGATGGCTCTTGATGACGGCAGCATCGCCGGCACCGGATTCGATGACGTCGGGATAAATCGTCCCCTGGGCCAGGAAATCGACGGAACCGATTTTACGGCCTTCGTCTTCAAAGACGCGGATAAATTCTTCGCCAATGATTTTCCGTTTCCGTTCAGGATCGCTGACGCCTTCAAGTTTCTTGAGGAAGCGTTCCGATGCATCGACGCGGATGAAGTTCATGCCGCTGTCCTTGAAGGCCGCTTCGACTTCGTCGCCTTCATTCTTGCGAAGCAGGCCATGGTCAACAAAGATGCAGGTCAGCTGACTGCCGACAGCTTTGGAGATGAGGGCTGCCGCTACGGAGCTGTCGACGCCGCCTGAGAGGGCCAGGACGACTTTGCCGTCGCCGACGGTTTCTTTGATATTGGCAATAGCTGTCTTGGCATAGTTAGCCATGGTCCACGAGCCGGTGCAGCCGCAGACTTCAAAGAGGAAGTTATGGAGCATTTCCTTGCCGTGTTCCGTATGGAGCACTTCCGGGTGATACTGCATGGCATAGAGTTTCTTTTCCGGGTTCTGCATGGCAGCGACCGGGCAATTGGCCGTATGAGCTACGATTTCAAAGCCTTCCGGGATAGAAGCGACGTAGTCCTGATGGCTCATCCAGACGATTTCTTTTTCCTGCAGGCCCTTAAACAAAGGCGATGCCGTATTGACATCGATTTCGGTCTTGCCAAATTCGCGCATGTCGGCGTGTTTGACTTCGCCGCCTAAGGTCTGTGCCATGAACTGCATGCCATAGCAAAGGCCGAGGACCGGGATGCCGAGATGGAAGACTTCTGCTTCGATCTTCGGCGCATTGTCTTCATAGACGCTGCCAGGACCACCGGTGAAGATGATGCCCTGGGGCTGAAGTTCTTTGATTTTAGCAACGGCTTTGTGATACGGGTATACTTCACAGTATACGTGGTTTTCACGGACGCGCCGTGCAATGAGCTGGTTATACTGACCACCAAAATCGACAACGATGACGAGTTCTTTGGTATCCATTAAGTGCCTCCTCGTGAAATACTTTCTTTGACAGCGGCGGCTGCCTAAATCATTCGATTATCATATTATAACACACGAAGATGAGAGTGACTAGTCACAAAGGGGCTAATTACGTCCATTCCCGGTACAAATCTTTGAGGATGCACGCCCGGGTGATTATACCGACGACACGCTTATTGTCCACGACGGGAAGGACTTTCAAATGTTCCAGGATCATGACGGCCGCTACCTGTTCGACGTCAGCTTTGGGCGTAGCAATCATGACGTTCTTGGTCATCAGTTTCGAGCAGGGCTGGTCGAGGAGGTTCTTGAACTCCTTGGCATATTTGCCGACGCGGCTGGTATAAATCTTGGTGCCGATGAAGGGCAGGCGCGGGATGTGCGGCTTCGAGCTGCGGTACATGAGGTCGGCACTGGAGATGAGGCCGATGAGATGGTCTTCTTCATCGACGACGGGCACGGCCAGGAGGCGGTGCTTGATGAAAATGCGGAAGACGTCGCGGATGGGAATATCCGGCGTTACCGAGACGAAAACCTTTTCCATGACATCTTTCACGCGGACAATTGGTTTTTCTTTCATTTCTTCAGCCATGGTACGTCCCCTCCCCTTAGTCATCGCCGTATTCGCGATACAATTCATCGAGGATATTGCCGCGGGTAACGATGCCGACGATATGTTTTTCCTTGACAATCGGAATGACTTTCAGATGTTCTGCAACCATGACGCCGGCAATCTGTTCGACTTCCGCATCCGGCGCAGCGATGATGACGTCTTTGGTCATCATGTCCTTGGCCGTGCAGGCCATGAGTTTCTTGAAGCCCTTGTCGTATTCACTGATGCCGTTATAATAAATGCTGGCTCCCAAAAGATTGACATAGTGCGGGACATGAGGCTTTACCTTCTTGTAGAGCAAATCGGCGTCGGTAACGATGCCGGCGAGCTCTTCCTTTTCATTGATGATAGGAATGGCCGTAATGTGATTCTTGACGAACATGTTGACTAAATCAAAGACAGACGTTTCCGGCGAAGCCGTAACGAAATTCTTTTCCATAATATCTGAAGCTGTACGTTTAGACATAGTTATCACTCCTTTTCTTATATTATAAGTATTAGACACAAAGGCCCTGATTTCCTGCTTGGGAGGTAAAAAAAGGTCCTGTCGTATAACGACAAGACCTTTTAAGTGGCTAGTTGTTAGTGGTTAGCGGATGGTTTTAAATTTAAGGCACAGCGGGCCGCCTACGAACAACGAGCCACTAAATACAGCTTATTTTCCGCAATAGGCGATGACTTCGACTTCTACGAAGACGTCTTTCGGGAGGCGGCTGATTTCGACGCACGAACGGGCCGGCAAGGTCTTCTGAAAGTATTTGCCGTAGACTTCATTGACAGCGCCGAAGAAGTTGATGTCCGTCAGGTAAACCGTCGTCTTGACGACGTCATCATAAGAAAGACCGGCTTCTTCGAGGATAGCGCCGACGTTCTTCATGCACTGTTCGGCCTGTTCGACGACGCCGCCGGAAACGATTTTGCCTTTTTCCGGGTTGATGGCGATCTGGCCGGAAGCAAAGAGGAAATCACCGGCTTTGATAGCCTGAGAATACGGGCCTACTGCGCCCGGAGCTTTCGTAGTACTGATAACATTGACTGCCATGATAATGCATCTCCTTAATTTTAATCTAACTGTATTATACCTCGCAGGCCCTGGGAAAACCATAGGCCTGCGGCAATAATCACGATTCTGATTTAGCGTCAGCCCCTTCGATGAGGTGCCCTTCCCTGTCATACTGCTTCTTGTTCAAACCGCAGGCAAACCAGGCGGCGACGACAGCGGCGATGAAAACCCACGACGAGAAGATGGACATGCGCGTATCAGGATTGTAAATCATGCCGATAGTGACGAGAATCAGGAAGATGATGCAGAAGTAATTGGAATAGGGATAGAGGGGCGATTTGAAAGGATGTTTCGCCATGACTTCCGGTCCCCAGGACTTGCGGAAATTTTTCTGGGCATAGGCCAGGACGAACCAGGCGACCATGCCCGGAAAAACGGAGGCACTGTATAAGTAAAGGAATAATTTGGAGTCCGGCACGAGGTAGTTGAGGATGACGCCGATAGCCAGGACGACGATGGTGATGGCAATGCTGTTGCGCGGCACGCCACTCGGCGACAATTTGGCAAAAATCTTCGGAGCCTGTCCGTTCTGTGCCAGCGTGTAGAGCATACGGCCCGAACTGTACATGCCGCTGTTGCAGCCGGACAGGGCCGCCGTGAGGACGACGAAGTTGATGATGCCCGCTGCGGCCGAGATGCCGACTTTGGCAAAGGTCATGACGAAGGGACTGCCGATGTAGCTGACTTCACTCCAGGGATAGATGCAGAGGATAATGAAAATCGAGCCGATGTAGAAGATGAGGATACGCCAGACGATGTTGTTGACGGCCTTCTTCAAGGTGTGTTTCGGGTCCTGGGCTTCGCCGGCCGTAATACCGATGAGTTCGACGCCCTGGAAGGACGCGGCGACGACGCACATGGCTGCCAGCATGCCGCCCCAGCCATTGGGCATGAATCCGCCGTGGTCCCAGAGATTGATGATACCGACAGGGACGCCGCCATTGCCGAAGCCAAAGAGGATGACCGCAGCGCCGACGATGAGCATGACGATGATAGTGACGACTTTAATCAAGGCGAACCAAAATTCAAATTCACCGTAACATTTGACGGCTGCCATATTAGCCGCTGCGACGATGGCCATGCCGGCCAGGGCCGAGATCCATTGCGGCAGCAGTGGGAACCAGTAGTGGACGTAAATGCCGACAGCTGTGATTTCCGACAAACCGACAACGACCCACAGGAACCAATAGGAGCAGGCAGTGAGGTAGCCGACGAAAGGACTGATATATTTATGTCCATACGTGGCAAAGGAGCCGGTAACGGGTTCCTGATAAAGCATTTCCCCCATGATGCGCATGATGAAAAACATGACGACGCCCGTCACGGCATAACAGAGCAATACCGACGGTCCCGCCATCTGAATGGTGTTGGCCGACCCCATGAACAGGCCGACACCAATCGTCCCCCCAAGAGCGATCATCTCTACGTGGCGCGGTTTCAGGCCGCGTTCCATTTTCTGCTGTTCCATGATCTGCCCTCCATTACTTCAAGGTAACAAAATAATGATGGTCTTTGAGCATGGTCATCAGTTTTTCAACGTGCTTTTCGTTGGCCGTTTCCAGTTCCAGGGAGACGGCGGTCATGCCCATGTCGATGCCGTGCTGGCTGCGTTCATGGGTGATGGAAAGGACGTTGGCATTGGTGCCGGCAATGAGGGTCAAGAGCTTGACCAATTCGCCTGGGACGTCGGGGATGACGGTCTGGAAGAAGATCTTGCGCTGCGACTTGATCAGGCCCTGGTTGATGACGCGGGTCATATTGTTGACGTCGATGTTGCCGCCGCTGACGAGGGCTACGACTTTCTTGTTGCGGATGCCGGAAATCTTGCCGCTCATGAGAGCTGCGACCGGTACGGCACCGGCCCCTTCGGCAACGGTCTTGCCCCGTTCCAGGAGAATCAGGATAGCGCTGGCTATTTCCGATTCATCGACGGTGACGATTTCATCGACGTATTTCTTACAGATATCATAGGTCAAGTCGCCCGGTGTCTTGACGGCGATGCCATCGGCCAGAGTAGCCTTGCCGTTGTAGGTAATGACCTGTCCTTTTTCGATGGATTCCTTCATGGACGGCATGTTTTCCGTCTGGACGCCGATGACTTTGATCTTAGGGTTGACGTTCTTAGCGGCTACGGCCAGGCCGGAAATGAGACCGCCGCCGCCAATCGGTGCGACGATAGCATCGACTTCGGGAAGCTGTTCGATGATTTCCAGGGCAATCGTCCCCTGGCCGGCAATGACTTCCGGGTCGTTGAAGGGATGGACGAAGGTATAGCCGTGTTCCGTCGTCAATTCAACGGCTTTGGCTGCGGCTTCATCGAAGAAATCCCCGTAGAGGACGACATTGGCACCGTAGCCGCGGGTCGCCGTAATCTTACTCAAGGGAGCGTGTTTCGGCATGCAGATGACGGACTGGCAGCCATATTCGCTGGCAGCCAGAGCCACGCCCTGGGCGTGGTTTCCGGCCGAAGCGGCGATGACGCCTTTTTCCCGTTCTTCCGGGGTCAGAGAAGCGACTTTGTTATAGGCCCCGCGCAGTTTAAAGGAGCCTGTCCGCTGGAGGTTTTCCAGTTTCAAATAAACTTCGCAGCCAGCCAAATCGCTGACGGAATTACTGTACGATAAGCCAGTCTTCTGGGCGACGCCCTTTAAACGTTCCTGGGCCTCTTTGATCATTTGTAAGGTAACTCTTTCTTCACTCATGTTGCATGCTGCCAAACGGCAGCGTCCCTCCTTCGTTAGTTAGAATAAATACGATTTGATTATGCTTTTACTATACGCCTTTGATTGTCCATTGTCAATAGAGTATTTGGCTATTTGTATTTTATAAATAGACTTATGTTTACTAAAGCAGAAATCATCATTGCTTATTTCGCATAATTTGGTGTTGAACGATGCGAAAAGAAGAAGCTGCCTTATACAGCAGCTTCTTCGTGGCTAGCAGTTAGTGGTTAGTGGTTAGTGGCTCGTAAGCGCTTTACTAATTACAAATAATAAAAGGGACTGTCACACGAAGGCTTATGCCATCATGCGGAGTCCCGTTGCTTCATAGTTTGTAGTACAGAATTTATGGTTTGCAGAAAAGACCTTTAAATTTAAAGCCATCTGCTAACCCCTAACAACTGAAAAAGGCTTGTCGTCGTACGACAAGCCTTTTTCATATGGTGACCCCTACGGGATTTGAACCCATGTTCTCGCCGTGAAAGGGCGATGTCTTAGACCGCTTGACCAAGGGGCCATGGCTCCTCAAGTAGGACTCGAACCTACGACAAATCGGTTAACAGCCGATTGCTCTACCAACTGAGCTATTGAGGAATATCACTTCAAGCTCGTTCCGAATCGGAACAATTAATATTATACTTGAAGAGATAGAAAAATGCAAGTCTTTTTTACGATTTTTTTTGATGACTTTCTCCTGCCCTGCCGAGGAAATGGAAATAGGCCGTAAAACAATACACGGCAGCGACTAAGCCGATGGCTGCACCGGCATAGCCGATATACGGCAACAGGCCATGAGCCGTGACCTGCCCGCCAATCCAGGTACCACCGCCGATGCCGACATTGAAGATGCCCGAAAAGATGGACATAGCCACCGGTGCCGCCCCCATCGGGACGTGGCGGATGAGTTCGGCCTGGAAGGTGACGTTGAACAACGTCGAAGCACAGCCGACGACCAGGCAAGCAGCGACCATCGTCCCTGCCCCGCCAGCAGCAACCTTCCACAAGAGGAACGGAATGACCAGCCCCAGCAGTCCGGCCCGGATGATGCCATAGCGGAAATGATTGTAAAAACGGGAAAAGACAAAACTCCCTACAAGGCCGCTGACGCCGAGAAGCATGAGCGTCGACGTGATTCCTTGGTCGCTAAAGGCGGCGACGATTTTGAGAAAGGGTTCGATATAGCTGTACGCCGTGAAATAGGCCGTCGCAAACAGGACAGACAAGATATAGACACTGACGACGACGGGATTCCTGAGCAGCTTAGGCAGGTCATCGCGGGAAAAAGAGGCGTCACTGGCCAGTTTCGGAAAAACGAAGGCCAAATAAAGGAGCACGGCTAAGGCCGTGGCCGTAATGGTCAAGAAAGTCATGCGCCAGCCGGCATAGAGGCCAATGATCCGCCCCAAGGGCAGACCGAAGATCATGGCGACAGCCGAGCCGGTGACGATCATACTCAAAGCCAAAGGGCGATGAGTCCGCGTGACCAGGCGTGTCGCTATCGGAACTGCAATGGACCAGAAAATAGAATGAGCACAGGCGACGCTGATACGGGCTGCCATGAGCATGGGAAAATTCAGGGCCAGCCCCGACGCCAGCTGTCCCAAGACAAAGAGACCCATAGTCCCTAACAAGAGGCGCCGCATCTCCATCTGGCAGACGAGTAGCATGAGCGGCAAAGACAACAAGGCTACGACCCAGGCGTAGACAGTGATCATAATGCCCGTCTGGGACTCAGTCATTGCGAAGGACTGAGAAATGTCCATGAGCAGACCGATAGGCATGAATTCCGATGTATTGAAAATAAACGCCGACACGGTCAGGCCCAGGAGAGGTAATACATACTTCAAGGGAATAGAACGAAACATGATAAATTCTTCCTTTGCATAAAATTGGGCCCCTCTATCGTACTCGCCATGAAGGGAAAAGTCAATAAGCGGGCCGCCGATTATGGCGGCCCCTACGCGGCTTCGGCAAACGAACCACGCCAAACGAACCACAAAAAGGGCTGCCGCCTAAGCGACAGCCCTTTTTCGGGTAGTCTTTATTCTATTTCATTACTAGTAAGCCTTATTGAGTCTTACATCATGCCAGGCATTTTTTCACTGATTTTCACCTATTTTTTTGAGTATTAAGAAACCCTGTTTTATCAGTGTATTTCAAGCGTCGAGTCCCTTTCCATCTTATCCTTTATCTTGGTTTTTAAGTTTTTTGTTCTCGTCCCGTTCTCTGCCCGCATTAATAAATAAAAATTTCTTTATATTACATATTTTATGTTGTCTCCGTTACCGTTTTATTAAGCACGGTTTTGACAACATAGACAGTCCCTTCCATGACAAGCGGAAGGACAATACCGTCTCTTACTTTAACCCAGCCCGTCTCTGTTTTCGCCTGCTCTCTCGTGGCAGCACAGAAATTGTCTACTGCATTCTCAATCACGGGGATGACTTCGCTCATCAGGGTAGACGTTACATGCTGCTTGATGTCTTCGGTCACATCCTCAACATGAAGTGCATCAACAATGTTGTCTCTCACATCAGTCCATTTACTCATAATCAGTTTCTCCTTTCAATTACTTTACTGGCATTCATAGTCCGTTACACCTCTGGCAATTGCCCTGGCAAAATCATCCTGCTTTTCTTCCAGCAGCTGTTCATCATCATCATTGGAAATGAAAGCCAGCTCAACAAGGACCGCCGGAGCATCGGTGTTAGTCAGTACATAGAGACCATTAACACCGGGCGTAGCCGTTTTAACGCCGCGGTCTACAGTCCCCAATGCGTCAACAATCTGATTCTGGATGCAGGTTGCCAGAGCATGACCGGCAGAGCTGCCTGCACACGCCCATGTTTCTGTACCGGTTGCGGAAGCTGCTTCTGCGGAATTGCAGTGGATAGAGATGAAAAGATCTGCACCACTGGCATTCGCCTGATCACAGATTTCTTCCAGGCTGTCGCACTGGAAGACGTTCGTCACACCTACACCAGCAGCCTTGAGATAGTGAGCAACAAGGTCACCCACTGCCAGTGCTACATCGCACTCACGCAACCCAGTATTGCCGTTCACCGCGCCCGGGTCCGGATTGCCATTGGGTGCATGGCCAGGATTAATAAATACTTTCATTGTTTTATATCCTCCTTTTCACTTGCTAGTTGCTCTAATGTCTCCCGCAGTTTCTGCGGGATAGGAAGGCCAGCTTTTGCTGCATTTTCAACGATTGATAAACCTTCGTTGCCAATAAAAAACCAGACGACCATGGTTTGCACCAATGGCTGTCCGGTCATTTTATCCAGCTCATGAGCTAGAGCAACAAGCAATATAATGATTATTTTTTTGCAGATACCTTTGAATCCTTTTTGGCTGTTCAGTGCCATATGAGGATTGATATACGCCGCCAGCACACCGGTAATATAATCAATCACCATCGCAACCAGCAAGACTTCCAAGGATTGGTCCCACCCTAAAAAATTAGATAATATTGTCCCGCCCACCGCTGTAATGCCTCCCCATACGATTTCCGTATTTACGGGGATTACCGTCCGTAGCATATTCATAATCCCCTCCATTTATTCCGTTCCTTTCTGTTCAGTGTTATTTGTCGGCGTCGGCAATGGCTTAGACCGCGGGCATTTCTGGTTCGTGCAAAGGTCGTATAACAATCCTTCCTGCGGTTTCATAAGCCTGCCGCATAAAAAACATTTCTTTTCCGCCATTATAATTCACTCCGTTTCTGTACGTATTCGTCTTGCAACGCCTGTCGTTCTTGCCTCAGCTGTTCGGCATATTCTTCGTCTTGGTCGACGGTAGCGGCCACAATGATAGAATTTTTATTATCCTCCAGTTTTGCCGCATACTCGCTGTCCAGTTTAGACAGTTCCGCCGCCTGCTTTTCTTCCGCCGTCGGTTCCGGCGGGATGTACGGTACGGGCTTACCGGTTTCCATATCCCGCACGCAGTTATTCATATATTGCTCAAAGGTCGCTTGGTCAATTAGCTCAATAACAACGGCGGCTTTGGCCATTTCAGCAGCCTTGTCTTTTTGCTTCTGTACCTTTGCGGCGTTGCTGGGGTCTTGCGCGTCAAACTCGCAAAGCAACGTAATTACTCGCTTGCCGTCCTTGTCAAATCCGGCAATATAATCTGTATACATACAGCACCTCCTGCTATGATAAAAAATAAAAGGATGTGTTACCATGCGTAAACCAAATGGCTATGGCAGTATCAAAAAATTATCCGGCAACCGGCGGCGGCCGTTTGTTTTTGTAGTGACCGAAAACGGCAGGCAACGACCGATTGAGTATTTTTGCACTCAAGTCGAAGCTGAAATTTATGCTGCTGATTATAATAAAATCCATACGAATCGCTCCCTTCCTGGGCACAAAATGACGTTTGCCGAGCTATATTACAGGTGGCTGCCGACCCATATCGATGATACGGCCCCGGCAGAATCAACTATCTGCGGCTACAAAAACGCTTTTGCTCACTGCCAACCGCTACATGCCCAGATATTTACAGACATCAAGTATGTGGATTATCAACGTGTCATCGATACGATGCGCCGGCACGGCTTGTCATACAGCAGCGTCAAAAAAGTCCGCTCGCTGATTAGCCTTGTATCAAAATATGCGGCTAAAATTGAAGCAGGTAACAAAAATTATGCTGAGCTATTGACGCTCGGCAAAAACAAGCCCGTCCGCCCTCATAAAGTTTTCAGCCGCCAGAAAATCAGCCGGCTATGGGCGCACGCCCAAACTCCCGGCGTCGATACGGTGCTTATTCTCATGTACACCGGGATGCGTTGCAGCGAGATGCTTAATTTAGACAAGTCCGACATCAACCTGCGGCAGCAGTATATCCGTATCACAAAGAGCAAGACCGCTGCCGGGCTACGCATCATCCCTATTCACAGCCGTATCCTGCCGTTTGTAAAAGCTCGTATGACTATGCCCGGACAAACGCTTATCTCCGATGAAGACGGACAGCCGTACAACTATGGCCGGTACAGTACAGTTTGGGGGCATGTTATGTCACTGATCCACGCCAGCGGGCACACGACGCACGACTGCCGCCATACCGTCGCCACTCTGCTTGATAACGCTGGTGCCAACGAAAATGCAAAGCGGCGTATTCTCGGCCATGCGGACGGCGATGTAACCGACAGAGTGTATACTCACAAAGGATTGCGGCAATTACGTAAAGCTATACAACTACTCAAATAGTTGTTACTCTTGCGTTTCCGATTTGCGAATATACCGCATATAAGCTATATTTTCGGCATCCTGCAGCTGTTACTACTGATACTAAAAAATACAGCCGTATCAGCTGATATTTTCGATTTTTTCATGCGAAATATCAGCGCATATAGCTGTGTTTTCTTATTCTCATTATTTCTAAATTTATTGATAATATGACAATTTTTATAGGCCTCGTCCCCCCCTTTTTTTATCCACTCTACAGTGGGGAATGCAAGGCGGCGGCAACAACTGGGACGTGTATTATCCAATAACGGTTGCTACGATACTCGCTCTTGTAGCTATCGATGCGGGGGCGACTGCGAGCGATCAGCTGCAAGCAATTGGCGTTAATCCATCAGTAACGAGTTTCAAGACGTATTCTTCGTCCGGTAATGATTTTAAACTATCGTGGGTAGCTATTTGCAAATCATGATGTAACGAAAATAAATTTGGACGATTAAATTATCCGGATTTTGTCTGGCATTTTGATAGACTGTTGCCGTGGCGCCATCAGTAGTGACGCCTAAGCTATATGCTCCTGTGCCGCCATCTATCGCAAGTGCCGAATATATCGTAGTTACAGATACCGGTAGATTAATTACCGCACTTAACGCAGTCGGTATAGTCCCGTTTCCCCACTGTTTATCTGCCGATTATTATTAGCCGGCCACTCCCATCATACCCTGACCCAGAGCGGAAGATATTAGCATGTTGATTATCTAGCGGCGTAACCCCAAATCCTTGCGCAGCTCCGCCCGTATCTGAGGCGGCAGCACTAATAAATTCATTTGGAAATGCGATTGGGTATGTAAAAGCAGTCGATTTTACAGCACTTTTCATAAATACAACTCCCCACTGTCTACCGGCCAATAGATAAATAATAATACTGTATACCGCCGGTACTGGTTCCACTGCTCTTTATATAAAATCTAGTAGTACTTATATATGTTACTTCTGCCATTCTGGGGTCTGGGGTGCTATTCGCGTTTGCATGTGTTACAACAACGCCATAGGCATTATCTATAAACGATATAGGGAATGATATGTACCCTCCTTCCGCAATAGCTTCTCCCAATCCCCACTGTATAATTAGTCCGTTCGCAAATTTAACGTAGCCGTTTTGTGTCAGGCTGGCCGCTACGATGCCGCCGCAGTTCTGGGCGTTGGCTCCGATGGTGCCTCGGACGGCTTCGGCGGACGTATCGTCCAAGATAGACCGTGCAAACGACGTCAGCGTCGCCAGGGCTGCGCTGGCACTGCCTGTAAAGTACGGTATTTTGTCGCTGGACGGCGATAAGCTTTGCATGGCCTGATAAGCCGCGCTAAACGCCTCCCAGTCGCCGCTGCCGGCCAAAAAGCGATCCTGATAGCCGGACGACGGCGCGGGGACCAGGCCGTGCGATCCGCTATAGTAACTGCCGGCGCCGGAAAAATCATTGTATGTCGTATTGGTGTCCTGGGTGTAAAAATACCCGGTTGTATTGTCCCCGCGTGTATAGGTAATACGTGTCCCGCTACATGACAGGGCCTTGATGTAGGTGCTGCGGATATTTTGGCCATAGCTGTCGTTGGTCGCATTGGTAGCCGTAGCGCTGTTTCCGGTGCAGCTGGTGGCGATTGTGGACTGGGGTTTCCAGGTACCGTCGCCGGCTAAAAATCGTGTATTGTCACCGGATTTAGGCGCCGGCACCAGGCCTGATGCACCATTATAATAGGACGATGCGCCTACCATGACATCATAATCTTTGCTGGTATCTTGAGTAATAATCTGCCCCGTTGTGTTATCCCCGCGCGTAAACGTAATCGTCCGGCCGCTGATGCTTAGATTTTTGATGTAAGTATTGCGGATGTTTTGCCCGGCATTATCATTGGTAGCGTTTGTCGCATTGGACGCACTGGTGGCACTGCCGGCGCTCGTCGCATAGGTTGCCGTGGCGCTGTTTCCGGTGCAGTTATCCGCCGTTACGGCTGTCGCATTGATACTGATATTTTTACTGCCATCAAAGCCTGTCGCCGTCCCGGTCACCTTGCCAGATATAGCGATAGTATGCGTACTTGCCAGTTTAGATGCCGTAGATGCGCTGCCGGCACTGGTGGCGTATGTCGCCGTGGCACTGTTGCCTGTGCAGTTGTCTGCCGTTACCGCCGTAACGTTGATATTGGCGTCACGGCTGCCGTCAAAACTGCCCGTGCCCGTAACCTTGCCGGACAGGGTAATATCGCGCTCTGATGCTAATTTGCTCGCCGTAGCGCTGTTTCCGGTGCAGTTATCCGCTGTTACGGCTGTCGTATTAATGCTGATGTTTTTACTCCCATCAAACGCTGTCGCTGCGCCCGTTACTTTGCCGGAAATGGCAATCGTGCGGGCCGTGTTTAATTTTGTCGCCGTTGCCGCGTTGCCGGCAATGCCCGTGCTGTGTGCTCTCGGGTCTTTTTCATGCGCCCCAGCCTGCTGTTTGAGCTGGTCCGTAATTTCTTTCAGCCGTTTGTCGTTAGAAAACAGCTGGGACCCCATCGCGTTTTCCAGGTCATACCGTACCGGGTCACTGGCGATACGCTGCGGGAACCCGTCTGTATTAAATTCAAGGGTATCATCAATGCCGTTTTCCGGCCTGGTTTCCCGCCCCACAATTTTGGGAAATACAGATAACCATTTATCCAGGTATGCCATACTCATCGCTCCATTCTGTCATGCTGGCCCCGTATGTTTCAGAGCCGTTAAAAGTAATTGTGCCGTTCCACGAATAGCCCAAATAGGTAATAATCCCCAGATGGGCTGGTTTATACGTCATAATCTGTTCTTTCATTTCTGCCAGGGCTGCTGGGTCTTTGCAGTTTGTGTACACATAAAACACATACTGGTCATTATGTTCCGTGACATATCCCTGCCCGTAAGTCCTGACGATCTGCTGCATAAATTCCGGTGTCGCCGTACGGGTACTGCGGATTTTAGTCAGCAGCTTTTCACGTCGATACTCTTCCGTATCCTGGCTCCCCGGCGTCAGGGCATAAATGCGCTCCCAGTCGGCCAGGCCCCAGGTCGCAGACGTGACAAATGCCTGCTTGGCCATATCGATTACATTTAGCCGCTGTCGTTCGTGCTCCCAGGACATAGCATCCTGGGCTGCTTTAAAATTGGCATCTTTTGCCAGAAACCGCGGCAGGTAACGCAGCACGTTGACTGTCTCTGTACGCAATAAATTAAACGTCATGTAAACGTCACCTCGCCCAGGGTAGCTATTTCTTCGTAGGTCAAGGGGATGTTGTCTTCCGCGCCGTTTAACATCAAGTCCGAGTAATCCAGCACCCCGATGTCGTTAAAAATAAGCGCCCCTATTTTAGCAATCGATACGGACAGCTCCGTGGTGGCATCGATAACGCTTTTTTCCAGAGCCACAAAATACTCCCGCACGTTGCGTTCAAATGCTTCCTGGTCAATCTTTCCTTGGATTTTAGCTGATATATTGATGACCTTAGGCTCTGCGCTGACTACCGTAACCGTGGCGCCGATCGGGCGCTGGTCTTCGATATATTCTGTTACTTTTTCCACCAGTTCCGGGCTGCAGGCCTTATAGTCCGTATCGACCACGATGACCTTTACCGTACCGTTCCCGTTCCATAACGGTATAATTTTAGCCGCGCCAACGCCGGCTACGCTGGTAGCCCATTCCATGTAATGATATTTGTTGCCTGATACGCCGGGGGTACGCACATGGGTCAAATACCGCTGCAGCAGGCTTTCGTCGTCCTCCTCGTTGTACCCGTCATGCGTGGGCTCATTATTCGTGACCTTGCTGATACCGGGGATCGACATGGGGATCGTGGTAATCGTCCCGGCGGCCACGTTGCCGCCCACGCCGGCATCCACGGCCTCGATGGGGATATCGCCGCTGCCGTCAATCGTAACAGCTTGCGTCGTGCGGTATGTAATGCCTGATGTCGTAGCAAATATACTGCCGATGGGCACAAGCCCATTTCCTGTCACTGTTACTGTCCCAATGGCATTTACAGCATTCTTGCGCATGACGCCGGCTTCGCCGGCCCGCATGGTCAAATACTCTCCCCAACTGGTATCGGCAAACATCGCCTTGTACAGCTGTTCCAGTTCGACTTCGTGTTTGGCAAACTCGATACTGTTGGATGCAAACACATCGTATTCAAACGTCCCCTCAAATTTGCTGGCGTCGATGTTGCTGTGCGTCTGCAAATCTTTTAATATATCCGGTTGCTGTCTTGCCTCATACATTGATGTTCATCTCCCCATATACTGTGGTGAGCACGATATCACACGTGACTTTTATGCCTTTGCTGGCAAACGTAATAGAATCAATAGACTGGATGTACGGATTGACCATCAGGCACTCGACGATGATACGCTTGAGCTCCGAATACCGCTCCTGCACGCTCATGACCTTGCCGATAAAGGGATGCAGCTCAATGCCGTACTGCCAGGAATAAGCCAGGTAGGAGTATCGTTCGGTCTTGAGGGCCTTATAAATCCATACCTTGATGGCCTCGTTGCCCGTAACGGTAACATGGTTGCCGTTGGTATCATTGATAAACGTGTCCCGGTCAAAATCCCATGCATACTCGATAAATTCCGGCAGCGTATTCGCCGCCGGCATCTGTTCCGCCCCGATAAAGGGATATTCTGCGCTCATAGTTTCACCAGCTTATCCGTAATAATGTATAACTGACTGCCGGCGCAGGGCAGGACGCTTACCAGGTCGCCGGGCTTTAAGGTATCCGTATAAATAATATCGTCGGTATAATCGTTGTCGATGTCGTGATTATGGCTTGCATAGGAGGCGTCCCCGCTGCCGCCACTGCGGTTTTGTGTCGCACTGACGATATGCCCGCGGGCTTCTCGTCGGTAGCCGATGAGCAGGTACTCGGCAATATAAATATTCTCCCGCGTCAACTCGATGTTGTTCCAGCGGACGATGATGTCCGGCGGAGGAGCCACCACGATGCCCACGCTCTGCGCCGTCGGCACGTGAGACTGAGCCACGCCGTGGATAATACCCATCATTTTTTCCATGCTGTTTTCCGCGCTTGGTATCTGTGACACTATTATCACCCCTTGCTGGCCTTGATGATCTTAGTTGGCGGGTAATCCATCGCCAGGTAATCGCCGCCGTGCACGGTGCGGTTTTGGGAGCTGCTGTTGCCGTAATACCCGCCGTTGCCGTCGTAAATAACAGCATGATCATCGTCGCCATACACAATAATGTCACCCGCCTCCAGGTTGCCCGTATAGTAATTTTGCAACAGCCCGGCGCTGTCCGCGTCCGCAACCAAGGCCGGCACACTCACAACACCGCCGTTAGATTCCTGCGCCAGAAATGGGCTGTAATAGCCACCAATCTTTCCGACGGCTTCCACGCAGCCGTTGGATCCGTTGTCCATCGTCGTATTGCCCCAGGCATTCCACCCGGCGGCCATGCCGGCGGATACGCTGGCGGGGGTAACAGTGCCGGCGTCCTTCTTTTTGGCTTTGGGTTTTTCTGTTTTAACTTCATCCATCAGGTTTTCAAATTCTAGTTCCAGCCGCATTTCATGCTTGCCATCAATAAAAGTATGCGTGTCTGCTTTAATCCAAAACTGCCCATTGAACAGGCTGTCCCGTACCTGAATCGAATACGACGCTTTCACGCGGTAGTCGCCGAGCACCGTAATATAGCCGCTTCTCTCCGGTCCTTGCAGCAGGGCGTTAGCGCCCTCCTGCGTATTTTTGTTCGGGTCCGTCTTGTACACGGCCTGAATCATAGAATACTTGTCTATCCATTCCTGATTCGTGACATAATTCAGCGAGTTGCCCTGCTCATCCGTCACGAGCACACGGTTGACCATGTTTTCAATGCTTTCCCGGTACACGCTCTCCGCCATGTTAGCGTTAGCATCGGCGATATAACCGTCGATGAGCGACCCTTTCAGGATAATATCGAGCTGGTCTCCCTGTTCGCCGGCCATGATGGGGAAATACTTCTGTTTCGTCGTTTTCGCCGCCTCCGTATAGGCCATCATGATGATCTCGTATCCCGTTTTGTTATCGGCAATAAACGTGACCGGCGTATTCGTTGTCGCAAAGGTCCCTGGCTTGATGCCCATTTCCGAGCAGATTGCCGACGCCACCGACTCGGGCGTAACACTGGTAAATTTACGTGTTGTCCGGGACTTGTTTAGGATAAACAGGTTGTCAAAGGCTGTGATATGCACCCGCGACTGCCGGCGGTCCTTTTCCACGTCAAATACATTGCCGCGGAATACCAGCTTGCCGGCATCATCGTGTCCAAAGACGGTCTCCCCGTTGTTGATGACGACCTGCGGCACGTTGGAGTCGCGGTCATCCTGGACATAATCAAATTCCAGGCGCCGCGCCGCCTGCAGACGCGATCCGCTCCAGGTCAGGGATGATACTAGGTTTGATATATCTACGTTATTATGCCATATCCTCATTTCGGTACCTTTAACCTTTCCCCGAGTTTGAGCTTGCCGATGTTATTGATAGCCAAATCCTTTAAGTTGTTGGAGCGGATGATATTGCGATAGTGCGTATAATCGCCGTAGACCTTTTTGGACGCATCCAGCACGTCGTTGACCTTGTCGGCCAGCGTTACCGTGTCCGGCGTTTCCATATCTGATGCCCGTTCCTTGAGTCCCGTGGCGTCCGATGTCTGCTTGTCGTTGTTGGCCATCGGCGTATTGAGCTCTTTGTACTCTAAAAATGACAGTGTAAAATAAATATCCCGCGTGCCGTCTCGCTCGGAATAGTCAAACTGTTTAATACCAAACATAAAGTTGATCGGGCTGTCCGTCACGATAACCCGCACCGGCGTCTTTGATTCTTTCCACTTTGTCAGCAGTTCTACGCATTCCGTCGGGTCTTTTAAATCGCCGACGATAAAGGGATAGTCGTGAGCCGTTGACGGGAAAAATCCCGCCAGCTTGAGCCGTTTCAGCGCGGGGTTGCCGAATAACTGCGCTTCGCCAAACTCGATGATATCGACTGTCTTGTTGTTTTGCCCAGTCTGCATATCGTACTCCGACGGCGTTACCGGCAGGACAAGCTTTTCGCTGAGGCAGCTCATAATAATCTGGCGGTGCATAGATGCCCCGCCCATAGCGGCCGATACCAGGCTTAAAAGATTGCCAAAGCCCGTCATCATGCTGTCTAAGCTCATACTATGCACCTCCAAAATTTGCGTTTGTCGTCGTCATGAGTTTTAGCAATTCATAGGCAATACGATTGATATCCGCTTCTTCTCGGACCATAAACGTATTGCCTGATATGGTGATCTGCGGTGCGGGAGCACGCCGCAGATCGGAAGATGCCGGCTGTTTAGCGGCTTCCGTGCTCGTCCGGGCTGTCCCGGGCAGTGGCGCCCATGCCGCTTCGGCCGGCTGAATCAGCGCCGTGTTATCTACGGGCTGATTGTCCTCGATGCTCCCTGCTTGGGGGATATCCAGCACGACGGGGGTGACTGCCGGCATTTGCACTATGTCCTGCCAACTGCTCTGCTGTGGATTTCCCATGTTCTGCGGCATATCCGGCAGTGTAATAGCCGGCATCTGCGGCGATATTTCCTGCAGGATGGCCGCCGGAGCCGGCAGTGTAATAGCCGGCGCTTGCAGCTGTATATCCTGCGGCTCCGGCATAGTCATGAGCCCCGCTAACTGCTGCCGGATGATCTTTTCCGTCGTGGCGTGTGGGTAAATCCAGCTTCCGTTCGGCAACCAGATTGCTTCCCCGCCCCGTTCGTTGATTTCTGTCCAGCCGCCGGCAAAATGCGTCGATCCCGTCGCGTTGTGGTCGAAGATACTTCCCACGTCAAAACTAAACGACGGCGCGGCGCCCTGCACAGCGTCCCACGCACCGGACAGCTTCGCCGAAATAGAGGAAGCCGCTGCCGATGCGCCTTGCGCCAGCGAATCCCAGACACCGCTCGCCCAGGTCTTTAACGCCTCCAGACTTTGGCCGGCCCTGTTTTTCGCTTCGTCAAAAGACTGCGCCCATTGCTGGTTTTTCTCCGCCGCCGTCGTGGCGATTGTATCCCAGCAGCCGAGGGCAAACGTTTTCGCCTCGTCTGTTTTAAGATTCATGTAACTAGCGAACCCGTCCAAGTTTTGATGAATACTATCCTCCCATTCCTGCCCTTTCGCCTGCATCTGCGCGCAGGTCTGGGCATAGGCGTCGACCCATTCCTGATTTTTAGCGGCAAACTGCGCTGAAATGCGGTCGAAGGACTGGCTGGCATACTGCACTTCGTTATCCCAGTCGAGGCCGCCAAGATACTGCCCCAACGCGCCGCCGCCAAAGGACCCGGCCATGCCGACAACAAGACCGCCGATAGCTGCGCCAGGTACAGCCCCGACGCCGCCAAACAGCGAGCCAATACCGGCACCAGTAGCGGCTCCGGCTTTAGCGCCGACGAGCCAGCCTGCCGTACTGCCGACGGTGCCGCCGACAGCTGCCCCTGTCTGCCCTTCCGGCGCCATGGCAATATCCAGTGCGCCGTTTAGCAGCGTAAGCGGCAAACCCCAGCGGGCCAGCCTGCGGGCAAGATTTGCCGCTCTGCTTCCCATGCCCGGTCTTGCCGGCCCGGGCGATGGTTTCCCCGGCGCACCGCCGCCTCCGCCGCCGCTTCCCGGCGTTGTCGTGCCGTTGACGATGACGGTCCGCGCGTTGACGACCATATCGCCTGCACCAGAACCGCCGCCCCCTGGCTGGGAAGAAGGTGCTTTGGTTAAATCACCTAAATACTGCCGCGCCCGCTGCGCAAGGCTTACGATTTTCGTCAAGCCGACAACTAATGCTCCGCCGGCCAGCACAGAACCGACGCCGTCGAGCGCTAAGGCTTTATCTTTCAAATCCTTCAAACCATCGCCGAGGGTGGAAAGCAAATCCGTAAACTGAAACCCGTCGTCCAGGGCTTTATTAAACCCTCTCGTTAAATCAGTCAGCTCATCGATAAAACCGCTCAAGCCGCTGCCGGCCTTGCCGTCAAGCAGTTTAATCGTCAGATTTTCCCAAGCGCTCCCTAATTCGTTCAGCGAGCCTTTCAGGTTGTTCATCATTTCGATGGCTGTTTTTTCAGCCGTAACCTGGCTCATGGCGTCGTACATATCTTTGACGCCTTTGGCGCCTTCGCGCATCAGGATCATGCCGCCGCGGATTGCGTCAGACCCAAACATGGCATTCAGATAGGTCAGCTGCTGCTCCTTCGTCAGACCTTTTAAGCGGTCCTGCAGTAAGTCGGCGATTTCGGCCATGCTCTTCATGCTGCCGTTAGCATCAAAAAAGGCCGACGTGCCGTTTTCCGTTAAGAGATTGAGCTGGCGAAATGCTTCATATTGCGTTTTGGTTGTCGGGATCATGTTCTGCAACATCGTCTTGAGAGACGTACCGGCATCCGATCCTTTAAAGCCATTTTGTGCAAAGACGGCCAAGGCCGTATTGGTATCGTCAAAGCTGACGCCGGCACCGGCTGCCACGGCAGAACATGCCGCCAAGGAGTAGCGCATTTCCTGCACGCTCGTCGCGCTGGCATTGGCCGCCCCAGCTAAAATATCCGCCGCGTGTGTGGCGTTATCCATGTGAAAGGCGTTCATGGCGGTGCTCATAATTTCCGCTGCTTCGCCCATGCCGAGACCCCCGGCTGTCGCTAAATTCAATGCCGCCTTAGACGCGTCGCCCAGCACGTCTTTTACACTGACGCCGGCTTTAAGCAGTTCCGTCATGCCCTGGGCCGCTTCGGTGCTGCTGAAGGTCGTTGCGTCGCCCAGCTCCATAGCTTTCGCTTTGACCTGCTCCATGGTCTGGGAGTCTAAATTTGTCAGCGCCTTAATTTGCGACAGCTGCGCCGTAAAATCGGAATAATTTTGCACAGCGTTGAAAGCGCCGAAGCCGATGCCGGCTGCCCCGGCCATCTGCATACTCGTGCCCATGAGCATCCCGCCGGCCATGCCGGACAGGCCGTTCCGCATCTGCTGCAGCGGCCCGCTTTGACGGATATTGACAATCGCCGTATAGGCTTTGCCCTGCAGGCCGCTCAGCTCGGTCTTGATGCGCCGCACGGCCTGAGTGGCCTCGTCCTTGGCCCGCACCGTCGCCGAATACACGCCGCGGATGCCGGTCAGGGACCATTTGGCCCGGTCAGCCTGCTGCGACAGCTTTACCGCCGCCAGCCCGGATTTTTCCATGCTGGCCGCCGTACTGTCAATTGTCGCCGACGCGCCGCGCAGGGACCGTTCAAAGTCGCGAAACCCGCTCTTTGCTTTATTAACCTGCGCTGTAAAGTTGTCTTTCAGCGCTATCGTCGCGCTTAACACAAAGTCTGCGTTCATAGCGGGATTCCCCCCTTTGCCAGTATCTTGACCTTATCCCGTTCCCGCTCTAGCTCCATTACCGCATGGCAGAACAGCCGCTCCGATGGCTTGAGCGAGAAAAAATACGCCAGCGGATGCCCCCGGAGGACCAGAAAAGCGGCTGTCGCCGCTTCCCAGTCCTCTTTGATTAGTTTTTTACGTCTTCGTGGAGCTTCGCGCTGATATCCTTGTTGTAGCCGGCACACTGCATGATTTTATTGGCAATACTGGGTACTTCGCCGGCGTCGAACAGCTTGCCGATAATATCCGTCGGCTCTGCGCAGCCATAGGCTTTCTGCAGGTCCTTATCCTTAAGGTCCGGCGATACCACCGTATTCAAAATCAAATAGGCGTCCCGGCTGTCCGCTTCCAGGTCCAGCGTTTCCATAGCCAGGGCCTTGGACGGCTTACGGACCGTAATCACGCCGACGCTCGTTGACAAATCATACAACTCATCTTTTTTCGCCAGGATCTGGTCTTTACGCTGAATCAAATCCTGCACGCTCACACTTGCTGCCATATCTGTATAGCCTCCTTATTCGATCGTTTCCAAGAACGAAGCGTCTTCTGGTGTGAATCCGAAGGGAAATTCCTTTTCGACGACTTTGCCTTTTTCAAACGACATCAGCATTAATTCATTAAACCAAACGTTGTCAATGGAGCAGCGTTCTTTCTGTCCATTGTTGGCGTCCGGGTCTTCGATGAGCCCCACCAGGGTGGCCCGCGGGTCGCGCCCAGCCTTCCATTCTTCCAGGTACTTGTTGATGTTGCGGTTGATAACTGACTTGATGGTAAACGTGCCCGTGCCGGTCAGCGACACGATCTTACTGTCCTTGCTGTTGCCGATCAGGACGTCTTCCCGGTCCGCCGTTACCTTACATTCAAATTTTGAAATTTCAAACAGGAGCTCATCGTCCCACCATACTTTGCCGTGAGACCCGTTCCAGCGGCGTCTGCCGCGGTATTGTGTATCTTCTGCTGCTCTTGCCATCTAGCATCCCTCCTACATCGTAAAGTTGATCGTCAAATCTTCCATGGCGTTGACCGGCGTTATTCGCCCTTCCAACATAACCTTCGTCCCCGTGTTGTACTCGCGGATCTGCTGATCCGTCATAGCGCTCGGGTCGTCGCCGTGAAGCGTAGCGTAGTCTTTTTGCGCTTCCGTGTCGATATCGACGGTATTGATGGCCGTCGGGCTGTTGTCCAGGACGTTGCCCTTGAGTTCTTTGAAGTAAATCAGAATAGCATTAATAAAGTTCATTTTGTGGTCATAGTCGTTGATGTACTTGCCCACATAGGACGTCTTGAACGTATCGCGGATATCGTCAGTAATCATGTCGATGCATTCCACGATCTTGATGTATCGGAAATCTTCGCCGACGTCCGTCGTAAACGTCGTCAGGCTGTTGCAGGCGCGGGCAATCTTGACGCCGTTGCCGTCCTGTTCGTCAAACAGCAGCAGCTGACCGTCGTTGATCAGGCTGTCGATATCTTCGTAGGTATCGCAGTCGACAACTTCGTTCAGCTGGTAGTACGTAGCGCTGCGGTCCAAAGCCAGCCCGGCCAAAATACCGGCAATGCGGGCCGTGTACTGCGCTGCCGTATAGGTAATATATTGTTCCTCTGCCGATGCGGTGCTGACGCCGGCAACAGCTTTCCCGACGGCGCTGCCGGTATATTCCGGATTCAGCACGCGGATATTGCCGGTGCAGAAGTTAATGATGCCCTTATCATCGGCTTCCTGGTTGGCGACGACGGCTTTGAACGTCTTGTACTTGTTGTTGCGCATCGTCTTGATCCACGATGCCAGGTCTTCCATATCCTGGGCGTCGCCGGTCGGATGGCAGATATAGTTCCATTTGACGTTGACAATTTTTTTCAGCACGTCGGCTTGTTTAATCGTCGCCGCATCTACGCTGTCGTCCGGAATGGTATAAACCAGTATGCGCAGCGGCGTGCCGAGAAGGCATTTTTTAATCAGATCGACGTTTTCCGGCAACAGGCCCGTATCAGGGATGTCCGTCACATCGTTAATTCGATACTGCACCATCACGTCGGTCTTTTCGTTTTTCAAAATCATCACCACGATGCCCCTGGCGGAGCGGGCAATCGCCGTCGTGGCTTTCGTCTTAAAGCTGATCAGCACCTGCGGTGCGCCAAATACTTCTTGTTCGTTAGGCATTCAGGTCACTCTCCTTTGATCGTGATCTGGAGTTCTCCCATCAGATCGTCCGTCAGCCGCTTGGCTTCCCGGTAATCCGCAAACTCCAGATTAAAAATATAATGCAGGATGTCGTCATGGATCGTAGTTTCTGCGTCCATGACAGTAATAGCCCGGTCTTCAACATAAAACACAGGCCGGATACAGCCATCCAATGCGTCAGCAATGTCATACAGCTGCGCCCGATCGACGCGGCCGTACTTGTCTTCTGCCGGCACAAAGGTGATATCTACCTGTATCGTCCGCTCGCTGTACACGCGGTCAACGGTATGGATAATAGGCTGCATTTCCACATAAAAATACGGTGCATCTTGTTTTTCCACATTGTCAAAATGCACCGCATAGGCTGGATAGGTTTGATTTAACAGGGCCACAAAGGCCGCTTTGATATTTCGTAAACTAATCATGCCCAAAAATATTCTCCATAATCTGTTTTGCGTCGTCCCGAAAGGTCCTGCTGGACTGCAGCATGGCAATGTGCAGCATTTTCTTGCCCGGCACAAACGATTTTTTCAGCTGTTCCCCAATAGCCGGCACATAGCGCCCCGGCTTCTGGCGGTGGCCGTATTCCACATGGGCGGCGTACTCTGTGTTGTTGTACACTGTCGTTTCGCCCTGCACGGCACGGGTCCGCCGCCAGCCGTTTTTCAGCGTCCCTGTCTGTGTCGGCGTGTTTTCCTTGGCTTTGCCGATAATCTGCTCCGCTTCCTGGGCGACGAACTGGTTCCGCTTTTGCGCGCCTTCCTTCGCAATTCGTTCCAGGTATGCGTCAAACTCTGCAAAGCCGCCAAATTGTACGCCCATTAGGCCTCACTCTCCCTTCGCACGCTGATTTCCTGATGAGTCGGATACTTAAAAGCCTGCGCCGCATACAACACAAACGTCTGTCCTTCGTGCGTAATGGTCAGCGCATCGTCGGGCTGAATATCATACGACGGCTCCAGGCAGATACGCAGGTCCGCCCGCAGCCAGTATTCCCGATCGCGCTGCTCGCTCTGCAATTCTTTACCGTACTGGCTCAGCTTGCACGGCACGTCGGTATACACGTCCGTCATAGCAAAGCTGTCCGCGCCCTCGTCATCTAATACGGGCGTCTGCCGCGATACCGTCACACGATCCAGATACATGTACCGCCTCAGGGCTGCACGGCATCGGTCGTATGGCATGGACATGTCGGCCACCTCACTTTTCGGTACAAGTTTAGCTTCGGGTGCAGGGCTTCCAAATCGGCGTCCATCGTGCTACCGACGCTTGCCGTTTCGGCCACGGCAAACTGGAACTCCGTATCGTTCTGTTTGATGCTCTTCAAGGCGCTGCGCCCGCCGTTTGCCGCATCCTCCAGCCAGGCGCCTATCAGCGCCGCCCCGGTCAGGATAAGGGCCGATGGGAAATCCTTGCGGTGACAGTAGTCCAACACATACCCGACGATGTGTTGCGCATATACTTCGGCCGCCGCTTCGTTTCCCAGTTCGCCATGCAGCGTCTTCGCCGTCTCAACGAGCTTGGTAACGGCTTCGTCTGCTGTAATATATTTCATGTCGCCCTCCTTTCAGGCACGAAAAAAGCACTCACATTGTTGTGGGTGCTTAAATCCGTTTCCCAGCCACTAGAATATCATATTTTTATACATCTCTTCCGGTATAGGCGTAAAAGGCTTATGTTGGCGTATAGCCCGTTTCAATAACTTCGTGGCTTTGTCAAAATTATCCGCATTGAACCAAGTGGGGTCATGAAGAATAACCCTGTCCAAAGAATTCCTGCCAAATGCCTCTTTATATTCCTCCTCCGCTTCACGAAGCCGCTCCATGGCGGCAATAGTTTGCTCATCTGCTGAATAATTTGCCTTCATCAAAGCCGCCTCCTATGCTTTTAAAATTAATCCTACAATCAAATACAAGTACTCTTCATCTTCTTTGATTGTAGCATATTCCCGTTCGTAATGTCCATCGACCCATTCAACCCTTTTCAGCATATTTGTTGGCTCGAAAATCTGCTCTAAACCCATGCTTAATACTTCCGTAGCAGCTGGATATTCCTTCCCGATGTATGGAGAAATAAAATCATCCGGTTTTGTTACTTCCTGAATACCATATCCACTGGAAGGAAACAAATCTCGCAACGGAACTGCTTTTTCTCCTTGGGTACGAGCTTTTATAAATTCTTTTGAAATCCGCAAGGCATTAGGATTAAAAAATTCTACCATATGACCGATTTCATGATACGGCGTGGTTCGTCGCTCTCCAGACATATGAATAGAAACATACTTATCACGAAAATCATCAAAGTTAGATTCATAATACTTGCCACTAGGTTTAACCGCCCCAGAACAAAAGAAGCCTCTTTGTACTTTCTTAGTATATATTTGCCGCCCAGATTCCCGCAAATAGTCTGACCAAGCTTTAGGATAATACGAAAAAGCTTCCGTCAACATCTTTTTATTGGCTAGTGCGCTCCCCTTTGCAAAATCTTTAGCCTGAATATTACCATCCATTTCTCTAAAGTAGCTAAAAATTGACTTTAAAGCATTTTTATCTCCGATTTTTTCTTCCAAATTAAAATGCTCACATATGGCTTTCCCAATAGAAATAACATCATCTTTAGAGCAGGTCTTCAGCTCTACCTTGTCTATTAATTGCTGTAATTTCAATAATGGATTATTATGCTCTTTCAGCCATTCTTCCAAAGTTTTCGACTTATCCACATAGACAGACTTCCAGTCCTCGTATGTCATATCTGCCGGAACGTAGACCGTTTTTCCGCCCTCGTCACGCGCCGCCCGCGTCCCCGTCTTCGCCTTGTTCGGCCCGTACAGGCTGCCGGCAATGGTAGAGCGGCAGTTTGGGTGCAGCGGTGGAATATTCACGCCGTACTCTCTTTCTTGCAGGTAAAAGACTTTGCCGTCCATGCTGCGGCATTTGTCCGACGTCCTGCGGTCAAGGGTGGCAATAAAACGGTAGTACTTCATGCCAGCGTCTTCGATACTTTCAAAGGCTGCCTGATTATTGACGAAATTCAGCTCCGTCCGCACGAGGCGGCGGGCGTTGCTGATGCCGACGTCCATGCGCTTGGCGACTCGTTTCGATATTTTTTCGACGCTTTCGCCGCGATGGACAGCCGTCATCATTTCGTCCTTGATGGTCTGCGCCAGCAGTTTCTGGTTCTTCCAGATACGCTCGCTGTAATTTTTGCCGCTCCACCGCGTCCGCAGCACGTCTTCCAGTGCCTTAGAATCGACCTTAGATACGGCATTTTGCAGTTCGCCGGCCTTAGCGATGTCATACAGGCCGTGATAGTAGTTGTCTTTATAAGCGTCCGTCAGAAAGGACTTCATGCTTTTGGAAACCTTACGCCCCAACTTATCCAGCTCGACAAGTGTTTCGCTGTACAGCTTGTCCAGGCGGCTGATACGGCTGCGCATGGCCAGCACGTTCAGCTCCCGCTCCAGGCCCTTGTCGCCTGTCGCTTCGATTTTCTTGACGTACTCCTGAATGTCCATGCGCCATTGCCGGAACTCGTTGCCTTTCAGCAGCTTCCGGGCTTCAGCCATGGTCAGCTCGTTATCTACGGCAAACCGACCGTACAGAGCGGCGATTTCTGTTTGGATACGGCCCAGCGAAGCCCGGTAGTAGCTGGCCAGTTCCCGTTCGATCGTTTCTTGGCATTTCTTGTGCCAGTATTGTTCGCGTTCTTCGGCTCGCTGCGCCCAATAGACTTCACTGTCCATATGCCGTTACTCCTTACACGCCGATCTTATGCTTAATGGCAACTAAGCGGATCGCCTTATCTTCATAGACGCGCTTCCAGTTCGTGGCTTTTGCCAATTCTTCACGGGTCGGCGTTTCTACGTTCGCTTGCGACGCTTTCTGATAGGCGATACCGCGCGGGTGCAGGATAAACGTGCGGCGGTTAATCAGGTAATCGACGCCGGAGCCTTTCTTCTTGTCGCGGTCGACTTCCGTTGCCACAAAACCGACGGGATTGCCGTTGCCCAGGGCAATGGCCCCCTGGCCGAACAAATACGTCGTATACACGTCGCCGGATACAGGGCACCCATCGTCGACGATGACGCGGCGGCCCTGATAAGCTTCAAATTCAACGCTCGTGCTGTCCCGTTCCGTCGTAATAAGGTTCTGCTTCTTGAGATACGATTTCGTCGCGCTGTGCATAGCAACAGCCGTAAGGTTGCCCTGGGCGTCGCCAAGTTTCTGCAACGCATCGATAAATACGGACGCACTGATATTGGCCCCTGCACCTTCTTCCGCCGACACGTCCAGCACATGATTAGTCATTGTGGACGCGGAAAACACGCCGGTCAGCAAGTTGATCAATTCTTTCTGCATATCCCGTGCCCAGAAGCCAGCCACTAAGTCGCCGATAGCCGCCATGGGATCGCTGCCGGCAAGGGCTGCCGACAAATCTGTCGCGCTCCACATCATTGCCCGGCGGATCGTAACGGATACGTCCTTATTCGACGTGATCTTATTTGCCGTCAGGTCTTTCCCTTCAATAACGGCCTCCGAATCGCCCGTCAAATCCTCGAAAAACGGCATATTGTGAATCGGCGCCGCCTCGCTGGCCAGGCGGTCAAATTCGGCGTTGTTTGTCACAATACCACTTTGAAATAAAGCCGAAAGCTCCATCGTACGCCGAGTAACGTACGGCGTAAAAAGTTCCGGTACAATCACATCAGTTAATGTAGTTCCTGCCATAACAAATCATTCCTCCTTTAAATCGTTACGCCGGCAGCCGCGGCAAGCGCGCGGGCCTGTTCCGGGTTCTCACGTAAAATTTTTCCCTGTTCCGTCAGGTTAAAGTTTTCTTTCGCAAATGGATTCTTATCCAACGGCCCACCACCGCCGTTCGGTTCATATCCTTTGCCCTTCGGCTTGCCGTCCTTGAACAGGAAAGGCTTATCCTTTTTCAAGGCCGTAAGCTGCTCGTCGAGGCCCGTGACCTTCCCGTCGTCGCCGAGAATCAGCTTGGATTTGTCAAACAACCCCGACACAATACCGACGTCCTGCGCATCGGCGGCGATGGCAATCTGAATAGCCGTCGAAAGGCGCATATCTTTCATTTTCTCATCGTATTCTGTCTTGGCCGCTTTATTAGCGTCCTGCAAGTCCCTGATCTGTTTCTTGAGGTCTTCGTTGTCGCCGGCATTTTTCTTTAACTCAACCAGCTGCTTATCCCTCTCGGAAATCGTCGCCTGCAATGTCTTCTTTTCTTCCTCGACGTTATCGTACTGAGATTTTGGTACGTATGCCTCGTCTAAAAATTTTTTAACGACGTTTCCAGCCTCCCCTTTTTTATCCTCTGCAATTTCCAATGCCACAATTAGTTCATCCAATGTCATAGTTTTTCTCCCCCCTCTCCGCTATGCGCCGGCCGTATACGTTCCGGTAATAGCGATGGGCTCGCCTTCTGACATTGTAAGTTGGCCCGAAATAACTGTTCCGGTAACGTTAATCGTGCAGCCCGTAATCGTCGGCGCATTCTTGCCAGCAGGACCCGTTGCACCGGCCTGCCCGTCTGCGCCAGCGGCTCCCGTATCACCCTTATCCCCCTTCGCGCCTTTTAGATTTTTAAATGCGAAGGCAAACGTCCTTGCCTGAGCCGTGCCGCCCGGCGTGACTGTCACGGATGGTATTCCGGTGTTAGCATCTACCGTCGCCGTTACCTCTGTAATTTCCGCAGCGGCACCGTCCTGCCCGGCTGCACCGGCAGGCCCGGCCGGTCCCTGCTGCTTTTCTACAGCAGCGATACCGTTTTCCATGTGATTTAAGGCATCTGCCTCAATAATATCTCCTGTCTTCCATGTTTTCGGTTCATATGACATCCTAATCACCTCTCCTATCAAATTTTAGTCTCGCCCACTTTTGCCGTTCCTACTAATGCCTTGGCCGCTACCGCATCACTATACTCGGTAGTATGCTCTACGCAATACTGGATTATACGGCAGATTTCATATTCGTTTCTGTCGGCAACTGCCGAAAAGGGAAAATCTTTACCAAATTCTTTTACATACGCTTTAAGCCATTTATACATCGTCTTCACCTCCTCCACTGTCGCCATCATTGTAAATATCCGCTTGCTCCTGCCGTTTTTGTTCTTCTGCATCTAATTCCGTTTCCTCGTCTTCGACGTTTTCGACGAAGGGGTGATTTTTCAGGATTGTCTTGCGGGATATAATCCCCTCGGACTTACTGCACATATCAACCAATTCGGCATCATTGCGGATAGATGTCCGCGTCCAAGTCTGGATAATGTTGTCAGCTGTCAAATGGTGGTGCTGTAAAATAGCCCGTATGAGCTCGTTAAACCCCAGCCGGAATTCCGTCTCCATCATCCCCGCTTTTAACTCTAACAGCGCATACAAAAATTTCATTGCCTCTCCGCTTGTCGCGTCCAGACCCTGCTGCTGCGGGTCAATGCCCTGCCCCAAGTCAAAAATCGCCTTACGGGTGATTTCAAGCATTTTTTCCCGCGCTTCGACAGGAATATCAATCGTGAGAGTCGATAAGCTTGCTGGATCTCCTACGCCGCCATTATCCAGCGCCACCATTTTGAACCGCTTAATCTGCCGTAGAAACCTTCCTGCATCTTCGTCGCCATATCCCGTTAAAACAAAAAGGACCTCTTGAATATCCTCGAGGTCGTTCATAAATCCGCTGTATGTTTTATCATACGTATCGATGAGCCGTTTCACAGGCGGCAGATCTCCACGGGCAATGTTATTGTTTTGAAACGGGATAAAAGGCACGCGCCCAAACGAATGAGAATATGTATCGCCCTCTTCGTTAGCCCCAGCAACGCCGACAAAACATGGCCAATACATCAAGGTATCCAAATCCCCCTGCTTACGGAAAGCCTGACATTCCGCCTCATTCCAATACTCATATACGTCCCATGTATCGCCATTGTCATCGATGTGCTTATACGCCCGCAGCACAGCCAGCAGCGTATGATCCAGCTTTGTAGACCAAACGGGAATGACTTCGGCCGCCGGAACGACGCCCCAATTAAACCCGTCGGCTTCCCAGTAATGCACCCAGGCAATTCCGGCATTGCTGGCAGCCACGCATAAATCTTTTGCTTTTTTGCCGTAGCCGTCGCCCAATGCATCAACAATAATTTTATTCGCCGCATCATTTTTAACATCAAACTGCGGCGGTGTCGTAAACATATACGCCGCTTTCTGATTTACCAATAACTGATGGAACGGGTGCGGAATACGATTATCTGCCTGCCGCATCGGGTCTGGTAAACAGGGGCGCCCCTCGTTGTCTACTGTGCGATGATACGACGGCTTATGACTTAAAATGTCGTTTTCCCCACGGTAATACCGCTCGGCTATTGCCATGTGCTCTACTACCTCCGCATGTCCAGCCGTGTATTTTTCTATCAGCTTTTTTGCCGCATCTAAATTCATAAGCACCTCACCACCCTTGATATGTCAAAGTTCGTATCCGTCTCCGCAACATGACCGGTTCCATACCATACCGTACAGCGTCAATCGCATGATTATCTACATCTGGATACGCACTGATAAACTGCCCTTCGCGGTTGCGCTCGTACTCATAACCGATAAACTCGCGGTACGTATTGGGGCAGCGCCGCTTGTCGATATAGATATGAGCCAAATTTTGCAACCACTTCATACCATGGTCTACGCTGTCCGGCCCTTTACGTGCACCGGCCACATTCAGCCCCAGGCCGCGCATTTCGACGATAGATTTAGGCTCCGCGGAATCGGCAATGATGCGGCAGTCATTGTACCTTGCGCCGATCCGTGCCGCCGCTTGCCGGTTTGTCAGTTTTTGCTGGTAAATCTCATCGAAAATATACAAATCTTCATGCTTGGCGTCGTAGTACATCGCCACAAAGGCCAGCGGGTCCACAGCAAAGCCGAAGTCCAGGCCGTAGTACAACCTGTCAAAATTTCCGACAAGTTCATTACTCATGGCCATATCTTCCACGTTCTCGAAAACAGCGCCGCCGGTCCCCGTAACTTCACCCAGGTACTCATGGCGGTAAGCCATTTCATTCTTGATTTTGAGCTTTTCCGCGTCTTCAAAGAACCGGTCCCCCAGCCATTCCCTGGGTACGCCCAGATACGTCGAATGATGGACCAGTCTGTCTGGATCATCAAAAAGTTTCTCCTCGTTGACCCAGTTGTTTTGTGACTTCGGCGGGTTGAAAGAGCAGAACTCCCAGAAGACAGGGCCGCCGCGTAGCAGCGACTGGTTGAGGTTGCGGATTTCTTCCATCCCCGTAAACTGGTCCAGCTCTTCAATCCAACAAATCCCGACATAACCGAACGGCAGTTTGATGGACTTGATTTTCTGCGGGTCATCGACGCCGAAGAATAGTATCTTCTGGCCAGTCTTCTTGTACGTAATCTCATGAGGCGACGTTTTGAAATGGAACTTGTCCGTCAGTCCCAAGGCATCAATGCCCCACTGCATCTGAGGATAAACGCTGTTCTTGATAGTGTTGCCAACTTTTCGGAGCACGACAGCATGACACTCCGGATTCTTGATCATGAGCGGCGGTATCTCGATACTGATATCCGACGACTTCGTGGATCCGCGCCCGCCTTCCAGCCAATAATAGGTGTGGCCATGCTGCTTTATATCCCGATGCAGTTCCCAGAAATGAGGAGCTATGATATTACTCAGTTTCACTGTTTTCATTTATCTAACCTCTCATCTTGTAATCACAAGAATTCAATCCCATTTTCATGAAGCTGAACTGATATTTTTTCTACATTGACCATCTGTCCTGTAGGGCTCAAAAAAAGTACTATCCATTTACCTGTACGCTGCTCTTTCACAGCAGTGCCCCATGGGAAAGTAACTACTTCCCATCGATACAGGTTGATTACCTTCTGTGACATATATCCTCCCTGATGATATAATTTAGTAAAAGGAGGTGATTATTTATGCCGAACCAACATGTTGTCCCACGCGGAACCAAATGGGCCGTCAAAGGGGAAGGAAATTCTCGCGCAACCATCTTAACCAACACAAAACAAGAAGCCATTGATAAAGCCCGTGAAATTTCCAAAAATCAAGGAACGGAATTGGTCATTCACAATCGAGATGGCAAAATCAGCCAAAAAGATTCCCATGGCAACGACACATGTCCACCAAAAGGTTAGGAATCTTGATTTTTTTCTTTTAAAAGACTGCGCAGTACGATGTGCAGTCTTTTTTGCAATTATAATTCCTCGTCTTCAGCTTTACACAAATCGTCAATAATCTGCACCGTATCATCGTCTGCCTTTCCGGCACTCAGCTCAGCGACTTCAGCCCTGAGCTTTTCATTACGGAGTTCCTGCTCTTCCTTCTCAAGAGCGATGAACCGGCCTAATCGTTTTTCAAGGGCCTTTGCCGCTTCCAGGCGGTCCCGTGCCGAGACCTGCTTCTGGATGACTCGCGCTTCACTGCAGCCGTCGCCTGTTCCTTCTGTCACAACGACATCTTCCTTCACTTCGCCGCGCATCATGCTTGTCATGAACTCGAGAACCTCACTGAGCGACGCTGTACGCTCGTTTTTCAGCTCCTGCAGGCGTTCATCTATAGCCGCGGCCAAATCGGGCTTAAAATGGGGATTTTTGGGGATTAACCACTTATTTGCAGTTGCGATACTTCCCTTACTATACTCAGCCCGTCTTGCCGCTTCGCTGGCATTCCCGGTCTCGATATAATAATCAATAAATCGCTTCTGTTTCTCTGTCAGCTTCACTACATACTCACCACCATCCTTATATTTGAATATATATTGAAATTTAGTACGAAATATCACTCTATTTTTTTGTAAAAATCACATTATATTTTTTTAGTTTAGTTTGTAAAATATTTATTCATTTTTGTAATTTGACTAACATACCCTAATGAGCTATATTATAAGTGAACTTATGGTCCCCCATGTGGTTACCAATCCGTACTTGATTGTTCCCAGCTTTCAAGTACGGGGAAAAGAGTCTACGAAGGCAAAGCTCGTCTGTCTCCGCAGGCTCTTTTTTGTTGATAAAATACCCTGTTTAATGATAAAATATCTTTAGTCATCTCTGTTCTCCCTGAGTTCACAACGAAGGGAGGTGAACACATGGGGAAAGATAAGTTCGGCGTCTACATCCTGCGGGCGTCTTTTACCGATAAGAACGGCGTGAAACATTACGCTCGGAATTACGGTAAAAAGTGTTTTAAAATCTACATACACAAGAATTAATTTTCTTGTATACTTAACACCTTTCAGGATGGAGATGACACTCAGAGGCAACTGGGAATTGCTTCTGTATAAAGGTCTTGGCTCGAAATACAGCCGAGGCCTTTTTTTCTTATCCAGTACCAAAAAGAGACCCGTCACCCTGTCCGGCTATTCACCAAACACGGACAACTAAGTCCCTATGTATGCAATTTGGCAGGAACGGAAGGACTCGAACCTTCAACAAATGGTTTTGGAGACCACTACTCTACCAGTTGAGCTACGTCCCTATGATATGCCCCAAAAGTAGAGGGCGGAGGCTGGACTCGAACCAGCGACAATGGGGCTTGCAAACCCTTGGCTCTACCAACTGAGCTACTCCGCCGTGCGGCGGCACAATGATTTATCATAGCGCCGCAGTCTAAAACAAGGAGGTGCATATCATGTGGTGACAGTGTGTGGGATGCGCAAGGGCAGCTGATGTACTGGTGCGTGACACGAGCCCCTCGCGTCATCCCCAACTCTCACGCTATTATCGTACCACGTCCGGCCAACTTTTTCCGTATTCAAATATATTTTTTTCTGCGCGATTCTGTCAAAAAACGACACGAAAAAAAAGTTATCCACAATTTCCCTCATGGTCGTCTCCCTTCGCTTCGCTGCCGTCGATAAATACTAGGCTCATCTGCATCGGGATGGATTCTTCGCCAAACATGGCTCCAGTCAGCCGCCGCAGTGCCTTCTTGGCTTCCGTCCGGCAGTAGGTCACACTGGCACCGGCATAACGGGCCGTGCTTTCCCAAGACGATCCGTCGATATATCGGGCGCGGATGATGCGATAGTCAACGGGATGCGTCACTTTCAGCGCATCCAGGGACCGGTCCAGCTTGCGGACCTTCGGCAGTACTTCCAAGAGGGCCTGATAGCTGTCTTCGAGACGCTTTTCCAAGTCTTCCTGTTTAAAATACGCCCGTTCTTGCGGGCTGACCCCATCTCCGCCGCCACAACCGCCAGCAAGCGACAGGCTGGGAACCTTAGGGACGGCCGAGAGCTTCAGCATCTCTTTATAATCTTCGATTTCCGCCTCAACGTTCGCCACATATTGCTTGAATTCATTATAGCGGTTCAGATATTCCTTCACTAATACAGTGTAGTCGTTGTGATACATGATAACCTCCTTCGTAAACGTGAACAGCAGACAGGCTTTATTAGCCTGTCCGCTATGAATCAGCTATTCAGTTTGATGCTGCCTGCCATGCTACTTCCTCCGTGCGTGTTCTAGCCGCCGCCTTATTTTCTCGATGTTCCGTGCTTGATAATCCATTACGTCGTTGTATTCCTGCCAGGCAGGCTTGGGCTTCTTTGGCCGCGGGTCCGGCTCCACATATGTCACCTTGACCGGGCCAGGTTTGTACCAGTTTTCCATAGCCTCACCACCTTACCTGAAAATCAGGATAAGCATCGTCACGAAAGCCGCCATGCATACGACGGCGTAAATGATGAGGCCCGGCCATACTGTTCGTTTTGTCATGCTATCACGCTCCTATTTTCCAGCCGTGGATTTTCGAGCCATGCGAGCGCTTTCTGTGATTGGCACAGATGCTTCCGTCGGCAGATAGATGACCTGATTTGAAGTTTTTTCGATAGCTTCGACCCATTTCTGCTCCATCGATTCCGGATACTGACGAATACTTTCGCCTAAAATCCTGTTGGCTTCTGCCTGCTTGCTGGCGGCTTCCTGTTCTGCTTCGGCTTCCTGTACCTTTATCTGTCGGTCCTGGGTTGCTTTAGCCAATGCTGCTTCTCCGGCCTTGCTCTGTTCCCATACTTTATATACCGGATATCCAAAGACGATGCCGGCTGCCATGGCAACAAAAATGCCGAATGTTACCAGTGCGGCTGCACATGTCGCCAGTGTGATCGTTCCGTTATTTTTAAATAAGATTCCTATCCCGAACGAAATCCCTAAAATAATAATCACGCCTGCAATAATAATCGTCATGTTAGTTCCTCCTTATCGCTTCGGCGTCGAGGCTATCGGCGCCCAATAATCTACTTCACTCATCGGGATGAGACGGGTTTCCCCGTCTACGATCCAATGGTCCCAGCAAAATACCCCGACGGCTTTAAATTCCCACTCCGTGCCGGCATGCATCGCTACCAATACACGCCGGGACGGAATGGGCAGTTGCTCATTCACATCTACCCATCGCATTTACATCATTCCCTCCCCTCTGTATTCATCCCGTAACTTTTTCAGCAGCTCCGCGGCTTTCTTAATGCGTTTCATGATG